>Ga0075466_1000768_pt1 | contig 11919 bp, 10 predicted proteins | sample DEB08_DNA_16_FD_71486 | JGI IMG/M metagenome (GOLD analysis project Ga0075466, IMG submission 71486) | Aqueous microbial communities from the Delaware River and Bay under freshwater to marine salinity gradient to study organic matter... | ecosystem: Environmental > Aquatic > Marine > Coastal ... | reverse complement strand
CAGGCTTAGGCGTTACCCGCAATATAGTCCCAAATCTATAGTTCTCCATTACCCGCTAAATCCTTCTTTTAACATCCAGACAGCTTGTTATCGTTTGATCCTAATAACCGGAAGTATAGGTTGATGGCTTTGCTCGCTGCCTGTGCACGAGCAACCGTTCTATCCTCCGGTTACGCGCAATGAATTGCCATTATTAATCGCAATCAGTGTGATATGTATCCGTTATTATTAAGGATAATTAATTTTTTCTATAAAATATTAGGTGAAACATGGACGTATTTAGAAGCATTATCCAGGCGACCCTGCTAGTTTCATGCGCCCTCGGCGCAACCGCAAACGCTCAATCCTACCCCGACTGCAGCAATGGAACCGCCTTAGACGGCACCGGCTATGGTTGGCAAAACAACCAATCCTGCTTCCGCTACCCCGACTGCAGCAACGCTTCGGCCGATCCTGACGGTGATGGCTGGGGCTGGCAAGATGCCAATGTATGTGTGATGCATCACAGTTGCAGCGCACAATCGGCCGATCCGGACGGTGACGGCTGGGGCTGGGAAGATAACACCACCTGCTCAGCCAACAGCAGCGGGGCTGCCAGTGGACTGGCCAACGGGTCTGCCAACCAAACCACACAGGATATTTATCGCTACCTGCAAAACCTCCCCAACAAGAGTACCAATCGCGTTCTTTCTGGCGCATTTGGCGGTTATTCGGGTATATCCGGTGGCAGTGCCTTTAGCCTGGCAGAGTCCGATAAGATTAAGGCGTGGACCGGTCAACGACCGGCGATTTACGCTTGCGATTATGCCCGAGGCTGGGATCGTGCCAACCGGGTCGCCGATCTGATTAACTATGACTGCAACGCGACGCTGAAAAATTTATTTAACAATCAAGGCGGATTGGTGCAAATCAGCAACCACTTGCCGAGCCCGATTCCCACCAATGGCGGTGGGTTAAAGAACCCTATCGCTAATTGGCAGTATGCGAAAATATTTCAACAGGGTCATGATATTCGTAAGCGATGGTTTCAAATACTGAACAAGGTTGCCGATGGTCTAGAGGACCTGCAGAATTCTGGCGTCACGGTCATCTATCGGCCCTTGCACGAAATGACGGGTGAATGGTTCTGGTGGGGCGCAAGCGGCTACAACACTAATGATGCTGTGCGTCATGCGCTCTATAAAAGATTATGGATCGAAATGTACCATTACTTTACCCAGGATAGAGGTTTAAATAACCTCATCTGGGTCTACTCACCCGATGCCAATCGCGACTATAAGATGAGCTTTTATCCGGGGGATGACTATGTCGATGTGGTCGGCCTAGATGCCTATAACCTGAGCATTTGGGATGCCAAGGTGCAACGCGGATATGACGAGCTGTCAGAGGTGAACAAGCCCTTTGTGTTTGCTGAGATCGGGCCGAGCCAGGCTGTTTTTGACGCGCACGGAAAGTATGATTTCGAACAATTTATCAATGCCCTACACAGTAACTTCCCTAAGACATCATACTTCATACCCTGGAATGATGCCTGGAGCCCGACGGCCAATGCCAATGCCTGGAGTCTCTACAACGATCCTTGGACGGTCAACCTCGGTGAGTTGGCTTATTGACCAACGCACTCATTAACGCCGGGCGAGTGGACAGACCTCACCCTGTCCTAACCGCGCCATGCCACCAATGAGGTCTCGTTGGTCAGCGCCCTGAAATCCAACAGGCTTCATATTAGGCTATTTTTGCCCGTTGTGGCCCCTGTGTCGGGCGCCTAATATGCTTGCTGACGTCAAACGGTAATGAATCGGGACGGCCCTGAGTCAGCAGGGTGCCGTCCTAGGTTGTCGAGTTGACGTCTGTGCGCCGAGCTTTAGGCGAACGTGAATAGACGCTAGGCAAAGGATAGGCGGAGTTTGTGTGTGCCTAACCCTAAGGCCCATGCTCTGAAGTCCGTTCGCCGCAGCTGGGCAACAGCAACATTAACTGGACTAGAGGGCCGTTATGGTTTGTTGATTGTTAAATAGTAGCCTTGCAAGCTGACGGAAGGTTTGGCAATCCCCGTAGTGATAAATGGTCCCTGACGTGTCACCCATTATTGACGCCTTGGGGGTGTTAGCATGAAAAATTTTCTTTTAATCTTGGCTTTTTTAACCGGCCTGTTCTCGACATCGATGGCCTGGGCCGACGCCGAAGTGAACTTGGTCAGTGCCATGAGTCGAGTCTATTCCTATCGTGGTTTAGGTGGTCAGGAAGCGCGCTTTGTTATCAAGGTCGACAACCTCGCACCGAATAAGACCGTTAACCTTTATTATCAGGCGCACGACGGGCAGTGGCGCGACTTGCTGGCTAACTATCTCGGTGTGGCCGGCGACGGCCGGGAGGTTTGGCAAGCGTCGATGACCCTATGCACCGTAGTCGACAGTTGGCGCTGCGATGAAATTACCGCAACCGACCTGAACTTTGCCGTGCGGGTAGAGGCCAACGACCAAATATTTTGGGACAATAACCAGCAACAAAATTTCCACTTGGGGATGAACGATGGCTATATGCTCGCACCCAATTATCAGGTGTTGATTAACGATAAGGGCGAGATTCGTTGCGATACCCAGATGGATCGTTGTGATCTGTCCGGCGGTCGTATCCTACTGCAAAATTTGGCACCCCTGAAGACCGTCACCTTGGTTTACTCCCTGGACGACTGGCAAACTACGGCGCAGGTCTCTGCTGAATTTATCGATACCACTGGGTCTCACCCTTTAAGCCGCTTCACCAATCCAGGTGTCCAGGGCGGTGAATTGTGGCGCTTTTCAATTCTTGGCTTGCCAGCAAATGCCGACGATCTAAAGTACTTTGTTAAATATGATTTTGGCGGACCGGTGGCGGTAGACAATAATTACGCCCAGAATTATCGTCTGGGCATACCCGACTTTCCCGCAGTCTATCTTCGCGGCACCCACAACGACTGGAATGTCTTGAACGGCTATCAGTCCATGCAGAAATTCACCAATTACGCAGGCGACTCTTACTGGCAAAACACCATTGAATTCAGCGGCCACTCTCCAAGCGAGCGGTTTAAGTTCGATATCGATCCGGTCGATAATCCCTGGCTGTGGAACTACGGCGATTCTGATAATGACGGTCGCAACTGGCAGGGCATTGCCGAACCCGACGGTGGCGATATTAAAATCTTGGGCGGACCCGGTTATTATCGGGTGAGCTTCTATGATGACAGTCATGCCTATCAGGTCGAGAAACTCAGTTTTGGACCCTTTCCCGCCGCGCGAACGTTAGTCTTTATTCAGGCCGAAAATCCCGATGATGAGCCGACCTTTTTGCGCGGCGGCATTGACTGGGGCTATTCCCAAACTGTTCGAGGGGTCGACTGTGGCGCCAGTGAGGCAGCCAAGTGGGACTGCGCCATTCCGATGCGCCATCGACTGGGACGGGACGATCCAGCGCGCAGCAACGATTGGTACCTCGACTGGCACGGCGCTGAGGACCAACAGGGCGAAGTGATTGGCAGCCCGATGATCTGGACAACCAACGATGCCGACTTTGGCAAAACGGTTATCGACGACGGCTATGGCTATACTCCGCTGAATCTTTGGGGTGATAATTACTGGCTGTTGGATGCCGAGGTCTATTGCAACGGTGTTGCAGTGGTCGACGAACTGGGCCAACATTGGTTTGAATTAAAATCCTACAATGGTGATGGTCTTGGATGGGAAGGTGATATCCAGCAAGCCAACACACCTTACGTGTCGAACAATCACTTTGCCCAGTGTGGTAAGACCAATGTCTTTAAACGCAATCAGAACGGAGCCCTAATTTATCAACTCTATCCCTGATCCGTCGCACTTTGGGCCTGTTTCACGCAGTAGGGCGTCCTATTAAACCCAAGCCACCCTATTCAATCGGGTGGTTTGTTGCCGGTTAGGATGAAACGACATTGCCGAAACTGTCATAGTGCTGGACCGATACCAAGGTCATGTTGGGCGCATAGTGGTAATTGGACCGCACGACAAAAGCGCCATCAGCGGTAAAGGTCGTTTCGGTAATTCGAAGCCCTTGGGTATCTTCAATGCAAGCGCTTCGCGTCGTTAGCTTACCGGCGGTATCGAACCGATTGATATCAAATTTATAGCTGTTTTCGGCTATCTTCTGCCTGAGGGTCCGGCATTCACAGGCCACCTGAGGATGAGCCAATAGGTGTTCGTTGAGCTGCTCTTGTAGGGGTACCAGTAGGTCGATGTAGTCAATCTTCAAGAGAGTCAGGTCGACATAATGCTCTATCCTTTTGGCCCGATCTCGTTGGTCGAACCAATGTATCGAATAGGTGCCGGCTTCGGCAGCCTGCGCCGCTGCAACGGTACGACTATCAATCCTAATCTCGGGCCGTAAGGCTAAATTTGACATAGCTATCCGTTCGATCCTCTTGAGTTATATAGACTTAGCGGCGTGTTCCGGCAGTAGGCGCTGATAGGCTTTTACCTTGAGCCTCTTTTATGGCCTAGGTGAAGCGTAGGAGGACATTGGATTAAGGTCAATTTGCTGCGAAGAAGTTTTTCAAACCTAGCCTAAGCGCGCGCGAAGGGTCCATTGGTCGAATATAACCGGCTGGAGGTAACGCCCGGCAGGGCCCAGTCAGCGGGCTGTTTAATGCTTCCGGCATAGGCCTCGACAGCACCCGCCGCGGCCTGTACCGTAGCGTTTCTTCGTCCCAGAGCTTGCTTGCTGGGGATCTAGCCTATGCAGGAAGCCCGTCCCAGATGAGTTACTTTGTAAATGCATTAATTCCGGTACTGGCCCTTATTGTTCTCGGCTATGGCCTAAAACGGCTTGAGTTCTTATCCGCTGAGGTTTGGGCGGGTATCGAGAAGATCACCTATTATCTGATGTTTCCGGCGCTCTTGATCCACACCCTAGCCAGCCAAGACTTGGCCGGTCAGCCGTGGTCCCGGTTGTTTCTGATCAGCACCCTGGTGTTGTTGATCTCAGCTCTAGCCTTATGGCTCTATTTCGCACTGACTCATAGGACCTCCGCGGCGACCTTTACCTCCATCTTTCAGGGTGGCGTGCGCTTTAATACCTATATCGCGCTCTCGGTTTCTGGCGCCTACTTTGGCCAAGAGGGCTTGGCGCTGATCTCGGTGGCCTTGGGTTCGATGATTGTTGTGGCCAACATTCTCTGTATTGGCGTTTTCGTGCTTTACGGTAAGGCGGAAGCGCGTACGGTTAAGACCTTTGCCAAGCAGTTGGTGCTGAATCCGTTAGTGATCGGTTGTGCGATCGGCTGGGTGCTCAGTTTGTCCGGCGTCGGTCTGCCTTGGGTCAGTTCGGAGATCTTTGAAATCATCGGACGGGCTGCGCTGCCGCTCGGTTTATTGGCGGTCGGTGCTGCCTTGCGTCCCGGCCTGATCAGGGGGCATGCACCAGCTATTCTGGAGGCCTCAGTGGCACAGTTCCTGATTAAACCGGCTGTGACGCTCGCGCTGTGTGCCGCCTTCGGTCTGACGGGCGTCGCCGCAGGGGTCTTGCTGATTGTGTTTATCACCCCGACGGCGTCATCAGCCTATATTCTGGCCCGGCAATTGGGCGGCGACCTGGAGGCCATGGCCTCAATTATCACCCTGCAGACGCTCGTCGCCTTTGCAGTGATGCCGATATGGGCTTGGGTCTGGCTCACCGCACTCTAGGGCCTGTAGTTTGGTGCTGGGACGCACCGGCGGAACAGCCTGGCCGCTGCCTGATTATAAGGCCAAAAAAAAAGACCCCATTGGGGTCTTTTTTTGTCTGCGCCTAGGGTCTTAGGCGTGACGCTTAATTGGGTCTACTTAGCGAAGTTTGCCGCGCCGAATTCCCAATTAACCAATTGCCAGAAAGCCGCCAAGTAGTTTGGACGAACATTGCGGTAATCGATGTAATAGGCGTGTTCCCAGAGGTCAACGGTGATGATCGGAGTTTGATCGCCCGTGATCGGGGTGCCGGCATTGCTGGTATTGACGATATCCAGGGTGCCGTCAGTGTTTTTAACCAGCCAAGTCCAACTAGAGCCGAAGTTGTTCACGGCCTTATCGTCAAGCGCGGCTTGGAAGGCTTCAAAAGAACCCCATTTGGCGTTAATGGCATCGGCCAAGGCACCCGTCGGTTGGCCGCCGCCATTCGGGCTTAGGCTGTTCCAATAAAAGCTGTGGTTCCAAATCTGAGCGGCATTGTTGAACACACCGCCGGATGAGGATTTGATAATGTCTTCTAGACTCTTACCTTCAAACTCGCTCCCCGGAAGCAAGCCATTGAGCTTGGCAACATAGGTTGCATGATGTTTGCCATGATGAAACTCAAGTGTTTCAGCGGAAATATGGGGCGCTAAGGCATCGATTGCGTAGGGTAAAGTAGGTACTTCAAAAGTCATGGTCGTCTCCGTCGGATTTAGGTTGGTTAATTTAACACTCTATATCATCGGGGCTGATCGGCGCACTTTCAAGTTTTATGTCTTGCAAACCTGTGTTTTAGCAGATCGATCGACCACCCGTGCCGTAGTTCGACGATCCGCTCGGTCGCTGCAGATCTCTAATTTATGGCCCCCGACATTGATTATTGGGTCACGGGGCGGGGCGAATTAGGGCCTATCTCATCGGCCTAATGGTGCACGTAGACCAATATTCAGCCTTTTGCCCAAAAGAGGGTTGGATGCCGGTTGCCCTCTGCCGCATAACCCCAGATAATGAGGCTCGTAAAAAAAACAAACAGGGTTACATGATGGCTGAAAAAACTCCAGCGGGTGATTTACCTCGAATGGTGCCCGATCGAGATGATATTCGCACCCGGAATGTTCGGGCTCATCCCGAACGCAAGCCCGCAGCGGAAAAAAAGACCAGTGCCGGTCAATCTAAATCTCATACCTCATGGGTCGTGGCGCTATTTTTAATTGTTGCCGGCGTCGCCATTGGATATCTAGCCCTGCAACAGTATTCCGCCGTACAGCTGTTGAATTCCTATGAAGAACGTTTGATATTGGCCGATGAGCGCATTGTCAGACTGGAGCAGTCCTTGACCCAGACCGATGAGTCGGTATCGATGAACGGTACGGCCATCAACGCCCAATTTAAGGCGATCAAGGTAGAAACCGATATGCAGATGGATGAGATCCGGAAATTATGGGATGTCGCCAATGTTAGAAATCGCGCCTGGATTGTGGCCAACCAGACCGCCTTGGCTGAGCAGCTTGAAAGCGTCAGCCTGATCAACACCAGTTTAGCGACTGTGCAGTCCGGTCAGGCTGAGGACGTTAAGAAGCTAGCGAGCCTGAGCGAGCAATTGAGTGTCGAAAAAACACAGCGCGGCGAGTCTGAACAGAAATTCGAGCAAGCATTAGTGCAAATCGAGCAACAGTTCGAGCAATTTACGGCTGTTGAACAGCAGCTTGTGCAAGAGTTAGGCCTTATAACAGTCGACCTTGCCGCGGCGTCCAGCACCCTGGGCAGTATTGTCGATGCCAACTACGGCGAGCAAATTTTGACTCTAACGCTAACCCAAGAGCTGGCGGCCGCGCAGCGCGATCAAATCAGTGCCGAGCAAGGGAAAATCATCGCCGATCAGGATGAAATCAGTGCTAAGCAAGAGATCAATACGGCCAACATAACCGAGCTTTTGGGTGCGATTGAGGCCGTCGATGCAGGTCGACTGGCAACCAATAAGCGCTTAACCGCCTTGTCCGGCCAGCTCGATACCGTTAGTGCTAAGGTGATAGCGCTGACTGGGCAATAGCCCTGATTGGGCCTGGTCAGCGCCTATCAAGGACCGACGGCGCTGCACTGCTAGGGTACGTTGGATGCAAAAGGGTTGCTGTGGTCGGTTAGGCCGGGGGCAGCACTGGATATGCTTTTCGGGCATTGACAGGCCATAGGCCGCAATGTTCATTTTGGGGTTGAACCGCAGTGACCGATAACATTGACCGATAATAGTGACCGATAAAAACAAGTCCCTGAATGCGCGCCATAAGGCCATTCTGAAATGGCTGGAATCGGACGGTTTAGTCCGGGTCGAGCATATGGTGCGGCGCTATCAGGTCACCGAACAAACCATTCGACGCGATCTGACCTGGCTGGCGCAGCAGCGCCTGATTACCCGCCTGCACGGCGCCGCCAAGCCCTTGAATTCGACCGAAAATATTGCCTACAGCGATCGGCAAATACTGCATCACCGGGCGAAACAGAAAATCGCTGCCGCCATTGCCGCCCTAATCCCCGACAATGCCAGCCTGTTTATCAATATCGGCACCACGACCGAAACCATCGCCCATGCGCTCATGAACCATCGCGGGCTGCAGATAATCACCAACAATTTGCATGTCGCAGCCCTGATGAGCCAGAAGACCGATTTCCGCGTCATCGTTACCAGTGGCGAGGTGAGGGCGACAGATGGTGGCATTATGGGCGAAGCCACCCTCGATTTTATTCAACAATTCAAACTGGATTACGGCCTTATTGGCATCAGTGCCATCGACAATGAAGGCACCCTGTTGGATTTTGACTACCGTGAAGTGAAGGTGGCACAAGCGATTATCGAGCACAGTCGGCAGGTTTTTTTGGCCGCCGATCACAGCAAGTTTGGCCGCAAAGCGATGGTGCGCTTGGGTAACTTAGCCCAAGCGGATCGACTCTTTACTGACCAAGCCCCGCCTACTGATATCCTCGGTTTGATGAACGACAGTGATGTTGCCCTGCATATCTGTCGGTAGCTATTAGTTCTTTTTTGGCGACTTATGTGTCAAATTTTGTGCTTTTTGATACTCTAGCGCACAAATGTACCCTATCCAGGGGTTGCTCGACTAACAGGCTTGTCAGCAACGCTCAGGTTCAATCAGTGAAAAGTGATGCGAAAGCGTCTTGTTTAGGAGGTTCGGCGGTGTTTTTGGATGAATTTCATACGGTAATTGACGGCCGCATTGTGGTGTCCGCGGCACAGGCGAGTCGTTTTGCCAAAGAGGTGGCGGGCGACTTCAACCCAATCCACGATCCGGAGGCTAAACGTTTTGTGGTGCCAGGTGATCTGCTGTTCGCACTGGCTATGTCGAAATACGGCCTAGGCCAACGCATGTCGGTGTCCTTTTCCGGTATGGTCAGCAAAGACAAGCCGCTCAACCTACCCGACAATCATCAGGGTGTTATTGAGATAACCGATGATGCTGGCAAGGTTTATACCCATGTTGAACACCATGGTGAGGTATCGCACGACCGCGCACTTATCGAAGCCGTTATTCGCAGCTACGTCGCCTTTTCCGGTCAGAATTTCCCCTATATATTAGTGCCCCTGCTGGAAAAGCATCAGGTCATGTTTAATCCAAGGCGCCCTCTGGTAATCTATGAGAGCATGTCGTTTGAGCTCGACCGAGTTGCCATTGCGGAGCCCATACTGGCCCTGGTTAACTCGACGCTGGATGTCAACGGTAAGCGCGGCGATGCGCATTTCATCTTTGAAATTCGAGATGGTGATGAAGTGATTGGTAAGGGCGATAAAAAACTCATCGTCAGTGGATTACAGCCCTATGACGCAGAACTGATGGGCAGGGTGGTAGACGACTTCGAACTGTTAAAATCGGCCTATCGACCTTCCGCACCGGCCTGATGGCCTCATCGGGTGCAAGTAAAGCGCCCGACCCGGCATGGTCGTCTCCAGACGGCCAGCGCGCATTCAGCTTAAAAATAACCCAGTCGTTAATTTCGTTACAAAAAATTACACTCATAACTTGTTGATTTGCAAAGAGGCCTAAAAATCAGTGCAAAAAAGCTGGTATTTACGGGTGCATTTTAAATCGGTTTGCTTATAATCCGCCGCCCTTTGATGCCGGGTTATACCCGAGGTTACCGACTGTATGAGAAATGAGCTTTACACCGCAACTGAACTGGGCCATCTGTGCCTTGCCTCTAGTCTTATTTTAAATGAGCGCCCGTTGCCAATTCGTTTTTTTTACAAAGAAGATCCCCAGCACGCCAACGATACCGGTTTTCGTTTTTACAGCGGTCAGGAGACCGACGAATTCTTACTCGAGGAAAATGCCGCGTGTGTCGCGCCATTGGACTGCCTCGAGCGTTTAGACCCAAGCATCACCGAATTGGTGCGCCGGTCGCAAGTCGGTAGCGTTTGGGAACGCTTGCCCAACACCAACGATTGGGTACCGGTGCACGATTACGACATCCCCGCCTAGCCTGATCGGCCAAGGACCGCGCGCGCGGTCACGCTCTGCGGGCACTTCTGCTGAGTTTTTATTCTGTACCTCTAAGGTGCCCCTTGCGGCGCTATTGCGTCCCGTCGGATACCAACCACGGCTTGGAAAACCAATAGTAAAACGCTCCCGAGGCGCTGCGTGCGGTGCAGTTGAAGCGATGCCGGCCGAGTGTTAAGGGTGCCGGGCTACTTAGCCGAAAGGAGCTGGCCGTGGGACGGCTAGCCGGCAGCGGATCACCATCGAGAAAACAATTCAGGGGCAGCGTTGGCACGAGGTTATCGGTGAAATCGACGGTGACGCTCGGGCTTCGATCGGTCGTGAGCATGTTGGGTAGGTTGGCCTCATCGATCGGCATCGGATGGGAGCCAATCTTGGTCGCCAAGGTGGCCGTATTGGCATAGATACCGGCCGCGGCAAAGCGAGGGATGGCTTGGGCATGGGTGCCCGCCCAGACGCCGCCAGAATGTTGACCGAAACCGAGGTAGCCCATGTCCTTCAGTAAGTCCTGCAGCTGTGTGCTGAACTCGCCATAGGGGTACGCCAGCCAACGCGGCACAGCGTCGCCGAGCTCGTCTACCAGACGCTGCTGTGCCTGTTCGATATTTGCTCTGAGACCGGCCCGCCCCAGCGCGCCGCCGGCCTGTTGGCGCACCAGATAGGCGTGATCGGTGCTGTGGTTGGCAATGGTCACGCCGCGCTGCGCCAGGGTGCGCAATTGCGCCCAACTGAGCATATCGCCATAGCCCTTGTCGATCGGGTCGGTGGCGACAAAGATGGTGAAGGGATAGCCAAACTCCTCAAGCAGTGGCAAGGCATTGTCATAGATATCGCGATAGCCATCGTCAAAGGTGATCGCGATGGTCTTGTCCGGTAAGGGCGAGCCATTTGTAACGGCCGCAAGGGCTTCCGCAAGCGGCATGACATGGATCTGCTGATCTTGAAAAAACTGCAGATGTTCGCGGAAAACTTGTGGCGTGACAGAGGTGCTCGCCGGACTGTCTGTCGAGACGTGGTGATAGACCAGGATATTAAAATGATCGGCTGCAGCGGCCAAGTCGAGCCATCCGGCCAGCACGCAGACCCAGAGCAGTCTTTTCACCAGACCGGACCTTCTGTGCCCAGGCCAATTGCCCGCTGCGGATCGGTGATCCATTCACTCCAGCTGCCCGGGTACAGCGTCGGCATGAGTCGGCCGCTTTCACATAAGGCCAATAGATTATGGCAGGCGGTGACCCCAGAACCGCAGTAGCAGACCAGCGCAGCATTGGGCAAACCGGCAAAGCGCTGCGCCAATTCAGCCGAGCTTAAAAAGCGGCCATCGGCGGCCAGGTTTTTACTGAAATCGGCATTCATCGCCCCCGGAATATGGCCGGCCTGGGTATCGAGTGGTTCAATATCTCCCCGGTAGCGCGCCAAGGCTCGGGCATCTAAGACCAGGGTCGAGGCATCTCGGTCGGCCAGTTCTTGGGCGCTGATGGTCCAGTCGGCACGGGGCGTGATCTGAATCTCGGATGGCTGCGGCACCGGCACTAAGCGGGTGCAATCGCCGCCCAACTGTTGCCAGCGTGCCAGACCGCCATCCAATAGCTGGACCTTGTCGATCCCGGCCCATTTCAACAGCCACCAGGCCCGTGCGGCAAACATGCCGTTGCCTTGATCGTACACCACCACCTGGGACTGGGGTTCGATGCCCCATT
>Ga0075466_1000766_pt1 | contig 11928 bp, 13 predicted proteins | sample DEB08_DNA_16_FD_71486 | JGI IMG/M metagenome (GOLD analysis project Ga0075466, IMG submission 71486) | Aqueous microbial communities from the Delaware River and Bay under freshwater to marine salinity gradient to study organic matter... | ecosystem: Environmental > Aquatic > Marine > Coastal ... | reverse complement strand
AAAGTGTAATTGAAGATTTTAACACAGACATTAAAACTTTGGACAAAAATATTTCTATAAATTTTAAAAATACATCTAACTTATCCGAGGCAAAGGTGTTTGGGGTAGAAAGTAGAATCGAACAAGTCATAGCAAATATTTTAGAAAATGCAGTTTCTTTTAGCCCAAATAATGCAGAGGTAATATTGTCTATTGCCAAAAAAAATAAGGACAAAGAAGTGGAAATATTAGTTATAGATAAAGGCCCGGGCTTTGATGAAAAAAATGTTAGCAAGATCTTTGAGAGATTTTATAGCGATAGACCAGATAACAGTTCGGTTAATCATTCAGGATTAGGTTTAAATATTGTAAAAAATATCATCGATTCTCACAAAGGGTGTATAAAAGCCTATAACTTCTCAAAAAAATCAAATTCTGGGGCAGTTATAGATATTCAGTTACCTCTGAGGAAATAAAGAATTGATTTACAAAAGCAATGTTGCTACACGCATGTAAAAAATATGGATTACAAAGTTAAAGATATAGGCCTTGCAGATTTTGGAGATAGAGAAATTTCTCTTGCTGAAACAGAAATGCCGGGACTAATGGCCTTAAGAAAAGAGTATTCTGCTCAACAACCTTTAAAAGGGGCGAATATTCTTGGATGTCTTCACATGACAATTCAAACAGCTGTATTAATAGATACATTGGTAGCATTGGGTGCTTCTGTAAGATGGTCTTCATGCAATATATTTTCAACTCAAGATCACGCAGCTGCAGCAATTGCAAAAAAAGGAATTCCTGTATTTGCTTGGAAAGGTGAAACCGAGGAAGAATATTGGTGGTGTGTTAAACAAACCATTGAAGGAAATAAGGACTGGAAGCCTAACATGATATTAGATGATGGAGGTGATCTTACGGATCTTATGCATAAAGAATACTCGCATTTGTTAAAAGATGTAAAAGGAGTTTCAGAAGAAACAACCACCGGAGTGTTGGCTTTAAATAAAATGGCCGAAGATAAAAAATTATTAATACCAGCAATTAATGTAAATGACTCAGTAACAAAATCTAAGTTTGATAATCTTTATGGATGTAGAGAAAGTCTTGTCGATGGTATCAAGCGAGCAACAGATGTCATGATGTCAGGTAAAGTAGCAATCGTTGCCGGATTTGGTGATGTAGGAAAAGGTAGTGCAGCATCTCTTAGACAAAGTGGAGCTAGAGTAATGGTGACAGAAACAGATCCAATTTGTGCATTGCAAGCAGCTATGGAAGGCTATGAAGTAGTTGTTATGGACGAGTCTATTAAAGAAGCTGACATAGTAGTTACCGCAACAGGTAATAAGGATATTGTTACGGCAGATCATATGAGAATGATGAAAGATAGAGCTATACTTTGTAATATAGGACACTTTGATAACGAAATTCAAGTAGATGCATTAAAGAATTACAAGTGGACAGAGATTAAACCTCAAGTACATGAAATTGAACTACCAAGTAAAAAAAGAATTATTTTACTAGCAGAGGGAAGACTAGTTAATCTAGGTTGTGGTACAGGTCACCCCAGCTTTGTTATGAGTGCTTCTTTTACCAACCAAGTTATTGCTCAAATAGAGCTATGGAACAATGCAGGTAAGTATGAAAATAAAGTATACGTGCTACCAAAGCATTTAGATGAAAAAGTTGCAGCACTTCACTTAGAAAAAGTAGGAGCAAAGCTAACTAAATTAAGTAAGGAACAAGCCGACTATATTAGTGTAAAACAACAAGGTCCATTTAAGCACGATAATTATAGATACTAAAAGCCATGGAATTTATTTCCATAAAGCAACTTCAGTCATTATCTAAAAAAATTTCTAAAAGAATTAAAGTAGGCGACTCAATATATTTGTATGGTGAAATTGGTGCTGGCAAAACAACATTTTCTCGATTTCTTATACAAAGCCTTCAGCAAAAATTTAAAGCAAAGAAAGAAGAGGTAGTTAGCCCAACCTACAATATAGTCCAGTATTACAATATTAATAAAACTATAAATATTGCTCATTATGATTTGTATAGAATTAAAAAAATAAAAGAATTGGATAATATTGGGATATTTAATCAAGAATACTTATTTTTAAATATAATAGAATGGCCAGACTTAATAAAAAAAAAACACAAAGATAGAATTGAAATTATTTTAAGACATACAAAAAACCATGATTTACGAAAAGCCAATGTTAAATATTTTGGAAGATTTAAAAAAAAATAAATTAGAAATAGTAGCCGGTGATGCTTCTTTTCGAACATTTTATAGAATTAGAGTTAAAAATAAAAAATACATTCTCATTTACTGCACAAAAGAGAAAAAAAATAATCTCGAAACATACGCATCTGTCAATTCGTTTTTAATTAAAAACAAGATCATGGCACCCAAGCTAATTAAGATAGATCTAAATTCTAATTACATGATGGTGGAAGATTTTGGTAACAAAAGTTATAGAGATATTTTGAGTAAAACCAAAAAACCATTAAAATATTATAAAAAAATAGTAGATACTTTAATTAATATTCAAAAGATTAAAATTAATTCTAAATCGCAAACAGTTATTAAAAACAATTACTCCAAAAAAATACTAGCTAAAGAAAGTAACCTTTTTTTTCAATGGTATGTTCCTACCTGTGTATCTAAAAAAAAAATACCTTCATTCACTAAAAAAGCAAAAAAGGCGTTGTCAAAAATTTTTTCTCTAATTAAAGGACCAAATACATTCTTCGTTCATCGTGATTTTCACGCATCTAATTTGATGGACTACAAAAAAAAAGTAGGAATAATCGATTCCCAAGATGCACTGTTGGGTAATCATGCCTATGATATTATGTCATTAATAGATGATGTTAGAATTAGAACTACTGTAAAATTAAAAAATAAAATTTTTAATTATTATGTTTCTAGAGCAGGTAAAAAATTAGCAATCAACTCAAAGACTTTTCAAGATGATTTTGATATTCTATCTGTTCAAAGAAGTTTGAAAATTATTGGGATTTTTTACAGATTGTATTTACGAGATGGTAAGAAAAAATATCTTAGTTTAATTCCGTATACTTGGTCCTTGCTGCATTTAAGACTTAAAAATCCTATTTTTCGTGAATTTAGTAAAATATTAAATGACTATCTTCCAGAAAATAAGAGAAAGTAACACTGAATGTTAATTAAGAAAGCAATTATTTTAGCAGCGGGGTTTGGAAAAAGATTGTTACCTTTAACCAAAGAACTCCCCAAGCCTTTATTGGAGATTGGTGGAAAAAAATTAATAGAATATTCCATTGATTTATTACGTGAGAATAACATTACAGAAATTATTATTAACTCACACTATTTACATGAAAAAATATCAGAATTTATAACCAAAAAATATCCTAACATTTCCCTTTCCTATGAAAAAAATATTTTAGATACTGGCGGGGGTATATTGAATGCGATGAGTTTCTTTGATCAGGAAAATTTTTTTGTTTTAAATAGTGATACAGTTTGGACTAGAAGCTACTCTGATGATTTGCATAAGTTAAAAGAAGTTTTTAAAAATGGGGACAGTAAAGCTGCTCTTTTATTAGCATATAAAAAAGACAGTTTTGATAAAAATTTATTTGGTGATTTTAGTTTAGATCAAAACAATTTACTCAATAAGAGTAGTAATGATTATATTTATACAGGATGCCAATTGCTTAACCCTAATATTTTCAATTTAAAAAAAAGGGGGGATATTTTTTCTATGAATGAAATATGGAATGATTTAATTGCACAAGAAAGTTTGAATGGATGTTTGTCTTCATGCTCCTTTCTGCACGCCACTAACTTAGAAATTTATAATCAATTGATTAAGATCAAGACTATTGATTAGTAATAATTTCTTTAGATCGAGCCTTATCAAGATATTTAAAACTATTTACCCTCAAGTTATCCATTTCAATAAAAATTGGATTTCCAGTTGGAATTTCTAACTTTGTAATCATTGTATCAGAAATATTAAAAATTTTTTTACAAATAGCTCTTAAGCTATTTCCATGAGCGGAGACTAAAATATTTTTTTCTTTCTTCAGCATAGACTCTATTTCTTTAATATAAAAAGGAACTGCACGGTTATATGTATCTAGCAAAGATTCTGAATTGGGAATTAATTTTGGATCAATATCCTTGTAAATTTTATTATGAATAGGGTGGTTAGGATCACATGGATCTAGATCAGGAGGGGGTGTTTTGTAGCTTCTTCTCCAAGTCATGACCTGTTCTTCACCATACTTCTTGGCAGTTTCAGCTTTATTTAGCCCCTGCAATCCACCGTAATGCCTTTCATTTAGTTGCCAAGCCTTTGTAGTAATTAAATTTTTTTGATCAATTTCCTCTAAAATAATTGCCAAAGTATTAGATGCTCTTTTTTGAAAAGAAGTAAAAGCTTGTTCAAAGTTAATATTTAATTGATGAATGAGTTGACCAGATTTTTTAGCTTCTTCTTTGCCTTGCTCTGTTAATTCAGCATCATACCATCCTGTGAACCTATTTTCTAAGTTCCACTGACTTTGGCCGTGTCTTACTAATATTAAATTTGCCATTACGATAAATTTATTTATGCCATTTTTGAAAGATCAGCAATGATTAAACATAAATTCATATTCATTTGCTTTATAGTAAAAAAGTGATTCGAAAAAAAAAAATAATACTATGTTTTTTAACACTTTTAGTAGTTTCGGGTTGTAGCTCTATACCCAAAAATACTTCGAATGCGTGCTCTATTTTTTCTGAAAAATACTTTTGGTTTAAAAATGCGCTAGCAACAGAGAAAAAATGGGGAGCTCCTATAGAGCTTCAGATGGCCATCATAAAAAGAGAAAGCTCTTTCGATTGGTTAGCCAAACCAGAACGAACTAAGATATTTAAGGTTATTCCTTGGAAAAGACCTTCTAGTTCTTTTGGATATTCGCAGGCTGTTATTGGTACTTGGGAAATGTATAAGCAAGATACAGGAAACGATCTAGCGTTAAGAATAAGATTCAAAGATTCTTCGGATTTTATTGGTTGGTATACACACCAGACAAACAAAAAATTAAGAATTAGTAAAAAAGATTACTATCGTCAATATCTTGCTTACCATGAAGGTTGGGGTAATTATAAAAATTATAAGAATAAAACAAATGTAGTTTCTTACGCAAGAGAAGTAAGCTCTCAAGCTCGAAAGTACAAAAGGCAATTGAAGAAATGCAAGTCTAGGTTAGATAGGAATAAATTTATCTTTTTTTAATTATTTGGCTTTTAATTGTTTATTGAGCTCAATTTCCACAGCATCTATTCTTTGAGTATTTTTACTTATCATCAAGTAGATAGAAGGAATCACATACAAAGTAAAAAAGGTAGAGAAGATCATTCCTGAAAAAATCACGACCCCGATGGTTAGTCTGCTTGCTTCTCCTGGTCCAGAGCCTAAAATTAGTGGGAGTACGCCGGCAATGGTTGAAAGAGAGGTCATTAAAATTGGTCTTAATCTGACCTTACAGGAGTTAAGAATTGCTTCTTTAATATCCTGACCTTCTAATCGCAATTGATTTGCAAATTCTACAATTAAAATTCCGTTTTTAGCGGACAGTCCTATGAGGATTATCAAACCAATTTGGCTATAAATATTTAATGAGCTGCCAGCTACGAGTAGTCCAATAATGCCACCAAAAATAGCCAATGGTACAGTAAGCATAATTGTAAATGGATGTTTCCAGCTTTCAAATTGCGCAGCCATAGAAAGGTATGCAGTCAAAAGAGCTAAGGCGAAAATTAAATAAATACCAATATTGGTTTTTTGATATTCTTCCGACTCTCCCTTGTAGGCAATCTTTGCTTCTGCAGGTAGCTTTTCCTTAACTACTTGTTCCAGGTATTCCAATGCTTCAGCAAGGGTATATTCACCAGCTAATCTTGCAGAAATAGTCACAGCTCTCTGTCTATTAAATCTATTTAAAGATTGTGGAGCAGCACTTTCCGACAATGATGTAACAGATGATAATGGAATTAATTTTCCATTTGTTTCAGATCTAACAAAAATTTTATTTATTCCGGAAGAATCGGATCGGTTACCTATATCCGATTGTAAAACTATATTGTATTCTTTTCCATCGTTTGTAAATTTAGTTACATTCCTAGAGCCAAAAAAAGTTTCTATTGATTTCCCAATAGAGTCTATGGATATACCAAGGTCTGCAGCCTTCTCATTATTAATTTCTACTTTTAACTCTGGCTTAGTTATTGCATAGTCATCTTCAATACTATTCAAGCCAGGATTTTTTCTAGCTTCTGCTTTAATAATTTCTTTCCATTCTGTAAGTTTCTCGTAGGTATTTCCCAGCAAAACAAACTGTACTGGCTTACTAACACCTCCAGAACGAATTGATTGAGGCATTACTGGAAATGCCAAAATGCCAGGCACTTTAGCTATATCTGCAAAAGCAGACCTCATAATTGTTTGGCCAGATCTTTTTCTTTTACTCCAGTCTTCCAATAGCACAATAATGAAACCAGAATTAACTTGTTTTCCGCTACTTCCAAAACCAGGAACACGTAATAAGAGTCTTCGTATTTCTCCCTTGCCAACCTTCGGTAAAAACTTTTCTTCAATTTGCTCTACTTTTTTGGAGGTAAAATTAAACCCGGATCCTTCGGCAGCTTTAATAATTACAAAGAAAACTCCCCTATCTTCTTTTGGAAGCAATTCTTTTTTGGAAATAGTAAATAAAAGAAAATTGGCACATAGGACAAAAATTAGAAAAATAATAACACTTTTTTTTCTTGATAGAACGTATTCTAATGTTTCAGAATAAAATACTTCAAACTTTTTAAAGTAAGCGTTAAATTTTTCAGTAATTTTAGGTTTGTTTTTTTTTATTTTTAAATATTTTGATCCAATCATAGGAGAAAGACTCAAGGCGACAAAACTGGAAATAATAACTGCAAAAGACATGGTAATAGCCATTTCTAAAAACAGTCTTCCAATCAATCCTTTAATAAAAATTAAAGGAAGAAAAACTGAAACTAAAACTAGTGTTGTTGCTATTATAGCAAACGCTACTTGCTTAGAGCCTTTGTAGGCAGCAATTAGAGAGGTTTCTCCCTCTTCCATTCTTCTATAAATATTTTCCCCCATGACAATTGCATCATCCACCACTATTCCTATAGAGATGACAATTGCCATCAGGGTAAATAAATTAATACTAAATCCAGCTAAATAAATTGCTAGAAAGGTTGATATAAGGCACACAGGAATGGCAACAGCAGGTATAATTACGGCAGTTAAATTTCCTAGAAATAAAAAAATTATTACAATTACTAGAATAACAGCAATAATAATTGTTTTATAAACTTCTTTAATGGCTTCCCCAATATAAGTTGATCTATCAAAAGACACTTCCAAGCTTGAACCTTCAGGTAAAGAAGGAGCAATTTCTTTCATTTTTTCTTTTACTAGTTTCGCAACTTCAATAGTGTTTGCTGTAGATTGCTGATAAATACCCAGCCCTACAATTTGTTTTCCATTTCCTTTAAAAAGGGTACTAGTATTTAAAGCTCCAAATTCTAACTTGGCAACATCTCTCAACTTAACCAAAGATCCATCATTATTTCTTTTGAGAACAAGGTTCTGATAATCTTCAATTTTTACATACGCTTTTTCTACTTTAATAATTAAATCCATACTTTTGGATTCAATCTTTCCAGCAGGAAATTCCACATTTTGTTTTCTAAGAGTGCTTTCAAGTTCTTGAACAGTAATATTCCGAGCAGCCATTGCTGTTGGATCTAGCCAAATTCTAAGAGATAATTCTCGTTCACCACCTAATCTAATTTGTCCTACTCCTGGAACGTTAGAAAAAGCATCTTTTAGATATCTATTTGCATAATCTGTTAGCTCCAAATCCGACATAACTGCACTCGAAAAAGAGAGCCACATAGTGGTTGTTCTTGCAGCAGAAGCTTTAAAAATTTGAGGCGGTTCAGCTTGATCGGGAATATCGTCTACAATTCTTGCAATTCTTTCCCTTACATCATTTGTTGCAGTATCCAGATCAATTCCCAAATCAAATTCTAAATTAATAGTGGATCTTCCATCCTGACTTTTTGAATCGACTGTAACCACTCCAGGAGTCCCACCAACTCTATCTTCAATTTTTTGAGTAATTTGAGAATCAACAATAGAAGCAGAAGCCCCACTGTAATCTACACGAATGGATACTTTTGCAGTTTCAACATCTGGAAGCTCTCTTAAAGGAATTTTATTAAAAGTAACAATACCAAATAGAACCAAAACCAAACTAAGTACTGTTGCAAACACAGGACGTTTAATAGAAAGATCTGTTAAAAACATACTATTTTATTGTTTGTGAGATTTTTACTTTTCTTTTGGGTCTGACTTTATTGGTGCCTTCTGCTAAAACAATCTCATTCTCTTCTAATCCAGAAAGAATTTCTATCTTCCCTTCATTTCTTCTACCGATTTCTACTTTTGTTTTTTGAATTACATTGTTTACAATCTTATAAATAAATTTTTCTTTTCCCTGGATTAACAGAGCTTCTTCGGGGACAGATAAAGACCGCTTTTCACTAAAAACAACTTTAAGATTTAACAGCATGCCAGGTATTAATTTTTCATCTAAATTATTAATTTTTGCTTGAACTAAAATAGATCTAGTAGTTGGGTCTACCCTCGAGCTAACAGAGCTTATAGTGCCTTCAAAATTTTCTTTATAGGCATCTGTTTTTACGAGAACTTTTAATCCTTGTTTAATTACTGAAACATAATTTTCAGGAAGTTTAACATCCACTTTTAAAACTTTAATGTCATCAAGATTAGCGATAATAGAATTTTCACCACCCAAAATCCCAGGAGTAATTTCTCTTTTTCCCACTCTACCTGCAAAAGGTGCAATAATAGATTGCTCATTAGTAAGCTTTGCAATTTCTGTTCCTTTTTTTACAAACGGATATTTATCAAAATCGATAGAGCTTATTAGATTATCTTTTTTTATTCTTATTGAAAAAGATTGATTGGCAATAGCAGTACCAAAAGTATCAATCTGATCATAAAATGAAAAGTACGAAACTTTTGTTGCAATAACTCCGACAGGAGCTTTTTTTGCTTGCGCAATTTTTGCTTGAATTTTTTTTCCAATAAATGCTCTTCCAGCAATTACAGAGACAATCAGAAATGTAACAATACTTAAAAATAGTATTATTTTTTTTTGCACCTTCATTTATAAATTTTTTCTCATTAAATTTTTGTTCTAATTATCACCGAAACCAAGACTTTGTAATCGTGATAATTTTGCGTAAAACTTGTTTTTTCAGGAAAATAGGCCTTCTTTTGTAGCCCATTCTGTCCACGACCCATCATAAATACTAACGGGTTTATTGTTAATGATATTAAATGCTTTTCCTATAACACACGCGGATATACCTGAGCCGCAAGAGAAAACTATTGGTTGGTTGTCATTAATTTTTAAGGATTTGAACTTTTGTTCTAAGGCCGGTTTTTCTAAAAAACATTTTGAATCGGGATCAATACACTCGTTCCAAGGTAGATTTATACTATTTGTAATGGATCCACTCCGTAGATTTTTTCTCGGTTCATCATCTATGCCTTCAAATCTACCTTTGCTTCTCGCATCTAAAATTTGAAAAGAATTATTAGAAATATTTTTTTTGATATCTTCGTACGTTTTTAATAAGGAATGATTTTTACTAACTGTAAAAGTTGTTTTTGAGTATTTTTTGCTCCTTCCTGATTCTACCTCTTTTTTTTCTTTACACCATTTTATTAGACCACCATCTAAAATTGAAATTTGGTTGTGTCCATAATAATTAAACATCCACCAAACTCTTGGAGAGCTAAAAATACCAAGGGTATCATACACAACAATATGATCTTGATTGGAAATTCCTAAATCAGAAATCATTTGTGAAAACTTATCATCAGGCAAAACCGTGTGAGGAAAAGAACTTTTTTTATCGGAGAATTCGTCAATATCAAAAAATATAGATCCAGGAATGTGGCATGCTTCAAACTCCAACTTTCCAGATCTTTCACTGTTAGGCATGTGCCAAGAACAATCTAAAATTTTAATATTATCACTCAGCAGGTTTTTCCTTAACCAATCAGTATTAACTAATCCCATATTTTTCTTTCATTTTTTTATTATAGTGTTGGTGATATTCTTCTGCAGTATAAAATATAGAATGTTTGGTAATTTCTGTGACTACTCTTCCATTATATTGTTTTGTATTTATTTCAGATTTAGATTCTTCTGCCTCTAATCTTTGAGGGTCATTAAGATAAAATATTGCTGAACGATACTGGGTTCCAATATCAGGTCCTTGTTTATTTAGAGTTGTTGGATCGTGTATAGTCCAAAAAATTTTTAACAATTGCTTATAAGATATAATCTTTGAATCAAATTGGATTTCAACTGCTTCTGCATGATTAGTTGTTCCAGAGCAGATCATTTCATATGTGGGATTTTCAATATGTCCGCCAGTATAACCAGCTTCTGTTTTTGTAACTCCAGGTGTAGAATCAAAAATTTCTTGTACTCCCCAAAAACAACCTGCGGCTAAAATGATTTTATTCATTCTAAAACACTTATACTAAGATCTTTAATTATGGTAAAATAAATCTCAATGTTATCTTCTAATCAAATAGGCGCGATATATATGGCTATTAGTGCTGTAAGTTTTTCGATCATGGATATTTTAGTAAAGATCATGTCTGCTAGCTATCCCACCGGAGAAATCGTTTTTTTTAGAGGTCTTTTTGGACTCATCCCTATTTTTTTTATTATTCCAAGAGAGAGATATAAAAATCTTTTTCAAACTAAAAAGTTAAAAATGCATTTGGCTAGAGCTTTTATAGGAACCTTTGGAATGTTATGGATCTTTTTAGCAGTTAAATATTTACCTATTGCAGAAGCCATAACCATCACCTTTGCAGCCCCGGTTTTTGCAACTATTTTTTCGATGATTATACTTAAAGAAGTAATTAAGTTATTTAGATGGGTAGCTATTATTATTGGCTTGGCTGGTGTTGTAATTATTTTAAAACCAGGAACAGAATTATTTACGGTACATTCTCTTTTCCCTTTAATGTTTTGTTTATTCTTTGGAATCATAGCCATTTTAATTAAAAAGCTATCAAAAACAGAGCCTGATTATTTAATCGCAACTTTCTTTACTTTAGTTATAATTTTTTGTGGATCTATCTCATTGTTCTTTGAATTTAAAATGCCTACTGCCCGTGATTTTGTACCTCTTTTTTTAATTGGAATTGCAGGCTCTGCTGGAAATATTTTTTTAACCATGTCTTTACGCAAAGGCTCCATTTCAGCAGTTACTCCGATCAAGTACCTTAGCTTGATCATAGCAACTTTTGCAGGAGTACTTATTTTTGACGAGATTCCTTATTTTACCACTTATTTAGGAGCGGCACTTATTGTTGCAAGTTCTTTCATTATTTTTAAAAGAGAAGAGATCAAAAATAAAAAAACAATTATTGCTAGGCAAGTATAATGAAAAAACCTAAATATTGGAGTTTAGCCAAAAAAACTTTATCTAAAAAAGACAAGATAATTAAAAAAATTATTGCTACGCATAGCGGATCTTTGGTTTCTAGAAGCGATCCCTTCTTCTCTCTTTGTAGATCTATTATTGGCCAGCAGATATCTGTACAGTCTGCAGATTCTGTATGGAAAAAATTCTCTTATAAGGCAAAAAGGATAGTTCCAAAAAATATTTTAAAACTCTCTAAACCTCAATTATCTAGCTGTGGCTTATCAAGACAAAAAATTGAATATCTTAAAATTTTAGCTAAAAAGTTTGTTGATAAAAGTATTGATATTAAGAAATTAAAAAAATGGATGATGAAGAGGCCATTAAATACCTAA
>Ga0075466_1000765_pt1 | contig 11932 bp, 9 predicted proteins | sample DEB08_DNA_16_FD_71486 | JGI IMG/M metagenome (GOLD analysis project Ga0075466, IMG submission 71486) | Aqueous microbial communities from the Delaware River and Bay under freshwater to marine salinity gradient to study organic matter... | ecosystem: Environmental > Aquatic > Marine > Coastal ... | reverse complement strand
TTGGTGGCTACTAGGGGATGCAGGTGCCGCTTCAAGGAGATCCTTCGGCTTCGCTCAGGATGACAGGGTAAGAGGCTCAGAATGACAGGGTGAGAGGTTCAGAACGACAGGATGGGAGGCTCAGGATAACAGGTGGTTTTGTGCCTAAGTACTCTAGGGCCGTTCTGGAATCAAAACGGCCCTAGCAGCCCATCAGAAAAGTCCTACAACCTCGCCTGTTTCATTGACATCAATGCTGTTGGCTGCAGGTACTCGCGGCAGACCGGGCATGGTCATAATGTCTCCGCAGACCACCACTATAAATCCGGCGCCAGCGGATAATCGCACTTCGCGAATAGCCACAACATGATTGGATGGCGCTCCTTTAAGAGTCGGATCTGTTGAAAAGCTGTACTGAGTTTTTGCGATACAGACTGGGAAGTGACCATAGCCACCGTTCTGTAAGGTTTGAATTTGATCGCGAATTTTCTGATCCGCAATAATATCGTCAGCTCTATAGAGCCTAGTAGCAACAGTTTTGACCTTATCCCAAATTGGCATATCGTCAGGGTACAGTGGTGCAAAGTTAGCATGCCCCGAGTCCACCAGTTCAATCACTTCATGGGCCAACTCTTCAGTGCCAGCGCCACCATCGGCCCAGTGAGTGCAATCTATAGCTTTGACTCCGTTGGCCAGTGCAATCTTCTTGATCAGGGCAATCTCAGCATCGGTATCTGAGGTAAAACGGTTGATACCAACAACTACAGGAACCCCAAAGGCTTTGACATTTTCAATATGACGCACCAGATTGCAACAGCCATCTTCAAGGGCGCTTAAATCTTCTTTATCGAGATCTTCTTTACTGACACCGCCATGCATTTTTAAGGCGCGGGTGGTGGCCACAATTACGGCGGCATCCGGATGCAGACCTGCAGCGCGACATTTAATGTCAAAGAATTTCTCAGCCCCTAAGTCAGCACCAAAGCCGGCTTCGGTCACCACATAATCCGCCATCTTGAGTCCCGCTTTAGTGGCGATAACTGAGTTGCAGCCATGGGCTATATTGGCGAAGGGGCCGCCGTGGATAATTGCCGGGTTATTTTCTAAGGTCTGAACTAAATTGGGTGCTAGAGCATCTTTAAGCAATACAGTCATGGCGCCGGTGCCAAGAATATCGCTGGCGTGTACCGGTTTGTGGTCGCGGGTATAGGCGACAACAATTTTATTCAGTCGCGCTTTGAGGTCGTCGAGGTCTGTGGCTAGGCAGAAGATCGCCATAACTTCTGATGCCACAGTAATATCGTAGCCGTCTTGCCGTGGGAAGCCGTTTCCTGGACCACCCAATCCGCAGTTAATACTGCGCAGGGCGCGGTCATTCATATCTGCAACACGCTTCCAGACAATGCGTCGCGCGTCGATTTCTAGGCTATTACCCCAGTGAATATGATTGTCGATTAACGCAGAGAGTAAGTTGTGGGCGGCACCAATGGCGTGAAAGTCGCCGGTAAAGTGGAGATTGATATCCTCCATGGGTACAACTTGAGCGTAGCCACCGCCGGCGGCGCCACCTTTCATGCCGAAACAGGGGCCGAGGCTCGGTTCGCGCAGGCACACCAGTGCATTTTTGCCAATGCGGTTTAGACCGTCGGTAAGACCTACTGAGGTGGTGGTTTTGCCTTCCCCGGCTGGAGTGGGGGTAATCGCGGTCACCAAGATTAACTTGCCGTCGGGCTTATCTTTCAGTGAGGCGATATGGTCCGGACAAATTTTGGCCTTGGTTCTGCCGTAGGGTATTAATGCGGCATCGGGAATATTGAGCTTTGCAGCAATTTCAGAGATCGGTTGGCTGGTGGCACTGCGCGCTATTTGAATATCACTCATTGGGTCTTACTCCGTTATTTGTGTCAATAACACTGCCTGGTAAGACTGTCTCATTTTGGCGGCATCACTGTTCCAGACATCTTCCTTAAACAGCCGTGATGCTGGGGTTCTGGGACCGGCTTATGCTGTTCTAAAAACGACTCTAGGTCAAGCGGGGCAAGACTTTTACGCCATGGCGCTGGAAGGCATATGGCAGTCGTATTTGCGCCTTGGCAGCTTAGCCCTGAGGTTTAAACTGAAAAATTATACTAATTAATTAGGCTTTGAAAGATGGCTATGAAGACAAGTGCAAAAGTAGTGGTCGTTGGCGGCGGCGTGGTGGGTGTCAGCACTCTTTATCATCTCGCCAAAAAGGGCTGGACCGACGTGGTATTGGTTGAGCGCAAAGAGCTGACATCCGGTTCTACTTGGCATGCTGCAGGCCTATTGCCGCTATTCAATATGAGCTACTCGGTGGGTAAGTTGCACCAGTACTCAGTGGACTTTTATCACGAGCTGGAAAAAGAGACCGGGCAAAATGTCGGTTTCAGTGTGGTGTCGAATATTCGCTTGGCGTCAAATGAAGATCGAATGGATGAGTACAGGTACTACTCAGGGGTCGCCCAGACCGTGGGTGTGGAAGTGAACTTTTTAACCCCGGAACAGGTTAAGGAAGTCTGGCCACTGGCTAACCTAGACGGTGTTATTGGTGCCATACAGCATCCAGATGACGGCTATATTCAGGCCGCGGATCTGACTATGGCGCTGGCCAAAGGGGCCCGTTCTCGGGGTGCCGAAATCTATCGCAATACAGCCGTGCTGGACCTTGAGCAGCAGGCCGATGATAGCTGGATTGTTAAAACTGACAAAGGTGATATTCACTGTGAGCATGTGGTCTGCTGCACCGGTAACTTTGCCCGCAAGACCGGCGAGATGGTGGGGCTGGATATTCCAGTTATTCCGGTAGAGCACCAGTATATAGTCACTGATCCACATCCTGATATTTTGGCGCGCAAAGCCCAGGGGCTTCCTGAGCAAGCTGTGTTGCGCGATTCTGACGCGGGCTATTATCTGCGCGAAGAGGCGGGCGGATTTATTCTCGGGCCCTACGAAGAAAATGCCCCCTGCTGTTATGTGGACGGACCCAGCGAGCATTCTGAATACGAACTTTTCAATGGCGATCTCGATCGCCTGATGCCCCATATTGAAGCCTGTATGACTCGGGTTCCAGGCTTTGCCGATGTGGGCATCAAAACCGTTTACAACGGTGCCATCGCCTATACCCCTGATGGCAATCCTATAGTCGGCCCAGCTTGGGGCTTAAAAAACTTCTGGCTCAACGAAGGCCATAGTTTCGGTATTACCGCTGCCGGCGGTGCCGGTTGGCAGTTGGCGGAATGGATTATCGACGGTGAGCCAACGGTGGATATGATGGGTGTTGATCCCCGTCGTTTTGGGCCCTATGCCAGCCGTGGTTACCTGCGCAGTAAAAACGAAGAAGCCTATGACCATGTGTTTAAAAACCACTACCCAGATGAAGAGCGCGGTGCCGCTCGACCGCTGAAAACCGCCCCCTGTTACGACCGCATGAAAGAGCTGGGTGCAGTGTTTGGCTCTGTCTATGGCTGGGAGCGACCTAACTGGTTTGCCCCTCCGGGTTATTCTCTCTCTGATGAGGACTTGGATAAGTCGGATACCCTGTGGAACAAAAATCACTCAAAAGCGCTAGCCGATGGTCGTATTGTGGAAAAGAATTCCTTCCGTCGCTCTAACTACTTTGATTTTGTCGCTGAGGAATGTCGCCATGTGAATCAGCATGTTGGAGTTCTCGATATGTCGGCTTTCTCCAAAGCCACAGTCACAGGTCATGGCTCAGAAGCTTGGCTAAATAGTATCGTTGCCAACAATATTCCCAAAGCCATTGGACGTATTGGTCTCTGCCATATGCTCTCTAAAAACGGCGGCGTGCGAGCCGAATTCACCATCTACAAGCGCGCTAAAAACAGTTATTACTTGGTCTTTGCTGGCGCACAAGAGCGCCATGACTGGGACTATTTGACCAAGCTGGCGCCGCGGGATGGCTCGGTCAATCTGCAGAAAATCACCACTCAGATGGGGGTCCTGGTAGTTGCTGGTCCGAAATCTCGGCAGTTGCTGCAAAAGCTCACTGACACTGATATGTCTAACGACAACTTCAAGTGGCTCACTGGCAAGTCGATTAATGTCGGCTATGCCCAGGCTGAAGCGCTGCGGGTTAACTTTGTCGGCGAGCTGGGCTGGGAGCTGCACCATCCCATTGAGATGCAAAACTACATATTCGATGAGCTGATGAAGGCGGGCGCTGAATTCAATATCAAACCCTTCGGTATTCGCGCCATGGACAGCATGCGCATTGAAAAATCCTACCGTTTGATTCCCCGTGAAATGTCCATCGAATATTCGGCCCTGGAATCGGGCTTAGAGCGCTTTGTAAAACTGGATAAAGAGTGCGACTTTGTCGGTAAGCAAGCTCTGACTGCTTGGCAACAGCGCGGCTTTGAAAATTGCTTTGCCACCTTGGAAGTTCATGGGGTTACTGATGCCGATGCCCGAGGGTCTGAGGGCCTCTATAAAGACGGCCAATTAATTGGTCGGGCTACCTCTGGAGGCTTTGGTTTTCGCACTAACAAGTCTCTGGCCCTGGGGTTGGTCAAAACCCCTTACGCTGCTGTAGGTACCGAATTAGAGATTGAAATACTGGGCCAGCGCTATCCAGTGACAGTGATCGAGGAGTCTCCATTTGACAGCGAAAATAGCTGTTTAAGAAGCTAGTTTTTAGGCGCGTCGTTAACTGATATTTCCGCGTCGTAAAAGCAGATGCGGCAGTGCTCAAACAGGCACAGACTGCGACCAATAAAATTCCCTTAAAGAGAGAATAAAATTCTCCAACGGAAGAGTGATTATGACTGAAACAACGGGTCGAAGAAGAGCGGGTAGAGAAGGTGGTGGTCGCGATGGACGCCGCACAGCTCGCGCCAATGCTGTGGTCAAAGCAGCGCCGTTTATCGAGCGCAAAATTCCCTATTTTGAATATCTCAGCGAAGAAAACCTGCAGCTGATTGAAGACAATGCCGATATATTGCTCGAAGAGATCGGCATAGACTTTCTCGATGATCCAGAAGCTTTGGCAATGTGGGCCGAAGCCGGTGCCGATGTAAAGGGCAGCCGTGTGCATTTCCCCAAGGGCCTCTGCCGTTCGATTATTCAGGGCACAGCTCCGCGAGAATTTGTTCAGCACGCACGCAACCCAGAGCGCAATGTCATTATCGGTGGCAAGCGTACAGTGTTGGTTCCCGCCTATGGCTCGCCCTTTGTTCATGATATAGATAAAGGCCGTCGCTACGCTACCATCGAAGATTTCCAGAATTTCGTCAAACTGGCCTATATGGCCCCGGCAATGCATCACTCCGGCGGCACTATCTGCGAGCCAGTGGATCTGCCCGTTAACAAACGCCATTTCGATATGATTTACAGTCACTTTAAATACAGTGACAAGCCATTGATGGGTTCCGTGACTCACCACGAGCGCGCTCAGGACACAGTGGACATGGCCAAACTGGTGTTTGGCGAGGAATTTGTCGATCAAAACTGTGTGCTTACCAGTCTGATCAATGTCAATTCTCCCATGACCTACGACGCCACCATGCTTGGCTCTCTCAAGGTCTATGCGCGCAACAATCAGGCCACTGTGATCTCGCCGTTTATTCTTGCTGGCGCCATGTCGCCGGTAACCACTGCGGGCACTGTGACACAGATATTAGCTGAGGCACTGGCCGGTATCGCCTTTACCCAGCTCTGCCGTCCCGGTGCTCCAGTTATCTTTGGCACCTTTGCTGCAGCTGTGTCTATGGCCACTGGCGCACCCACCTTTGGTACTCCAGAGCCAAGCCAAGTTATCTATGCCGCTGCAGCTCTGGCTCGTCGACTGGGCGTGCCTTTTAGAAGTGGTGGTGGACTCACTGGCTCGAAATTACCCGATGCCCAGGCCGCCTATGAAGCGGCCAATACCTTGCAGACCAGTGCCTTGGCTGGGGTTAACTTTATGTTGCACACCGCCGGTTGGTTAGAAGGTGGTCTGGCTATGGGCTATGAGAAATTTATTATGGACTGCGATCAGGCCAGCATGATCTCGGTGCTGCTGTCGGGTATGGATATGTCCGAGAACGGTCAGGCGCTTGATGCGGTCCGCGAAGTGGGTCCCGGCAAACATTACCTCGGCTCAGCCCACACCCTAAAGAATTTTGAAACCGCATTCTATCGCTCCACTGTAGCTGACAATAATAGCTATGAGCAGTGGCAGGTAGATGGCTCTCTGGATACGGCGCAGCGGGCCAATATTCTGTGGAAAAATATGCTCAATGAGTATCAGGCCCCGGCATTTGATGTGGCGGTTGATGAGGCTCTAATTGATTTTATGGCGCGGCGCAAAGGCTCGTTTGCCGACCGCGACTATTAAACACGACTAACAAGCACGATTGTTAAGGAACAAACCCTATGTCAGAAGAAGACGATATTGTACTAGCCGAGCTATCTGATGCTGATCTGGTTCTGCAGATGCATGACGATCTCTACGACGGTCTAAAAGAAGAAATCGAAGAGGGTACACAGATCCTGCTGGATAGAGGCTGGTCCCCTGAGCGTGTCTTAGGTGAAGCGCTGGTAGATGGTATGACCGTGGTCGGTGTGGATTTTCGCGACGGCATTTTGTTTGTCCCTGAGGTGCTGCTGGCGGCCAACTCCATGAAAGGCGGCATGTCGATTCTCAAGCCACTGTTAGCCGAGACTGGCGCTAAGCCGGTGGGCACCATGGTGATTGGCACGGTAAAAGGGGATATCCACGATATCGGCAAGAACCTAGTGGCGATGATGATGGAAGGGGCTGGCTTCGAAGTGCATGATATGGGTATCAACAACAGCGTTGAAGAATATATCGCTGCGCTTGAGCGTCACAAACCTGATATCTTGGGCATGTCTGCTCTATTGACCACCACTATGCCGTACATGAAAGTGGTGATTGACGCGCTCAAAGATCAAGGGCTGCGAGATAAATATATAGTCATGGTTGGTGGCGCGCCCCTCAATGAAGAATTTGGTATCGCAGTGGGCGCTGATGCCTACTGCCGTGACGCAGCGGATGCGGCGACTACCGCGATTAGATTGGTTCAGGAACGCAGAGCCCTAGAGACTGCCTGATGACTGATGTCAGCTCCCCGGCAAAGTTATTAGTGATTGCCTGTGGAGCCCTGGCTCGAGAGATTGTCTGGCTGCAACAGCTCAATGACTGGCGCCAAATAGACCTGCAATGTCTGGATGCCGAGTTGCATAACAGGCCCAAGTTAATAGCGGGTAAATTGCGCGAAAAAATTAACCAAAATCGCAGCCAGTATCAGCATATTTTTGTCGCCTATGGGGATTGCGGTAGCGGCGGTGAGATTGATCGAGTGTTGGCCGAGGCCGGCGGCTCTGTAGAGCGACTGCCCGGTGCACACTGCTATTCCTTTTATGCCGGTGAAGCGCGTTTTACTGAGATTGCAGCCCGGGAACTGGGTACGTTTTACCTCACCGACTTTTTGGTTGAGCATTTTGATCGTCTAGTGGTCAAGGGCCTAAAGTTGGATAAGCATCCGCAGTTGCGGGACCAGTATTTTGCTCACTACAAGTTAGTCGTCTATCTGTCCCAGCGCGAGGATGCGCAATTGCTGGAAAAAGCCAAAGCGGCTGCAGAATTTTTAGGGTTGGAATTTCGCCATGAACCTAGTGGTTATGGCGATCTGGAAAATGGTCTTCGCGAACAGATTGTGAAGATGATATAGGAACAAAAAGAACCCGTAAAAAGAGCTCGTAGAAAAGAGCTCATAGAAAAGAGCCCGTAAGTAAAAGAGCCTGTACAAAGAGCCCCTAGAGAGAGCCACCAGATGCAAAAAATCGAAGTATTTTGGCGTGATATCCCAGCTCAGATTCTGGTCAAAAGTGGCCGAGTGCGGGGCAAGGCGCTACTCAGTCATCGCTTTCAGGCGGCCATAGATCGCGCCGCGATGCGCGCAGGCAAGGGCGGCAGCGACGAGTATTTAGAAGACTGGCGCCGGATCACCAGTTCAATTGAAGGCGAGGGCAGTCCTCAGGAATTGGCGGAGCAGTTTGCTGAGGCTATCGAGGCCGCCTATTCCGACCTCGACATCAAGGCGCTAGTGGCCAGCAAAGGCCTCAGAGTAGAGTCCGCGTGAAAAGGCTTCGTTACTGGTCTGTGGAGAATGCGCGCTGGTTGCGCCGCGTCTATCAGATTATAGAAAGCGCCTTGGTATTTTTGCATCCGCTATTTAAACGCATTGGCTACCCACGTTTAGATCGCGGTTTTGCCGCGCTGGAAAAGCTTGTCAAAGGCTTGCTCTTCGACTCCCAGTCCTGCGGTCAGTGCACCTTAGGTGAAACTGGGATGGCCTGCCCAATGAACTGCCCTAAAACCCTGCGCAATGGCCCCTGTGGCGGTGTGCGCAGCAATGGCAACTGTGAGGTTGACCCGAACATGGTCTGCGTCTGGGTGACCTCCTGGGAGGGCAGCAAGAGGGTTGGCGATCTAGAGTCCACCATTCAAGTGATTCAGGCCCCTGTGGATGTGCGCCTTAAAGGCACCAGTGCCTGGCTTCGGGCCGTGCGTAAAAAATTGAGCGCCAGCTCGGGAGAGAGCCTGTGATCTTTGATGATGAACCCCTAGCGGGAGAGAACCTGCCAATATTGCCTGGGCATGATTCCCCGGGTCGCTTTGAGCGAGTTTTGCGCGCCGGTCACTTTGCCGTGACAGCAGAAATAGCACCACCAGATTCCGCGGATCCCCAAGAAGTATTTGACCGCGCCGCGCTGTTTGATGGCTATGTGGATGCGATAAACGCCACCGATGGTTCCGGTGCTAACTGCCATATGTCCAGTGTCGGCATGTGTGCGCTGTTAACCCGCCGTGGCTACTCGATGATTATGCAGATCTCCTGTCGCGACAGGAACCGCATTGCCATGCAGGGTGATGTGCTGGGTGCCTCCGCCATGGGCGTGTCGAATATACTCTGTTTAACCGGCGACGGTGTTCAATCCGGCGACCATCCGCAAGCCAAGCCAGTATTTGATATGGACTGCATGACCAGCTTGCAAATGCTCAGTGGTATGCGTGACAAAGGTGAGTTTCTCAGTGGCCGCAAAATCACCTCGCCACCTCGGGTGTTTTTAGGCGCGGCAGCAAATCCCTTTGCCCCACCTTTTGATTATCGGCCCCTGCGACTGGCCAAAAAAGTTGCCGCCGGTGCCCAGTTTATTCAGACCCAGTACTGTTTTGATATCGATATGCTGAAAACCTATATGGTCAAAGTGCGTGATTTGGGGCTGCACGAAAAAGTCTTTATTTTGCCCGGTGTAGGCCCACTGGCCTCGGCCAAGTCTGCGGAGTGGATTCGCAACAATGTCGCCGGCGTGCATATCCCCGATGAGATTATTAAGCGCCTGGCCGGTGCCCAAGATCAGAAGCAGGAAGGGGTCAATATCTGCATCGATATGATCAATCAGATTCGTCAGATCGAGGGCGCTAGTGGGGTGCATATTATGGCTTACCGCCAGGAACATCGCATCGCTGAAATCGTAGAAAAAACACAGGTGCTGGGAAGTCGAACTCCCTGGCGCCCAGAATAATAATTTTTGGAGAACGGCATGACCATTACGACGATTAGTTCCGCCACGCGAGAAGTCAAAATCGGCTTTGATCAGCCCTTTGTCATTATCGGCGAACGCATAAATCCCACCGGCCGGAAAATTTTAGCCGAGGAAATGAAAGTCGGCGACTACAGCCGAGTGGAATCGGATGCCCTGGCGCAGGTTGCGGCTGGAGCACAGATGTTGGATGTTAATGCCGGCATCCCACTGGCCGATGAGCCGCGTATTTTGGCCGAAGCGATTCAGCTGGTGCAGTCGATCAGCGATGTGCCCCTGAGTATTGATTCCTCAATTATTGAAGCCCTGGAAGCGGGTCTTGCCGTCTATCAGGGCAAAGCTCTAGTCAACTCTGTCACCGGGGAAGATGAGGTGCTGGAGAGAGTGTTGCCCCTAGTAGCCAAATATGGCGCCGCAGTGGTGGCCATTTCAAATGACGAAACTGGCATCTCAGAAGACCCCAATGAACGTTTCAAAGTGGCCAAAAAGATTATCGAACGGGCCGCGGATTACGGTATTCACTACAGCGATGTGATCGTTGATCCCTTGGTGATGCCCATTGGCGCCATCAATACTGCCGGCTTGCAAGTCATGCATATTGTGCGTCGCCTGCGTGAAGAGCTAAAAGTAAACACCACCTGTGGCGCATCCAATGTCAGCTTTGGTCTACCCAACCGCAATGGCATTAATAGCGCCTTTTTAACCATGGCTATGGGCGCCGGAATGACCTCCGCCATTACCAGTCCACTGCATGCTGAAGTGATGGCTGCGGTGCGCGGTGGCGACGTAATGATGGGCAATGATCCCAACTGTGCCAATTGGATTAAAGCCTATCGCGAACCAGTTGCCGAAGGGGAAGGGCGGGTTCGTGGTGGTCGCAGAAAAAGAGCCTAGGATCCCAGAGAGCAGTGAAGCCTATGGATAAGCAGGTAAAAGTGGTTTTTACCCCCTCTGGTCGCCGCGGCAGTTTTCCGGTGAATACGCCGCTGCTCCATGCAGCGCGAGTTTTGGGGGTTGATATTGACTCGGTCTGCGGTGGTCGCGGCCTCTGTGGTCGCTGCCAGATTATCTGTGCCGAAGGCGCGTTTCCGAAACATCAAATCGATTCCGCGAGCAGTCATCTGTCGCCGGTTTGCGCCACTGAAATCAAGTATGGCGAGCGCAAAGCGCCATTGGTAAACGGCCGTCGCCTCAGCTGTCATACCCTGTTGTTAGATGATGTCGTCATCGATGTGCCCCCCGAAAGTCAGGTGCATCGGCAAATTGTGCGCAAAGAGGCCGAATACCGCGATATTCATCTGGATCCGGCTACGCGGCTCTACTATGTGCAGGTGGAAGAAGCGGATATGCATGTGCCCAAAGGGGATTTGCAACGTCTGTTTGAAGCCCTGGAAGAGCAGTGGCAACTGCCCAGTCTGAGTTGTGACAACGGACTACTTAAAACCCTGCAGCCAGCCCTAGCCAAGGGCAAGCGCGGCATTACAGTCGCCGTCTATAACGATCAACAAATTATTGCCCTGTGGCCCGGCTTCCGCGACAAAGTCTATGGCGTGGCGGTAGATGTGGGTTCAACCACCATCGCAGCCCATCTCTGTGACCTCTCCAGTGGTGAAGTGATGGCCAGCGCCAGTCTGATGAATCCGCAAATTCGCTTTGGCGAAGACCTGATGAGTCGTGTTTCCTACGTGATGATGCACCCGGAAGGGGCGGAGGAGTTGACAGTGGTGATCCGCCAGGCCCTAAACAGCCTGTTTGCGGAAGTGGCAGCGGCCATAGACGGCGCGGTTGAGGATATTTTGGAAATCACGTTGGTCGCGAATCCGATTATGCACCATATATTACTCGGGATTAGTCCGGTGGAATTGGGTGGCGCACCCTTTGCACTGACTACTGATGCGGCGGTTGAGGTAGCGGCTGCTGAACTGGAATTAAACATTAATCCCGGTGGGCGCATCTATATCTTGCCCTGTATCGCCGGTCATGTGGGCGCCGATACCGCCGGTATGATTCTCTCGGAAGAGCCCCAGGAACAGGATCAGATGACGTTATTGGTAGACGTTGGTACCAATGCAGAAATTGTTCTGGGCAATCGCCAGCGACTACTGGCCTGTTCCAGCCCCACCGGCCCAGCCTTTGAAGGGGCGCAGATTAGTTGCGGTCAACGGGCGGCCACTGGTGCCATTGAGCGGGTGCGCATAGATCCGCAAACCTTGGAGCCGCGCTTTAAGGTAATTGGCTCGGACCTCTGGTCTGATGAAGCGGGTTTTAGCGCAGCCATCCAGGGTCACGGTGTCACCGGAATCTGCGGCTCTGGGATTATCGAAGTGGTTGCCGAGATGTATCTGGCAGGCATAGTTACAGTGGA
>Ga0075466_1000763_pt1 | contig 11935 bp, 10 predicted proteins | sample DEB08_DNA_16_FD_71486 | JGI IMG/M metagenome (GOLD analysis project Ga0075466, IMG submission 71486) | Aqueous microbial communities from the Delaware River and Bay under freshwater to marine salinity gradient to study organic matter... | ecosystem: Environmental > Aquatic > Marine > Coastal ... | reverse complement strand
TCAACAATCTCTGATACTCTATAGAATCCATTTTTAGTAATTTTCATATTTTTTGTTATTATTTATTTTCAAAATTTAGCTTTCATATCTTTCAACTTTCCTAAATCTAGTTTCACGCTCTTCTCTTCTCCAAAATTAAAACTACTCCCACATCCACACCTTCACTTCACCTCAGCTCACTTATAAATATATCTGACTTTCTCGATACCAGTATGATCGGCAATAGCTACTCTCGTAATACTACTTCACACCAGATTTTCTTTATCTCGTTTATCTATATATATTTTAATATTATTTTGTTCTTCTAAGAACTCAACACTCTCATCTAATTCAAATTCAGCCACAATATCTATCTTATTCCCACTACATCAAGCAGTATACAAAAACACCTTGATTCGCTCAGATCCAAGCCCTCCAAAGTATTCCAGAGTATTTTTATCAAGTTTTATATTTGACATATATCTAATTTTATTTAATATATTTTTACTATTCAACACTCTGTTGATAGAAAGAAGGAGAAAAACTATGAAACTTAGGGATCTACTCTACTTTTTGTTACCAATAGCATTAGTAATACAAATATTTAAAGCTTGGGACAACATAACCCCTTTTAGCTTAATTATGCTATTTGTGATTCTACTAAACAATACGATGGTATTCTTAGATAAAAGTAATAATAAATATCTAAGAATTGCTATGACAATAGCAGCTATCTGTATATCAATTTTGATTATACGATATGTGTATATTGTAGAACTAAATTAAGTCCCGCAGACGCGGGCATTTTTTTTGCCTAAATCCCTCATTCCATCTCCATCCCAATCAAAACATTCATCTCACTGGCATACTCCATTGGAAGCTCCTTCATGACTGGAGAGATAAACCCGTTGACTATCATGGCCTTGGCTTCGTCCTCTGAGATACCTCGAGACTGGAGATAGAAGAGATCATTCTCGTTTATCTTACCAGCACTGGCCTCATGAGCTACAATAGATTGCGAGTTGGCCACTTTAATATCTGGGATAGCATTACTCACTGAGATATCATTGATGAGGAGTCCATCACAGTCCACTTTTGAAACAGCTCAAATAGCTGATTTTTTTATGTCTATTAAACCCCTATAAGTTGAGATTCAGTTTCACTTTGAGATAGATTTAGAGATAACATTACTGGCAGTATTTTTACCAATATGAATAACCTTCGCTCATGTATCTTGATTTTGTCCTTCTGATGCAAGTGCAATTCAAAGGTGATCTGCTTTAGAGTTATCTCATATTAACACTGAACATGGATAGAGCATAGTAGTATTACTTCATAGGTTTCATCCAACCCATTCCATATATCCATTCTCTTGTACGAGGGCTCGTTTAGTATTGAGATTATAAGTATCGAGACTCCAGTTTTCAACTGAGCTATATCGCATCGATGATCCTGGTCCAACAAATATTTCTACTCACCCAGCATGTAGAGAATTCTCATCATATTTTGGAGCACTACACCCCTCTATATAATGCGCTGAACTATCTTCTTCAAGAATAATCATAGTATGTTCAAACTGACCACCAGATTTCACATTCATTCTAAAATATGACTGAAGTGGTTCTGATATTTTTACTCCTTTTGGTATGTATAAAAATGTTCCCCCAGACCAAACAGCATAGTGAAGAGCTGCAAATTTATGGTCTGCGAGTGGAATAGATTTTGAAAAATATTTTTTAATAATTGGTTCAAGCTTTGGATTTTTTAAAGCCTCACTCATATCATCAAAGATAACTCATTGATCTACCAGTTCTTGCTTCAAACTATGATAGACTGTTTCACTATCATACTGTGCTCCAACACCAGCCAAAGCTTTTTTCTCAGCTTCTGGAATACCGAGTCGATCAAAAGTATTTTTAATATCCTCTGGTACATCGTCCCAACTTTTATTCGCACCAGCACCCTCTGGTTTTGCAAAATAGTAAATACTATCTAGGTCTAACTTGTCTAGATTTGGACCCCAATTAGGCATTGGTTTATCCTGATATATTTTAAGTGCCTTAAGTCTCAGCTCTAGCATCCATTCAGGTTCTTTATTACTCTCAGAAATCTGTCGAACCACAACTTCACTGATACCAGCGATAGCCTTCGTAGCATATTTCACTCACTCGTCCTTAAAATCCCAAGTGTTTTGGGTAGTTACGGTTGATTTAGTTGTAGGGTTCATATTATTCGAATCAATTAGTTTTAATTTCTTCTATCAATTCATCTCATCCTTCTCGTTGTATATTTCAGTTCTCGAGAACGATAACTCTATCAACATCAATATATTCAAGTATCTTGAAATAATGAGTTATGATAATAAGTGAGTTATTCTGCGAGTTAATAGATTGGAGCAATTCACATACTTTTCGAAAAGCATCGAGATCAAGACCAGAGTCTATCTCATCGAGGATAATATACTTAGGTCCGATGAGTTTCATCTGGAGAATTTCTATTTTTCGTTTTTCTCCACCACTGAAGCCAACATTAAGCTCTCGAGTAAGAAATTTTTCATCTATATCAAGTTCTTGTAGATGTTTCTTGATAAACCGTTTAAATATAAATGGTGAGATCTCTTTTGCCTCACTATCACTACTCTTGAGCGAGATGTTATAGATCGTTCGTAGATATTCAGAGAGCTTGATCCCAGATATCTCTGGTACATTTTGAAAAGAGAGAAATATTCCCCGTGCTGCTCTCTGCTCTGGTGACATATCTAGCAAATTTGCTCCATCAATAGATATAGTTCCTGAATTAACACTATATTTAGGGCTTCACATAAGCACGGCAGAAAGAGTAGACTTACCAGAGCCATTCTTTCATAGTAAACAATAATTTTTTCACAACTCAAAATTGAAATTCACTCATTTAAGGATTTCTTTCTCTTTTGCACTTACGTGGAGATCTTGTATTTGTATCATAGGTATATTTATTTTTAAACATTAGTATTTTATTAATATTTAAAAATTTGCAAACTTTTTTCATATACTCATAATATATACTTTGCTTTAGATTTCAGACTTGTTAACAAAATGTTAAAAACTTTATTATTTTGGCTTGCATTTGCGATAATATTTTTTGATTAATTGTCTAGGTCTTTTAAACAAGAGGTTTTGACTTCACTTAATAAATCCTTAATAATATAGCTAGGTTTTTGCTATTTTAAGAGATAAAAATCAAGTAATTCACAATTTGTTAACAATTGACAACAAAATGGAGACTGAAAATATAGCAAAAAAACATATATCTGTCCTTTTACATGAGCTGGTAGAATCTATTACTATCTTTCTCGATCGACAAAATATTGTCGTCGATGCTACACTTGGAATGGCTGGACACGCATGCGAGATTATCAAAAAACTTAACTCCTGAGATATATTTGTGGGATTTGATGCTGACACTCGTAACCTTCCTCTTGCTGCAAAGCGAATCGCATCACTGAAAAACCTATCATTTAATATCTGTGAACCAGGGCAAGAATTTAGCAGAGATCCAAACGCTATTAATATATTGCTCATTCATTCTAACTTTGAGCATCTCAAAGCTGAATTAGCCAACTATAGTATAGAGAGTGTTACATGAATATATTATGATCTATGAATATCTTCTCTCCATGTAGATGAAGCTGATCGAGGTTTTAGTTTTCGTGAAGATGGACCTCTGGATATGCGTTTTGATATCACGACTGGTAAAACAGCTGCAGATGTTATAAGCAGCTATGATCAAAGTGAACTCAGACAGATGTTTGTAGATTATTGAGAAGAGCCCGGAAGCACCAAGATAGCGGCAAGAATAATAGAACAAAGAAAAATAGAAAAGATAAAAACAACGCAGCGACTCGTAGACGTAATAGAGAGTGTAAATACTCATCCCAAAACAAAAACAAGAATATTCCAAGCGATTCGAATAGAGGTAAACGGAGAACTCGATGTCATGAAGCAATCATTTAGGGATGCCATGACTCTATTACAAAAAGATGGAAACATATTTGTAATAAGCTTTCATTCTCTCGAAGACAGGATCACTAAACAAATGTTTAAACGAGAAACCAGAGATTGTATCTGTAGCGACATTATATGTAGCTGTGGTCACAAAAAATCTCTCAAAGTACTGACCAAAAAACCAATTCTACCAACTCAAGCAGAAATCCAAGACAATTCACGAAGCCGCAGTGCCAAAGCACGACATGCCAGAAAAATAATCTAACCACTCCTAAGCCATATAATGCCAAATCTAAACTCTAAATCTGTCCTGTGAGACTACCAAAAGAATTTTTCTAGCACCAGAAAAATAAAGCAGGAGAGCCTCAAGTTTGGTTTGCACTCTATCTATATTACTATGTTGAGTATTATATCTCTGCTTATCTTTTATTACGTAATTTTACTCAATGCCAATGCAACTAAGGGGTATGAAATACGAGACCTAGAAGATATTCAACGACAACTACTCATCCAAGAACAAAATCTCAACGTAAAGATATCAGAAATAGAGTCGCTCAACAAGATAGAACAAGATAGTATGCTCAAAGATATGGAAGATATTACAGAAACAGATCACCTCGTGATCAGGCAATGAGTTCAATATGTATATAATAATTAAGCGAAAAAACTTTATTGCAAGATAGAGTTTTTTTTATACAATAAAACTATACTCACTCCCTAAAAATAGCGCATGCCCGAGGCACTCAAAAAACTCATAAACTCTATTGGTTATCTCCCTGGAATCGGGGAAAAATCAGCTGGTAAACTGGCCTTTTTTTTGCTTAATGCTAATCCAAACTATCTGGAAAATCTCGCGAAAAATATCAAAGATATCAAGGATAAAACCAGTATGTGTGACACTTGTTTTGGAGTCACTGATCTATGAAGAGAGACCTGTAATACTTGTGCTAATCCCTCTCGAGACAAAACAACGATAGCCGTCGTAGAAGAATATCTTGATATGCTGACTATCGAGCAAGCATGAGGATATACTGGGCTCTACCATATACTTGGATGAGCTATCTCACCAGTAAACTGAGTATTTGTTGCTGATCTAAAACTCATCGAACTCTTTGAGAGAATAGAAACAGCCGATGATAATATAGAACTGATACTCGCTGTAAATCCAAATATAGAATGAGAGGCTACCATAAACTATATAAAAGAAGAGGTCGCTAATAGAAAACTCAATCACAAAACTACAATCACACGACTCTCGCGATGACTCTCATCTGGATATATTGAATACGCAGATAATATTACTCTTGTGAATGCTCTTAATGAACGAAAAAAAGTTTAATTAACTTTAAAATATTATGTCAGAATATACACCACCAGGACGAAAGGTTAAGATGACCAAAGCTCAGATGAGAAAATATCTCGCTGACATGAAAGCTGCACGAGAAATTGCCCAAGCAAAACTAGATGCAGCAAAAGCTTCTGGAGAACTCGATCAAGATGCAAAAGACCTCGCAAAGCTAGAAGATATGCTCGATGATATAGCTTAATAAAAAAGAATATAAAATTTTATTGTTTGATCTGTAAAATTTTATATTCTTTTTTATTAACTTGTGTTAAAATCTACCTTTCAGCAATTTCCATAATAGTCTCTGCCAATTTAGCTGGATGATGACGAACTAGATCTGCTTCATCAATGAAATCATGCTCTATAATTTCATACCTCTTCCCTGAAAAATCTTGTTCTGGTTTTAACTTTACTGGTCTTTTTCCTTCTGTTCTATATTTCTCGACTAACTCATCTGAAATATGTCATGAATTTACAAATACATAGTCAATAATATCTCCAGCGTATTTTTCAATATTATCTATAAAATCTGGAAGTTCGTAGGTCGTAGTTTCACCTTTATCAGCAAATATATTACATACATATATTATCTTAGCTGAACTAGCACTCAGGGCTTGCCTCATACCCTTTGAGAGTAAATTTGGGACTACACTTGTATAGAAATCCCCAGGACCTACAATAATAATATCTGAGTTCATAATAGCATCATGGGCTCGAGGATTAAGGTTTCACTCTCATCCTACCAAAAATGCTTCTGCAATATTTTGATCTGCATTATGACTTTTTTCTCCTGGATTTTTATCCGAAACATCTATATATTTTTCTCCAATTACTTGCGTTCCATCTTCCATTCGAACCCCTAAATGAACATCTTCAAGCGTAACTGGTATAACTTGTCCTTTGACTCGAAACATCTTACAGGCTTCATCTAAACCAGCTTCAAAAGAGCCAGCTACCTCACCCAGTGCCGTGAGAATAATATTTCCAATTTTATTTCAGCCAATAACTCACTGCTCGTCACTAAATTTATACTCAAAAAGATCTCGCACAAAACCAGTATCTTCAGCCAAAGCTGCAACACCACGACGAATATCTCCCGGAGGTAATACTCCATACTTATCTCTGATCTCACCAGTTGTCCCACCAGAGTCGGTCATCGCAATGATAGCAGCTAAATCTAGGTCATGGCTGGTTTCCATAGTTTTTAAACCATACAAAACATTAAATGTCCCAGATCAACCACCAATTACAGTTATTTTTAAATTATTTTTCATAGGTATTATATTATTTTTCTCATCGTTTTAACCACTTTACTCACATATATACAAAAGGAGTATCAAGTAGAGCAAAAGCTATTTTAAAGAGATAATACGGAATAATAAGAGAAATGATAAAAGAAATAGTAAATTTTGGCGTAATAGCATAAAAAGCTATAAACATAAACACCGTCGAGTCTATGAGTTGAGAGCCCATAGTAGAGAGATTATTTCTCAACCAGAGGTATTTCCCCTGTGTCTTTTGTTTTATTTTTTCAAATATAAATACATCGTGAAGTTGAGAAAGAAAAAATGCAATGATAGATGCGGCTATCATCCGTAAGCTCCCACCAAATATATTGGTATAGTCTTCATTAAAACTATATCTTGGATTTGGTTCTAAATAAACAAAAAAAGCTGAATAAATAAACACCAACACCAGGGTTCACACACCCAAGTAAATAAAGTCTCTCACAACTTTTTTTCCATACACTTCAGATACAATATCTGTAATTAGGAAAGTCAAAGGGACCATAAATATCCCCACTGATACCGAAATCCCAAACAAGGTAATCAACTTTCCTCACAATAGGTTCATTGCTATGAGTAAAGCAATAAATAGGCTCAATAAAATCTGTAATCTAAAATTATTATTCATAGTTATATATAATCAAAAAGGTAAAATATTTCATAAAATATTTTACTTTTTAATGAAGAATCAATTTGGTAACAATTTTATAATTCATAACTAGTCCTTAATAAGTACTGCTTTAATTCTTCGTATTCCTCTTGATGAACTTCATTCTTTCTTGATTTTGAATCGACCCATATTAGATGAATTTTCTACATGAGGTCAGCCACAAAGCTCTTTTGAATAGGTAGTTCCGTTTCATCATATCATTGAATACACCTTAACTACTTCTGGATATTTTTCCCAAAAACTTCCCTCAACTCAGGCATCTATTGCTTCTTGTTTTGCCATATTAGTAACATCTACTTTGAGACCTGAATCTATAGCTTCATTTACAAATGCTTCTATTTTATCGAGATCTTCTCGTTCTACTTTTACTTCATGATTAAAATCAAATCGTAATCGCTCTGCTGTTATGTTAGAACCTTTTTGATGAACATGATCACCCAAAACACTTCGAAGACCTGCTAACAGCAAATGAGTAGCTGAATGAAGTCCAGTTGTAGCTTCGCTATCATCAGCTAATCCACCAGCAAACTTTTGTTCTGCCCCTGCTCGAGAAAGTGCTTGATGATCTTCAAATGCTTTAGCAAAACCCTCTTCATCTACTTTGAGCCCTCGCTCTTCAGCTAATTCTACTGTCATTTCAATTGGAAACCCGTAAGTATCGTAGAGTTTGAAAGCTTTTGGACCAGCAATGGTATCTATTTTTTTACCTGTTCTCTCAAAAGCGATTTCAAATCCTTTGAGTAATTTATCAAATTCTTTGAGTCCTTTTTCAAGAGTATCGAGGAATTGTTTTTCTTCTGTTTCTATTTCTGCGATAATCATATCTTTCTTCACTTCGAGTTCTGTATAATGATCGCCATATTCAGCGATAACTACTTTTGCAACCTCAGCAGAAAGACCTTTTTCTATACCAAGGTCTCGTGCAAATCTAATCGCTCGTCGGAGCATTCGTCGAGTAAAATACCCTTGATCTTTATTTGATGGAGTAGCTCCATCTCAGATAAGAAATGTTACTACCCGTAGGTGATCCATGATAACTCTGAAAGCTTTGGTTTCTTTTTCATTTTCACCATAAGTTTTTCCTGAAAATTCTTCTATCTTATTTCGGATTCCATCAAAAAGATCTCCCAAAAATACATCTGGAGTATCGGTAAGTGCTACAGCGATTCGCTCGAGTCATCCACCAAAATCTATATTTTTATTCTCGAGTTCTTCAAAACCATTCTCTGTTTTTATATGACTCATAAAAACGTTATTTCCTATCTCTAAAAATCTTCCGCAATCACAAGCTGGATGACAAGGCTGGTCTTTCCACTGAGATGCTTCATGGAGCTGTAGTTCTTCTCCAAAATCCCAAAACATTTCACTATCTGGTCATCCAGGTTCTCAAATAGGCATTTTATCAGGTGTTCCGGCTCTACTCCACCAGTTTTCTGTTTCATCAAACAAAAATATCTTTCATCATTGAACTCAACCTTGCTCAGGATTATCTACCACCTTTGCATCGATTCATTTCTCTGCAAACTTTGCTTTCCAACAATCAATAGCTTCATGATCTCTAGGGATTCCTAGCTCTTCATTTCATTTGAATACGGTAACGCAAAATTTCTCTGGATTAATACCAAATTCATTAATATATAATTCCCATACCCAATCAATTTGTTCCTTTTTAAAATAATCTCCAAGAGACCAGTTTCCCATCATCTCAAAGAATGTTGTATGACTCACATCACCCACCTCTTCAATATCCCCAGCACGAAAACACTTCTGACTATCAGTAATTCGTGTACCAAGAGGATGTTTTTCACCCAAAAGATATGGAACCATAGGCTGCATACCACTCCCAGTAAAGAGAGTCGTTGGATCATTTTCTGGAACCAGAGAACTTGAAGGAACAATCGCATGTCCTCTCTCAGCATAAAAGTCCAAGAATTTTTGCCGTATTTCTCTACTTGTTATTTTCATGTTGTAATTCTATAGTTAAAACCTCATACAATTTTCTCCTTATAGGAGAAATGAGGACCAATTTATGTTCTCGTCCCCTCTCCTATAAGGAGAGGGTTAGGGTGAGGTTTAATCTTCTTCTTCACCATCTCGTACAATACTTGCCCTCACTACTTGATCTCCGGCTTTTTTCACCTTCGTGAGGATAATACCCTGAGTTACTCGTGATGTTTTTCTGATTCACTTAAGTGGAATTCTGATCGTTTGACCTCATTTAGAGATAAGAATAACATCTGATTGTTTTCTATCCTCCTCAGAGAGCATTTTCGCTGATACGAGTGTTCCAGTTTTAGCGGTTACAGCCATGGCTTTCACTCAAGCACCACCTCGTTTTTGACTTCTATAATCATCTACACCTGAAATTTTCCCCATTCATTTTTCTGTTACAATGAAGAGATATTCATCATCATCACCTACGACCGCTGTCTCAATAACTCGATCATCTGGCTTAAGATTGATTCATTTTACTCCAGCTGCAGCTCGCCCCATTGGTCGAACATCGTTTTCATCAAATTGAATAGCTTTCCCAGATTTTGTTGCGATAAATATGCTGTCATGACCACTGGTAGTTTTCACCCACATAAGATCATCACCTTCTTTCACACCACAAACTTTGAGACCATTCGCTCGAATATTTTGAACTTGTTCCATATCTAGTTTTTTCACGATACCAGCTCGAGATACAAAGAATAAGTATTTGTTTTCTTCTTTTGAAATATCTAGAATCGCTGCAATTTCTTCATCTTTTTGAAGACCTAATAAGTTAATAATAGGTTGTCCTTTTGCAATTCGAGTTGTCTCTGGAACTTCATAAGCAGGTAATGTAAATACTCGTCCTTTCGTTGTAAAGTAGAGTAGATCGTCATGGTTTTGAGTTGAAATAATGAGTTTAATCTCATCATCTTCTTTGGCTCCTGTGGCCACTCATTTCCCACCTCGGCGTTGTGTTCTAAATGCTGTTGCTTTAAGTCGTTTAATATAACTGTTTTTTGAAAGTACAATAAATACTTCTTCATTTGGAATAGTATCTTTTGGATTAAACTCTCCTACTTTTCCGGCATGAACTTGTGTTCGTCGCTCGTCACCAAAGGTGTCTCTGATATAATTGAGCTCTTCAGTAATAATAGTGATAACTCGTCCTGGATTCGCAAGAATATCCTTAAGATCAGCAATGAGTTCTAATTTTTCCTTGAGTTCATCTTCAATTTTTTGTCTTTCTAATCCAGCGAGCTTATTGAGTCTCATTTCTAGAATAGCGCCTGCCTGAAGATCTGAGAGTTTAAATTTTTTCATCAAGTTGTCTCGAGCATCGTCTCGTGTTTTACTCGCCCTGATAGTAGCGATTACTTCATCGATATTATCCAGAGCTATTTTAAGACCTTCTAGTATATGAGCTCGCGCTTCAGCAATTCGAAGTTCATACTGTGTCCGCCTGGTAACTACTTCTTTTCTATGTTCAATAAATGCTTCTAAAAATTCTTTTAAGTTATGAAGTCGTGGTTGAATACCTCGGTCAGTTAGACCTATCATATTATACCCAAAACTGGTTTGAAGTGGAGTGAGTTTGAAAATAAGATTGAGAACTTTCTTTGGGAAAGCATCTTTTTTAAGTTCAATAATAATTCGAACTCCTCCTTTTGAAGATTCATCTCGAAGTTCTGCAATACCCGTTACTTTTTTATCTCGAACGAGGTCAGCAATTTTTTCTACGAGACTGGCTTTATTGAGTCCGTATGGAATTTCAGAAATATGAATAATATTTCGTCCTTTTCGTCCTTCTTCTATATTAGCCACTCCTCGAATAACCACTGATCCTCGACCAGTTGAGTAAGCAGTAAGTAATGCTTCTCGATCATAGACCATACCTCCTGTTGGGAAGTCTGGTCCAGTGACGTAATCCATAAGGTTTTCAACCGTAATTTCCTCTGGAGCCTCTGATTCCATAAGGTACTGGATAGCATTAATAAGCTCTGTGAGATTGTGTGGTGGAATGTTGGTTGCCATACCAACGGCAATACCCATAACACCATTCATGAGAAGATTTGGAAGTCTCGTAGGGAGAACGGTAGGTTCTTGTTTTGTTGTATCAAAGTTATCTCTGAAATCTACTGTTTGTTTTTCTATATCTGCCAACATAAATTCAGCAATTTTTGTCATTTTAGCCTCAGTATATCGATATGCCGCAGCATTATCTCCATCCATAGAACCAAAGTTACCCTGACCATTTACGAGTGGATACCGCAAAGAGAAATCTTGCGCCATTCGAACCATCGCCTCATACACCGAGCTATCACCATGTGGATGATAACTTCACAGTACGTGCCCAACTACTGTGGCAGATTTTCTAAATTTAGCCCCAGCTCGAAGTCCTTGTTCGTGCATAGAAAAGAGTATTCTTCGGTGAACTGGCTTCATACCATCTCTGATATCTGGCAGTGCCCGAGACACAATTACAGCCATCGCATAATCGAGATAACTGGTTTCCATTTCTTTTTTAATCGAGAGGTTTTCATCTCATGCATAACTAACTGCATCAGGGAGTTTTGGTCGAGTGCCTCCTCCATCGTTTTCACTATTTTGTCCTTCTACTTCTTCGTTTTGGTCTTCGTTTAGCTTTTCATTTTCTGCCATAGAATTTCTGGTATTTAAATAAGTAAAATATATACAT
>Ga0075466_1000754_pt1 | contig 12011 bp, 9 predicted proteins | sample DEB08_DNA_16_FD_71486 | JGI IMG/M metagenome (GOLD analysis project Ga0075466, IMG submission 71486) | Aqueous microbial communities from the Delaware River and Bay under freshwater to marine salinity gradient to study organic matter... | ecosystem: Environmental > Aquatic > Marine > Coastal ... | reverse complement strand
GAATGAAAATGGCATAGCGGTTGCCGACCTTTGCCGAGAGCACGGCCTTGCTCGAAGCGGGTTTGGATCTGTCGCCTGTCATCAGCAAACGCCTCCACTACACACAATTTGAAGGAGGCTTTGAAAGGATGGCGCGAGGGGTGCCGGGTAAAATTGTTATTGATTGGGCATGATAAAACACTGGGTCACAAATGTTGCTGAGGATTCGACGCTATGTTTCCGAGCAAGTCTAGGCAGACAAATTAAGACGAGAAAAATGGCATCATTGGTACCTTTTCTAGCAGCGTTTATTTGAAAATATAGATGCGTGGGGTATAAATTGGGGTATCGCTTGGCGAATAAAAAATAACATCCAATTAAATCAATTGGATAGGATCTGATTGGGCGGCATGATGTACACTTTGCCCCCTTAAACTGTTTTTTTATAGGCAATTCGAACTTGTTTTATAAAGCGTAAAGAGGAGCCCCGCAGATTACTGCGGGGCTTTTTTTTGGGTTTATTTTTTACTCAGGGCAAATAAGTGTCAAAAATTCACCATTGGCGGCCAAAGGTGATTGCTATTTTGCCGCTCTTCCCCAACAATTGGCCCCAAGAAAAATAGCAGTCCGCAAGGGCGCAATACGTTTAATTTATATAAAGGGAGTCTGTTATGACCGGTGAATTAATTGAATTTCTAGTCCGTTGGGGCCACGTGCTTTTCGGGATCGTTTGGATAGGTATGCTGTACTACTTTAACTTTGTTCAGGGCGGCTATTTCAAAGAAGCGTCTCCAGAAGCTCTGGCTGATGCCAAAGCGAAGCTGGCACCGAGCGCACTCTGGTGGTTCCGTTGGGGCGCGATGTTTACCTTTATCACTGGTCTATACCTGCTGCACATTGCTACTAGCAACGGTCAGCTGAACAACTACATTATTGTTGGCGCGGCAATGGGTATCTTGATGTTTACCAATGTCTGGGCAGTGATCTGGCCAGCTCAGAAAATTGCATTGGGTCTGGTTGAAGGCGGCGATAAAGCGGCTGCAGGTGCCAAGGCACTGCTGGCTTCACGCACAAACGTCCTGTTCTCTGCACCTATGTTGCTGGGTATGCTTGCCGGTCCTCACTATGTGGGTCAAGGCTACGGTTCAGCCGTCGGCGGCACTGGCCTGATTGTTATGCTGGTTGTTGTTGCACTGCTCGAAGTCAACGCACTGGTTGGCAAGCAGGGTCCAATGACTACAGTCAAAGGCGTGATTCACTCAAGCCTGGGTCTGACTGCGGTAATGGTTTTGGCGCTTAACCTGCTGTAATCATTCACAGCAACGCGTGTAAAAAAGCCGACCTAGTGTCGGCTTTTTTGTGTCTGCTCACTATAGACTCTGAGCTGGGTGCTGGCGATAAATAAGCTGTTGTGCGGATGTAGGTGGAAATTAATTTGCGTATAATGCTGCCATCTTTCAGGTCTCTCTAAACAGGATTTTAAAATGACTGCGGAAAAACCCCGAATCAACCCTATTGTTGCCGAACGAGACGATATGATTGGGCGCTCATCGACGGCCACATCTTCCAGTAAAAAAGGCTCTTCCGGAGGCGATGGCAAACGGCCTGGGGGCGGTTCCTCGAATAGCTCATCCAATGGGTCCGGTGGCAGTAATATCTTGGTGTTTATTCTTCTTGTGGCCCTGATCGGGGCTGCAGGCTTTGGCTGGATGCAGTTTGCTGCGCTGTCTGCCAACCATAGCGATTTACAGCAGCGCTTTGAATCTCTTGAGTCTCGCCTTAGCAGTACTGATGAATCTGTGACTCAGTCCGGCGCGGCCATGCAGCTGAATATCAGCGAGCAATCTGACCAGCTAAAAAAGCACTGGAGTGAAATCCGTAAACTCTGGGGTGTGACCAACGACATCAATAAAACCAAAATTGATAGCAATAAAAAAGACATCGCCTTTCTCGCCAGCAAGCGCGCTGCTGTTGAAAAATCCATCGCTGAGATCAGTGCTCGAGTGGATAAAGAAAATCGCAGTCTGACCAATCTCAGTGGCAACTATCTGGCTATCTCAGCGGATATAGACGCGGTCAATGCCAACCTAAGAAAATTGTCTGACAAGGTGGTTGGTCTGCAGTCTTCACTGGCCAATATTGATCGTCAGCTCAAGGCCAATGCCGAGGGCATTGAGTCTATGGATGCCTTCCGCCGTCAGATTAATCAGAAAATTTACGCTCTCGAAAAACGCTCTCCTAGCCCAGTGACGGCACCAGCTGCCAATGTCACTCCGCCAAGCCAATAAATAACAGGGATTAAAATCAGCATGACTATTATTCGCCAACAAGACCTAATCGAGAGCGTCGCCGACGCGCTACAGTATATTTCCTATTACCACCCGGTGGATTTTATTCAGGCGGTAAAGCAGGCCTATGATCGCGAAGAGTCAAAAGCGGCGAAAGACGCTATGGCACAGATTCTCGTTAACTCTCGCATGTGCGCCATGGGCCATCGGCCGATCTGTCAGGACACCGGCATTGTTACGGTGTTTGTTCGAGTTGGCATGAATGTTCAGTGGCAGGGCGATATGAGCCTCACCGATATGATCAATCAGGGCGTCCGTCAAGCCTATACCCACCCAGACAATGTTCTGCGCGCCTCGATCCTCAGCGATCCCGATGGCGAGCGCAAAAATACCGGTGACAACACTCCAGCAGTGATTCACTACGAAATAGTTCCCGGCGACAAGGTGTCCATCGACGTGGCAGCCAAAGGTGGCGGCTCCGAAGCCAAGTCTAAATTTGCCATGCTCAACCCCTCGGATTCAGTGGTCGACTGGGTCCTTAAAATGGTTCCCACTATGGGTGCTGGCTGGTGTCCGCCGGGCATGCTCGGTATAGGAATTGGCGGCACCGCTGAAAAAGCTATGTTGATGGCCAAGGAATCGTTGCTTGAGCATATAGATATCTCTGAGCTTCAAGCTCGGGGTGCAAGCAACCGCAATGAAGAGTTGCGTCTTGAACTGTTTGATAAGGTCAACGCTCTGGGTATTGGTGCTCAGGGTCTCGGCGGTCTGACCACGGTTCTGGATATTAAGATCAAAGATTATCCCTCTCACGCGGCGAACAAAGCCGTGGCGATTATTCCCAACTGCGCCGCCACCCGCCATGTTCACTTTGATCTGGACGGTAGTGGCCCAGCGCATCTTGAGCCACCAAATCTGGAAGACTGGCCCGAAATCACCTGGGAAGCCGACGAATCTGTGCGTCGGGTTAATCTCAATGAAGTGACCCAAGAGGATATTGCCACCTGGAAGCCAGGCGACACTCTCCTGCTATCGGGCAAAATGTTGACCGGACGCGATGCAGCGCATAAAAAAATGACCGATATTCTCGCCACTGGTGAAAAGTTGCCGGTGGACTTAACTGATCGCTTTATTTACTACGTGGGCCCGGTTGACCCGGTTCGTGAAGAAGCTGTTGGCCCTGCTGGTCCTACTACAGCCACGCGCATGGATAAGTTTACTCGCACCATGCTCGAGGAAACTGGGCTGATGGGCATGATCGGTAAAGCCGAGCGCGGCCAGATTGGTATAGACGCTATTCGCGACAATCAAGCAGTCTATCTAATTGCTGTGGGTGGTGCGGCCTATTTGGTGTCCAAGGCGATTACCCATGCCGAAGTGGTGGCGTTCCCCGAGTTGGGCATGGAGGCGATCTATGAGTTTGAAGTTAAGGATATGCCTGTTACTGTAGCGGTGGATACCAAGGGCGAATCAGTGCATCGCATAGGGCCACAAATATGGCAGGCAAAAATTGAGGAAAAAAACCTCAACTTGGTTTAGTCTTAAATGTGTAGTTAATCCTGACTTGGCAATCTAGATAATAGAGTTGGTATATAAGTTCAATTGTTCAGGCAGGTTAGATCAGCTACTGCAGTTGGTTTTAAGAAAAGGTAAAACCTAGTGCTATTTAAAAGGGTTTTATAAAGAGTGAACGCAATGCATGTCTGTGTTCAAAAGGGAGTTTTTTTAGTTTACAGGAAAAAAGTATGAAATCTATAAATGGATTGTTGGGAGCAATGACACTGGTTTTAGCGGGGGCAGCAAGCGCCGCCGACGACTGGTATTTGGGTGTGACGGCTGGGTACTATGATCTGGATGGCGAACGCGCCATTAGTGAAGATCACAATAGTGTTACGGCCGGTGTGCAGGTGGGTAAATACCTCTCCGACACATTGGCAGTGGAATTGGGTTACGGCGCCAATGCCGGACACGATGATTTCGATGTGTTGTCACTAAACGGTTTACTCTGGTTAAACAATAGCGATGCCAGTCACTGGCGTCCCTATGTCTTATTCGGTCTCAATCAGTACGACTTTCAAGATGCCTCAAACCTAGTGCTTGAGCATGACGATCGCTCCACTCAAATAATGGTGGGTGTGGGTATGGGTACGCAGTTTAGTCACGGCCTGGAATTTCGTGCTGATTTACGCGGTATGCTAGGTCACGATGAAGAGGGCGAAGATATGGGTGTGCAGTTCTCGCTGAACAAAGTCTTTGGCAGCAAGTCAGTTGCTCCTGCGCCAGCACCAGCGGCTGCGCCGGTTGTCGCTCAGGCAATACCAGAACCAGAAGTCGAAGCAGAACCAGAAGTTCGCACCATTACCGTGCGACTCAATGTTGAATTTGAAGTTAACAAAGACACTGTATTGGCTGTTTATGGCGATCAGTTAGAAGCCATTGCCGCCGCCATGAAAGCCCATGACGATATAGATTTGGTGCTCGAAGGCCACAGTGATAGTCGCGGAAGTGATCAGTATAACCTGAGCCTGTCTGATCGCCGCGCCAAAGCGGTCAAGGCCAAGCTGGTTGAGGTTTACGGTATTCCTGCCGCACGAATCAGTGCAGTGGGCTACGGTGAAACTAAGCCAATAGCTAGCAATGAAACTGAAGAAGGTCGCGCACGCAATCGCCGTGTAGTGGGTGAGATGTCTTTTTCTGAGGTCTACAACTTCTAATCTGAGTTGGCTCTAGGTATTAAAAACGGCGCTATTTAGGTAGCGCCGTTTTTTTATGCATAGAAAAGCATTGTGATGGATAATGAACGACGGCAAATCTGCGAGGATGAAAAATGGACAACACATTCTATTGGCACGACTACGAAACCTTTGGTATCAATCCCTCTATCGATAGGCCCAGTCAGTTTGCCGGTCTGCGCACCGACTTTGATTTAAACCCCATTGGCGATCCATTGGTTATCTACTGTCAGCCACAGCTAGATCTGCTACCGACGCCACAGGCCTGCTTAGTTACAGGTATTACCCCCCAGCACGCACTAAAGGAAGGCCTGTCAGAGCCCGCATTTATTCATGCGATTCATCAACAGATGGCGCGTCCCAACACCTGTAGTGTCGGCTACAATAGCATTCGCTTTGACGATGAAGTAACCAGATATACCCTCTACCGAAATTTTTACGATCCCTATCAGCGAGAGTGGAAAAACGGCAACTCACGCTGGGACATTATCGATATGCTGCGCCTCTGCCGAGCACTGCGACCCGAGGGTATCGAATGGCCTGACCATGAACCCGGTCGCCCCAGCTTCAAGCTTGAAGACCTCACTGCCGCCAATGGCCTGGCCCACGAAGCTGCCCACGATGCGCTGTCAGATGTCACTGCGACCATTGCCATGGCCAAACTGGTGAAGGAAAAGCAGCCGCGATTATTTGACTATGCGCTGCAAAATCGCGGTAAAAAACAGATTGCTGCAATGCTTGACCTCAAAGCCCGCAAGCCGTTCTTGCATATCTCTGGCATGCTTGCCAAAGAACATATGTACGGCGCACTGATGATGCCCCTGGCTCAGCATCCCAGCAACAGCAATGGCATTATCTGCTTTGACCTTTCCGCCGACCCAGAGGCGCTGATGAGTCTTAATGAACATCAGATTCGCGATCGCGTATTTACCGCCAGCAGTGATTTACCTGAAGGCGCAGAGCGTATTCCTCTCAAAGTTATCCATATCAATAAGGCGCCGGTAGTGACCACTCACAAGCTGGTGGATGCCGCCGCGGCCAAGCGCTTGGATATTGATCTTGAACGCTGTGACCGCAACTGGCAGCGCCTGAATAGTATGGATCTCAGTGACAAGCTGCAGCTGGTGTTTCGCGAACAGAAATTCGCGCCCAAATCCGATGCCGAACAACAGCTCTATGGGGGCTTCTTGCCTAATCAGGATAAGAGCCTACTGGACGATGTGCGGCAGGCTACGGCTAGTGACTTCAGTCAGCAGCAATTCTACTTTGCCGATCAGCGCTACAATCAATTGCTGTTTAGCTATCGCGCCCGCTATTTCCCGGAATCCCTTAGCGCCGAAGAGCAGCAGACCTGGCTAGAGAGCTGTCGCTGGCGTCTCACCGATGAGACATCCGGTTATCTAACCTTGCAGCAAAACCGCAAGACCTTGGACCAATTGCTCGCCGACAGTAGCCTAACGGATCACAAGCGCGGCGTGCTCCACGCACTGGAGAGCTGGAGTCAATCGGTGGCAGAGCGCTTCGCCCTGTAGTCTGGCTCTCTTTCTCTAGCTCCTGTTGCCCAGCTTTAGCCGCCCAGTGAACTGCGTTTGTAATTGAGAAGCACCGGTAAACAGGCTAGAATCCGCCAACTAAATTGCCCCCAAGGTACCCTGTGAACTTTACCGGCGCGCACATACTTTCCATCAGCCAGTTTCAGCGGCAGGATGTTGAACAGATTTTCTCTGTAGCAGATCGAATGGAGCCCTATGCGCTGCGCAAAAGGGTTACCCGCGTCCTTGAGGGGGCGATTCTCGGCAATATGTTTTTCGAAGCCAGCACCAGAACCCGAGTGAGTTTCGGTTCAGCGTTTAATCTGCTCGGTGGCGAAGTGCGTGAGACCGCCGGCTTTGAAAGCTCGGCACTGGTCAAAGGCGAATCTCTTCAAGATACCGCCAGAGTGCTGTCAGGCTTTAGTGATGTGATCTGCATGCGCCATCCCCAGGAAGGCTCAGTGGCGGATTTTGCCAGCGCCAGTCGCGTACCGGTGATGAATGGCGGTGACGGTGCCAATGAACATCCTACTCAGGCGCTACTAGATCTCTACACTATTGGCCGAGAACTCGACGCCAAGGGTCGCACCATCGACGGTCTGCGAATTGCCATGATCGGCGATCTGCGCCACGGTCGCACCGTGCACTCCCTGAGCAAGCTACTGAGTCTCTACAACAATATTCAGGTAATGCTGATCTCGCCCAAAGAGCTGGCCCTGCCAGAGAATATTATCGAGCAGATGCGCAGCGCCGGTGTCACAGTGACGGTCTCCGATGAGCTGAATAACAGTATCGCCAATGTGGACATTGTCTACTCCACACGGATTCAAGAAGAACGTTTTTCCAGCAAAGCCGAAGCGGATTTGTACCGCGGCAAGTTTCGCCTCAATCAGGCCATCTACACTAAGCACTGCGAGCCAAACACGGTAATTATGCACCCACTGCCACGAGACTCCCGCAGCGATGCCAATGAGCTGGATTGCGACCTCGACGACAACCCCAATCTGGCTATTTTTCGTCAGACCGATAATGGTCTGCTGATTCGCATGGCGCTATTTGCCTTGGTGCTGGATGTGGTGGACAGGGTGGACGAATTCTCTCGCGAGGTTCACTGGTACAACTCTCGACAGCAGTAAAACCCACAACCTATAGGCCGGTCATCAGTGACTGGCGGCGATGGTTTTTGTTTCAAGTATTCAAAAAACTGCCTGAAAATTTTATTAGAGCATGTAGACCAAGAATACTTTAGAGGTTTCAATGAGTGAATTTGACGATATTCGTCCCTACAACGACAGTGAAGTGCCCGCGGTTATTGCGCGCCTGATTGCCAACCCAGAATTTATCGATTTGCTGCTATCGCGACGAGCGCCACTGCTGGCAAAAGTTTGCCCCTGGCTACTGCGTCCACTGCTGCGCCTAGTGTTGTCAAAAGCGGCTAAGAATATGCATACGGTTGCCGATCTGCAGCGTTACCTGACGGGATCCTTAAAAGGCCTAGTGGATAAAACCACCGATGGCTTCAGCTTTAGCGGTGTTGAAAAGCTCGACCCGACAAAATCCTATCTGTTTCTCAGCAATCATCGGGATATTGCTATGGATCCGGCCATGGTCAATCTGGCCCTGATCGAAAGCGGTATGGATACCTTGCGTATTGCTATTGGCGACAATCTGCTGAGCAAGCCCTTTGCCGCCGATCTGATGCGGGTTAATCGCAGTTTTATTGTTAAGCGCAATATCAGTGGTCGTCGGGAAAAACTCGCTGAGCTAAAAAAGCTCTCCGGTTATATTCGTCACTCCATAGTACAAGAGGGCGTCTCAGTCTGGATTGCTCAGCGTGAAGGTCGCGCCAAAGATGGTCAGGACCGCACCGAAACTGCACTGTTAAAAATGCTCGCCCTGTCCAAGGACAGAGAACAGAGTTTTGCCCAGGCCACTGGTGAACTCTCTATGGTGCCGGTCAGTATTTCCTATGAGTACGATCCCTGTGATGTGGATAAGGGCCGTGAGCTGTTTGCCAAACATAATGGTCAGGACTATATCAAACAGGAGTTTGAGGATCTCGACACTATTCAGAAGGGACTTGTTGGCTATAAAGGACGAGTGCATGTGGCCTTTGGTGATGTGCTTGGGGATGAGTCTAGTGACATATTAGAGAGCGCTGACAAGCTGGCCGCAGCCATAGATCAGCAGGTTTACAGCCATTACAAATTGTTCCCGAGCAATATTATTGCCTATCAATTGCTGGGTAAAACTGCAGGCCTAGAGCAGGCCAAAGCACTCTGGCCAGATTGCGATTGGGCTGATACTCAGGCCTCGTTCCAGAACCGCCTGAGTGCTGCGCCGCGAGATTATCGCAACATCATTACCGAGAGCTATGCCGCACCGGTAGACAATTATTTGAAGGCCACACAGGGATGTTAATTTTTTGTTAGACGCAGAAGTCAGAGAGACAATCCAGCAGGGCTATCGCAAGTTCTTAAAGTCACGTGATCTGAGTCCGCGCCTCGGACAAAAACAGATGATCGCCACCGTGGCCAACGCCCTCAGCGACGATGATCCAGACAAGCGTCTAGCGGTGGTTGAAGCGGGCACAGGTACAGGTAAAACAGTCGGTTATTTAATCGCTGCACTGCCCATAGCCCGAGCCTTAAAAAAGACCGTGGTCGTAGCCACCGGCACCATTGCCCTGCAAGAACAGTTAATTCACAAAGACCTGCCCGAACTTCTTGAAGCCTGCGGCTGGGACCACAGCTGTGCGCTGGTTAAAGGTCGCGGACGCTATGCCTGTAACCTGAAAATGGAACAGTGCCTCGACGCAATCAAATCAAAAGACGCCGGACTGTTTCTCTTCGAAGACGAAGAAGCCTTTAACCCCAATGTACAGACTGAAGACCTCTACCGTGAAATGAACGAGGCCCTGGCCGATGGCAGCTGGGATGGCGATCGCGATTCATGGGAATCACGCATCCAGGATGTGGAATGGCGCGCTCTGACAATTGACCGCCGCCAGTGCAGCGGACGCCGCTGTCGCTTTGTTAACCAATGTGCCTTCTTTAATGCCCGCAATGAACTCGAAGAGAGCGAGTGCATAGTCGCCAACCACGATCTAGTGATGGCTGATCTGGCTCTTGGAGGCGGTGCAATTTTGCCACCACCGGAAGACTGCATCTACATCTTCGATGAAGGCCACCGCATAGGCGATACCGCCATTCGCCACTTCGGTGCCGAGTGTCGGGTCAACAACAGCATTACCTGGCTAGAGCGCCTGCAAAAGCAGTGCAAAGGCCAAGCTCCACTATTTGAAAAAGACACCGCCCTGGCGGAACAGCTGCCGCGCATTGAGCGGGAAGCGACAAAAATTATTGAACTGCTTAATTTCGCCTATCCAATACTTCAACAAGCCCTAGAATCCGCCGAGTCTCCTGAAGACGGTCGCTATAGATACGCCAACGGCGATATAGGTGAAGGACTGCGCGATATAGCCTCACAGCTGGCCAAAACCACCAGTGCTTGGCTCGGGCGACTAGAGGTCTTGGTGGACACCCTCAGCGATGCTCTGGGGGATAAAAACTACCCCATTCCTGCTCCTGACGTGGAACTGTTCTATCAGCAGGCCGGTAGCTGGCAGTCGCGGGCAGAGCAGCTCTTAGCCCTCTGGGACAGACTCCAGCGCGAAATCAAAGCCGGCGCTATGCCGTTGGCCTGTTGGCTGCGGCTCGACGATAGCGGCGGCAATATTGATATCTCGGTTAACGCCAGCCCAATTCAAGCGGCAGAATTATTGAGCGATGTACTCTGGGGTAGCTGTTATGCCTCGGTGGTAACCTCGGCAACTCTGCGCGCACTGGGATCATTTCAAACCTTGCAGCGCGAGACGGGGATTCCCGACTTCGCCCACTTTATGACCGTTGCCGGCGCCTTTGATTATCAGCAGGCGGCGGTGATTCGTGTGCCCGCGGATGCCATTGAAGGCAACCAGGCAGATGCTCACACAAGCTATATTACTGATCACTTCGACGAGTACCAAGTGCCTCAGTGCGGCACATTGATACTGTTCTCGTCGCGCCGACAGATGGAGCAGGTCTACGATGATCTTTGCAAAGATCAGCAGAAAAATATTTTGATTCAGGGGCAATTATCCAACCGTGAAATGGTGCGCCTGCACAAAGAGCGTATTGATCAAGGCCGCACCAGTGTGTTGATGGGGCTGGCCAGCTTTGCTGAAGGTGTGGATCTACCCGGTGACTACTGCCGTCATGTGGTGATCGCCAAACTGCCCTTTGCAGTGCCAGATGACCCGCTCCATGAGGCTCTGTCGGAATGGATTGAAGCTCGAGGCGGCAACTCGTTTTTTGATATTGCCCTGCCCATAGCGTCGTTGAGGTTGGTTCAGGCCTGTGGTCGGCTGCTGCGTACAGAGAAAGATACAGGCACAGTGACTATTCTCGACAAACGCCTGATCACCAAGCGCTATGGCAACCAGCTGTTGAATGGGCTGCCGCCTTTTCGTCGTGAGATTGGGTAGGCTGCTTGTTTAAAGAGTTGTGTTAAAAAGAAAGGGTAGGTTCCATGAGCGAACGTCACAGCCGGTTAGCCAATTTGCTTTTTGACCTGGAAAAAGAGCTCCGGGAATCGCAGCTATGGGCGGAACAGAGCCCAGCGCCTGAGGCACTGCTCAGTAGCCAACCCTTTTCAATTGATCTGCTCACCTTTACCGAATGGCTGCAGTTTATTTTCCTGCCTAAAATGTACGCCACCATCGAAGCGTCAGAAGAGCTACCCCAGAGTTGCAGTATTGCGCCCATGGCGGAACAGTTTTTTAGTGCTGAGCAAGTGTCGGGAAAAAAATCTAGCGAAGGTTCTAGCGGGAATGGAAACGAGAGTTCTAGGGAGGGCTCTAAAGCAACCGCCGGAAAAATTGATCGAGGATCAATTATCCGGCGTCTCGAAGCAATCGACTACTTTATCTGCGATCAGTAGCCGGGCGCTTGCTTGGCTTGCGCGCTGCTGAGTCAGAACCGCGATGGGCTTTTGGCTTGCCCTTAAACGCAGGCTTTTCTTTGTTAAAGCTGGGTTTGTCACGCTTGCCGCCGTAAGGCTTGGCATCGCGCTGTTCGCCAGCAGTGCCATTATCGACACTGATCTTTAGTGGCTTCTGGCAGACACGAACCTTGTATAGGTGATCAAACAATTCTTTCGGCATACCTTCTGGCAGATCAACAGTGCTGTAATCATCATGCAGTTTGATATGACCAATAAATTGCGCATCGATCTCTGCTTCATTGGCAATCGCGCCAACAATGTTCTTTGGCGACACATCATCGTTGCGGCCTACCTCAATGCGGTAAGTGATCATGGCAACTTCATTGCCTTCGCCATCTACAGTCGGACCTTTGTCACGCGATGGCTTGGGCGCGCGATCAGGACGCTGGCTTCTGTCACTGCGATCACTTCTTTCACTTCGTTCGTTGCGATCAGGT
>Ga0075466_1000747_pt1 | contig 12070 bp, 10 predicted proteins | sample DEB08_DNA_16_FD_71486 | JGI IMG/M metagenome (GOLD analysis project Ga0075466, IMG submission 71486) | Aqueous microbial communities from the Delaware River and Bay under freshwater to marine salinity gradient to study organic matter... | ecosystem: Environmental > Aquatic > Marine > Coastal ... | reverse complement strand
GCCGTAGCGCGCAGCAGCGATCGACTCAGCCGCTATTGCTACACGTTGCTGCCGCAAGCATGGCCGGCATTGCTCAGCTATACCCGCTATCGGTTTGAATGTGCGTTGCGCTCCAGTACCGTCTTGGGCTTTATCGGCTTACCGACCCTGGGCTTTCATCTGGAAACCGCCTTTAAGCAGGGGCAGTACGATCAGGCGGCGACCTTACTGCTGGTGTTTTTTGCTCTGATTGGCACCATTCGCTATTGGTTCCGGCCGCGCTATACCTTGCTTTATTTAGCCGCGGCCTTCTGGGTGTTGCCGGCTTCAGCGCCAGTAGAATCGAGCGCTTGGTTGTTTTTCAGTGAGGATATTTGGCCCAGTGCAGTGCGCAACGGCAATTGGTCCGAGGCGCTGAGCTGGTATCATCACCAGCTCTTCTCGGTCGCCTTACCGGCAGCAGTCGACACCCTGCTGCTGGCGCAACTGGCGCTGGTCTTGTCCGGCCTCATTGCCTTGCTCAGCTACGGTTGGGCCAGCTCACAATTGGCCGCGTCGGGCGTTCGACATTTGGGCAAGGGGTTGTTGCTGGTACTGCGCTCAACGCCAGAACTCATCCTAACCTTTCTATTTTTGCTGCTCTTAGGCCCCTCCGGTCTGCCGGCCATTATCGCCCTGGGGTTGCACAATGGCGGCCTTATCGCCTTCCTGCTCGCCAAGCAGAGTGAGCAACTGGTACTGCGTAACGATGCGGCGCGCGGCCTAAATCGTTACGTCTATGAGCTGACGCCGCGGCTCTACGCGCGCTTTGTCGATCTGATGCTCTATCGCTGGGAAGTGATTTTGAGAGAAAGCGCCATTCTCGGATTGCTCGGGGTGACCACTCTCGGGTTTTATATCGATTCGGCCTTCGAGGAAATTCGTTTCGATCGCGCGGCTTTGTTGATCGTGGTGACCGCGTTGCTGAATATTGGGGTGGATAGCTTTGCCCGGCGAGTGCGGGGGTATTGTCAGGTTGCCACCTTGGCTGAGCAATAGGGGTTTTGGGTTGTTTCTTTCGATGTCTTGCCTTCTCGCCATAGTTGATCCTTCTCAACAGCAAGTTGATCAACCCATATAAGTTCTAGTGGTGCACTTGGAACTGGAATTCGCCTTTTGTTAACGCGGCTTATTTCGTGTTGCTGGGTTAGACATTGAATGCACTCGCCATATTAAGCTGTTCGCTGCGGCTAATATTGATAGAGTTTGCCACCGTTTTCCAGCGAGCAACACTTAACAGCACCTCATCTTTTATACGCTGAGCCTGTGACGTACTGAGTTGGAAAAATTCGATCACGTCCATCGCCAGTTCATAGCTGAGGCTGTTGTCATCTTCGGTGATATTCAGGTGCAGGCCGTTAGCGGGTGTTACCGGATTGATATCGTAAGCAGGGGATAGTAACCAGCCACCGTTACTGTAAATAAAGCCATGGTTTCTCAGGTGATCATCCGTATTCGATACAGCGATATTAAAGACTATGCGTCGCCACAGTTGCGCCAGGTCTTCTTTGGTGTTGGCTCCATGTTCAGTAATAAACTGCGCCAGCTCCAGGTAGCTTGCATCATAATCACCGTCGTAGTAGCCAAGCTGGGTCATCGCTGAGGTGAAATGTAAACGGTGCTCTGGCGTGCGGTCAAACCGCTTGGTGAGGAATGTATGATGGTGGCTGTTGAATTTTTCAATCCGGCATTCTGCCATCTGGATATCGGCACCCACGGCCAATTGGTAAACAACAAACTCCCAGGCGGCTATGTCATGATCATCGAGCTGGCTGGGAAATTTGGCTATCCACAAATGATTGTTTTCATCGACTACGCTGGCCTTGGGGCGAGCTCCCCCCAGGGAGGAGCCCGGAGACATCAACATGGTTAACCACTTTAAGTACTCCGCGTCGTCTGTATTATGGTTGTCTTCAACTTGTTGAGCCGCGTATTCGAGATCTCGTAGCGAAGAGATTGGCGGTGCTGCCAGCTTTTCGTCATTATCCAGAAACGCACCGTTCATTTCTCGCTTGAAACGCAATGCACCCAAGCGGTAAAGGTCATGTACGCCCAGCAGGTAATCTATTTCGTAGAGTAAATTTGGGCGGCGATCCTCTTTGCGTGCAATAATGGCTTCGCGGCGCTTCATAAGCAGTCTACCCCAGCGATCTGGGCAGGAGTCCAAGAAGGTTTTGAAGTTTTTGAAATTCTCGCTGTGCTGCGCTCCCGAATAGAGATTTAAGTCCGGATCAATTTTTTGCGCATAGGGAGACTGCAGCCAATCGTTGTCGTAGCTGAAGCTAAAATGCTCTTTGTTTTTGATCACAGAGGATCGCAGAGTACCCACCAGAATAGGCTCATCAAACGCTTCCCAGTCAGCAAAGACATAGACTACCGTACTCATTACTACTTACCTTTTTGTTTATTCATCAGTTTGATGTCCTGGAGTTTGCGGCCCAGTTCATCATCAATGGCAACCCTCGCAAAATCTTCCGTTAATCCCAGCACACTGAGTACGGCGACATAGTGACCGATAGACACTTTAGGATCTCCCTGTTCAATCTTGCGAATGGTCAGACGGCTTAACCCGGTTCTCTCTGAAATCAGAACCTGGGTATACCCTCTGCGCTTACAGGCCAGTTTAATATTGCCGCCAAGTTGCTCTAAAACCTTCCGGTTCTTGGGAAAGACAACAGCACTTCGCTTTGGATTTGATTCTGTTATGGGCACTATAATTACCAATTATTCAAATAATGATAAGTATAGGATTCATTTACCTTAAAGTAAATATAGTTTGTGGCACCTATGGTTTTCTTTTATGCGAGAAGTGGTAAGCATAAGTGCCATTGATCTTTTTTCGAGGAAAAAACGCCAGTACCCCAACTAGGTGGACTTTTTAGACTTGGCAAGGGCTACTCCTAGCCTGACACAGGGGGTGTGTCTTGACTGATAGCCTTAGGCCCCTCGGGTCTGCCCACGATCCAGGCCCTGGGCCTGCACAATGGCGGCCTGATCGCCTTTTTAGTGGCCAAACAGAGCGAACAGCTGGTGCTGCGCCAAGATACGGTACGCGGGCTGAATCGATATTTTTATGAGGTCACCCCACGGCTCTGCGGTCAGTTTATAACTCTGATGCACTATCGCTGGGAAGTGATACTGCGCGAAAGCGCTATTTTGGGCCTGCTGGGAGTGGCCACCCTGGGCTTCTATATCGATTCAGCCTTTGAGGAAATTCGCTTCGATCGCGCTGTTCTACTGATCATCGTTACCGCGCTGTTGAATATAGGTGTGTATTGCGGCCCCTGTTAGTCGTAGATCCACCCGTATCAAAATTCCAGTTGGTTTTCTTCTAAGTAATGGATAACCTAATTATGTCTTAGGTAATCAAGATGTCTGTTAAGGCTGTTTACATATGATTATTCAATCCAGCCTCAAAAGTATAGAACGAAAGGGATGACACCATAAGGATAATGCGATGCAACGATTTTTACCCATCTGCTCTTTTAATGTTATTATTTCTCTAAATTAATTTCAACCCATCGCAGGCAGCCCATTCGGGCATTCATGTCGAAATTTAATTGAAACTATTTGATTTTTTAATTCACTAGTATGAATGAGTTAAATTGCTAAATGCACTATGAAATTTAAATTAACTATTGGTTTTTTCAATATTTATATCAACTGATTTTAAATTGTCTAGATAGGCTCTGTTGATGAATTCCATCAAAGCGCCCAGCCGAATTTTAACGTCTCGAAAGAAGCAAGGAAGAAGCTATGAGTGCCAATACATATGGATCACCAAGCAATACTGCGTCAAAGGGCCCAGCTAAAATATTTAGTTGGATTGAGCTATTTGGCGTTAAGGGCTATATTTCCAACCTAATTATCTTGCTCCCCGCGTTGTTCTATCGTGGCGATCATAGCAGCCTAAACTTGTTTATTGGCTTGGTATTATTTTGCCTACTGACTAGTGCGATTTCATGCCTAAACGCCCTTGGAGATGTGCTGTCTGATTTAGGTCACCCTAAAAGAAAAAATAAAGCACTACCTTCAGGTAGCGTAAGTGAAAAAACAGCCCAAATAGCTGTTATGGTTCTGCTGTTGGTTTTATGCCGACTTTCTTTCTTTCTGCCATTATCGACCATTCCATTTTTTATCCTTTACTTTGTTATCAATACTTTTTATTCAATTGGTGCGAGAAATGATCCAGGAATGAATGGCCTGTTAGTTTTCACTGGGATTATCATCAGGCTGTTTGTCGGGATTGAACTCGTAGATGCACCCAATGAAGCTGTATGGCTCATAATGCCTGTTGGTTTTTTGGTGTTGACCTTGGCAGTAGGGCAGCGTTTGGTCAAGCTCAAGGGAAAAGTGGCAATAGCTGATAAATGAAGGTAATGAATTTCAAGAGATTTCTATATGGAGTTCCGCCAAGACAACTACTGTGATTAATAACCTCTCAATTTTGGCTGAGATTAAAAAAGGGGGGATTACATTCTATATAGAAATACTATTCTGGAGGCTGCAAAGTACGGGGACTCCCCGTGCCTTTGGTAAAAGTACCCATTAAATCCCTAGAACCTTTAAAGGGTGCGTTGGCGGTTGTAGTGGTAGCCTAAAATATGCGCTTGCCCACCAATAATCGGTACGGTATATTACCGTATACGTAAATAGGCTGTATTGTGGAGGTTGGTTTGTCTACCACCGCTCGATTTGATTTAAAAATGAGTTTAGAAGAGAAAGAGGTCGTTGCTCGGGCAGCGGCTCTAGTCGGCACCACTATGGCAGCCTTCGTGCGTTCGGCAGCTAAAGAAAAAGCGCGTGAACTGTTAGATCGCGAAGCGCGCATCAGTATGTCAGCTCACGATTTTCAAGCATTTACCCAGGCGCTTAACGGCGAGTTTACGCCTAATGCAGCTCTGCAAACCGCCATGAGCGCGGCCCGTAAGGTTCGGCATGATTGAGGAACAATTGCTTGATCCTGAGCTTCATGACCGCAAGGCCTTTACCTCTGGTGTTGCCGAACTGGATGACTACCTGCAACGGTTTGCCGTTCAGCAAAGCAAAAAGGGTATTGCCGTGGTGCGCGTGCTTATCGATACGAACATGCCTGCAAACATACTCGGTTATTACAGTTTGAGTGCGGCTCAGGTTGAGGCTGTTCAAATGGACGAGCGGACACAGCGAACCCTACCGCGCTATCCGGTACCCTGTTTTCGGCTTGGGCGTTTGGCGACCCATTCGGCTGTCCGAGGGACTGGGTTGGGTCGAGTTCTGATGGGGTGTGCCGTTGAGCGTTGTTTGGAAGCTAAGAAACATGTGGCCGCCTTCGCACTGGTCGTCGATGCTAAGGGGGAGGGTGCGAGGTCGTTCTATGAACATTATGGTTTTACACCGTGCCGCGATGATCCAATGACCCTCTATCTTTCATTGGGGCCATGACCCAAGCAACTCTAGCAGTGTACTAAAAATACTCCACACGGTTTAAGAATGGACCTCCAGTAATCTGCTGGTTTGGCTCACGTTAATTGGCCAAGCTGCGACCAATGCGAATCGGATTACACGCTGCCTCACTAAACCACCGAACGACACCGTTCGCTTAAGACCCAAACACAACCTGCCAACGTTCCTCTTCACGCTCTTCTACCCGTTATCCCAGTCATATGGACCCCCATACCGGCATTTATCAATAAAGCCCATATGTTCGTTATTCGCCTAAACGAACATATAAGGAAAGCCCTTTGTCAAAACCGAAGGTCCGCGTAAGGTACTAGTCATACAAACACAGACAGTAGTTTAGGAGCAGGGCAATGAGCACGGACAAAGCGGGTTTAGCAGCGACACAGGCTTGGGTGAGAGCCGATCAAAAGGCGGCGATGGCCAATCAAAGTGTCGATGTACTGGTCATCGGTGGCGGTGCTTCCGGTGCAGGCGTGTTTCTCGATGCCTTGAGCCGTGGCCTGAGTGCCGTGCTGATTGAAAAGCAGGACTTTATGGCCGGCACCTCAAGCCGGTCAACCAAGTTGGTGCACGGTGGTGTGCGCTATTTAGAGCAGGCCGTGCAGCAGCTCGACCCGGGTAAATATCAACTGGTTAAGGAAGCTTTGTCGGAACGTAAGCGGATGTTAGCAATGGCGCCGCACCTGGCTTGGCCCATTAATCTCATTACACCCGTGAAGAGCCTAATCGGTTTACCCTATTTTCGCGTTGGCCTAGGTGTATACGACTTCCTGTCCGGTAGTGAGAAGATTGGTCCGTCTCGGATGGAAAATAAAAAAGCCCTGCACGAGATCTGCCCCGACCTGGATTTGAAGCCATTAGCCGGTGGCGTCAGCTACTTCGACGGTCAGTTCGATGATGCCCGTTTCGGTGTGGCCATGCTGCGCACCGCGCTAGAAATGGGTGGACACGCCCTAAACTATGCCGCCATTACCGGCCTGATCCATGAGGATGGACTGGTAGTGGGCGCTCACTGCAGCGACCTAATGGCCGATGACGTCGAGGCTGGCGATGCTGCTTTCAGCATCCATGCCAAAGCGGTGGTGAACTGTACCGGACCCTGGAGCGATACCTTACGCACTATGGCCGACCCCGAATGCAAGCCGGTGATGTCGGTTTCCAGCGGTGTCCACCTGGTGATCGATCGCGATCTGTTACCGACAGGTCGTGGCATTTTAATTCCCGAGACCGAAGACGGACGCGTGCTGTTCTTGCTGCCCTGGTTGGGTAAGACGCTTATCGGGACTACCGATGATCCGGCGAAGCTGTCGATGACCCCGACGGTATCCGATGATGAGATCGACTATATCTTGCGTACCGCTAACAGCTGGCTCAGCCGGCCGATCTTGCGCAGTGAAGTGAGCGCCAGCTGGTCTGGCCTGCGACCCTTGGTGGCCGATACCGATTCCGAAACCACCTCGCAGTTATCGCGTGAACACGTGGTGATTAATAACAAGGGTCTGATCAGCCTAACCGGTGGCAAGTGGACTACTTGGCGCAGAATGGGCCAAGACTGTATCGATTTCGTCTTGAAGAACAGCACGCTGACCGCCAAGCCTTGCGGCACGCCCGGCATGTTTCTGGCCGGTGCTCAGGGCGATGCCGCTGCAGCCTGCGCTGCATTGGCTCATTTGCCAGCCGACATTCAGGCGCATCTGTGGCAAGCCTATGGCGACCGGGCTGCACAGGTTTTGGCGTGCGGGTCAGCCGAACGGCTGGTCGCCGGTGAGGTCTATATAGAGGCGGAACTGCATTGGATTGTGCAGCATGAAGGTGCTTGCACCGTTGAGGATGTATTGAACCGCCGCCTACGCGTTGGCATGCTCGATGAGCGCGTCGCCGCGCAGATGGCACCGCGCGTAGCTGAATTGTTGGCGCAAGCACAGACTGCTGTGCCGGCCTAACGCTATGTATATTGGGTCCACGCTTGTTAAGTCGACCTTGGGTAGGCTAAACCGAAGGCCCAATCGAAACGAATGATCAAGCCCCATTTTTGTCCGTCAAAAAAAGCCGTTATGAGAGATGCTCCGCTATATCTGCAACCAATACGGTGAACAGTAGGAGCACCTCATTCAATATCGGTTCTCTTCGGGTAGGTTGAAGAGCTAGACGAGCCCAGCTTTCCAGTCTACCGTCGACGAGGTATATACAGGCACTGCAGGCTGACACCAGGTGTGAATCTAATAGCTCGTCATTTTATGGAAACTGTAAAACCACCGAAGTACCCTGACCTTGCTCACTAAATATTTTAACCTTACCACCGCATTGCTTCATAAACCCATATACCATGCTCAAGCCAAGGCCGGAACCGCCACTGCTTTTATTAGTCGTGTAAAATGGTTCAAATACCTTGTCTAAGTTCTCGGGTTTTATGCCGCAACCCTCGTCGGTAACCGTTAGTGATACTCGACCCTTGCGGTCTACGTCAACCGTTAGTGATATTGTTCCTGCAGCCTCCTTATAGGCATGCTTGCCGTTTAAACAGAGATTTAATACACAGCTTTCTAGCAGCTCTGCATCGGCCCTGACTAATAGCGGTTGATGATATAACTTTGCGTTAAGTTGTATGTCTTCACCTAACGAAAATTCGAGCAAATCAAACATACCAGAAACTGTTTCGTTAACATCAAGTAAATCGATATTGTGTTTCTTCTCTCCGCCAAAAGCCAACAGTCGGTCAGCCAGGTTTAAGCTTCGTTCCCCGGCGAAAAGTGCACGGTCTATCAGGTTGGTGTCACTCTTGTTAGTGAGGGTTTTAGATGTTCGCAGTGCTTTTAGGCAACCGATAACAACAGAATTCATATTGATAGAATCATGGGCCAGTTGGCCGGAAATTTGACCAAAATGTCGCAGTCGCAGATTACTAGTGTGTTCGCTGGTCTCGTCCATTAACAGATAATAACTAAAGCCTGACTGCAATCGGGCCCTAGCCTGAATAGTATATTGGCATAAATATTCATCATCAATTAGTATTTTTAAATCGCGGGAATCAAAATCGACACTAACTATAGTATCTTGATTTTTAAGTGTAATTAGGTGCTCGTTAATTTCGTCTTTGAGTATGTTTCCAGCTAGGTGGACTTTTTCTAAATGGTCCACGATGACCCAGTTTATTTCGTTCGATAGGTAAAGTTCGTTGAGCATGCTAATTGAGAGGCTAACCCTATCCAAACTTAAATTTTTGTTCGTGGTTAACATCGATGAAGGCACATTTGATCGTATATTTCCTTCAACTCGGCTTAATAAATTCCAAAGGCTGAGTAGGGCTTGTTTCGATATTAGCCAATAGATTGAGTAGAAAAACAAGATTAGCAACAAGGCCGAATAAAAGTAAATGCTGATTTTTTTTATTGAATTTGCGGTGCTTTTTGCCGGCAGTTGCACATCATTGAGAGAGTCAGATATTTCCTCTAGATTATGGGTAATATTCATTACCTTTGACTTAATTTGGGACGCATTTAAAACCATGCGTTCTTTTGTTTGATAGTAACCATCTTTTCCTGTTACTAAATAATCAAATTCAATTAATGGATAGTTTACTTGCGGAATATCACTGGTCTTGACTGAATTCTTGTTCTTCAGGTATCGCCGCCGTGCTTCGTTTAAGCTAAATATGCTGTCGAGGTCTTTTATGGCTAAATAATAACGGCCGACTAGCGTAGTTAAAAGTTCTCCGTCTATGGTATTAAGTTGTCCTTTTAAGGTATTCAGCCGTGTCGCTACGGTCATGCCTTCTTCTAAAAGAATAATCAGCTCAGCTTGGCTTCCCTCAAGTGCAGATATGCGTTTATCAAAATCACCATGAAATTCATCGTGATTTTTTAGCGATACAGATGCCTTATTCAATTCAACTAAATAATTTCCGAGAGTTGTTAGTTCAGAGGCGAGCTTAAAGGGTGAATATGAGTGCTGCAGCGAAACCGATGAATTGACGGCACTCTTTAATACAATATTGGTTCTATAGATGTCGAGTTCTAGCTCTACTTGGGATGTGGCCCTGGCTATATAATGAAATGCAGATATGGATAAGATATTTAGTGCGAAGAAGGCCAAGACAAATAGGCGAAGAGAGTTTCTCAGATTTATTCTAAACGGAGTCATTTTTATTGTGACCTATAGAAAAGATGTAGCCGCGATTTCGTCGTGTTAACAAAAACTTCGGTTTGGAAGGAACCTCTTCGATTTTCCGTCTAATTCTGAGAATTAGCACGTCAATACTGCGATCTAGCGGGCTAATAGTGTCCGAGCCAATACCCTCAAGCAGCCTTTGACGATCTACAACTGTATCGGAATTCTCTATCAAGAATTCTAATAAATTATATTCAGTATTTGTAAGCTCTATGTCCCCACGATCCTCATGGATTAGAGTCCTGTCGGAGTAGTGCAGATGAAACTTGCCGAACTTCGGGCTAACAACGGTCGGCTTTGAAGATCTATGGTTTAGGCTGGGTTGTAAGCTTTTTGGCGTATGGCGTCTTAATAGTGCGCGTATTTTGGCCAATAATAACCTAGGATTGATTGGTTTCTCCATGAAATCGTCAACTGCCATTTCCAGCCCGATAACCTTCTCTGTGTCTTCCTTGTTAGCCGATATCATAATGATGGGGAAGTCGTGCCGTTGCCGCAATTGGCTAGCAATGGTGAGTCCGTTTTCCCGTCCCAACATTAGATCGATTATTACGAGATCAACTGTCTGGCTGGCGATCGTGGTAGTAAGTTCATCACCGGTTGAGCAAACAACTAGGTGATATTCGTATTCAGCCAGGTATTCACTCAAGAATACGCGGATTTCTGGATCGTCATCTAAGATGCATATAGTCGAAGTCGTCATAAGAGTTACTTATATTCCGAAGGTGAACGATTATAAAGGACGTTATTGTTATATCTATGAGCCTGTATATCGATATCTCGAGTATCTCAACATTTTATATGAAATACTGATTTTGACATATTTGTAACTTTATAATATTAAATGTAACTTTTCAAACAAAATAGCAACATCAGGATCGAAATTAAATATACTTTCCCCCTACGCTCTAGATCGATAATTTTCCTAACAAAACTAATCGAAGAAATGTTTTATTTTAGTGGTTTTTCCCTGAGTATGAACTTACTCGCCATTTGTCGAGAAATACGAGAATATAAAGGTGAAAATAATGATAAAAACAAAGCTATTTATGTCAGTACTATTTGCATCCCTAAGTACCTATACGTTGGCCGCCAATACCCATTCTATGGATTCAGATAAGGGTTATTTAGATGGCATCAATGGTAACCTAGTTACTTATTGCGCCGCTGATGAAACGGCATGCAAGGCAGTGATTGATATGTTCAATGCCGATGTTGCAGCTGCAAACTCATCGGGAAGTTTTGAGGCCAAATTTGTTCGTTTGAGTACCAGCGAAATGCTTGCTCGTGTTAAAGGCGAATTAGAAAAATCGGCCCAAGCGGTAAAGCGCAAGTGCAAAGATATGTCTGGTGATGCACTAGAAACATGTAAAGAAGCGACCTACAAAGCAAAAGTGGATGTCGCTTTTTACGGCACCGACGATCCATATAAAGCGTCCCTCGAAGATGATTTATTTTCACCATATGACTACGCAAGCGCAGGGGATACCCATCCGTGGGCTGCTGATTTGACCGCAGCCAGTGACAGTCGATTGGGCGGCCTGTACCTAGGATTACTAGCTATGGGTGTCAATACCGAACTTGCTGCAAAGGCCGGCGTAGACATCCCCCAATGTTGGGCAGACCTCGCTAAAAGTGACTATGACGATTCGGTAACAATCGCTAATTGGAATACATCGGGCACTGCCTATAAGTTTGCGGCTACTGTTCTTCAGGCATTCGGTAGCGAAGAAGCCGGCTGGGAGAAAGTCATAGAAATACACCAGAGCATTAACCAATACACGAAGTCTGGCTCAGCGGGCGTGAAAATGGCGGCTCGAGGCGAGACAATGGTTGGCATCGGCTTTGGTCATGACATCGTTGCGTTGATGCAGCAAGGCTTCCCCATTGAGCTTGTCGCGCCTTGTGAAGGTGTTTTATATGAGATTGGGCCGGTTGGTATTGTTCGTGGTGCTCCTAACCGAGATGCTGCAGAAGCCTTCGTGCAATATTTGTATGAACCGTCAACCCAAGAAGTCTTGGCTTCAGTAGGGTCACTTCAATTCCCATCGAATGTAAATGCGGCAGTACCAGACGGCGCTCCAGCAATGGAAAACTTCAAGTTGCTAGTGTCCGATCCATCTTTTTCTGAAAAAGATAAGAAAAATCAGATCATTAAAAAATGGACTGACGAAATCTTCCCTCTTCCACGATAGTTAATTGTTTTGGGCGGCTTAGGCCGCCTTTTTCTTTAATAACGTCAGGAGAGTTCCATGAACGTTAGGCTTCAACATCTAATATTGCTATTAGTTGTTCTTTTTATAATGCCCTGGTATGAATTTACCGATGGTTTCTTTAATTTTAGCTGGTTGAGCTTGGGCTATTTTGTTGCAGAGGAGTCTGCCCCCCTTTACTTCCAGATGGTCGGTCACGAAAAAGTATGGCTGTACTTGGTTTCGGGACC
>Ga0075466_1000743_pt1 | contig 12089 bp, 16 predicted proteins | sample DEB08_DNA_16_FD_71486 | JGI IMG/M metagenome (GOLD analysis project Ga0075466, IMG submission 71486) | Aqueous microbial communities from the Delaware River and Bay under freshwater to marine salinity gradient to study organic matter... | ecosystem: Environmental > Aquatic > Marine > Coastal ... | reverse complement strand
TCTGTGACTTTACTTGTGTCCCAGTTGCCGATGTCTTGATTAAAGTCCGCAGCATCGTCAAACATTTCTTGCATGTCTGTGACTTTACTTGTGTCCCAGTTGCCGATGCTTGCGCTGCCGCCATTGTTGAAGTCTGCAGCATCCAAAAACATGCCTGCCATATTTGTTACGTTACCCGTGTCCCAACCCCCGATGTCTTGATTAAAGGCCCAGGCATCGTCAAACATTTCTTGCATGTCTGTGACGTTACTTGTGTTCCATGAAGCAGCATTGACGATGGAAACGAGATTGGTAGCCGATTTGAACATTGAGGTCAAGTTTGTTACGCCCGTCAGGTCCGGTGCGTCAGTTGCATCTACTGTCACCAATCCGTTGGCACTTGCAAAGTAGCCACCCTGTGCTTGGTTGCCGAAGCGGAAACCTCCCCATTGGTCGATTTCCTTGAGAAAAGCTCGGGAAGTGTTGACGGTATTCAGGTTCCAGCCAGGAAGTTTCGAACCGCTGATGGTAATCACCCGAGTCGCGGTGGAACCGGTATACGAGTGCGTGAGGGTTGCACCGCTGAGTTGGGTGTACGGACCCGCTGTGGAGGAATCGCCCCAGTCGACTGTGAAATCGAGGTCGGTTGCGGTGTCAACAAAGGGAAGTGTGATTGTTGGATTTGTGGATGTGTTCCACGTAGTGACAAAGTCTGTGGAGGTGGCGTTTGCTGCGTTGGTGATGAAAGCCGACACAGGAATCAATGACACAGCCACGATCAACGCACTCGCACGCTTGGACAACCTCACCAAAACCTCCCTATCATCACCTCAAAAACAGACCACCAGTCCACAAATGTGCTGGATCAGCGTCAATTTCTGGGGAGTTTAATGAGGAAAGGATACCCACAACACCGTATTTCTACGGGAATTACCCCATTCCTTTTTCAGACATACGCGCTAGGAGAAACCGAGTGCCGAACCTTTGGGCCCACGGACTCGACACGACCAACTCTCCCTGCACATTGCCCCCCTGGATCGCGCAAATTCTTCAGCTCTGATCACCGTCGCGTCCCGCATCAAGATCTGGTGCGCCATAAAACATAGAGTTCACCGCATTGGTCACTGTGGGTTATCACGTGGGTCCCACTGTGAATCTTGATTGAGAATTTATCTCAAAACTTAAAGTTACCCAGATTTGGGGCGGTGCTCTCGCTTGCCGCCGGCCTTATCGGATTGGTCGTGAACTTTGCCTTCTCCTGGAGCGCTGCCATGCGGCGTGCCCTTTGCTGAGGACTTTTTCTTGGCTTCAAGCGCCAACCGCATGCGCTCTTTAATGTCCTCATTATTACTCATGACACCAGTGTCCGAGGGGCACAATTGTGAAGACCTACAGCGTTGCGAGAACCTCGTTCGTTGAGCACACCGTGGCAAACTCACCATGCAAATTTGCCCCGGTTGCACGAACTAGATCTTCCGCGGAAACAACTACTCCATCCGGACCAATACGATCGAAAGTATGAGTTGCATCAAGCACAAAGGTGACCTCATAACCGAGATTCCCCGCCATTCTAACCGTTGTTTCGCAGCAGTGGTTGGTAGTCATACCGCAAATGACAAGGCGCTTGATGTTGGACGCACGAAGCCAAGCGTCAAGATCTGGCGTTCCATAAAACGCCGAGTTCACCGACTTGGTCACTAACAGGTCACACGGGCCATCAACCCCCTTCAGAAGGTCGTTACCCGCTTGCCCCGGTTGCAGTGGCGACCCTGGCGAGAGTGAATCGTGGCGAACAAGTACCAGGGGGCGGCCTGAAGTACGCCATGCATCGACCAGTCGCATGATGTTCGTTTCACAGTCCGGGTTATTACGCCGTCCCCACTGGGGATCAGCAAATCCCACCTGAGCATCGACCACGATCAAGGCAGCTTGAAGAGTCACGTTGAAAGGTTAGCCATGGGATCCTTGAGCGCCGTGGCAGGCATGAAAACGTGCTTGGTCCGGTCAGTGATCGTCCTCATGAATCGGCGGCTCGACGTCGATATCTGGATCAATTGGACAATCCCCGCGCCAATATGGGGTGTCAGGCCGTTGTTCCGACATTGGCAGCCAAGAACTCGAGAAGTTCCTGCGGGTATTCGTTGAAGTAGTTGTAGCCGTCGAAGCGTTTGCCTCTACCGAACGCTCGTGGCTGGTCGGGACCGATCCATACGAGGGTCTTCGAAGTAGGACAGCGGTCGAAGATCACCTCGACGTCGTTGACCCCAGTCTCAGCATTCGTGGTGTAGACGTCGCCCTTCACCTGGGTGAACAGCACCGGAACCTTGACAGATCCGATGGTCTCGAGTGCGTCGGCGAAGCCGAAGCCGAACTCCTTGCGCTGGGCCGCATCGACTGCTGCAGCGAGATCCATCTTTAGCTTACGTTCCGTCAGCCTTGACATCATGTTGTAGGAGATCGTCGGCTGGACCAGCACCTGACACTTGATCCTGTCCAGATCGAAGGCGTTAGGGACTTGGTGCCAGGCTGCCAGGACTGCATTGGCACCCATGCACTGGCTCATGAGGGCAATGTTGAGTTGGTTGAAATCCTTGTGTTGACTGACGTACTGCAGAACACCAACAGCGTCCTGCCACTCAAGGGCGCCTGCACCCACGGGGGTTTGGGGTCCCTTCGCTGACTTCCCAACACCTCCATCACTTTCGCCTTGGCCACGCTGGTCATAGGTCAACACCGAGTAACCGGCGTCGTAGAGATGCTTGATCATCGGCAGGAATGCAACGGTCACTCCATCCATACCCTCGACCGACCCGTACCGGGTGCATAACAACGGGTGGTTGACGATAACGAGTCCTATGGGATTCTCCGCGGGGATCTCCCAAGCGCTGAGCCGTACGCCGTCGCTGGCCGTGATATCGACCGCCAGGAATTCCATCCCATAGTCGGCCGGTGTCTCGGGGAGCTCCTGGCGTTTTGGTCCTACCCGTTGTCCGACGACAATTTTCGTCAGCATGCGCTTCAAGAATGGCAGGCGAGCGAGCACGCCTTGCGACGTCGGAGACAGGTTGACGGACTTCGCGGAGTCAGCGGCTCGAGGGTCCGAGGTTGAGGCAGGCATGTTTGCTCCTTCAGCGATGCAATGTATCTGACGTATTTACCTTAAAATGTCAGGTTACAGGTCCCGGACACTCTTGTCCAGATGTGTCAGAATTGAAGCCATGGAGGTCGAGCCGAAGTTTTCGCCCGTTGCGGTGCGACGAGATGCGAAGCGTGAAGCAATTCACCGCGCGGCTATCGAACAGTTCGCAGCACGAGGATTCGCAGGAACATCGATGGCACACATTGCAAATTCGGCTGGCATGTCCCGGCCTGCCCTCTACCAGTACTTTCGCGACAAGGGTGACATCTTCCAAGCAGCGTTCGTTGCCCTGTTCGAAGATCTGGTCGAGCAAGCCCTGTCAGCGCTGCGCGTGCCCGGATCGACAGCGGAACAACTCGACAGGTTCCTACAGCGCTACGAAGGCGACCTCTGGGAACGAATGGCAGCTTTGCCATACGCCGACGAGATTATCAAGGCGAAGAACGCCGACGTGGCCGTCGCGGTCGCCACCGTCGTCACTCGTTTGACCGATGGACTGACCGCGTTCCTGGAGCAGCGCTCACCCCACGCCGAAACCCGGGCAGAGTGGGTCGAGCTCCTGCGTTGGTCGCCCAAGGGACTCACGTACGACCGGCCGTCCGTGGAAACCTACCGGCGTCGCCTCACAGCCTTAGCCCGCGCTGTCGCTGCGGATCTCAATTCCTCTTGACCTCCAGTACCAGCAGCGGTCATGCGAGGGCGACACGAGCACCGGCTCCTGCGCACCTGGCACGACGAGACCGGACTCGGTCCCACGGACCACGAACTTCTCGTACCAGATCCAGAGTTCCACGGCTTCCGACAGCTCACCCGCGAAGAAGCCGAGAGCCCCGACAGCACCTACCTCAAGGAACTCAAAGCCTCATGAAGAGAGCGAAATGCGATGGCCCCGGAGAGCTCCGGGGCCATCGCATTTCTACCAACCAAGGGCAGTATTTCTACTAACCCCCAACGTGGAGATGCCGGGAATCGAACCCGGGTCCGTGCAGGATTTTTCCGTCCTTCTACGTGTGTAGCTGCGCTATCGCTTTCTCGGCCCCCGCACTACGTGCAGCACTTTGCGGTGGCAGCCCAGTTACTGTTTGGCTTTCCGCCCGTCTCCGTAACCGAGACGATTGGTGAGTCCCCTAGCGACGTCAGACCCCAATTCGGGGACGCATTGGGCTGACGGCTGATTTATCGGTTACGCAGCGAGTGCGTAAGCGTCAGCAGACTGCTTAGTTTTGGCAGTTATTTGTTTTTAAGGGTGTTTAACGAGATCACCTTAAATTCTCGACACGCTTCTCCGGTTAAACGACTGAACGTCGAAACCTTTCATCCCCTATTGATTTGTGACCCTATTCTAACCCCTTGGCACGTCTTCCGACTAATCGCTGGGTTTCCCGCTTGGAGTCACGCTCAGCAATGGCTTGGCGCTTGTCGTAACTCTTGCGTCCGCGAGCTACCGCGATTTCGACTTTGGCGTAGCCATCCTTGAAATAAAGTGAAAGCGGAACGAGCGTGACTCCGGTGTCCTTGGTGGCTTGCTCAATGCGCTTTATTTCATCTTTTTTCAGGAGGAGTTTGCGGGCGCGACGTGGCTCGTGGTTGGTCCAAGTCCCCATTGAGTACTCGGGAATATGGATCTGGCGAAGCCAGACGCCACCATTTTCACACTGAGCGAACCCGTCCACCAGGCTGGCGCGACCTTGTCGCAGGGACTTTACCTCAGTTCCCGTCAGAACAATCCCAGCTTCGTAGACGTCTTCAATTGAATAGTCGTAACGCGCCTTCTTGTTTTGGGCAATGAGTTTTTTACCGGTTTCACGTGGCATGAGTAGATGCCTCCTCTTGGATGTGAACGGCTTCGAGTTCGGCGCCACGCTGTCCCACCCAAGAAACAGCGATAAAGAACACTGAGATGAAAGCCATCACGACGGTCCACAGGAACACGTAGATGTCAATTGCGGCGCCAATCGGTGGGGCACCCGGAAGATAGGAACGCAAAATTGGCAACGCGAATAGCAGGCTTCCCGTCCAGGCGAGTAATGCTGACTCTACTTTTCGTCGATTTGTTAGCACGAGAATCGAGATGAATAGTGCGAGTGAGGACACTATTGTGGCAAGCGCTAGGAGTACGAGTGCGAATAGTTTCGTTGAAAACGCGCGATTAAATTCGGCCCCAAGAATTACAGTCGAACTTCCCGTACTCGCCTGGGTCAATAAACTGTCCCACCCATTGATTGCACCACTTGAGTCAAGACTGATCGGAATCTCACCTTTTGATTCGTTGGCCCCACCCGATTGCCGATCATAGAAATCGGCATTAACAAAATAGAGCCCGCTGTAGGAATCCAGTGGATACTTGGCTGGTTCACCAGAGACACCCAACACGACTTCGGCCCGACCAAAAGTTGAGCCTTGCGGAATTCGGATTTCCTGACTGCCGTCGGGTCCAAGAACGGTTACCCGAATGTTGTCAACAGCTCGCCCGTTTGCGTCTGAGATAGCTGCATCACTTGAGCTCATGACTAAGCGAAAGCTTGCGATGCTCGTGTCAGGAGTAAGGCCTATTGGCTCAAAATTGATTTCGATACCGGATGTCGCAGTGTCAGCCGTATTTTCAAAACTACTTCCACCCTCAGCGGAGTAGAAGGCAACGACCAGCCAATAGATGACAACAAAAATCAACCCCGTGACACCCAGCAGAATCCACCCTCTCTTGGACAGTTGCCGGGGGTGTGGTTCTGCAGTGAAGTCAGAGCCGGTGAATGTGCCCATTGACTTCTCCTTAACTTCACATTCTGATTCTCAGCGGTATTTCACACTCAGTTCTAGCAGGGCTAACAGGGCACCGCTTGCTTTGATTGCCCGAACCAACCCATGGGATCATACGCCGTCCCATTTAAACGAGTTTCAAAATGCAAATGTGGACCGGTTGACCACCCGGTTGAGCCAACTTTTCCGACTTCCTGGCCGGCGTTGATACTTTCTCCAACGCCGACACTCACCGACGAAAGGTGTGCGTAAAAGGTTGTGAGCCCACCGGTATGCACGACCAATACGGCATTTCCGTAGGGACCACCCCTCGTAATCGTTGCCACGGAGCCGGAATCCGCTGAGATCGCACTCGTCCCGGAGGGTGCACCGATATCGATCCCCGTGTGACATGAGCTGTGGCCGTAAATCGGATGAATGCGGGGGCCAACACCTCCACCTTTTTGGTGGCCAGGGAGTGGCCAAGTGAGAGTCCCGCTCGGGGATTGATTATTTTGAGATGCAGCTGCCCTCGCGGCAGCTTTCTTAGCGGCCGCAACTGCTTTCTTTGCCATTAGTTCTAACTTTCGCTGCTCTTGCTTCAGCCGCTCATAACGATTCTTGATTTTCCCTTTAAAGGCTTTGGCGCTTTGGACCGCTTGCCGCTTCTCTTTGCGCATCTGGATCACAGCTTGCTGTTTTTCTTTTGCCGATTCGAGTGCCTGCAAAGCTATGGCCTGCTCTCGTTTGGATTGTGACTTAGCAACTGATGCCTTCTCAGTAAGTGCCGTTAGTTTGACTTCTTGCAGTGTTGCGTCGGCGCTTGATGCCAAGATTGTGCGTTCCATACTTTGCTGTTCACGACTCACGTAGTTGACGGCAACCATTCGAGCCGTGAAATCTGCAGGATCCTGCGCGGACATAAGAATGCTCACTTCACTTAAGGGTCCCTCTTGGTAAATCAACCGAGCAACGTCTTCCATGTCACCGCGTTGATTCTCCAACAGTCTGTTTAAGCGGGTGAGCGCGCGTGTTCCAAGAACAAGTGCACTCTTTGCGTACTCGGATTCAACTCGCGCAGACTCAGCAACTGCATTTGCACGTTTGACTTCGCGTTGTGCTGATTTCTTTTGCAGTTTTGCTTTCACCAAAGTTCGTTGGGCAGCAGTTGCGGCGCTGAGCGCTTTTTGTAATTTAGTGTTCGCTTTTCCTAGGGCCTGATTTGTCGACACCAAACTCGATTGAACTTGACGTTGATCACTTTTGATCTCATTGAGATCGGCAGCCTGCGCGGGGGCTACCAAAGCCGAACCGGCCAGAACAATGCCGGCCATGAAAATGCACGCGGAGGACACGGCAATGCCAAGGCGGGAGGGGACCACCTAAGCAGGGTAAACCCGGATTGAGCGTTCTCAGATGGTTACACAGGCGTGTTTGAGGACTAAACCCTCAAGTACTTCCTGAGAGTCAAGAAGGCGGCGAGACCTGAAAGACCGATTCCGACCAAGATCAAAATAGGTGCGATTCCCAGCACCGCGTCCCAACCAACGAATGCGGTGAACTGGAATGAGGGGGCAAGGATCTGATCAATCACAACAGACTTAGCCAAAATTAATCCACCGACGGCAAGGATTGCACCAATACCGGCTGATACCGCAGCCTCAAGCAGGAACGGTAATTGAATGTACAGATTGCTCGCGCCCACAAGACGCATGATCCCGGTTTCACGACGTCGACTGAAAGCTGCAACTCGCATTGTGTTGACAACCAATAGAACGGTAACCACCAACATAACAACAGCAATGATCAACGCAATTGCTTGGAGTCCTCCCAGTAATCGGAAGAATTTATCCAGTACCTGTCGCTGATCGTTGACTTGTTCAATACCTGGCCTACCAGAGAATGCGGAAGCAACTACGTCGTACTGCGTGGGATCTGCCAGCTTCACTCGGAAAGATTCAGGTAAGGCACTTTCATTGACGCTGTCAACAATCGGTGAGTTAGCAAATTGTTCTTGGAAGCGGGCGAATGCCTCTTCTTGGGATTCGTAGTAGATGTCCTGAACAAGTGGACGCAATGATTCAAGATCCGCTTCGATTTGATCGCGTTGCGCCGGCGTCACTGCGCCACCAGCACACGAAGGAGTGTCACTGCCCTTGGCGCACAAGAAAATAGAAACTTCAACCTTGTCGTACCAAAAATCTTTCATGGTGTCGACCTGTGCGCGCACCAGCAAACTCACACCGAAAAGGGTGAGTGAAACAGCAACAGTGATGATGACGGCAAGTGTCATAGTTAAATTTCGGCGAAGTCCGCTTCCCACTTCACTGGCAACAAATTGGGCGCGCATCAGCGGGCATACCCGTAAACGCCACGAGACTGATCTCGCACCACATGGCCATGTTCGAGTTCCACAACCCGGCGGCGCATCTGGTCAACGATTTGAGCATCATGGGTGGACATGACAACTGTTGTTCCCAATCGGTTGATTCGATCAAGAAGTTTCATGATCCCCACGGAAGTTCCCGGGTCAAGGTTTCCGGTTGGTTCGTCTGCGATCAGCAATTTGGGTCGGTTAACAAATGCCCGAGCAATTGCTACGCGCTGTTGCTCACCGCCGGAGAGTTCGTCCGGGCGGCGTTCCTCTTTGCCTTCAAGACCGACAACTTCCAGCACTTCAGGGACAACTTTTTTAATGTGAGCTTTCGGCTTACCGATCACCTCAAGGGCAAATGCCACATTTTCGAACACAGTCTTATTCGGCAGTAACCTGAAATCTTGGAATACGGTTCCGATCTCCCGGCGTAGTGTCGGAATTTTCCAGTTCGAAAGCCGACTCAGGTCCTTACCTAACACCCACACATTTCCCGCAGTGGGTCGTTCCTCACGGAGCACCAATCGAAGGAAGGTGGATTTCCCTGAGCCAGAAGGTCCCACCAAGAAAACGAACTCACCTTTTTCGATTTCCAGGGATGCATCTTCTAATGCGGGTCGGGTTTGATTCGGGTAGAGCTTGGTCACGGTGTCGAACAGGATCACTGCGCGGTACTCCGTTTCAGTCGGGAAGCCATCAGGTTACTGACCAGCAGTCTAAGCGGAAGGGGTCGAAATGGGTGATTACGGCGTGGCCGAATTGGTCTTTCTCCACCTAATTCCAGCCTGAACCAGTTCATCGATTTCCCCGTCAAGCACCGCTCCGGTATTGCCCGTTTCCTCATTGGTCCGCAGATCTTTCACCATTTGATAGGGGTGAAGTACATATGAACGCATCTGATTGCCCCATGAACCACCGGAGTCATCTTTGAGAGCATCCATTTTGGCCCGCTCAGCCTGTCGCTGGTTAGCCAGAAGCTTTGCCTGAAGGACGACCATGGCCGTCGCTTTGTTCTGGATTTGCGAGCGTTCATTCTGACAGGACACGACTATTCCGGTCGGAATATGTGTGAGTCGCACGGCCGAGTCGGTTGTATTCACACCCTGCCCTCCCGGGCCACTTGACCGGTAAACGTCGACGCGTAAATCGTCGTCGGGGATGTCCACACTTTCAGCCTGCTCAAGCACCGGGATAACTTCAACGTCAGCGAATGAAGTCTGTCGCCTGCTCTGATTGTCAAATGGCGAGATACGCACCAGCCTGTGGGTTCCTTGTTCAACTGAAAGTGTTCCGTAGGCGTACGGGGCTTTGACGGCAAATGTTGCGGACTTTATTCCGGCTTCTTCGGCATAAGAAGTGTCATAGACCTCATAAGTCCAGCCATGACGCTCGCAATACCGGGTGTACATGCGAAGGAGCATCTCTGCCCAGTCGGCAGCATCAACGCCACCGGCACCGGACCGAATAGTGATCAGTGCTTCACGTTCGTCGTATTCACCGGAAAGAAGTGTGCGAATCTCAAGTTCGCTCACCACTGCTTCAAGGGCTTTGAGTTCTTTCAACGCTTCGTCGACGGATTCTTGATCGCCTGCGTCTTCAGCCAGTTCAAAAAGCACCGGGAGATCTGCATTTCTGCTTTGAACAGCTTCAAACTTGCGCAATTCACCTTGAATCGTTGACAATTTAGAGGTTACTCGCTGCGCATTTGCCTGGTCATCCCACAGATTAGGAACGGATGCTTCAGCTTCAAGTTCTGTGATCTTTTCTAACATGCGCGGGATGTCGAGCACCGTACCAATACTGCTCACCTTGGTTGCTAATTCGTTCAGGCGTTCCTGAATCTCAAGTGAAGGCACGACGCAACTTTACGAGTTAAGGACCGGAGTGAGGCCTATGGGGCGTAATCCAACCTCGCCGAGGCACTTGCCGTAACGGGATCAAAAGGCAAAGCGTCAAAGAACGTGAGGCGTAGTGGTGCGTGGAGGGTGACAAGTACGGACTTGCCATCCGGTTCGATCTCAACTGATGTGAGTGCAATATCTGAATCAGCGGTCATGGCGGCGGCATGGGTTCTGGCTATGTCGTGGACCTGAGCTGAGTTGAGTCTGGTGGATTGCGTCGCGCCCGTCCGGTAGTACTCCTCAATGTCGATCCCCTGAGCTCCCGCAAGTGCGATTGAATCGGCGATAGATTGCAGTTCCCGTTGTTGAATAAAAGCGCTGGCACTATCCGTTATAACGGCAAGGGCTAAAAGACACACCCCGATCATTCCGATTCCCAGCAACATGATGCTGCCTTCATCTTTTTTCATGAGACTCCCGCTTGACGGTATTGGTCAACGAGAAGAGTGGCTTGGGAAGTGATGGGCATAGTGACAAGATCTGATGAACCCCAGCGCGGGATAAACGGAAGTGGAACCTGGGTCGTGACTTCAATTGAAACGCTTCCACCCGGAGTGAGACAGGTGATGTGATCGCAGGTGATTGCGATCTGTGGTTCTGATTCGGTAAGCCCGTGGTCAGCAAAGGCTTGATTCGCGGCACTGTTGGCCCTTTGATTGGCTGATGAGTTGCTGGTGCTGGTAACAAATGCTCTAGCTCCTTCCCTCGCCGCTTGATTGGATGCGAATTGAGCAGCATTAAGCGTCAACACCGTGATCGCTATGTAGATGAGTGGCAAAATAATGGCTACGCCTACGACGATAAATTCGATTGAGGCACTTCCCCGATCATGTTCATTCCGCGAGTGCATGACCGGTGAGTTTCATCGATGTTGGCCCATAAAATCCAATAAGCGGTAGTTCTGTTTCCACCACTACCGCGAACATTTCGTTTCCTCCTGCAGTGATGCGTGATGCACTAATGCTTTGCACGGCCGCTCCAGCAATGTTGTTTTCTAAGATGGATCTGGTGCGCGACTCCGCCCGATTCAAATCTCCGTCCACTAAGGCTGCAACGCGCGCACCCTCAATCGCAGCGCTGGTGACCACGGTTCGCACGTGAATTGCCAACATGAATTGGAGTACCGCCAGTGCAACCAACATGAGCAGCGGGGCAACAAGGGCAAATTCGGCACTTGCATTTCCTCGCTCCGAAATGACTCGTTCACGAAGATTATGCGGAAACACTCGAGATCGCTCGATCCAAGATTCCGGTGAGTTGGTCATCAGCGATGAGCCAGATTGCAGTGACCAGTCCTGCGGTCATAACCGCGACAAGTACCCAACCAGGAACATCTCCCCGATCATTCGCCAATTTAGTGAATAGTTTGCCCAACATTAGTTCGATTCTCATTTCGTTCCTTTCGATGTGTAGTAATTAATTATTTTTATGGGACTAGTACTTCCAGCCCACGCATTGCGGGAAAGAGTGCAATGACAATCACGGTGGGAAGAATGAAAAACACAACGGGAACCAACATGAAAACGTCTTTCTTCCCTGCCAGCTCAATTAAGTACTGCCGTTGTTCATTTCTTGTGTCTTCCGCCTGAGCACGCAGAACACCACTCAATGGAGTTCCACGTTCAATTGCTATGACAAGGCCGGAGACAAACCGTTCAACACACCGCGATCCGGTTCGCTCAGACATGGCTTGAAGTGCATCGATGAAGGAACTTCCAGCTTTGATTTCCGCGACACAGGTTTGCAATTCTTGTGTGAGATCACCATTTCCTAGGTGTGCAATGCGCGTCAATGCGGCGAGTGGTGTCTCTCCCGCTGTAACCGAGAAGGCGAGCAGTTCTGCTAAATCAGGGAACTGGGCATCAATTCGCTCCACCCGTTTTTTCCCCAGTCCAGACACGTGTCTGTCATGAACAAGGAAACCGATCACGGTGCCAAGGGTCATGGTTAATCCAAGGGT
>Ga0075466_1000740_pt1 | contig 12132 bp, 13 predicted proteins | sample DEB08_DNA_16_FD_71486 | JGI IMG/M metagenome (GOLD analysis project Ga0075466, IMG submission 71486) | Aqueous microbial communities from the Delaware River and Bay under freshwater to marine salinity gradient to study organic matter... | ecosystem: Environmental > Aquatic > Marine > Coastal ... | reverse complement strand
ACTTCTTGATGAGTTCCCTATGCTTTGCCTTTTTTAACGCTCTTTCTTTTTGCGCACAACAGTGGTCTCAACGTTGCCGGCTTCAAGGCGCTTATCGATTTCGTCCAGGGATAAATAATCCAGGTCCCAGTGGTTGCAGATATCGTTTCTGTAACGGGTGTGATTTTTATCCGTAGAATCTGATTTCTTCCGGTTAAAGTATTTGAGTAAACGATCGCTGATTGACATAAGTTTTATACTGCGGGATTTACTAAATGGATCGATTGAGTCCCTGCAGTCTGGTTCTACATCTCATTTTACAGTGGTTTTTCTATGCCTTAGACTGCTGTGATCGCAACCTATTTCACCAGTTCCAAGGACAACTATCGAATGACTAGCCAATTACCCTTTAGTGAAAATGTCAAAGTGCGGTTTCGCGATTTAGATGCCCAAGGGCATCTCTATTTTGCAAACTATTTAGTCTATGGGGACGAGGTTCTGGGTGCCTATATGGAACAGCTGGGCCTCAACATTATGGACCCGCTTGTCGCGCCCTGTCTGATCTTTACGGTGAATATACACTGTGACTATATCAATGAGATCGGTGGTAATAGCGAGGTTAGGGTGGCTGTTGGCTATTCCCGTTTGGGCAACTCTAGTGCTGATGCGGTGTTTGAGCTCTATAACAGTGGTGATGGGACGCTCTTGGCTAAAGGGGGCTTGACCCAGGTATTTGTCGATCCTAAAACCCGTAAATCTATTCCCATTCCCCCGTTTTACAAAGCCAACATATTAAGGCTACAGCCAACCTTGTCAGGCTGAGGATAAAAAAGCTGAGCTTTTTTGGCTAAATCATGCTGCTAAAAAGAACTGACATCCTTCCATACACTGTCGGCGGTGAACTCTACGGAGACAACAAACTCATATGCAGTCCAGTTTTCAATCATGCTTAAAAGATAGCTGTCATCGGCCTTTTTGTAGAGATGGTAGCGTTGGCCAACGCGAGGAACGAAATTGTAGGACGCCTTGTAGACAAGCTCATTTAACACGGCAAGACTTTTTATAGCCTCATACTCCCTATTCAACAGCTCAACTGCATTGTCAAAATAGTTCTTGGTTAATGAGCCGCGTTCAGATAGGAATAACGCGGTGTCAGGTAAGACTATGGCGGGTGAGCTAGACGTTGTTCCGTAGGGCAGTAACGCTTTTTTCAAGCCTGTCATTTTAAAACCTTATTTTGATCAGCGTCAAAAATACGTAACAGACAACTGTTTTGGACCATCGTTGGCGTGCAAAAAAATAGGTAATGCTGATCAGATGCGCCTGGCTTAATATCTTGAGCTTGCAGCAGCGGCGAAACAGTGTTGAATGGTGTGTCCACTAAATCCTGAGAATCCAGCTCTCTAGTTCTGATCTAAAAGGCTAGATTACATCTGGCCGGCTACTGCAAAGTAGCCGGCGTTGTATCCGCAGTGCAGAATTGTCGGCGCAAGCAAGGTTTTGTAGCGCTCCATCGTATAGCCGTATATCAATGAAGGTACAAAGGTTGCCAGAGCCCAAAGTGGGGGATGGTTGATCAGGTGTGCCGCTGAGAATAACAGGCTGGTAATAATATTTGCGGTGGAAATTGTTCTGTTATTAGCAGGTAATTTATTCCCCAGAAGCGGTTGTATCACACCGCGAAACAAAATCTCTTCTGCTATTGGGTAGAGCAGGGCGAAGGTTAGGAAAAACTCCAAAGTGTACACATAATCTGTGCCGTTAATGGAATAGAGATAGGTCCATAGAGGCAACGGCGCTAGCAATAAGATCAGGAATCTCTTTTCCCGATAAAGGCGTTTAATCTCTGCTCGTTCGGCCATAGGGCTAGTCTTCGTTGGCAATCGGTTTTCCCATTGTAATTTTTTTTGTCCCAATACCGTAGGCTGCGGGCTTAGACTCTTGAGAGAGGCTTGTGTTGCTGCCGAAGCCATAGCTCGTACTCGCGCTTTACAGTCAGTCTATCTAGATCAGGGGCATTGTCTGGCACATCCCAGAGGTCCACGACCCGGGCAATGGCATCAGTCTGAGACTCACCCTCCAGAATGAGTTGGTGTATCCATTTTGCCCGAGCGCTCTTTTGGGCAACAATATTCACAATCGACGGCTGCATAGTCTCGGCAAAATAAAACTCACCAGTGCCTGGGCCAAAGGACCTGAGTTGCTCAAAGGCTTTCTCAATCGTAATGTCAGGCTTCTCCGAGCGCCCGGTTTTTGTTAGGGGCTCAATCAGAAAGGGGAGTTTTATATGGTTGCAGATATCACTTATCGTGGCAGTGCTAAACCTAGGGCCAAAATCATGGTTACGCCCACGACAGTCGCGTAGTAGATCAATCATATTTTGAACTGAGGTACTCATCTGTATTGAGGCCTTCCATCTTATTTAAGTCTCACTCAAAATCCATAGAGGATGGTGCTGAACTCGGTCTTGAAGGTGCTATTGAGCTGATTATATAGTTCATTGGCACAAACATCCCTAGTATTAGTTCTGTACTATATTGCCCTTGCAATCTTCCGGTGACTACGATGAAAAAAATACTCAGTCCGATGCGCTACAACGCAGACTTTGATCAGCGGGTAGTGATTTATCCCCATGACTATCTCTGGCTACCATCCCCGATGCAGGGCGTCGAACGCATGATGCTAGACCGTATAGGTGATGAAGTTGCTCGTGCCACTTCGATTGTGCGCTACGCGCCGAATAGCACTTTCTCACCCCACCGTCATGACGGTGGTGAAGAGTTTTTGGTTCTTGAAGGGGTCTTCGCCGACGAACATTATTCTTACCCAAAAGGCAGCTATGTACGCAATCCTATAGGGACTTCCCATACACCGAAAGTGGGTCCTGAGGGTGCGACTATTTTTGTCAAACTACATCAGTTTGGCGAGCAGGATACTGAACATAAAATCATAGATACTAGCGCCGGACAGTGGTTTCAGGGGATGGTTGAGGGGTTGTCAGTGATGCCCTTACATGAGTTCGAAACCGAACATGCTGCACTAGTCAGATGGCAGTCTAATACGCGTTTTAACCGTCACCAACATTGGGGAGGCGAAGAGATACTGGTGCTCGAAGGGACTTTCTATGATGAGCAGGGTACCTATCCAAAGGGTACCTGGCTGCGCAGCCCTCATCTAAGCCAACATGCTCCCTACACCAAAGATGATGGTGCGCTGATCTATGTGAAAACTGGGCACTTAGGTTAAGCGTCTGTTTAAACGCGCTCTTGGGGTTAGTTGTTGCGATTATGCTGTTTGGTAACATTTGTCAGAAAAAGCGTAAATTTTATCAATCGGTCAATTCGAAAAGCCTCCAATTTAGAGATTTTTTTTGGCTATTTCTAGCAAAGTTCTTTAGCCGAGTCGACGTACTTTATGGCCAAGCCTCGGGCGCCCAAGAAAATTTCTTGTCCAGTTTAATAATTCAAGGATCAGCATTTAAGTTAGAATAGGTGAAAAATAATAATAACCAGTGGCAGGTTAATTAACTGACCACTCTGGGGGACTCTATCAATACCACGGACTTGAGCACAACGCTGTTAAGTTGCCTTTTCTTTATGCTGTTGGTGGCTTGGATTTCCTACCGTAAAAGCAGGGGAGAAGCGGCCACTCGCGATGGTTATTTTCTTGCCGGTCGCGGACTCACTGCGGTCTTTATTGCGGGCTCACTGCTACTGACCAATCTCTCCGCGGAACAGCTGATCGGTCTCAATGGCTCGGCCTATGGTTTTAATCTCAGCAGTATGGCCTGGGAAGTGACTGCTGCGATCGCCACTATTTGTATGGCATTTATTTTTCTACCACGCTATCTGGCGGGTGCTTTCTCCACGTTGCCCGAGTTCTTAAACAGCCGGTTTGATGACGATGTGCGACGCCTAACCGTACTACTATTCATGCTCGGTTACGGTTTGGTAACTATTCCCTCAGTGCTCTATTCAGGCTCTATTGCAGTGCTGCGGCTATTTGATGTGCCGGAACTGTTTAACCTGCCTTACACTCAGGCGTTAACTCTGACTATTGTAATAATCGGCAGCACCGGGGCGCTGTATGCAGTGTTTGGCGGCCTTAAGGCGGTTGCAGTGTCGGACACTTTAAATGGTATTGGTTTGTTGCTAATCGGCCTTGCAGTGCCTCTTTTGGGGCTTTCAGTCTTGGGAAATGGCAGTGTTGGCGATGGCCTGCATATAGTGGCTAATACTCATACCGATAAGCTCAATGCCATTGGTGGGCCGACTGATCCAACGCCTTTTGGCACGCTGTTTACTGGGATGATCTTTGCCAATCTATTTTATTGGTGCACCAATCAATATGTGATTCAACGAACCCTGGCGGCTAAAAATCTCGCCGAGGGGCAAAAGGGCGTGCTGTTCTCCGGATTTTTTAAAGTTTTGGTGCCTTTTATAATGATGATTCCCGGGGTGATTGCCTTCCACCTCTACGGCGCGGTAGGTTCCGAGGGCGGTCTGCCCTCGATTGATCTAGCCTATCCGCAATTGATCCGCGATGTGCTGCCCACCTATGCAATGGGTTTCTTTTTGGCGGTCTTGTTAGGAGCGGTATTTAGCTCATTTAATTCTCTGCTCAACAGTGCTGCGACACTGTTCTGTCTGGATATTTACCTGCCGTTAAAGCAGCGTCAGGGTGCTCCAGCAGTGGGTGATAAACAGCTGGTCAAGGTGGCCAAGCGTGCCTCAGTGGTTATTGCTCTGTTCTCCTTTGTGGTGGCGCCTATGCTGCAATTCGCCCCTGAGGGACTGTGGCAGATTATTCGCATTTTTACCGGCTTCTATAATATTCCGGTGATTGCGATTGTGATTGTTGGCTTGTTTAGCCGTCGGGTGCCTGCCCTGGCGGCGAAGCTGGTTATCGTTTTCCATGTGATTGCCTATGGGCTATTGAAGTTTGTTTTCGATGACTGGGTGACGATTCACTTCCTACACCTGTATGCCATCCTGTTTGTTGTCGAAGTGGCGATGATGCTGGTGATTGGCCGGATCTTTCCGCGCCATGAGGCTTGGACCTTTAAACCCAGCGACAAGATAGACTTACAGCGTTGGCGCTATGCGATTCCCTGTGCAGTGACCCTGGCGTCATCTGTGGTGGGGCTCTATCTGCTGTTTTCGCCGATTGGTTTGGTGGATGGTATTAGCGTGGCATTTTGGCCACTGATATTGACGTTGGTTGGCATTAATATGTTGGTCTGGTGGCACGGGGCCAGAGAGCAATTCGTGGCAACAGAATAAAAAATAGAATAATAAATGCGGACTCCAGATTGAATAATTCTAACAAGACTAAACCGAGACTACGCTTCTTCGAAGATGCGCCGGGGCAGCAACATATAGTTGAGTCTGATCAGTACCTCTATCAGCGCCCGATACCGAATCACAACCTAGTGGTAATTGGCACCGGCACTATTGGCCAAGAGCATATGCGTGTGGCGACGCTACTGGGGCGCGCGCAAGTCCACGGTATCTACGATACGCAAAAACACAGTATGGATATTGCCGAGGAGAACTTTGCCAGTTACTCGGACAAAGCTCTGGTGCGTTACCCGGATTTAGAGTCCGCCTGTAATGATCCTGCTGTTGATGCGTTGTTTATCTGCACGCCCAATTATACCCACTTTGAAATTCTGCAAACCGCCATCAAATCGGGCAAACCGATCTTTTTAGAAAAACCTATGGCCACTGACTTGCAGGATGCTGCTGCTACCGAAGCTATGGCGCGAGCCTATTCCTCGTTTATCCAGATCGGTTTGCAGTACCGTTATAAGGCGCAGTATGTGGAGGCTTTTCACGAGACTCTGGAGAGGGGCTCGCTGGGGGATATCAAGACCATTAGCCTCAGCGAATACCGCCCGCCATTTTTGGATAAGGTGGCACAGTGGAATAAACTTAACAGCACCAGTGGTGGCACCTTGGTGGAAAAGTGCTGCCATTATTTCGACCTGATTAATCTGCTGGCTCAGTCTCAGCCGCTGAAGGTCTATGCCAGCGGCGGTCAAGCGCTGAACTTTATCGATCTAGAGCGCGACGGTAAAAAGTCTGATATTGATGATCATGCCTTTGTGGTAATTGATTATGCCAATGGCACCCGCGCCAATTTCACCCTGAATATGTTTTGTCATGACTTTAGTGAAGAGCTTATTGTCAGTGGTGACCGCGGTCGCCTCAAGGCTACGGAAGTGTTTAATTTTCACCAGCTGCAGGGTGCTAAAGCGACTCTGGCGATTGAAGTCGGTGAGTTGGGTCCCTCGAAAACCATGGATGTGACTTACCCTGCACTGATAGAACAGAGCGGCCATCACGGCGCCACTTATTTTGAACATATTGCTTTTGTCGATCAGCTTGAGAAAAAATCTGTGTCGGCGGCGACGCCACTCCAGGGACTCTGGTCGATGATTGTTGCCAGTGCCGCTCAGGCGTCTATCGCCAGTGGCGGGGCAGTGGATATAAACCAATTTATGGCGGCCAATGGTTTGGCCCATTACACACACGATTAGGAGTATTATGTCTCAAGCTATTCAAACTCAAGCTGTTCAAGCACCGGCGATTAAAGTCTCCTCGAAGTCCATGCCCGCTGTGGGCCTGGGTCTGTGGAAGATCGATCAAGAGAGTGCTGCAGATGCAGTCTATGAGGCTATCAAGGTGGGCTATCGCCACTTGGATAGCGCCGCGGATTATGGCAACGAGCAACAGGTTGGCGAGGGCATTGCCAGAGTTATCGCCGATGGTCTCTGCAGTCGTGAAGAGCTGTGGGTAACCAGCAAGCTGTGGAATACCTATCACCGTGCCGAGCATGTTGAGGCGGCCTGTCGCCGATCAATGGATGATCTGGGTCTGGGTTATATCGACCTCTATCTGGTGCATTTTCCTATAGCGCTGCGCTATGTGGATTTTAATCATCGCTACCCGGCGGAGTGGATTTTCGATCACAGCGCCGAGAATCCTGGCATGGAACTGGATCAGGTTCCCCTGAGTGAAACCTGGGGCGCTATGGAACAGCTGGTGGAAAATGGCTTGGTGCGTCAAATAGGCGTCTGTAATTACAGCGCAGCTCTGTTACATGATCTGATGAGTTACGCCCGAATCAAGCCAGCCATGCTACAGATTGAATCTCATCCTTACCTTACTCAGGAAGCCCTATTGCGCACCGCGCGCTCTTATAATATGGCCGTCACAGCGTTCTCGCCACTGGGCTCTCTTTCCTATGTGGAACTGAATATGGCCGGTGCTAATGACACAGTGTTAACCGATCCTTCAGTACTGGCGGCGGCACAGCGAACCGGTGCTACGGCGGCTCAGGTGGTATTGCGCTGGGGCATTCAGCGAGGTACGGCGGTGATTCCGAAGACCAGTAATCCCCAGCGCCTGATTGAAAATTTAACCCTCACGGAATTCAGCTTAAGCGATGAGGAAATGGATGCCATTTCGGCGCTTAATCAGAACCGCCGCTTTAATGATCCGGCACAGTTTTGCGAAGCGGCGTTTAATACTTTTCACTCGATTTACGATTAATCACTATGAGCCAATTAAACGTTGAGACAACCAATCTGCCCGGGCAACAGCATCACGCTGAGACAGTATTTCCACTGGCGTTTTGTTCTGATCAGCCAGTGAATAAAGCTGTTATAGCAGAGTGGGTCACTGAACATCGCGATCAGATAGAAGATCAATTGGCGCTCACCGGTGCGATTTTATTTCGCGGTTTTGGCCTTGTAGATGATCGCGATTTCGATGATTTTATTCGCGCCTTTGACTGGCCCAACTTTACCTATGCCGAGTCTCTCTCCAATGCCGTGAGACGCAATCGCACGGAGTTGGTGTTTACCGCCAATGAAGCGCCGCCAACGGTGTCGATCTTTTTGCATCACGAGATGGCCCAGACCCCAGTTTATCCCTCGAAGCTGTTATTTTTCTGTGAGCAGGCGGCCGAGAGCGGCGGTGCTACACCGATCTGTCGCTCGGATATTTTGCTGCAGCAACTGCGCCAGCAACTGCCGGGTTTTGTGACAGATTGCGAGAAAAAAGGCGTGCGCTATTCCCAGACTATGCCTCTGGTAGAGGACTTGGCCTCAGGTCAGGGCCGCAGTTGGCAGAGCACCTTGAGTGCCGAGAATCGCGAACAGGCTGAGACTAAGCTTGAGCATTTGAATTACGACTGGCAGTGGCAGGAAGACGGCTCACTGAGTGTGACCACCCCAGTATTGCCAGCGGTACGCCAATTGGATGATGGCCGAACCGTGTTTTTCAATCAGCTGATCGCCGCCTTTCGTGGTTGGAAAGATGCTCGCAATAGCGGTGAAAAGTCGATCTGTTTTGGCGATGGTTCGGCTATCGACAGCAATCATATGGCTGTGGCTATAGAGCTGGCCGACCAGCTGACTTTTGATATTCCCTGGCAGTCCGGTGATGTTGCTGTGTTAGATAACTTTTTGGTCATGCATGGACGGCGGCCCTTCGAGGGAAAACGTGCTGTGCTGGCGTCATTGATCTCTTAATGAATTGCTTGATTAGGAAGCGTTTATGAAAACCATTATTTTAGGTCTGTTGCTAACAGTGGCAGCGCCCTTAGTGAGTGCCGAGTATTCCCGCACTTATATCGAATCTCATCCCTTAAACACTGTTTCTGTAAACGGTATTGAAATGGCCTACCGAATTGTTGGGGAAGAACCGGATAGCCCTAAGGTAGTAATTATTATGGGTCTCGGGGGCTCCAATCTGGTGTGGGGCGATACTCTGGTGAAAGGTCTCGAAGAGGGCGGTTATGAACTGCTGATGTTCGATAATCGCGATGTCGGTGGGTCCACCCGTTTTGATCATTGGGGACAGCCAACTCTATGGTTACAGTTGATTAAGCAAAAGATTGGTTTGCCGGTTAATGCGCCTTATACGTTGGATGATATGGCGGCTGATACAGTGGCCCTAATGGATGAGTTGGGCTATGAGGATGCCCATATTATTGGCACCTCTATGGGCGGTATGATCGCTCAGGTTGTCGCCGCGCAATATCCCCAGCGCACCCGCAGTTTGGTTTCCATTATGTCTTCCACTGGTGCCCGTCATCTACCTTGGCCGACGCGCAAGGCCGAGGGCAATTTGCGTGAGCTTGCCGTGGGTGATGCGGCGGCGGAGCGAGATGCCATGATGCGCGCTCGGGGTTTTTTCCCCGATTCAATGCCGCGCCAGTTGATGGCGATTTTTAAGTCCGGTGACCGCTCTGAAGATGTGGCCAGCATTCAGGCCAGCACCCTGGTGCTGCACGGTGTTGATGACACACTGGTGCCACCGCCACATGGCGTGCACACTGCGGAGTTAATTGTGGGCTCTGAGTTTGTTCTGCTCGAGGATATGGGCCACAACATGCCCGACAATGTTATGCCTGAGTTGATCGCGCGTATGCGTGGGCATATGGATAAGGTAGAGGCTGCCGCCGACGCCGGTGGGCAGTAAATGCCTGATGGTTAACGTGCCTTCTAACGCGCTATCTAAAGCGCCTAAAGCGATTCAGGCACAGTCTTGAGGTGCAGGCGCTGGCGCAGATAGCGAGCAAATTGATCAACGCTAATATTCAGGGCGGCACTGACCAAAATCAGCAGCAGGGCCACATCAAAGCGAAAGGTCTCAAAGGCCGAATCAATATAAAAGCCCAATGTGGCAATTCCAAGCATTCCGAGAATCGCGGTCTCCCGCAGAATCACTTCCCAGCGATAAAACAAGAACGCTAAAAACTGTCGGTAAATTCGCGGTAGCACTTCATAGAAATACAGAGTGACTCCACGGCTGGCATCCGCACGCAAATTGAGCTCTTCAGTATAGCGCCCAAGCAGATGGCCGATAATCGCACCATTGTGAATGGCCAGGGCCAATATGGCCGGTAACATTGAAGGGCCCAAGATCAGCAGTCCGATAAAGGCCAGTAGGTATTCCGGCAATGTGCGCAGCAAAATTAAAATTGAATCGCCGATGCCGCGTTTCCAGCGACGCTGGATAAAGCGCGAAGAATTGAGTGGCAGTAAGGCGAGAGCTAAGAGCCCGGTAAAGACCAAACTGATCTGCCCCAGTAGCACTGTATTCACCAAGCCGGGCCAGACCTGCTGTTGCCATAGCAGGTTGCACCACTGGGCAAAATTGTTGATTGTTTCGCCGCTGAGGAATGCTTGCCCACGGAGTGGTGCTGGCACTATATCTTCAGTGACAAAGCGCACCAGCAGCTGCCAAGAAATCGTCGCCTGAGGCGGCAGATAATAGAACACCGCCACCAGATAGATCGGTAGCAGGCGTTTGTGCAGCCACAGGCGCAATGTCCCTATAAGTAGCAATAGGGCATAAAAGAACGCTGCCGCGTCACTGTAGTGGCCATCGCTAAGCGCCGTTTCAAGATGAAAGCCCAAGGTGGGCAGACCGACAAAACCGAGAATGGCGCTGGAGCGAATCGCGCACTCAAAACGGTAGCTGGTGTAGGTGGCCATGGAGCGCCATGCCAGCGGCAGTACCGAATAGAAAAAATGGCTTAATCTGCTTGGGGTGCGGGGCAGGTTGTTGGCCGGTGCTGGGTCGGCCTCTTCGAACAGTTCGCCATAGATTTTCGCCAGGGTGCCAGCATAGGGAATGGCGATGGCCATCAGACCGGTAAGAGACGAGAGCCCGGCCACCTGCATAAACAGCAGTGCCCAGAACAGTTCATGGATCGAGCGGATAAAGGCGCAGAATGCCCGCACCAAAGTAAAACGATAACCCAGTGCTAGGACAAAGCCTGCGATCGCGGCGATGGTGACACCCTGGAGGGCAAAGGCGAAGGTATTGGCCAGGCTGCTAAGCAATGTGGACCAGGACCAGACCGAGGGGCTTAGTGCGCCAGCCATCATCAGTCCCAGTTCCGCCCAGGGATCGGCAGTGCTGATATCTATATTCACCAAGAGCAGGCAGATCAGGGCCGAGATGGCAAACCAGAAACTGATATTGCGCAGGGCGCTGGCGGAGGTATTGATCGAGTTAGGCGCTGAACTATTGGCTGAATTGCGGGCTAAGAGCGACATCAGCTAGCGCCATAGAGGCCGGCAAGGTCACTGGCCTGCAATTGGTCACTGGGTGCATCGATGACAATGGCGCCGTCCTGCAAGCCGATAATACGGGTGCAAATGGACAGGGCTTGGGCTATATCGTGGAGTGCCAATACCACTGTTTGATGCTGTTGGCAGATCAATTGCAATAGGGCATCACCCTGGTATTCATCGACATTGGCCACAGGTTCGTCACCGAGAAATATCGGTCGCTGTTGAATCAGTGCGCGGCCGATACTGGTACGCTGCTGTTGGCCGCCGGAGAGTTTGTCGGTGGAGCTAAACAGGTGCTGCTTAAGTCCTAACTGCTTGGCTATAGGCTCAACAATGTTCAGCGCGCGGGGCAGGGGCTTGATCAAATTGACCAGATTGTAGGCCAGGGAGTGGGAGCTCAGTGCGCCCATATAAATATTATGAAAGGTGCTGAGTATGGGCACTAAACCTGGTTGCTGGGGACACCAGGCAACCTGATCTGGACGCTGCTCGCGCAGCGCTTTAAGCAGTGTTGATTTACCGGCGCCACTCTCACCAATTAAGGCCACGCGCTCGCCACTGGCAATGCTCAGGGAGAGATTGTCGAGCACCGTACGCCCCTGATACTGCAGGCGTTGGTCGCTAAACTGGAACAGCGCTGCTGGCTGTTTAAGGGCGTCGTTCAAAAAAGCTGCCTACTTGCCTGCATCAATGATACCGACGCTAATCGCAGTATCTAAAATCGGCTGGTAGAGTTCATTGTCGGCGGCAATAAAGCCACTGCGGGGAAAGCTTGCCAGCAGATCGGGGTCGTCCATACCGAGTAAGGCTTCAGTTAGGCGCGCCTGAAAATCAGGGCCCCAGCTGTCGTTGACGTCACCGCGCACAGTCCACTGATAGTCGGGATAGCTTGGCGTGCGCCAAATCACTTTGACTTTATTGCTGTCGATTTCACCGGCGGCTAATTGCTTGTCCCAGACTTTATAGTTCACTGCGCCAACTTCATAGGCACCGGATTGAACTAGGGCAATAGTGCGGCTGTGGTCGCCGCTGTAGCCGACTTTACTAAACAGCTGGTC
>Ga0075466_1000733_pt1 | contig 12179 bp, 6 predicted proteins | sample DEB08_DNA_16_FD_71486 | JGI IMG/M metagenome (GOLD analysis project Ga0075466, IMG submission 71486) | Aqueous microbial communities from the Delaware River and Bay under freshwater to marine salinity gradient to study organic matter... | ecosystem: Environmental > Aquatic > Marine > Coastal ... | reverse complement strand
GCCATAGGTTAAACCTCCTGTGCGGCTAGATGGGCGGCGTAAGCATCCTTAACCGCTTGTGTGTGTACGGCTGCACAGATGGCTTGAACCTCTGCGCTTTCGCCTGTGATGTCATCGTTAGGCGCTACTACATGGCGCGAGAAGGATCGGCTGATCTCTACATCGTCACGCTTGATAACCACGGCTGTTCTGACCTGTACCATTTTATGTACTGATACGATCTCGATTTTGTCTTGTACTGTTTCTTCTGTTAGTGCCATCGTTTATCTCCTGTGATGGTTGGACTGACTACCCTGTGATCCAACAGGGGTGGTTATGCAGTAAAGTATGAATAGGAAACGTAAAAATCGTCACCTGCTGCAACTGTTGAGGCATCCCTGTAAACACGAATTTGAGTGCTGCCTGTTAAGGCTATTGTGCCTACGGAGACATATGTTCCCGCAGAGTTATCTCCAAAAGTAATCGGTTGACCTGAACGACCCGCTGTGTCTTCTAACGCCTGAATTGTAAAAGGAAGGTTATTTATATGCACATAAGAGCCGACTGGGCTACTTACGGAACTAACATTTATCATACCTGAAATAGTAACTAATCGGCCCACTTTTGTATAAGAAAGCCTATCGCCAGCACTACTAAGAGTTATTGTACCGCTAGTGGCTGGGGTGGTAGTTGGGGTAAACAGCCCCTCCTCATAGTCATCCAGCTTATTAGCCGACCCAGTGCCGCCAAGGTAGACACCGCCAGAGAGGTAGAGATCTTTGAAGCGGTGTCCTGATGAACCTAAATCATAAGAATTATCTGTTTGAGGATATACATATGTAGACTCTACCTGTATTCTATCAGAACCAGCGGTTCTAAGTGATAAAGCACCGCCTTGGGAGTTTAGAAATGTACGGCCACTAACTGCCCCAATACTCCCCACAGTGGAGCCGTCTTTGGCAAACTCCACAATGTTACCATCGCCAGTAAGTCTATTTATGTACGCTGGGGTGTTGTTGTTGCGTGTTACAAATAAAGTGTTATCTGTTCTTAACTCTATACCAGAAGTGCCAAATCCTGTACTCGTCTTACCCACCAGCAAGTTACCGCTGCTGTCGATGGTTGCTACGTTGCCGTTTGAGTTTCGCCATTCATGCGATAAACCATTATAAACTATAGGCTCATAAGTTGCGGCACTTCTATTATAAGCAAACAATTCAATGTTAGTGCTGTTTGCCCTTATCTCCAAACCTTCGGCACCATTATTGCTAACAGCTAGTTTAGCGTTGCTATCAATGGAACTCGTCCCAATGCCAACACGATTATTTGTGCTATCAACGTGCAGCGTGTTTGTATCCACAGTCAGCCCATCGCTGGTCAAAGTACCCGTGATGTCCAGATTGCCAGTCATGGTATCGCCAGTCACAGCAACAAAGTCTGTGGCAGCAGAAGTGGCAGCAGTACCAAGGCCAAGGTTGGTCCGGCCAGCAGAAGCAGAGGCTAAGTCGGACAGGTTGTTAGCAACAAGCAGAGCGCCTGACAGAGAAGCATAAGCAGCAAGCCATGAACTTCCGTCATATACCTTCATCACATCGTCAGTCGTATTAAAATATAATGCTCCAGAAACTAAAGCATTCCCGTCATTGTCTAGCGTAGGATCGGAAGCCTTGGCTCCAAGATAACGGTCATCAAAGTTATCTAGCGCAGCAAGAGCAGCATCCTTAGCAGCCTCAGATGCAGAGGCAGAAGTCGCACTAGCAGTTGCAGATGCAGCAGCTTCCCCAGCTTTAGTCGTTGCTATGCCAGCCTGAGTTGTTGCTGTAGTTGCGCTTGTCGCAGCTTCTCCTGCTTTAGTAGTTGCAGTTGCAGCATTAGTTGAAGCGTTTTGAATGTCTGCAATGTTTGTTGCGTTTGTATTTACCGATGAAATGTTTGTCGCAACAGTATTAACATTTGCTATTGAACCGGAAACATTGCCAATGTCCGTACCGTCAGCCGCTACAGTCGTAACATCAGAGCTAATACCGGCAACAGTTGTGACACTGCTAGAAATCCCAGCAACCGTCCCAATGTCAGCACCGTCAGCAGCAACCGTATTAACATTAGAAATAGAGCCAGCGACCGTATTAACATTTGAAATAGATCCGCCGACATTGTTTACATTGCTGATAGATCCGGCAACCAGCCCAATGTCAGTGCCATCAGCCGCAACCGTAGTAACGTCCGAGCTGATCCCTGCAACAGTTGTTACATTGCCTGAGATGCCGGATACCGTGGTGACATTTGCCCGGATCGTGTTGACGTTTGTAATAGCGTCAGTCGCAACCGTACCGTCCTGGATCTCAGCAAGTGTCTTAATGTCAGCAGAGATTGCTGCTAGTGAATCGACATCAGCAATCTCTGGACCTGGCTCTGGGTCACCCGTAGTCGCATTGAACCCAAGAACTGTACCTTTGCGATCATCCTTCAGAGGAAGCTCTAGGTCAGTGAACACATCACCAGGGTTCACAAACAAGCCACGCCCAAGCTTCTCATCAAGCTGTTGGGTCATAATCACGTTACTGTCTAGCTGTTCGTTTAAGCTAGAAGCCAGAAGATCCCCGGCTGTAACAAAGTCTGTAGTCCGTGAAAGCTCACGACCACCAATGATTGTAAGAACGTCAGATGCTATGAGGGCAACAGTTAGAGTGATAGACCCCGTTCCATTCGCGTTAATACTGACCGTGTAATCAGTGGTAAGCGTTAGCTCCGTAGTCCCCTTGAAGACTGCGATATCACCATCGACCAAGATGTTGAACGTAAAGGCATATGGACCGGTTCCGGTATTGCCTGTGAACTGAACCCGGCGGGTTACTGGATTAATTGCGATATCACTCATGTCGTTTTCCCGTTCCTTTGTTCACTCTATAGCAGATTAGTTCCATTTACTCAAACACGTTTGATAGCTCTGGTGTTCTTTCGGGAAGGATGTCGCCTTGTGACCACCAGTATTTCTGACCGTATTGCGTTCTATACTTGCTTGCGTTTCTACGCATCTTTGTGCGCGTATCAGAATCGACCCACAGTTTGCCCTGGTCAATAAACAATCTTTCAAGCCCAAGTCGTGCGTACCATAGGCTAGATCCAGGAGTATATCGTCCAGCAAATCCTATAAATTCACTAGCAGCATTGCTGTCTTTACCTTGTGCGGCCTGTAGTATGTTGCCTACTGTTAGCTGAGAAACATCGTTTGCAAATCCTACTACGGGACCGGCAATGGTTTCAGCCAAACCGCCACCATACCTATTGACACTGCCAAACATAAAGTCGCCATAGATACCGAGGCCACCACCCTGCATGAAAGCAGCGCCCCAAAACTCAGCGGTATTCATTGGCCGTGGATCTCTACCCTTTGCCATTTCCTTTAGCTGCATCGCAAGAGCGCCCATAAGCGTTGTGCTTATCATTAGATCTGCAAAGTAAGCACCCTTCCCTCTGCCGGTAGGCTGGGCCAAGCCGCGCATGATGTGTGTATTTACCAGGGTAACACCAAAATTCTTATACATTCCAAAGGACTTTGTAAGCTCACCGGCTAATGTCCCAGGTCTGGCATCACCTGTAATCGCCACACGCCCACGGAGAGAGCTACTAGGGACAGAAAAGTTAGTTTCTGTGTCAATCATTACAGATAGGTTTGTTGCAAGGTCACGGGCCAGCTCTGGGTTTATATCGGTACGGGCCTCGATGTCTTCAGCCCTTATGAACTTAGCCCCTTCGTAATCATACAAAGGCGTCTTCCGAATGATCTCCCACTTATCAGCCCCAATATTATAATGCTCCATGCTTTTCTGCATATTTGCAGGAAGATCCTTAAACTGTAAATTAACATTGTCAGCTAAGAATCCGAGGTACTCCATACCGAAAGACCATTTACCCGCCTGCGTCCACGGAGAAAGCAATGAAGCTCTCATAACAAAATCAGATATGCGCCTGGTAACTTCTGGACCTGATATCTCCCCTACATACCGCATTTGCCCAGCAGCTAAGGTGGACCAGCCTTCAGCAGTAAGACCTAACCTAATTGCTAAGCGGCCCTTTTCCTCAAGAGAAAGCGGGTTCATAAGCTCTAAATACTTTGAAATCATCTTAGTTTGGGGAAGACCATTCATTGTCCTGGCTATCCGCCCAAAATTAATATCGGTTATAGCGGCAATAGCTGCGCTACCAAGCTGGGCAGAGTGAAGAATATTCCTTGTGCCAGCCATAGTTGTTGCCAATACGCCATCTACCGGTGCATTGTTTGTTCCTACCGTGGCGGAATACAGATCATCAAGAAACGCATTTGCCTTTGATGCACTATTAATTTGTTTGGCGTCCCCAGATAGACTGGCTTCTTTTGTAAGAGTGTCTTTCATGAATCGTAAAGTGGTCTTTGGATCTGGACCCATCACTTCCATCAACGCAATGTCTCTGGACATATTGTCGATATGAGCCATCATAACATCGAAAGCATTGGGGTTTCCAAACGCCTCTTGGTACTTCATCCAGTTGTCAGCATTTTTAAATACAAGGAAACGATGGTCCTGATGTCGTAAAGCAAACGATTGATTGCCGGCAAAGCTCCCAGGTTTGTTTTTATTCTGACCGTTTGTCCGTATCGTCTCAAAAACATCAAACAAAACAAGCTTAAGCTTTTGCGGAGAAAATGGCAGTCCCGTTTGCTCATCAATCATTTTATTAACATCAAGCTTCGGAAGGATCGTATCTCGCCACGAAGTAAATCCAGCAGCAGCAACCGCAACAGAGTTATGGAATTGAGGCATACCCCAATCCTTGCGTTTCGGTATAGCACCACCAGCAGCGTTAAACCTTAACCTTAAATATTCAGCAGCTTCGGCCCAAGCTTCAGCCATTTGTCGCGCCGAAATATCATCGGTTGACCCTGGCTTGAATATTTCACTGATAACATTTTCTAACCTTGCCTTTTCCCGAGTCTCGCCAATAATGTTTCTTCTAAATGTTCCAAGAAACTGATCCATTTTTGATGTGGCCCTGGATCGGATTACGGTTTGCAACTGGGCAACACTGTTAAGGCGAGATGTTACAGATTGCTCAAAAACATCAAACGTAGCTTTGTATTTATTTTGTTCGCCTGTAACAGCCGTTACGAATGTATCCATGTGCATTCGTATTTTTGTCCAGGTCTTAGCCTGTAACATTGCGCGGCGCTTCTTTTCCTTAGACATTTTCTTTATAGCCGCAGATGTATCTAAAGCAGCCTTAGAACTGGCAGCAGCAAAACCCATTTGCTTGTTATACTGAACCTCAAGATCCCCAAAAAGGGTTTTAATCTCTTCAGCCTTTTCAGAAGAAAGCTCACCGGCAGCAACACCATCGTCAATACATTTTCTAAAACTCATATCGTACAGAACTCCAACCGTTTCATTACAGCGTCTTCTTCATCCATCATGGCACGAAGGTCTTTTATAGGCATTGAAACAGCCTCAAGCTCGTTTGTTTCTGGATTGAGCCTTTGACCCACAGGAACTTCAAGATCCATATTGACATTTGCCGAAGCGATATCTAAATTGGAATCGGAGGTATCATCCATGAAATTATTTAGGTTCGACTTCGGCTCTATTGCAGCCATCGAAGGCCCACTTGGCATGATCTGGGATACAGAGGACGGTTGGTCTCCTGTAGGTGGTTCCAAGGAACTAGCTCGTGCTGTAGTAACAGACGAAGGCTCTGAGGAAATCCCAGAGGACAAAGTTGAGTCTACACTGCTGGCGCGCGGCGCTCCTATCCCAAGCTTTTGAGCAAATGATTGGTCTAGCGTAGACGTAACAGCCCCATAGATCTCTATCATTTTTTGATTAGCGTCTGCTATTTCAACATTAGTTGAGTCTACACTTCTTGATATTTCATAGTAATCGTGACCAGATTTTTCAAAAAGTGTTGGATTTTGTTTTGCGTTGAGCATTCCAGGAGGCCAGATTTGAATTTCTCCTAATGACTTATCATCAAAGATAACCATTATTTTTTTGTCAACGTATCCAGCCGGAGTAATTTTCCATCCCTCATCTACAAGATGAAATTTCTTAGACATGGCTTTAACAAAAGCGTCTGCCTCTTCTATAGTTGCTGCATTGATGCCAGTTCTGGCCGCATCAGTTAATCTGTTATATTTTCCGTTGTATTTGTCTCTAACTTTTTCTTCTATTCGTTTGAGTTTTTTGACCTTTGCTGGTTCAAATTCGATCTTCAAATCAGCAGCAGCTTGAGCCGCTGCTTTGTTCAGAGTTTCGTTGTTCTTTTTGGCTTTGCGGAATAACCCTAAACCTGTCTTGAACCTTTGACGTTCCAATAGTTTTTGAACAAAAATGTCAGCCTCATCTTGCCCAAGAGTCTCCGCAACGACATAGCGCATTTTATTTTTACCAAGCGCGTCTTGGTTTAGAATGCGATCTGCCGCTTTGCGAGATAACTCAGAAGCGTACTGAGCATCATCAATTATTTTGCCAGGCACTTCAGACCAGCCTGCAGCTTTTGCAATTGAGTATGTAGAATTTCCATCTCGAACTGAGAAAGTTCCGTCACCATTATCTCTAAGAAGTAATGACCCGCGTTTTGGTATTTCATTGTTTGCAGATTGAACCATGTAGCCAAGAGAGTTTACAACCCCTTTAGCCCTTACATTGACCGGAACAATGTCTTTCATAGCAACAAGAGTGTCGCCAGCTTCCATAGCCATATATGGTTGCCAATCTGGCTGGATCTTATCTTGCACCTCCTGAAGCGCGGATTGCATTTCAAGATCTGCCTGCGCCACCGCTGCTGGTGGCGTATCCACCTCATCAGCGCCAAGCATATCAGTTATAAGCTGACCGGTCTGCTGATCCGAAGCTGGCCCTGTAGGCTCATCAAATCCGTCTAGGATTGGCTCTTTAATTGAAGGTCGCGTGACCTCCGCTGTACCATCGATGCCGCGTCCAATGTCGCCAGCAGATATGCTTTGGAAATCGCCTGCGTCAATTGATCGTCTGACAGCATCAAGGAATCCGTTTGTGGCTGGGCCATAGCTTCCTGTGTCCCTTGCTGTCTTTGCTGCATCATTGAGGGCGTCCGAGAGCGGCCCTTTGCGGTTTGCAAGCGCTTGGAGGAGCGTGATCGTTTGGGCATCTGTAGCCGCCTTTCTTTGATTTGCATCAGCCGCAAGGATGTTTCCTTCAGCCTCTAACCTTTCAGCGTTTCTTACAAGTGTTTCAAACGCAGCTTTATCTCTGCGCAACTCTTTATAAGCTCTGTCCAGAATTTTACCACGCTCGAAATAATAACTCTCTGTCATTAGCTCTTCGCCAAACAAAGATATTTGAGTTACTTGCTCCGAAGGGGTTTCCTTAACCTGGCGAACTATAGCTTCAGCTTGAAATTTGTTTTCTGGGTTAGCTTTGGCAAGCACACTCATTGCTGCGTCTTGCAAGTCCTGATCGTCAATCAACCTACCCACAAATGCCGCATACTTAGCCGGTACAACCCCGTTTACAACCATGCCAAATGAATTGTCACTTAAAGGCATTATGCCTCTAGCTTGCTGCACAAGCTCTGAATTTGGTGGCAAATCTGGAAGCCTAGAAGGATCTACACGCAAGACCTTTGCAGCATCAATTGATGTACCGCTTCCCTCTACTATGTTTTTCAAAGCAGCGACCACGCGCATTTCTTCTGGAGTGATGCCGTCCACTTCTCTAAATGTGTATGCGTGTAGACTGATATCCTGTGACGGATCTTGAGCCATGATGCGTTTAGCTAGTCCAAGGCGTTGGTGTCCATCTGCAATAACCTTTCGACCATCTGCATATTCATAAACACTAACAGTGCCAGCCCAATATGGGTTGAATGTCTGGACCCCTTGCAATCTTGCAGTAACGCCAAACTCATCACCCTCTGCTTTGAATTGGAATGTTTCTGCATCAACGCCAATCTCAGAAGCCTTCACCATAGATATAAGGTTTACACCTTCAAGATTAGCCGCACTCACAGAAGCAGCACTCATGGGCAATGGAGCATCTGGAGACATTGCCGGTGGCTGTGCATTAGCCGCAGCAGCACCAGCTTCAACTAACCTTTGGTTGTGAACATACTGGGCTTCATTAGGTGTGGCTGATTGAAGTGGGTTTTCTATTTCTTCAAACTCTTCAGCTTCTAATAGGGCCGCAGCCATTTCACGATTTTCTAATGTGCCGCGCTGGTTGTTGCCAGTTAGAGCTAAGTACCCTCTCCTTGCTTGATTAACTGTTAGCTTTATGCCAGCACCAGCAAGGGGAAGAGCTGCACCTAAGGCAGCGTTTGCAGAAACATTAGTTACAAAGTCAGAAAACTCATAATCAATGTCAAGCTCATCATACCATTCTTTAACTGCAATCTCAGAAAAAGCACCAGCTCCACTATTTAAAACAGCAGAATTAAATAATTGACGCCACATGGTTCTGCCAATTGCAACAGCGCCTTCCAACATCATAGCCTGTTGAGCAACAGGATCACTTAATGATGCAGTCATTGCACCACCGAACCGAGCCGTTCCATACAAAAACCCAGGGTTGTCATCGGAAAGCTTTTGTAGTTCAGCGCGCTCTCTATTTACTAATTCAACAGTTTGTTTCTCAATGAAGCTTTCATTTACTTGGTTTAGATCAGGAGAAAGATTGAGCTGATTCTGGCGAATAGTAGAAAAGATCTTTTCAATCGCATTGTTATAAGCCTTTTCAGACTTATACTGTCCAGTAGTCGGCGCAGATATTAGATATCGAGCAGGGTTACTCCATCTCTCGCCGTTATTTAGAAACTCAGTTTCATTAAGCGATTCAATTATAGGCTCCCAAACTTGAGACTTGGCAAAGCCTGGTGAGTTTGATCCAGCGTCACCATTTAAAAAACCTACGTCCTTAGCCTTTACAAAATTCTCAGCCCATGTAGCAGCAGGAGCCGACATCTTCCTTCTTGGGTCAGAATTTAAAAACTTTATATCTGCGCTACCAAGGTTCATTTGTATTTACTTTCCATGTTTCTTAACGCCCTTAAAGTAATCTTTTTTGAATCAAACGCAGATTGAATATACACGCTAATATCTTTGTGTTCTTGCGTCCCCGGCTCAAATTGCTCCCGTACCTCAATTAATCTAGTTTGGATCGCCTCTCTTTCATCAAGCTCACTTACAGCCGCAGCACCAGCAGCCGGGGCTTCAGATACAGCTTCAGCAACGTCTGATACGGTTTCTGCAAGAGACATTGTCGTAGATACAATAGTCGATGGTATTACACCCATGCCTGGGGCAGCCATTTGCTCCAGCAATGTTTCTGGAATAATTCCCTGCCCCACATCCGTCTGAGCATCAAACGCATCTTTCTGATCCTGCGTATAATAAACCGGACCACGGGCGGCAGTAAGTTCAATTACCTTTTTTAGGTCAAAAACAAGTATGTCCCCATTGTCATCATCAATAAGGTCGCCGCTGTCTTTATACATAAATCCGTAGTTGTTACCTCCCAAAGAAACAAGATTGTAATCTCCAGAGGTGCCTTCACTTTTTGTTACCTGATATATCTTAGCTCCAGGATCAACTAAAGATAACTCGATCTCACCTGATAAAGCCTCAAACATCTCAGGGAGTATTGTCTGACCTGTTAATGTTGCAGCAGAAAGTATATCTGCGTCCATTTCTGTTAAAGCATTTGACACATCAAGAGCAGTATTCCCGCTAGGAATAAGTGTTGGAGTAGATCTTACTGTATCGATGCCGCCGGTTCCATTCTCAGGATTAAATCCAACAGCCTGGTTTAAAGAATTTATCCAAAGTTCTTCATTAAACTCAGTAGCGCCTTCTGCATAGAAAGCGTACAGGTTTTCAGCCATTGCTCTGTAAGCAGGAACAGCGGTTTTAGTTTCATCGAAAACACTTCCTAGAAATTCTCTGGAAATAGAATCTGCATCAGGAAGACCCGTACCGGCAGTTAACTTAGGCGCTCCGTATGTTTCAATAATAGCCTGACCCTGTAACGCACGGGTAGCAACATCTCTGTTTCCAGAAACCATTGAAGCACCTACGGCAGCATAAAACGCTCCATCTGTACCGGCCAGCTCTTCAAAGGCTTGAAGCGCAATAGCATCACCACTGGCAACAACAGATTCCAAGGCAATCAACCTATCGTTCAAAGACGCAGATTTAAGAGCATTAGAGAACAATTTGGTTTCCTCTTTAGTAAATAAAGTAAGAGGTGTTCCATATGCTTTAGAGACTAGCTTCGCCTGGTCAAACCTTAAACTAAGATCTGCGACCACAGCATTTGGATCTTGGTTGAAGTCAATTGGCTTAATTTGAATTAAGTTATTATTATCATCGGTAAGTTGCCTTTTAACAGCAGCGGAAATAGGATTGTCTTTTATGTCTTTATTAAACTGGTCCAACATTTTAACAGCAAAGTCATACGTTTTGACTTCTACATCTGTATCTCGACCAGGCTCACCAATGCCGGGAAGACCAGATTCTATTGAGGTAACAAAACTAGCTAAATCAGCAGGCATCATAGCTTTAAGATTATTAGCAGTATCAATATCAAAAATCATACGCTCATAAGCGGCTCGTGCTCTATCGCCTTCTGGCCCAAAAGCATCAAGTTGAGCTTCTATTTCTGTTAGCATTTTCTGAGAAACGACACCCCCAGCAGTAGCAATATCATCTTGCTCACCAATCAATGAAACAACATTTGAAACTTTTTGCTCTCTAATCGCTGCGTTTTTGCTGTATGTTCCCTGGAGGCTTTTTCTAAAAGATTGCGTTTCTGCTAAAGTCATACCGGGGGCCGGAACTGTTTCCATTCTTTTTAAGATTATTTCTTGCTCTTCAACCGGAGAAGAATTGAAATTAAATATGTAGTTTTCTTTTATAGCGTCATTGTAAGCTTTAATTTTAAAAGCTTCGAGCTGTTTTTCCGAAAGTGATAGGCCGCCCAAAAGCTCAACAGATTTAGCAATTTGTTGTTTGATCGTTACAGCGTTTGAACCTGGAAGGATCGCGCCCTGGATAATATTGTTATATTGCAGATCCGACGCGTTAGCTGCCTTCACCTTTTGCTTTTGAGCTTGTAAGTTTACATACCAATTTGAATATCTTTCTGTTGCCTTGGTTGTTACGCCGTTTAAGTTTTCTCTTAAAACAGTCGCAGCAGTCGGGTCGATTACTCTCAGCGATTCTGAGTAACCGTCAGTAAGATCTAATAATTGCTCTTGAACCCTGGTGAATGGAGTTTCATTCCTTTCTGCTTCATTCAAAATCCGCATAGTTTCGATTTCAGCATTATTCTGTATTTCTGCTACAGCGACACGACTGCCCAGCTCATAAGCGGCACGGTCTGCAATACCAAATGCTCCGCCTTTTTCTTCTATAGCCTCAAGGGTTTCAATAGCACCCTCATCGCGCACACGTTCTTGGCCGCGAATTTCAGCAAACCTAGAAGCTTCTTTAAAAGCAAAATCGGACATACGATTAAGTTGCTGAGAAAGGTTTTGAGAATACCTTGCTTGCTCCCGCGTGTCAGCAAAGTCGATATTACCTGGCTGACGGGTTCTTACCCCTAGTCGCTGATATCGTGGAAGTTGTGCCATCGTCTAACCTAACCTAACTATATATCTGACCGGCCATGTAAGCCGCTTCGCCAACACTTGCGGCGGCGCTTACATTCGCAGTCTTCATTGCGGTTGAACCAGCAGATCTATAAATACCGCCCTGCGTATAACCTTCTCCAAGAGCAAGGGCCGCGTTGTCTTTTGCAACGGCAGCTTCCATGCTTCCCTCTGACACAGCAAACATTTGCATGGTCGCCGCAGATCCAGATGTAGGATCAACCCCACCAGCACCAGCTCTAGCAATAATTGCGGCAAGGGTTTCGTTCAATCTTTTCAAAGCTTCGGAGCCTTGCTGTTTATAGGCAATAGCTTCAGATCGGCCTTTCAACTCTGCCTGTTGCGCTTGCCGTTCATAGCTCTCTTGTTGAGCGCGGCCAACATCCCGTTGCGCACTAGCCTGCCCTAACTTACTTCCAATCGATATGGCTGTAAAAGCAGCTTCCATTTTAATTCCCCACGCTTAAACGGTACTCAAGACCGAGAACAATCATTTCCAATGGAACATTCTGGCTAATCGTAATCTGCCCCGTTCCGCTATA
>Ga0075466_1000725_pt1 | contig 12213 bp, 8 predicted proteins | sample DEB08_DNA_16_FD_71486 | JGI IMG/M metagenome (GOLD analysis project Ga0075466, IMG submission 71486) | Aqueous microbial communities from the Delaware River and Bay under freshwater to marine salinity gradient to study organic matter... | ecosystem: Environmental > Aquatic > Marine > Coastal ... | reverse complement strand
ATATCCTCGAATGACCATTTCTACGGGAAAAGGTTCACATTTTTTACCGATACTTACATTGGGATCCGGAATGGCTAAAATCCAATTGGGGACGATGTCTTCGGTAGCTTTTAGAAAATGTGCGGCAATTTGATTGAGTACCTGTCCTTTAAAAGGGATGGCGTTTGGTAAGACCACATCAAAAGCGGAAAGTCGATCACTGGCCACCATGATCAATTTATCATCAAAAAAGTAGACATCTCTTACCTTACCTTTATAGTGACCCGTTTGATTGGGAAATTTGAACTGAGTGTTTTGTATACCAGCATTCATGAAAAACAAATATAAGGATTTAGCTACTGCAAAAGTGAATGTTAGGGTCGATTAATATCCTCTTTCGATACGATCAAGCCTTTTCGATAGGTTTCTTTTAAAATAGGCCGACCCTTTGAGTTGTAATAGATCCAATCATTGGTCCGTCGTCCACGATAATAATAACCTTCATATTGTTTGTTACCATTTTCAAAAAAGTGAATGAACTTCCCCTCGAGTTCATTGAATTTATAGGTAGCGTATTCTTTTGGTTTTCCACGCGTGTAAAACGATTTCCATTGACCCGACTTTACACCAAAAACATATTTTTTTGAACTTAGGGTATCAAGATCATTCAAGGTCAATTCGACACCATTGATCTTCCCATTCTCATAAGGTGTTAACTTGTAGAGTTTATTCTTTTTGGTATAATATTTCCATACTCCGTGAGGGGCCTGATCCTTGAATTTTTTCTCTGACGCCAGCACCCCATTGTTGTGGTATTCTAAAATTTCACCATTCTTTCCGCTATTGCTAAATTTGGATACTTTAATTATTACGCCTTTTTTATTGTACTCGGTATTATTTCCAATTAAAAAGCCTCTATTATATTTAAGTTTGGCCTTTAAGGAGCCGTCGGTATGGTATCCGAAATAATCTCCTTGAAGTTGCCCATCTTGATAATTCCCGAGTGAGGAAAGTGCTCCGTTGGCATGGTATTTTTTAATATATCCAGACCGTTTACCCCGATCATTAAACACCTCTAATTCAAGATTTCCATTGGGATAAAAGGTTTTATAAAGGCCGTTTAAAAGGCCATTTTCATAGGTGGCTTCAAGCATAATGGTTCCTGACTCATAGTATTGCTTGACAAGACCATTGGGTTTACCTGAGGTATAAATAATGTCTTCTTTTTTATTGCCGTTAGTATGATAGGTAGTGACCAGACCGTCGGGCTTTCCTTTTTTGAACTCAGAACTTCCTTTAACGCGTCCACTGGGATGGTATAGTTTTACCGCTCCCAAAAGGCTGTCTTGTCTGAAAACAGCTTCTTGGATCAATACGCCATCTGAGTTGTAAACCAGTGTCACTCCTTCTTTTGCTCCTTTTTCATAATTACTGGTCCGTTGAATGGTCCCGTTGGGATAGTAATTGATGAAGGTACCTGCTCTTAAATTATCATCATATTCTCCTTTAATGATTAAATGGCCATCCGCATCAAACTTTTTGTAGGGTCCTTGAAGAATGGCAGTATCTTTCCATACGATATGATAAGCCTCATTGATCAGTCTTTTAGTCTCATCATAATAAGTTTTTATTTCTTGTTGGCTCCAACAAAGTTGACTGATAAATAAGTAGCAAAGCATCAACAAAGATCTCATGAAGATTTTGGAGAAGATGGGGGCATATGATGTGTTTTTCTTAGATAACATTAAGAATGAGGCCGCAGATGACAGCTGTATTTCTGCTCTTAGTAGATAGAATTAACATAAAGATGAGGACGTTTTTTATTTCAAAATCGATAAAAATCACCAATCAGGTTTTCCTTTGTCTTGCTTTTCTGTTGCTTTCCTTTTTTGCTGCTGAATATATTGAATTTCTCCATTGCGCATGGCTTCAAGGATCATTTCGGCTTTTTCAGGACTGATATTCATTTCAGCTAATTTTTCTTGAGTGCTCTTATCTGCTTCTGATTTTTCATCAGCGGGATCTTCTGATTGGGATTCGTCTTGATTCTCTTCTTCACTCGAGTCATCCTTTTGATCTTGCTCCTTCTCATCACCTTCCTGATCCTTTTGCTCTTCATTTTCTGAATCGCTTTCTTGATTCTGATCTTCTTGATCTTCCTTATTTTCCTGATCTTCTTTATTTTCCTGATCTTCCTTATTTTCTTGATCTTCCTTGTCTTCTTGATCTTCCTTGTCTTCTTGATCTTCTTTGTCTTCTTGATCTTCTTTGTTTTCTTGATCTCGACTTTCTTGCATTAATTTTTTGACCAATTCAAAATCATATTTTGCATCTGAATTAGCTGGGTTTGCTTTGATGGAAGCTTTCAGATAGGCCAATGATTCTTTTAGGTTTTTATTGGATTTCGAGATCACTCCCAGTTGCTGATAAGCAATTGACTTCAAGGCGGCATTTGAGGATAAGGTTGCTTGGTTGTATGCGGTGCGGGCTTGGGCCGTATCTCCCATTTGATGATACGCATGACCTAAATTCAAATGAATGGCATCTTCATTTACATTGAGTGAATCCATCAAAAATTTATATTGACTGACGGCTTGGGAGAAGTCTTCAGCAAGAAATGATTGTTCCGCATCTGCTTTATAAGCATTGATTAGGGCAATGTCATTTGGATCATTGACCCATATCAACAAAAGCAAAATCACAAACTTCATAGACTGATAATTTTAAGGGTGATTAAAACGTCACCCATGAGTAAAAATGCAGCAAATATTAAGAAATAGAAATATTTATTTGATTTTGTATCGATATTTTTTGAATCTCTGAGTTCTCCCTCTATCAGATTAATCGTATTTATGAGCTTATTGACGTCATTTCTTGATTGATTAATTTCAAAATATTTACCGTTGGTTTTGTTTGCCAATCGCTTGAGCGCGGTAGTGTTGAGTTTAGATTGGACTTCATTACCGGCTCTATCTGTTTTGAAACCTCTATTAGTTTTAATTTTACTGCCCATTTCGGTTCCCACTCCGAGCGTAAATAATTTAATATTTGCCTCTTCAATTTTTTTACCTATCTCTTCCGTTTCTTCACCAAAATCTTCACCATCACTGATCAATATGATCACTTTTGATTTTTGTCTGATACTTGCATTTTTGTCTGAACTTAATTTGTCTAGAGCCAGTTTAAGAGGCGGTGCGAAATCGGTCCCCGTATTGGGCACCAAAGAGGTATTTAAGGTTTGAATAAACAGCGTTAACGCATTGTTATCATACGTCAGCGGGCATTGCATGAAGGCCTCATTACTGAACATGATCAGACCTTTTCTATCAGAGTTAAAGGCTTCAATGATATTTTTTAACTCGAATTTCACTCTTTCAAGGCGGGTGGGCTGAACATCGAAGGCATTCATGGATTGAGATAAGTCGACACAAATAAAAATATCTTTACCCATGGACTTAACTTCTTTGGTAGCCTCGCCAAAGGAAGGCCCAAGTAAGGCGACTAAAAACAAAGAAAAATAGGTCAATCTTAAAAGGAACTTCCATAAAAATTGTTTTGAAGAACTCTTTATGGACTTGTTTATCCTCATTACTTTGTTCATGAAGATGGCATAAAACAGCAAAAAGAGGAAAATGCTTGTGTATTCAAAAATGCCTAAAGAATGTGCCCACGTCATATATTCTGCAAATGTTGCACAACAAGTTAATTCGTCCAAATTTATTGGCAGTCAATTAACAAAAATTAAGGATTGATTTTAATATTTTTTTTTCCTCAGGGGACCAATGTTTTCAATTGACCTACTATATTTGCAATCTTTTTAGAAGAGCTACGGAGAGATGGGTGAGTGGCTGAAACCACATGTTTGCTAAACATGCGTGCGGGTGACCGTACCGGGGGTTCGAATCCCCCTCTCTCCGCTTTTTTACATTAAATGCGCTCATAGCTCAACTGGATAGAGCACCGCCCTTCTAAGGCGGGGGTTCGGGGTTCGACTCCCTGTGGGCGTACTTTTATAAATGCAATTTTCTTTTAGTAAGTTTAGTGTGTTTTTATTTTCTTTTTTGTCTGCAACATTTACCCAACGCTAATCATAATTTGATATGAATAGAACACTGCAGGTCTTAATAATTTTTTTGAGTTTTGTTGCTTGTAATAAGGATGATCTGGATGTTCCTGTTCAAGAAAATGGGAATTTAACATTTATTTCTGCTGTTGATATTTCAAGATTCCCTGAAATAGCAAATTTAAGCCCTACATTCTATGACTTGGAAGGGAATCAAAATGATTTATTGACAATACTTAAAGATAATGGAGTAAATACAGTCAGATTAAAGCTTTGGGTCGATCCAAGTGATGAATATGCTGGATTTAATGAAGTAAAACAGTTTTCTAAAACCTTAAAGGTTAATGGTTTTAAAACCTGGTTAACCCTACATTATTCTGATACCTGGGCCGATCCTGGTCATCAAGAATCTCCAAATCATTGGCAAGGGATCAATTTCACGCAATTGAAAGACAGTGTGTATAACTACACAGAAAAAATCGCAGCCGAATTACAACCTGATTTTATCCAGATCGGTAATGAAATAAATTCAGGTTTTCTTCATCCATATGGACATATATCAAATAATTTTCAGCAGTTTCGAGAACTATTGGATACTGCAATTGTAGCCGTTAGAACTACTTCATCTGAAACTAAAATAATTTTACATTTTGCTGGTATCGAAGGCTCTGATTGGTTTTTTGATCAATTGAGTATTGTTGATTATGATATTATTGGTTTGTCATATTATCCTATTTGGCATGGAAAGTCCCTAAATAACCTTAAGGCTAAAATGCAGTATTTAGGCAACGCTCATCAAAAGAAAATCCTAATTGCTGAAACAGCTTACCCCTTTACACTTGATTGGAATGATTGGACAAACAATATCGTTGGAATAGATGACCAATTAATATTACCCGAATTTCCGGCAACACCTGAAGGTCAGAGAAAATTTATTAATGAAATCAAAGCATTAACCAAAGAAGTAGAAAATGGAATTGGTTTTTGTTATTGGGGAGCTGAATTAATCGCTTGGAAAGGAAATGAATCACAAGACGCTTCTCCTTGGGAAAATCAAGCATTATTTGATTTTGATAATAAAGCGTTACCTGTATTGAGAGAGTTTAAGAATGAATAAAATTAATGTTCATTAATATTCAGACGAGCCATCACTATTGATCAGTGACACATTAATATAATCGTTGATAATTTCCTCCAAAATATCTAAAGGAACTGCGCCATTTTTCAATACTACATTGTGAAATTCTTTTAATTTAAACTGATTACCAAGTTTGCTTTTTGCTTTTTCTCTGAGCTCTAATATCTTCATCATACCTATTTTATATGCGCATGCTTGACCCGGCATTACGATGTACCGTTCGATTTCAGTGACAATTTCTCCGGTGGTCATTCCTGTATTGGAAATCATGTATTCAATGGCTTCTTCGCGAGTCCATTTTTTATAATGAATACCTGTATCAACAACAAGACGAACGGCTCTAAACATTTCTGCTTGAAGTCTTCCTAAATTGCCAAAAGGGTCAGTTTCATAAAAACCCAACTCCCACGCGAGCCTTTCAGCATACAAGGCCCAGCCCTCTGTGTATGCCGTGAAAAGGGGGAATGTCCTGAATATTGGAACATTTTTCAATTCTCCTTGTATCGCTACTTGGAAATGATGGCCGGGGATTCCTTCATGATAGGCCAAGGTCTTCATCCCAAACTTAACAGTTTCTGTAACGTCTCTCAAGTTGGCGTAAAAGATGCCTCCTCTTGATCCATCCATGAGTGGTAGCTCATAATATGCACCAGCAGAACTTTCTTCTTTAAACTCAGGAACTCTTTTTACTTCCATGGACGCTTTGGGTCGGATGTCAAATGCTTCATCGAGTCCATCGTTGATTTCATCTAAGATATCATTGTAGCCGTCAATGACTTCCTTTCTGCCCTCATCATTATTCTGGTACAGAAAGCGTTCTTCCTTGTTTAATTTTTGAATGATTTCACCTAATGATTTTGTAGTATCCGTATAACCTTCAAGGGTCAAGATATTCCACATTTCTGTTTTTATTCGAGCAACCTCTGATAATCCAATTTGGTGTACCTTTTCAGGGGTATAGTCGGTGGTGGTATTTTCTGATAATTGGTATTGATAAAAGTCATCTCCATCTGGCAATTTCCAAACCCCATCTTTTGTTGTTGCTTTAGATTTTAATGCTTCGAAGTACAAGATAAGAGCGCCATATGCCTCGAACACAGTAGTTCTTATTTCATTTTCTATCTTGATTTTGTATGCTTCCTTTTCCTGGTCAGTAAGATCTTCAAGCTGTGCTAATTTAGAATTGAAATGAGTGTAGAGTATGTTTGACTTAACGGGATCTTCATTGGTAATCTCCAAATTGATATGGTTTGATCCTTTTTTTCCGATAAATCCTGACATTTCACTAATCACACGGTCGATGACAAATTGTGGAGGAATGATTCCCTTTTCTTCTCTTATTCTTAACCTCTCTAGTACTTGATCGAATTTGGCACCAAATTTGGATAATCGTATGATGTATGCTTCAATATCACTTTCATCCCTAAGCTTGTGCGAACTTTCCATCAAGCTAGGAAGATTACTTTGTACTCCGAACATTTGATTTACTGGATACCCATGATAGAAAAATGGCTCACCCTCAATCTGTTTTCTTAAATACCAACTTAGAATTTTAGTGTTTAACTTGTTTTCTTTCGATTGACTTTCGAAATCATAACTTTGTAAGGCCGCTAAGTCGTCCTTGAGTTTAAGGAAATCCTCCCAGCCCTTTTTGTCTGAGGCATCGCTCAGATCCTCTTTATATATGTCATATAGGACGGGTATACCCAATTGTGTGACCAATTCAGGATCTGAGATGGCAAGTTCGATAAAGACCTTATCATAGAAATGATTGATATTAAAGGGTCGAAACCAGATAAGATTGGTAAGCCATAGACCTCCAATGAACAATAGACCAAGGATTGTTCTACCTGTCCAAAATTTCCAAGTACGTTTTTTAGTCATATTGCTGTTGTAAAAAGTAATTCTTTAATAAACATAAACATACAAATTGTATGGAAGGCGGCAAATGTCGGGTTACTTTTCTGTCAAACCACTACACCGTATGGCGAGTGATTACCATTTGAATTCAGCACTAGCCCGGTTATTTCTTAAACAAAATGTCAGCAGTCTGTTTTCTTAATTTATTTTACAATGATTAATTTTCTCAAGTCCTCTAAGCGCTACCGCTAATTGTCATCTCTGATTCTATTTTCTTCTTCTCTAGAAGTATTTCTATCGGTTGCTTTCTTGTTAAATTTAGAACCAAAACTGTAAACCAATCTGAGTTGAATGCTTTGTCTAGAACCATTACTTTCTACTGCGGCGGTTCCGGTGCCGTAATCAATATTCCCTACAAAACCTCTGTTCAACATCTTATTGAAACCTAGATTTACCTTTAGTTTTTCGTCCAAAAACGTTCTCCCAAAAGAGAAATCCAAATCAGCTAACCAATCCACTTCAATTTGACCTTCCAATGCCCCCGTCCCATAATTTCCGCTCAGTTCAAAGTTGATACCAAAGGGCAGTTCATAATTGGCCTGAATAAACCAAAACAAACTCCACTTGTTCAAATCTAAATTATAGTCTAGTGATTGATAGTCAGTATTGATGACAATAAAGCCAGTATAACCTTCAACATCTTTGATAAAACTTAAGGGGCCAAATAATCTAAAGTTCCAGTTATCATTGTTTTCAACATTTACCTCTGTTTGTCTGATTTGAGCGGTCAGGTTATCTTGTTGAATTAATTCTAGGATTGCATCAGCAGTGCTACTATAACCGATACTAAAAAAGGGCTGACTTTCATAAGTCAAATTAAATTGATAGTTGTGCGTGAAGGCAGGTGTCAAGTTTGGATTTCCTTGACCGGCAGAAAAGGGATCTAAAAAGGTAGCAAAGGAATTTAAACTACTGTAGGAAGGTCTTTGAACTCTGTAACTGTAGGATAAACTAGTACCCAATTTTTCAGATAAATTTCGGCTTACTGAAGCGCTTGGAAATAGTTTTTGAATAGGTCTTTTCTTTATTTCTGTATTCAGTGTACCTTTTTCCATATAAATTGAGGTGCCGTCCGTATGACTATCTTCATAACGTAATCCACCAGAGAAAGCCCATTTCCCTGAGGTAGCATTTATTTTGGAATACCCAGCAAAAATCGTTTCTTTGATTAAAAACTGACTGCTTTCAGTTTCAAGAAAGTCAAATACTCCTTGGTTATTGTCTAAATAAGATTGCAGGTCATTATCAGTATTTACATCGGCATAACGAATGCCAAAGCTGATGTTGAAATTTTCTGAAAGGGTTTTTTTATAGTCTACTTTGTAGGTCTTGATTTTATACTTTCCCTCTTGAATATATTTTCTATCAGTAAAAGGGATGGTACTTCCTTCAACCTCATAAAGGGTATTGGTATTATCATTTATATAATCAACGTAGTTAAAATCGATCACCAACCGATCTGTTTCAGATTTGTATTCATAATAGGGATTCAGATTAAAATCTATCCTATCTCTAGCAAAACTATTTTCTGAAAACAGGATATTTGTGGTGCTCGCATCAGAGATCATGGTTTTACTTGAAGTGATCCTTTGAGAGTTTCTCTGATTCAATCGGCTCCCGATACTAAAAGTATGTTTATCATTGAGGTGATAGTCTATGTTTCCGTTCATACTGAAATTATTGGGATCATAAGGTTCCTTGGTGATTTGATCATAGGTTTCGCTACCTACGGTTCGGACTAAAAATAAGTCATTTCGCCAAGTGGGTTTTGAATGATTTATGCTCGCTTGCCAACTTAATTTATTTTTATACTGCGCAATTGAGGCACCGGTTCCATATTGAAAACCTTGATCTTCCCCCGCCCATGTATTGAAACTTCCATGGGTTCCTAAACGTATTTTTTTCTTTAAAATAATATTAATGAGGGCTCCTGAGCCTGAGGCTTCATATTCTGCACCGGGTTGTTCTATCACTTCAATTTTAGAAATATTATCTGCAGGAAGATCACGCAGGAGTGTTTGAATATCCATATAGTCTGTAGATTTCCCATTAATTAGAATTCTTACCCCTCTATTTCCTGCTATTGAAATTCCGTTATTAGTAACTAATACTCCGGGGATTTTACGCATGACATCCTGTAAGCTGGTATTAATCATCTCGGAATTCTCCAAATCCACAATTAACTTTTCAGCAGTTTGCCTGATCACAGGTCGCTTACTTTTCACCACTACTGCGTTTAATGTCTGGGTATCCTCTTCCAAAATAAAATTAAAAACAGCATTCTTTGACAAGGTAAAGGTGTCTAATGTATTGAGTTTAAAACCCAGCATAGAGACTTCAATGTGATAGATGCCGTCGGCAATTTGTTCAAAAGAATAGGCACCCTTATCGTCAGAAATCACTCCTTTTGGCAGGTCCTCACTCCCCTTTTCATATAGGATGATATAAGCAAAAGGTAGGGGATCTTGAGTATTATCTATGATCCGTCCACTGATGTTATGCTGAGCGGTGGCTGAAGATAACCCCAATAAAAAAACAGCAAAATAAGAAAAAATGGAGGTTAATTCAGAAACAAATTTATCAATCATAAGTAGCTCAATGATGTAGATTAGGCATAAAAGGTTGCACGACAGTCAAAATTCAAAACTAGCGTTAGGTACTGTATTTATCGATGGTTTGTTATAAATGGGATACTTTTTGTGATGTTTGGGATTTTTTGTGGTATTTGGGATTGTCTTGAGATAGATATGATACTTTGGTCTATAAAGTTTTTCGTTAGGAATACTTCGTTTTACGTAGGAGGATTTAAAAAGTTACCTTGACAAGCATTTTTTAGTGTGCTACTTGCTCCAATAGTTCAGTTAACTCTAACTCATGGTCAAATTGTAAATCTTCATGTACAAGTGTTAAAGCTTTTCTGATGAGTTCAATTTGACGTATCAGCATTTGATGGCGGGTGTTATTGATATCGTATTTTGATTGGATGTCAACAAGGTTTTTACAAAAATGAATGCGCAGGGCTATTTCCGTTTCTTTTTGTTTTGAAAAACGAATCTGTTTTACAATATATCTTTGAATTTTTCGAATGTTCTTATTGATGATATAATTGCTTTTAATATTGACATGGGCAAATTGCAGGTCTATTTCTGATTCAATTTTTGATATGAAATGATTTTCATCTGCCGATTCAAAAAGCACATAGGCCAATAGTTCTTTATTTTCAACTTTGTGTTTGGTTAACTTAAGGACCAGTTCGGTAAGTTCATGATTGGTTTTTTCTTTGAGTTCTTTTTTAATTTCTGATAGGGAGGCTATTTGCATAGTCAAAAATACAATATGTACTCTTTAGAACCTGATATTCTTGAATTTTGCATTTTGAGTTGTAAAGAGAGCTCTTTTCAATCAAAAAGGTTGTTGGCTTTGGGGGGCGATTATATTGTTTATCGTCAACTTAATATTAGAATAATAGAAATTGATTTTATATTAGTGCTAATATAACGGAGATGAAAAATAAAATAGGAGGTTTTTTTGTATTGTTAGCAACGGTATCAGGGTTGTGGTTTTTCTTGATCAAAGAAGATCAAAATGATTATTTGAAGTTGTTAGTTTTTTCAAAAACAGAGGGATTTAGGCATGCCTGTATCGAACATGGGCAAAAAATGTTTCAAACTTTAGCGGATCAACATGGATTCGAGGTGCTGTTTTCAGAAGATGCTGAAGTATTCAACGAGAAAATATTGGCAGATATTAATGTAATCGTTTTTTTAAATACGACGGGAGATATCTTAGATGAAGCCCAACAATTAGAATTACAGCGCTTTATTCAAGCGGGAGGTGGATTTGTCGGAATTCATTCGGCGACAGATACGGAGTACAAATGGCCGTACTACAATCAATTGATAGGGGCTTATTTTGATAGTCATCCTGAACCGGCAGAGGCGACGGTAGAAGTCTTAAATAGGGATCATCTTTCAACCCGTCATTTACCTCAAAAATGGGTTCATACCGACGAATGGTACAATTTTATAGATGTCCATCCGGATATCAATGTATTGATGGAAGTCAACGAAGCGACGTACCAGGGCGGTAAACAGGGACCCAATCATCCCATTAGTTGGTACAGGGATTTTGATGGAAGTCGTATGTGGTATACTGGTTTAGGACACACAGAGGAGAGTTATATTGAACCCTTTTTTATTGAGCATGTATGGGGAGGTATTCAGTATGCGGCAGGTCCAATGCAAAGAATAGATTATAGGAAATCTACTATAGTACCAGAAGAAAACCGCTTCGATATTGAGGTGTTAGATGAAAATTTAAATGAGCCTATGGAGCTTGAGGTATTGCCCAATGGCAATGTTGTTTTTATTCAACGGCATGGTGAGGTCATGTTATATGATCGGCTAGCCAAGGAAACGCGTGTTATGCACAAATTCGAGGTATGTACTGATTTTGAAGATGGTCTATTGGGCGTTGCATTAGATCCACAAGTGAAGGAAAATAAACAAATCTACTTTTTCAGATCTCATCCTATAGATTCTATGCAAATAATTTCTTCATTTACTATGGATGCTGATTACCGGTCAATCGATATAAAATCTGAGCAAATATTGCTTACCATCCCAACCCAAAGGTTGGAATGCTGTCATGCAGCAGGTTCCATAGAGTTTGGTCCGGATCAGATGCTTTACATAGCGGTTGGGGACAATACCAACCCGCATGCATCGGATGGATATACACCGATAGATGATCGCCCCGGTAGGGCTCCATGGGATGCCAGAAAATCATCTGCAAACACCGATGATTTGAGAGGTAAAATATTGAGAATAAAAGTAGAGCAGGAGGGGTACAGTATTCCTGAGGGCAATTTGTTTCCGCAAGATGGGAGTGGAGGCAGACCAGAGATCTATGTGATGGGATGTAGAAATCCTTACAGGATAGCGTTTGACAATCATAGAGGGTTTTTGTATTGGGGCGATGTAGGACCTGATGCGAACAAATCGGATGACAATAGAGGACCTCGTGGGCACGATGAGATCAATCAAGCCCGTGTCGCAGGCAACTTTGGATGGCCTTTATTTGTTGGAAACAATCAGGCTTATCATGATTATGA
>Ga0075466_1000721_pt1 | contig 12274 bp, 8 predicted proteins | sample DEB08_DNA_16_FD_71486 | JGI IMG/M metagenome (GOLD analysis project Ga0075466, IMG submission 71486) | Aqueous microbial communities from the Delaware River and Bay under freshwater to marine salinity gradient to study organic matter... | ecosystem: Environmental > Aquatic > Marine > Coastal ... | reverse complement strand
ACTGAAATAGGAAGGGAGATCAGTTCCCCAGACTTTGGCATGGGTAAGGGGTAATTGCAGTGGAGTTTTAGGTGTTCTAGGCCCGTACTCTAGCTTACTTACAAAAAGAAAGTCACCGACTAAAAGAGAACGCTCCATCGAAGGTGTTGGAATGACATAAGCCTCCATGAATGCCCATCGAATGATGGTAGCCGCAAAAACCGCAAAAACAATAGCCTCAAACCATTCTTTAAAAGGGCCTTTTTGAACTTTGGGTAAATCAGTAGCTTTACCAAGGTAGGTAGTCGGACCAAAGGCAACATAAACCATATAAAAAGGTGCGAATAGAACCCCTAAAACTTGATCTACATACCGATATCTTTGGAATGATTTAAGCAAGTCTAGGTGGATGGTTAGGGCGACAAAGAAATTGGCTACAGGTACAAACAATAAAAGCATCCACCATTTGGGCCGACCTACGATTTGTAAATGAATGTAATAATTGTAAATCGGTATAAAACCTATCCATCCGGGCTGCTCAGCCTTTATAAAGAATTTGTAATAGGCAATTGCTTGCAGTAAATACCCTCCCAGTATTAGGGTTACAAAGGAGGTCATACTAAAATCATTGAAATACATATCAGTGCGTTATATTTTTATAAAATCATTCATGGTAAAAATGCCTTTCTTATCTTGAATCCATTCAGCAACGAGCACTGCTCCCAAGGCAAAGCCTTTTCTCGAGTGGGCTTCGTGAGTTATTGCTAGGGTATCGATGGGAGAATGGTAGTTGATTACATGCTTTCCGGCTACTTCTGCCTGTCTAAAAGAAGCTATTTTTACATCTTTTTCCTTGGAAGCATCGAGGGCCCAACGACGATAGTGAGGATGGGTCTTAATAATGTCTTCGGCCAGGGTTATGGCTGTACCACTAGGTTTATCTAATTTTTGTAAATGGTGGGTTTCCTCAATAGCTATTTTGTAATCTGGAAATTGTCCCATGACTTGACTCAACCATTCATTGAGTTTGAAAAAGATATTGACCCCCAAACTAAAATTTGAAGCGGTTAAAAAAGTTCCTCCATGAGCGACACAGAGTGCCTCAATGTCAGGTAATTGATCGAGCCATCCGGTTGTGCCCGATATTACAGGTACTTTTTGTCTCAAACAAGCGCCTATATTGTCAAATGCGGAAGAAGGATTTGAAAACTCAATGACGACATCCGTGTTCTCAGGTGCGATTTTAGATAATTTTTCTTGGTTATCCAAATCTACAATTGAAGAGATGTGATGGCCTCTTTCAGTCGCTATTTTTTCAATGGACTTCCCCATTTTACCATATCCTATCAGCGCAATATTCATCGTGAACGTTAGAAAGAAATTTTTAGTGAGAATCCAAACACGGGCGAAGATAAGGGAGTTGATTCAATAGCGGGTTGCAATTGCACCAAAAAAGAGTCATTAATTTTAAATTCCCGTAAGTGTCCAAAAATATATGCGTCAGCCACGTTCGTCAAATAAAATAAGGTCATGAGTAAAACCAAATAATCTCGGTCTCGCTTTAAATTATCGGCTTGTTGCTTAAGAGCACTAGAGCTGAATTGCCCTTCAATTTTATTTTCCGTATCTAAGCGGTTATCAGTAGTTGCGAGATAGGCATTTCTAAAAGTATGATAAAGTTTATTGTTTTCATTGATGAAATGCGCGAAACCCATAAACCCGGCGTAGACAAAGGGAACTTTAAAGGCCTGCTTATTATTAATTTGGCCTAATCCGGGCAGTATGGCTGAAAGCATGGCTGATTTCATAGGATCAACTTTTGAAATCTCTTTGAAATACATATCCGAATCCATATTCAAAAAGCCCGTATCCAACCTGAATTCCTCTTGTGCATGGCTGTAAAAAAAGCTACAAGACATCCACGAAAGTGCAAAGAGTACTTTATATCTCGAGGAGATCCAAGATTCTATTGAGTTCATTAACGGATGTAAAAGGAATACTGATTTCACCTTTAGCATTGTTTTTTGATTTAATTTTTATCATCGTCCCGAAATGCGAGGAGAGTTGTCTTTGGACTTTTTCTATTGCAGGAGTCATGACAGCAGCCTCAACCGGATTGTTGGATTTCTTATGGACAAGACCTCTCACCATAGATTCAGTTTTTCTGACAGATAAACCCTCAGACAAAATTTTCTGAAATACCTCTAATTGCAAAGCTATATCATCTATCACAATAAGTGAGCGGGCATGACCCATAGACAAAAGATTGTCTCTTAATCCAATTTGAATATCAGGCGGTAGTTTTAATAGACGTAAATAATTGGTCACAGTAGATCTATTTTTACCTACTCTATCTCCTAATTGCTCTTGCTTTAAATCACATTCAGAAAGTAATCTTTGGTAACTCAAAGCAATTTCAATGGCATTTAGATTTTCTCTTTGAATGTTTTCTATCAATGCCATTTCAAGCATCTGTTGATCATCTGCTAGCCTTATGTAAGCAGGAATTTGTTCTAAACCGGCTTTTTTAGAAGCTTGAAGGCGACGTTCCCCAGAAATAAGTTGATATTTATTCTCAGAAAGCTTTCGTACTGTGATCGGTTGAATGATGCCTTGAACTTGAATAGATTGCGCGAGATCATTAAGCGCCTCTTCATTAAAATAAGATCTCGGTTGAAAAGGATTTACCTCAATTTGAGAAATTGAGATTTCCCCAATAAGAGGGGATCGATCACGGATCATGGGCTCCGCATTCATTTGATGAACGATTAAGGAGGGTTCTGAAAGCAATGCCCCCAAACCTTTACCTAAACCTGTATTTTTCTTTGCGGCCATTTTAAGCAGCTTTAATTTGATTGCGTTTTAAAATCTCTTTGGCTAGGTTTATATAACTCGTAGCCCCTTTGCTGTCCGCATCATGAGAAATTACAGGTAATCCAAAACTTGGTGATTCGCTGAGCTTCACATTTCTGGGAATAATGGTTTCGAAAGCGATCGTTTTAAAATGGGTTCTTATTTCACTTACCACTTGATTAGATAAGTTGAGTCTAATGTCGTACATGGTCATCAAAATACCTTCAATTTGGAGGGCTGTATTCAGTCGAGTTTGAATTATTTTAATCGTATTCAATAATTTTCCCAAACCTTCTAGCGCAAAATATTCACATTGAACAGGAACAATTACTGAGTCAGAAGCGGTCAAAGCATTGATGGTAATAAGACCCAAGGAAGGCGAGCAGTCAATAATGATAAAATCATAATTTTCCCTGACCTCGTTAAGCACACTTTTCATTTTGTCTTCGCGATTGTCCAAATTGATCATTTCAACCTCTGCTCCCACCAAATTGATATGAGAGGGGAGGATGTCTAAATACTTAATATTTGTTTTGTGGACACTGTCCTTTACTGCAATTCCATTGATCATACATTCATAAATACCCGTCGTAATTTGATTAGGGTCTAAACCCACGCCAGAAGTGGCATTGGCTTGAGGATCAGCGTCTACAATTAGGGTATTAAACTCTAATGCTGCCAGACTTGCCGCAAGGTTGATTGCAGTGGTCGTCTTTCCGACGCCACCTTTTTGATTGGCAACTGATATAATTTTTCCCATACTTTAACGAATCTGAATTTTTTTGGCCTCTAAAGAGTAAACAAATATATGTCAGAAGGAGAGAATTATCCCATTACTTTGATAAAGAAAGCAACAATTAATATTTTGGATACAGATGTCGAGTTAAAATGAATAATTAAGTTAAAACGCGGTCCTTATTTATTACAGTTATTTTTTCTTACCCTTATTTTTTTGTGCAGTTTGATTCGCTTTCATGGCATCTTCAAGACGTGACTGGAATTTAGACTTTTTCTTATTCACGTTTTTCTTTTTATTTTCCTCCATGATCAATTTTATTTTATCTTCATTCACAAATTTTCTAAACAAGGCAATTTGACCGAAAGAAACTAAATTGGTAATGAAATAATAATAGGAAAGACCTGAAGGGTAGGAGTTGAAAAAGAACAAAAACATGATGGGCATGAGGTATTGCATGGTTTTCATAGGACCCTGAATCGTGGTCATTTGTGAATTGGCCATCGTATATAAAATGGTGGATCCTGCCATCAAGAGTGTAAATAAACTGACGTGGTCTCCATAAAACGGGATGTTAAAAGGCAAGGAAAGAATGGAGTCGTATGAAGAAAGGTCATCTGCCCAAAGAAATGATTCTAATCGTAGTTCGATAGCGCTGGGTATGAAATAGAAGAGCGAAACCAAAATAGGAAACTGAAGTAAAACGGGTATACAACCACTTAATGGATTGATGCCTGCTTTTCTGTAAAGTTCCATTTGGTCCGATTGTGCTTTTTGCATATCGCCATCATGCTTTTCTTTGATCGCATCTAATTCAGGCTTTAAAACCCGCATTTTTGCCATAGAGATATGGGATTTGTAGGTGAGAGGGGAGAGAATCACCCTGATGATGAGGACCATTATGATAATGATCAGCCCATAATTGGACATGAACCGTTCTAGAAAATTAAAGATAGGAATGATTAAATATTTATTTATAAAAGGCAAAAACACCCAACCTAATTCAATATTTTGACTAAAACCTTCGGTAACTTCATTGAGGATACTGTATTTATTAGGCCCAAAAAAGAATTTGAACTGAGCTTGATTATTAACGAAGTCCGTAAAGGGGATTTCAGATGAGAGTGCCCCTTGTTTGACAATTTGATCATCGTTAGATGGTGTAAGCGTGATCAATCCTTTGCTGAAGCTATTTTCGGCAATGACAGATGCGGTAAAGAACTTTTGATTGAAGGCCAGCCATTTTACAGGCTCATCAATCGGCATTTCTTCATATTCGGTCGAGGTTTTACTGATATAATCAGTATTTCCGCTGATGGAGTAATAGCGCGTTGTGGCACGTTGTCGCGCATCGAGCAACTCGCGCTCAATTTTCGGCATCTTCCCTTCCCAATAAAAATTGAGATTTTTGGTATCTATCAATTCGTCAAATCCATCATTTTCCATCCGATAATTGATGACAAAACCTTGGTCATACAGGGTATAGATTTGGCGCAGACGCTTGCCATTCAAATCTAGGCTATAGACTAATACTGTACTGTCTGAATATTTGATTAACTCAGATTCAAAAATCAAATCTTTTAGAGAAATGCTTTTTGACAGATGCTCAAAATAGATATCAATAGCATGATTTTCATTGAACAAATGCAAGGGCAAGCTATCGTAGGTGGTATAATTTTTTATTTCAACATTTTTAAAGGTCCCTCCTTTATTTGTGAAAGTAACTTCTAGTTCTTCGGTAGTGAGGCTGATGATGGACTCCTCTCCTGCGATTTTTGAAGCAAACAATCCATATTTTAATGTGTTTAATTGGGTCAAAGAAGAATCGGATGGGTCCAATGGTAGATTTAAAGCAACCTCATTATTGACTTTTTCAGACAAATTTGAAGGGCTATTATCAACCACAGGGTTGTCAATAATTTCTGAAACAGGAGGTTCAGGGCTGAAAAATTGAAAGTAGACGGCAAGCATGACCATCATCAATGTCAAGCCAATTATATTATTTTTGTCCATAAAAGTTACTCAAGAAGAACGTTTAAGTTATTGATTTTTTTTGTGTTTTAATGCTGCATCAACAAACGCTACAAACAGCGGATGTGGGTTGATAACGGTTGACTTTAATTCAGGGTGAAACTGAGTTGCGATGAACCAAGGGTGATTTTTGAGTTCCATTATTTCAACCAAACCGGTCTCTTGATTTATTCCTGATGCAATCATACCGGCTTCTTTGAAGCGGGACAAATAATCATTATTAAATTCATACCTGTGCCTATGTCTTTCAGAGATTTCATGTTGGCCGTACACTTTACCTGCCAGAGAATCTTGTTCTAGTAAGCAGGTATAAGCTCCTAACCTCATCGTACCTCCCATTTTTTTGATATCCTTTTGGTCTTCCATAATATCAATTACGGGATGTAGGGGGCTATTTTCAATTTCAGTTGAGCTTGCATCATCAAGATTTAGAACATTGCGCGCAAATTCAACAACCGCGCATTGCATACCCAAGCAAATTCCGAAAAAGGGGATTTGATGCTCTCGGGCTATTTTGATGGCGCTGATTTTTCCATCTATACCCCTTTCACCAAATCCAGGAGCTACCAATATGCCATTTAAGTCACTCAGTAATTCTAAACAATTGTCTTCTTGGATATCTTCAGATTGAATCCAAACGATTTCAACTTTACAATCTTTGACGGCCCCAGCATGAATAAAAGACTCAATGATAGATTTGTAAGCATCTTTTAGTTCAATGTACTTACCCACCAGTCCAATTTTTACGATCGAAGTTGGATTCTTCAGTCTAACTAAATACTCTTTCCAAGAGGCAATATTGGGTTCTTCCTTACTTCTAATTTTAAACTTATCTAGAACCCGCAAATCAAGTTTTTCTTTGAGCATTAAAATGGGGACATCATAGATGGTCTCTGCATCCAAAGATTCGATGACATGGTCTATCTGAACATTGCAGAATAAGGCTAACTTTCTTCTGATCTCGTCATTAAGTTCATACTCAGAACGGCATACTAAAATATCTGGTTGTATACCTGCCTCTAAAAGCTCTTTAACAGAATGTTGTGTCGGTTTGGTCTTCAGTTCCCCAGCGGCTTTTAGATAGGGGATAAGGGTTAAGTGAATAGAAACGACATGATCTGATCCCAATTCAAAACGCGTTTGTCTAACCGCTTCAATGAAGGGCAATGATTCAATATCACCCACACATCCTCCAATTTCTGTAATGATAAAGTCGTACAATCCCGTTTCTCCTAATTTATAAAAATTAGATTTTATTTCATCGGTAATGTGAGGGATCACCTGAACCGTTTTTCCTAAAAAATCTCCAGCACGTTCTTTTTGGATGACGTTATTATAAATTTTACCCGTCGTAATGTTATTACTTTGAGAGGTAGTGATGTTTAGGAATCTTTCATAATGGCCTAAATCAAGATCTGTTTCTGCACCATCGTCAGTTACGTAGCATTCTCCATGTTCATAGGGATTCAGAGTTCCAGGATCAATATTGATATAAGGATCAAATTTTTGAATGGTGACACTAAAGCCTCGAGATTGAAGTAATTTGGCGAGAGATGCCGCAATGATACCTTTACCGAGTGAGGAAGTGACACCCCCCGTAACGAAAATATATTTTGTCTTAGTCATTTGAGATCAATGCGTAGGTCATGTTACGGTGAACAAAGTTAATTTTTAAAAATGAATATTCAGAGACTTTAAGAAAATTATCTTTTTTGTCTATAATAAACCTACGTTTTCGGAGAATGAAGTCTTTTCATGAGTCAAGCTGTCCAGATCAAAAAGCGAAAATAGGGAGCGGTAATTTTGTTCATTTATCCTCAAAGTATTTACCTATTTCATCCACAAGCATTTCAATAGATTCTTTAGAATGTGCTGGAAAATTGGCGATCCTTATGTGTTGATCCTTAAAACTTCCATAGCCAGACCCAATGATTAATTGTTTTGATTTCAAATGTTCAATTAAGCCTGTATTCCCACCAAGTACCTCACTTACGCATACTGTTTTAGACCGGTTTACCGGATGAGGAATGACTGTTTTTAGTTCTGTTATGTGATCGAAAGTTTGATAAAGCAAGGCCGCTTTATATTTTGTCTCATTTTGAATGGAAGAGATGCCTTTAAGTTGCATATCTTTCAATATATTTTTTAACAAATAAAGATTCAACACATTGGGAGTCTCGGGCGTTTGATTTTTATCGCCATTTTTTTTCAATGCAGCAAGGCTGTGATAACTCCCTACTATTCCATTTTTCGATGCTTTTACTTTCGAAACTTCAAAACACTTGGGCCCCACAATCCAAACGCCCATCCCAGCAGGAAGTCCAAAGCATTTTTGAACAGAAAAATACGCAGTATCTATTTGACTTAAATCTACGGGAATACTTGGAACGGCACTTACTAAATCTAGGGCAATGAGTTTTTCAGAATTATTTTTCCTAATATTTTTGATTTCCTCGGTATTAAATGAGTAACCGATACTTGTTTCATTTTGAGTAATGGAAATCAATTCAGCTTCATCGGGCACCTTAAATTTGCCAAATTCTTGACTAAAATCTGAAAATTGTGCAGTTGATTTTAACTGATAGGCGGTCGTGAAATTATAGAATCTTTCAGAAAAAGACCCATTTACAAAATGGTGAGAGCTCTTAATGATTAAATTTTGAATGATTCTTTCCCAAATTTCGGTAGCAGAACTTGTGATAAATATCTCATAATCAGGGGGTATGTTAAGCACATCAGAGAGGAGCTCTTTCATTTCCTGAAAGATCATTTGAAATTCTTTACCTCTATGGGAAATGGAGCCAATGTTTTCTCTCATGGCATTGTTGAGATGCTGAGTGACTGTAGGGTATAATTGAGAAGGGCCGGGTGTGAAAAACAATTGATTTGACATAAAATATACTCAGATAGTTAACTCAAAATTTATAGCATTAACCCCTTTAAGACAGTTGAATGACCATGATTTTAGAGCGCTTATGGTCATTTGAATAAGAAATAATGTTTTCAACGCCCCACCAAAAAGAATTAATACAAAACTCTAAATCGAATAGTTTCATCAATTCCTTTTAATTCTTTGATGACGTCTTTGTCATATTTTTTATCTATATCCGTAATTACATAGCCAATATCCTCATTGGTTTTAAGATATTGCCCCACAATATTAAGCTTATGATTGGCGAGTATATTATTAATTTTAGCAAGTACGCCGGCGGCATTCATATGAATATGAATGAACCTATGCGCTTCATGTAAAATAGGGAGAGCGATATCAGGGAATCCCACCGTATTTGAAGTAGAGCCGGTATTGATGTAATCTATAATTCGAGAAGGGACAAAACTGGCTATGTTTTTTTGAGCTTCTAATGTGCTACCTCCAATGTGAGGCGTTAAAATGGTATTGGGTAGTCCCCGTAATTCAGAGATAAACTCATCCTCATTACTCATGGGTTCTTTTGGAAAAACATCCACTCCAGCACCCGCAACTTTCCCAGATTGGATCGCACTCTTTAAAGCCTTATAATTGACCACATTTCCACGACTTAAATTCAAGAAAATAACCCCTGGTTTCATCAGGTCAAATTGTGATTCTCCAATAAGGTCATTATTTTCTGGTCTACCGTCTACATGCACAGAAATGATATCAGATTGCGTCATCAGTTCTTCTAAAGACTCACAAGGGCTGACATTTCCGAGCCCTAATTTTTCTACAATGTCAAAATAGATGACTTTCATACCCATAGACTCAGCAACTATAGACAACTGTGAACCGATGCTTCCGTAACCAATAATGCCCAACGTTTTTCCTCTAATTTCAAAACTGTTGTACGCTGATTTGTTCCATTCACCTTGATGCATTTTAGGAATTTTGTCTACCAAATTCCGCATCAAAATGATAATTTCTGCTAATACCAATTCAACGACAGATCTTGTATTTGAATAAGGTGCATTGAATACAGCAATTCCTTTTTTCTGGGCTGATTTAATGTCTATTTGATTCGTCCCGATACAAAAAGCACCAATGGCAAGCAATCTTTTAGCATGGCTGAGTACTTTTTTTGTAACTTGAGTTTTAGAGCGAATTCCAAGAATAGATACGTCTTTAATCGCTTCGCAAAGATCGTCCTCAGACATTCCTGCATTGTGTATACTTACTTGATAACCTTCAGTACGAAGTTTTGAAATGGCATTTTCATGGACATTTTCAAGTAACAAAACTTTAATTCTACTTTTCGGATAAGATAGGGCTCGTTCCATATTATTTTGATAAAATACTTCGTCAAGATTAGGCGCCTCAAAGTCGGCATGACTGATGACTTTTTCTCTTTTTACATTTTCAGTAAAGGCATAAAAGGTTTTAGCAAATCCAGCTTCCTTGATTTCATAGTCTGTAAAGCCATCTCCCAAAACATGGACTTCGCCTTTTAATTTTAACTTTTCGATCTGTTTTGGCTTCCCCTTATTCGAAGAGAGTACATTGTTTTTGTTAAAACTAACAATATTTCCCTCTGGATCAAATACAAAATCATTGGCAAATACATTTTTAGCTTCAATACCGTATTCTGCGACTACAGGTATGATAAATTCTTTAAAGCCATTAGATAAGATATAAAATTGGTGCGCATTTTTTTTAATAAATTCTTTATTTCTCTTGAATGAATTCGAAATTTTATTCTTTAGAGAACTTACCAAAGGCGGTAAGTGATCTTTGTGGGCCTTGATGATGGAAATGCGTTCCTCCAAGGAATCCCTAAATGATAATTCCCCACTCATCCCTAAATCAGTGACTTCCTTCACACGGTTGATAATGGCCTTTTTTTTAGGATTACCTTCCAAGGCAATTTCAGCCAAAATATCGAGCGCTTCTACTTTAGTAAAAGTAGAGTCAAAATCGATAATAAAATGTTTTATGTTTTCCAATTATGACGGTGTATGATTTTGAAATGCAATGTTAATACTTCGTGCAGTTATTTTTTTATAACAATTACTTTATTTTCATGGTTAAGCTGACCTTCTAAAAACTTGAAGAGTTCCGGAGATGAATAGGTTGACATTATATATTGAAAGAAAGTAAAGAAAAAATTTCTATTGGTGACTTGGTTAGACCAAATTTAAAAAGAAGGATAATTCCAAATAAATAATATGAACTAAAACCAACTTAATAAAGGGATGAGTTCAACCTATTCTTTTATAGCTAACTATTTCGCTAAATTCTTTAAAGATTTTATCTATTGATGATTACAAATAATGTTATAATAGTGATATGGGTTATGTAAGTTTTATAGGAATGCTGTTGGTTTTCGGCCCCCAGTGGATTGATATCCATTTCCCACTACCCAATATGGTATCAATTCCACTAGTGGTAATTAGATAATCCTCAACTCTTATTTCTGATATAATATGATATGCGGAAAAAGATAAAAAAAATGATAACATTATCAACCATATCGTTAATTTTCAATTTCTATCTTTAATAGTCACAAAAAAAGGGAGCATAAGGCTTAATAATGTATTTGAATTAAGGTCCGAAACCGGTGCTGTTGGTCAATATTGATTTTATTTCTGATTTCAATAATTGACAGATGCATTTTGGTACTTCACAGAATAATATATTAGTTGAAGACAAGTAGGATTACCAAAGAATAACTCAGCTTAAATTTACGAGCGCGTGTTCATAAAATCTATTATTTAGAATCATTATAAATAATAATTATATTTAAAATGTATGGCTGCTTAAAGTGTTGATTTTGAATATATTACACTTATCATGGAATCTAGGTCTTATAAATAGAAAAATAAGAAGCCTTGTGGGTTTGATTTACAAAAACCCAATAGTTAGATTTGTAACCACATAGATTAGGTCACTAAAAAATAGATGTCTAAAAAATATATACCCAACCGGGGATTCAAACTAGCCACCATATTCTTTCTGGGAATTATTTTGGCGACAACTGCCTTCAGTCAAGAAGATGTAATCGATCCGGCGATTATAGCATCAGGTGAAAAATTATACAACGCTAATTGTACCCAATGCCATGCCATCAATGAAGTGGTGATTGGCCCAGCGCTCAAAGGAATTGAAGAGCGGCGTGAAAGACCTTGGCTTTTAAGTTGGATAAAGAATTCTCAAAAAGTAATTGAAAGTGGCGACGAATACGCTGTTGCTTTGTACGAAAAGTACAAAAAAGTAGCCATGCCCGCTTACCCATTTACGGATGCAGAGATCATTTCTGTTTTAGAATATATTGATGTCGCCACTAAGGTAGTTCCTCAGGTTGCTGCCGTGGTTGCGGCAGGAGGAGAGAATGGTGCAGGAGGGAGCAACGAAGGCATGTCAAACACTTTCATGTATGCCATACTCATTGTGTTTATTTTCGTTCTGGCCCTCATCTTGGTGGTTTTGGGTTTGATCATCTCACTCTTGACCAAATACATAGGAACGGACAAAGAGGTATCCCATGAAGATCAAGAGTTAGTTATTGATCAAGAAGTCGATGTTTTCGCTTTTCTTAAGTCCAACACGGTTTTAGGAATGATTATCTTCATTTTTGTAGCTGTCGGGTTGAAGACAGGGATTGATGGTCTTTTTACGATTGGAGTTCAACAGGGGTACATGCCTACTCAACCCATTGCCTACTCACATGAGCTACATGCGGGGCAGTATGAAATTGACTGTAA
>Ga0075466_1000717_pt1 | contig 12281 bp, 11 predicted proteins | sample DEB08_DNA_16_FD_71486 | JGI IMG/M metagenome (GOLD analysis project Ga0075466, IMG submission 71486) | Aqueous microbial communities from the Delaware River and Bay under freshwater to marine salinity gradient to study organic matter... | ecosystem: Environmental > Aquatic > Marine > Coastal ... | reverse complement strand
GCTTCTGATGTTACCCCTTTCCAAATTTTGATTGATCCATTATTTATTGCAGAATAACCTCCCTGATGTAGACCGAAAAATGCTGGCCCATTCAAATGATCTAAATATTTAAATTTTAAGTTAGTGATTTTACCTGTTCTTTTAAGTCCATCTATATCACCATAATGGTATCTGTGAGCGGCTCTGTGGATGGTTCCAAACCTCAAAGATTTACTTGCTCCATTTACAATGTCCAAATCCCAATCCCCTGTTTTTTTTGGGCCATTATAATAAGCTTGCCAAAATCTACCATTTCTTATATCATAATCAGGAGTTTCCCATTTAATGCTATAATTAACATCATTTCTAAATTGGTCGGCTTGAAAAAAGCCACTTTCATCAGTAAAATCTGTTTTAATTTTGAACCAACTCCTCGCTCTTACTTTTACACCTTCCAATGGGATTAAATTACCTACAATATTATCATAAACCTGAATAGTTCCCTGGGGCGTCCATGTCCCTTCGGCATTATGATTGAAAAACATTCCATCTTTAAGATTACCTGTTATTCTAAATGCTTCTCTTTCAAGTTGAGCTAAAAATTCGGAAGTAAAAGATTCTTCGTCATAAAATTCTGGTATAACAAGAGAGTCTAGAATTTCATACTCTACATTAACTATTGGGTGATTAATAGTAATTGCAGTGTATTGCCAAGTTATTACAGAATCTGGTAAGTTAGGGTCGTGGTAAGAAAGTCCTCCCTCTTCCATTTCATAATCCAAAGGATAATCAAATAATTCTAAATCTTGGTCATCTTTCAAAATTTGATATTCTGCATCATCTGCCGGTAAATACCTTATATACAAATGTGTTGGATTAAGATTGCTTCCGCTCTCTGTTTGTCCATTTCCTTTCAGGTTATTGTATGCTTCTTGCATATTCTCTACTGAATAAGGATTATTTAGTTGTTTACCCAACACAATCATTTCTTTTTCAAAAAAAGCACCACTACTATTAGCTAAACGATTAGTATAATCTGTTTCTTTTTTGCAATTTGGAGTAAACACTAAAAGGGCTAAAAAACTCATAATAAATAAAGGATTATTTATTCGTTTTAAAGTTTTGTGTTTTGTGTTTTGTGTTTTGTGTTTTCATAAAGTAATAATTTTCTTGAATATAGTGAAAATTATTTAATTAACAGATAAACAGTTAGTTAAATTTAGTTGCTTAGTTAAATATTCTTCGTGAGATTCTGAATCAAGTTCAGAATGACAGATGAAAATTGGAAATGTAATATGTTACCTTCTTTTCTTATTCTTGCTATTTTTAGCAGATTGCTTATGTTTTTCCGCCAACCATTTTGGCTTATTTCCAGCTCCAGAATTTCCTCCTTTTCTGTCGGTAAATTCTTTTTTATCTCCTCCTTGTTTTGGTCTACCCAATAGTTTTTCTAGTAAGTCAAATCTTTTTGCTTTTGTCAATTGATTCTTAATCCATTGGTGATTTTCCTTTTTGTACCAAAAGAAAAATTTATGTTGATTTTGCTTCTCTTGTTTAGTCTTAGGCGTGTAATACGGCTTCATGGTATAAGGATGAATACCAGAATAATAAATCACTGTGGCAACCGTCATTGGAGTAGGAGTAAAATCCTGTACTTGTTCCAATTGGAACCCCATGTCTTTAGTTTCTGCAGCAAGATTAGCCATGTCCTCTTCTTTACATCCTGGATGAGAAGAAATAAAATAGGGAATCAATTTTTGATTCAAATCATACTTCTTATCTATCTTATCGTAATTTTCTTTAAACGTATGAAAATGTTTAAAGTCTGGTTTTCTCATTAACCTCAATGTATCTGGAGCAGTATGTTCAGGAGCAACTTTTAATCTTCCTGACACATGTCTTTTTTGAAGCTGTTCCATGTATTCCATCATGTCGTCTTCATCTCCATTTTTATTGTAAGATTTTGTCAATAAATCATAACGAATTCCACTACCAATAAATGCTTTTTTAATTCTAGGTAATTCATCTACTTTCTTGTACAAGTCCGTCATAGGCTTATGACTAGTATCCAAATTGCTACAAACAACTGGGTGAATACAAGATGGGCTCACACATTTATCACAAATGCTTTGCACCTTTCCTTTCATCTTATACATATTAGCAGAAGGTCCAGCCAAATCGGATAAATACCCTTTAAAATCAGGCATGTGGGTTACTTTGTTCACTTCTTTTAAGATAGATTCCTCACTTCTACTTGCAATAAATTTCCCTTGATGAGCAGAAATAGTACAAAAACTACAACCTCCAAAACAACCTCTATGTGTATTGACAGAAAATTTTATCATTTCGTAAGCCGGTATAGGCCCTCTTTTATTATATTTTGGATGAGGAAGTCGAGTGTATGGCAAATCAAAAGATGCGTCTATTTCAGACTCCGTCATTGTATCGTAAGGAGGGTTTATTATCAAATTCTTCCCACTAACTTCTTGTATGATTCTATCAGCAATTAATTTGTTAGACTCTTGCTCTACATGTTTAAAATTAGCAGCAAATTTCTTTTTGTCTTTTAAGCAAACTTCATGTGAATTAAGAGTTAAATCTTTCCAATTTTTATTTTTTGGGATTCCATCTTCTTTAGGTCTTAAATAAGCAGTTTGCTGTACCATAGTTAATTGATGAAAAGGAATTCCTTTTTTAAGCATTTGAAGAATTTCTTTCAATGCTTTTTCTCCCATTCCATAAACCAATAAATCAGCTTTAGAATCTTCTAGTATAGTAGGCATTAATTTATCACTCCAGTAATCGTAATGAGTCACCCTTCTTAATGACGCTTCTATTCCTCCAATAAGAACAGGAACATCTGGATATAAATCTTTTAAAATTCTTGAGTAAGTGACTGCTGCATAATCCGGCCTAAAACCAGATTTTCCTCCAGGAGTATAGGCATCAGTACTTCTTAATCGGATATTAGCTGTGTAATGATTTACCATGGTATCCATACAGCCAGAAGTAACTCCAAAAAAGTACTTTGGGACTCCTAGTTTTTTAAAATCCCTCAAATCATCTTTCCAGTTTGGTTGAGGAATTATAGCAATCCTGAAACCTTCGCTTTCAATTAATCTACCAACCACAGCAGTTCCAAAAGCCGGATGATCCACATAAGCATCACCAGATACAAGGATAACATCCAGTTGTTCCCAGTCTCTTTTTTCTACTTCCTTTTTGGTAATAGGAAGCCATGCAGTAATTGGTAATCTAAAATCATCCATGGCACAAATATAGGTTGATTTTTTGTTTTAAATTTTTACATAAAACGAATAATACGTTAATAATTTAAAATTAAATTCTAAATTAGTTACATTTTGCAAGCTCTTTGCTAAAATACAACTGATTAAAAACAAATATTTAATAATTAAAAAATCAAATAATATGATACTAAAAAAATTACTATTACCACTTATTTTATTAACTGCATTTATCTCATTTTCACAAGAGTGGGACCCTACAGTTTATAAATATGGAGAACAATATCCTGGATATGTAATAGATGCAAAAGGAAAAAAAATTGAAGGGTTTATCAAATACACAAATAGATATGACCTACAAAACACTGTTGTATTCTTTACCGAAAAAGGGAATAGAAAAACAAAAGAAAAATATAAGGCTAAAGATTTGAAAGAATATAAAATGGCTGATAAACTATATAAGTGTATTAATTATTCTGGAGGATTACTAAAAAAACCTATAAGAGGAAACTTAGTAATAGGAGAAGGTTGTATTACTCGTTATGTATGGTATAATAACGAAACTACTGTAGTTAGAAAAAATCCAGGAGAATCTTACGAAGATTATATGGTAAGAAAATATCCTTCTACAAGCGTTTACAAAAATCAAAATAGCGGAGAAGTAAAAACTATGCAAAGTTTTGCTTTAGGTTATGCTAAAAAAATGTCTGCTTTTATTAAAGACAATAAAGATTTAGCTGCTAAAGTGAAAGGAAAGAAGAAAGGATATAGAATGCTTGCAATTGAAGCAATTTTTGATGAATATAACGAAGCTTGTAAACAATAAATTATGAATTATAAATCATTAACATTATTGCTAATAGGACTTTTTGTTTCAACATTAAGTCTAGCTCAAGAACCCTCTTATAAATGGGCTGAGCCTAACACGAATGATTATCCCGCAAGGAATATCAATAAACTTTTATCTATTGGTGATGACGGTTTTGTGTTACTTAGAATAGATAAAACTCAAATTTATAGACCTGTTTACTTTCTAGAGAGGTTTAATGCTGAGTTAAAAAAAGTAGATACCCGAAAAGTTGAGTTTGATGGAGGAGTGATTAAGGAAGCTTTTTTCTTGGATGAGATAAAAGTCGTAAATGATAAGATTTACGCTATGATTACTAAATGGAGTAAATCAGCTCAAAAAAGAACTCAAGTTATTAGACAACTATCTTTAGATGGGACAATGGATGAAGGTGTTGAACTGGATTTTATTTCTGCAGAAAAAATGAGAAAGAGTGGTAGTTTTAAGACTGTATTTTCAGATGATGGATCTAAATTACTAGTGCTTTCAGAATTTCCTTTTGAAAAGAAGGCTATGGACAAGATAAAATTAACTTGCTATACTTTTCCAGCAATGAGACCACTTTGGGATGCTGAAAAAGTATTGAGTTTCGCATCAAAAAGAAGTGTTACTCATGACTTAGCTGTAGATAATAGTGGAAATGGTTATGTCTTTAAGAGGTTTTACGAAAAGCAAAAATACACTTATACTATTTATGCATGTAACGGTAAACAAGGATTTGCTGAACCAAACACGATAAATATGGGTGGTGAAGTAATAGAAGATTACAGAATGATGTTCGATACAAAAAATCAGTTTTTTATGTATTCTACTTATTCAAACTCTATGTCCAAAAATGTAAAAAAAATAAAAGGGACAGTGTTTGTAAAATACAGTGAGCTTAGGCAAACAAAATTTGAAAAAAAATTATGGGATAAAGCTCTTGTTGCAAAAGTAGAAGGTAGTAGAATGGCCGAAAAAGGAGAAAAAGCCTTTTTAGGATATACTCATATTAAAGACATTTTATTCAGGAAGGATGGTAAGATGTTAGTCTTAATGGAACAATTAAACCATTTGACTAAGACAATTGCAGGGACTTCACCTATTCAATATAGTCACGAATGGCACTATAAAGATTTTATTGTACAATGTTTAGATGCAGAAAGTGGAGAATTAGCATGGTGGCAATCTTTTGAGAAATCACAAGATTTTACAACTAGTAAAGATGTGGAACATTATGGTTCATATGTTTATCATTTGAAAAATGACAGGTTATTTGTGTTGTGGAATAATCAAAAATTAACTGGAGCCTCAATTCCTGCTCATAATTGGACAGAACCAGACGGAACTAAATATGTAAAGCACAGAGCTTTTAATGATAAAACGGTCCATGGGACTTTTATTAGAGTAATAGAACCAGATGGTAGCGAAGCCTTCAGCAATAGAAAATTTGGATTGCCTTTATTTAATATGCACAAAGGAGCAGTATTTGAAATGAGTTTGAATACAGATTTCTCATTTAATATTGATGGAAACCTTGTTATTATGGCAACAATGCACAATGGAGGAAAAAGGTTTAGATTTGGATTTATAGGATTATAAATTCAAAATATACACGTACAAAAAAAGCCTCTTTGAAAACTTCAAAGAGGCTTTTTGTTTTATATAATAGTTTACTTGTCTTTTACTTTACATGTGTTAACCCCAATTAAAGTATACAGAGGGCAGAAATTAATTAAACTAGTAACAGCAAAAATAATTGCTACAACTAATAAAACTAAAGCCAATGTACCTTCTACAGCTCCTGTAAAATACAATGCAGCAATAATTGCAGCTAAAACTGTTCTTATTGTTTTGTCTTTATTACCCATGTTCTTTTTCATATTTCAGTCTTTTTGATTGATTAAAAATAGTTATTCAATTAATTTCTTACAAATTTGACGACAACAATCATAAAAATATACGAAAATGTGCGTTTTTTCGTTATTTTTGTTCACTTGGTAATAATAGCCCAATAATGTTTAAAAAAACTTTCACTTTAGCGCTAGCTGTAATTCTTTTATCTTCTTGTAAAATAAGGTATTCTACTAGTAGTGGAGGAAATCTAAATGAAAATATTAAAACATTTTCTATAGAGCAATTTACCAATCAAGCAACATTGGGACCATCAACAATTGGTCTGACTTTTACCGAAAAATTAAGAGAGCTTTTTCAATCGCAAACAAAACTAGAACTAGTTTCTACGAATGGAGATTTAAGTTATGAAGGAACAATTTCTGATTATAACATTAGACCAATCGCTTTACAAGGAGATCAAACGGCCGCACAAAATAGATTGACGATTTCAATTAAAGTTACTTTTGTCAACCAAATAGAGACTAAAGATAATTTTGAAAAAACATTTTCGAGATTTGCAGATTATAGTAGTACAACAGATATAAGTTCTGTTCAAGATGGGTTGATAGAAGAAATTTTTGATCAATTGACACAAGATATTTACGATAAAACTTTGGGAGATTGGTAACAAAAAAAACGTTCATATCGCTTATGCAAAACCCTTTCTTGGTCTCCCAAGAAGAGGTAGAGGAATTGAATGCATTGCAAAAACAATATCCTTATTGTTCGTCTATTTCTATGTTGCTTTCAAAATCATACCATACTCAAGAGAGTATCAGTTTTGAAAAGCAATTAAAAAACACAGCTATTTCTATTCCAGATAGAGCAGTTTTATACGATTTAATAAATTTAGAAGGAGAGGTTGAAAAAGTAGAATTGGTCAAAGAAGAAATAACTCCAATTCTTGAAGAAAAGGAAGAGGAACAAATACCAAGTATAGAAAAGAAAGAAGCAAAACTAACTCACAAAGAAAATATTGAGCAAATTGTTTCGAATAATAAAGAAATAATAAAAGACAAGGAGAGTCAGGACTTAGAAAATTTAATATTATCAAATGTCTTGGGGTCTGTTTCGTTATTAGATGAAGAAATAGAAGAAGAAGAAATAGAAAAAATTTCTGAGGTAAAACATGAATTCGACACTTCAACTTCACATTCATTTTACGACTGGTTATCACCATCAGTATCTGAAAAAGAATCAGTTGAATTGTTAAAAGATGCAGAGCCAACTGTAGAAGAAATGGTAGATAAATTTATAAAAGAAAGAAAAACTGACTCTAGCCATATTAGATTAAATAAAGAGGAATCACAAAAAAAATTCTTCTCACCAATTGAGGTTGGAAAGAACAGTTTGTTGGAAAAAGATGATTTTGCAACAGAAACTTTGGCAAAAATATATGTAACCCAAGGATTATATGACAAGGCAATAGCTACTTATGAGCGATTAAGTTTGAAAAATTCAGAAAAAAAGAGTTACTTTGCCAAACAAATTGAGAAAATAAAACAAAATTTAAGTTAAAAATGGGAACATTAGTATTAGTATTATCAATCGTAGCAGCAGCATTATTAATGTTGGTTATTCTTATCCAGAACCCAAAAGGAGGAGGAATTGATTCATCATTTGGTGTAGCTAACCAGTTGGGAAGTGTTAAAAAAACAAATGATGTAGTTGAAAAAGCTACATGGTACATTGCAATAGTAATTGTAGTATTAGCATTGTCATCTTCATTCCTTATTGGAACACCAACAGGAACTGTTGAAACAGGAGAATCTAAATTTGATCCAAATTATAGAAATACAATACCAACAGAAGTACCAGTTGTAAATCCTACTCAAGGAAATCCTGGAGCTCCTGCTGGACCAGTTGGAGGATAATTTACTAAAGAAATATTTATTACCGTCTAAAAAATATTTTTAGACGGTTTTTTTATGCTTTATACTTTCAATAATATTTTTAAAGTCAGTGAAAAAATAAAGATTAAATTTGGTACATTTGAAAATGATTCAACTACTAGAGTGCGGATTATTTTTTTTGTAAAAGGTGTACTAATTTATAACATATGCTTTCTTTTGATAATACTGAAGTTGCCTTCTCTGGCAAATCAAATTCCGAGTTAAAATGGGCTCATAGACTATTTAAATTAATTGGAAATAACAAATTAATTGTATTTGGGAAATGGGCTACAAATTTTGCGTTAGCAATAAAATTACCGATTACAGGAATTATAAAAAAGACAATTTTTAAACAGTTTTGTGGAGGTGAAAATGTAGAAGAATGTAAAACAGTAATCAATAAATTGGATGAATACGCAATAGGAACAATATTGGATTATTCTGTAGAGGCTAAAGCAAATGAGGAAGAGTTGGAAGCATGTTGTCAAGAACTAGAAAGAGGAATAAAACTAGCTTCTGGAGCAAAAGAAATACCATTTGTGGTATTTAAAGTGTCTGGAGTTGCAGCACTTAGTTTATTAGAAAAATACAACAATGAATTACCAAAGAATGATCCAGAATATGATGCGGCTTATTCAAGAGTAGAAAGACTATGTAAAGCAGCTTACGAAGCAAATACACCTATTTTTATAGATGCTGAAGAAACTTGGATTCAAGAAACTATTGATAGAATAGCAGAAGAGATGATGGTGAAATACAATAAAGAAAAGGCTATTGTTTACAATACTTTGCAATTGTATAGATGGGATAGATTAAAGGCGCTTAAAAGCTTCCATATTATATCTAAAGAAAAAGGATACCACCTAGGAGTAAAGCTGGTGAGAGGTGCCTATATGGAGAAAGAAAGAGAAATGGCAGAGGAGAAAAATTACAAATCTCCAATCCAACCCAATAAAGCTGCCACAGATAAAGATTATGACTTGGCAATAACATATTGTGCCGAAAACAATATTGCATTATGTGCTGGAACTCACAATGAAGAAAGCTCATTGTTACTTGTGAAATTGATGAAAGAAAATAAGTTAGACAAAGCTGACTCTAACTTTTATTTTGCTCAATTATTGGGTATGAGCGACCACATTAGTTTCAATTTATCCAAACAAGGATACAATGTGGCAAAGTATGTTCCATATGGACCAGTGAAAGAAGTAATTCCTTACTTAATTCGTAGAGCAGAAGAAAACACTTCTGTTGCAGGTCAAACAAGTAGAGAGCTAGGATTGATATCTCTTGAAATGAAAAGAAGAAGTTTACTAAAGAAAGCTTAATTCCCCTTAAAGAAATTAACAATTGACTCTTATTTACTTCCAATAATATTGGCTGTAAGGCGTTATCTAAACCCTTATATTTGCTAAAATCACGTATTATACCCGATAAAAAATATTAAATATGAAAAAGTCATTGTTGTACATAGGAATTTCTACAGTATTATTTGTAGGATGTGTTCCTGCTAAAAAGTATGAAGATTTAAAGGCAAAAAACGAACAATGCCAAGAGGAATTGGCAAAATTCCAAACAGAAAATGAGCAATTTAAAACTGAAAATACAGAATTGACTCAAATGCTAGAGACAAAAAAATCGGAATTGGCTTCAGCAAATGAGGAGATGGAAGATGCTAAAAGAAAATTTTTAGAGAAAGAGAAACAATACGATAAGTTGTCACAATTATATGATGATATATTATTGAGGTACGATAGATTATTAGCAAACTCTTCTAATGAGAATAAGACACTATCTTCAAGATTAGAAAATACTCAAAAGGAATTACAAGAAAAAGAAGATCAATTAAATGTATTGGAGAAAAGTTTGAATGAACTTAAACTTGCTTTAGAGAACAAGCAAAATGCATTGGAACTAAGAGAACAAAGAGTAAAAGAGTTGGAGGAATTAATTGCTCAGAAAGATGCTACAGTAAATGTATTAAAAGAAAAAGTTTCTAAAGCATTATTGGCATTTGAAAACAAAGGATTAACAGTAGTACAAAGAAACGGGAAAGTTTATGTGAGCCTTGAAGCTAAATTATTATTTGCTTCAGGAAGTACACAAGTAGGTACCGAAGGAAAAGTAGCAGTTATCCAATTGGCTAAAGCTTTGGAAACAGAAGAAGAATTGGAAATAATTGTAGAAGGGCATACAGATTCAGATGATTTGAAATCTGCTAGCCATCCAAAAAACAACTGGGAATTAAGTGTATTAAGAGCAACATCTGTAGTTGAAATTATGACTGGTAACAGTACAATTAACCCAAAAATATTATCTGCTGCAGGAAGAAGTAAATACAATCCAATAGGAGAGGTAAAAGCTGCTAACAGAAGAATAGAAGTTATATTAACTCCTAACTTGGATAAACTATATGACATAATTTCTAACTAATAAGAAGGATTGAGGTCTATTATTAGTTACTTTTGTCAAAACACATTGGCTTAATCCTTGTAAGAGATTAAGTAAAAAACGAAAAAAAAATGAAAAAAATAATTCTTTCATTCTTAGTAATTGCTTTACTAACTACTGGATTTTCGCAAGACACATCACAAAATTGGAAACTTTATCCAGGTAAAACTGATACTGTATTGCCAACAGATACTGTGTTCGGAATCAAACATTCATTGAAAAAAGGAACCATTACTGTTGTAAAAGATAGTAGAATAGATAAAGTTTCAGATGCAATGCGTGGAGGTGCTTCCAATCATCCAATTATTACAGGATATAGAGTACAAATCATTTCATCTTCTACAAAATCAACAGTAGATAGCGAAAGAGGTAAATTCATGTCGAGTTATAGCGGAACAAAAACCTATATTGATTATAAAGTTCCAAATTTCAGACTAAGAGTAGGAAACTACAGAAATAAATTGGAGGCTCAAAAATTTCAAAATGAGATTAAAAAAGCGTTTCCATACACTTTAGTTATTTCTGACTCAATTGACCTACCTAGATTAGATTAATACATGGATGAGAAAGAAATAAAGAAAAGAAATATAAGAGCTCTATCACAAGATGAATTGATAGAGTTTTTTTTGGAAAAAGTAGAAAAGAAATTTAGAGCCAATCAAGTATTTGATTGGGTTTGGAAAAAGTCTTTCACTTCATTCGAAGCTATGTCTAATATTTCTTTAGAGACAAGAGAAGTGTTAGAAGAGAATTTCTATTTCAATAAACTAACCATTGACACCAAACAAATAAGTACTGATGGAACCATAAAGTGTGGTTTTAAGTTATATGACGGAAGTATAGTAGAAGGAGTTCTTATTCCTACAAAAAAGAGAATGACAGCTTGTATTTCTTCGCAAGTGGGTTGCAGTTTGGCGTGTTCATTTTGTGCCACTGGTAAACTTAAGCGAATGCGAAATCTTACTTATGACGAGATTTACGACCAAGTAGTAGAAATTAACAACTTGGCTAAAGAAAACTACGACAAACCCCTTACAAACATAGTTTATATGGGAATGGGAGAGCCATTGCTTAATTACAAAAACACATTAGAATCAGTAAAAAAAATCACTTCGGACGAAGGACTAGGAATGGCATCTAGAAGGATTACGGTTTCTACTGCTGGGATTGCAAAAATGATTAAGAAACTAGGTGATGATGACGTTAAATTTAACTTAGCTCTATCGCTACACGCTACCAATGATGAAGCTAGGGACAAAATAATGGAGATTAACCAACAGAACTCTTTAGGCTCTTTGGCAGAAGCATTAAAATATTACTACGATAAAACGGGTAATATGGTGACTTACGAATATTGCTTGCTTGATGGAGTAAATGATTCACTAAAAGAAGCTCACGAGTTAGTTCAGTTTTGCCAGCACGTTCCTTCTAAGGTAAATTTAATAGAATATAATCCTATTGATGGAGGAGAATTTGATAAATCAGATTCAAAATCTACGGAGAGATTTGCTGCATATTTAGAAAAAAATGGAGTACCTGCAAATGTACGTAGAAGTAGAGGTAAAGACATAGATGCAGCTTGTGGTCAACTGGCAAATAAGGATTAAGAGATTTACTTCATAAATTTCAGATTCCTTGAGTACATAATTACAAAAGCAATTGTAAAGACAAGGAAGATTCCATAAGCCCAAAATACTGCTGTAGATAGTGTAAATATTAAAAGAGGAATAAGTCCAACAACTTTAGAGGCAAGATACAAATGAAACCCTACTTTTTTTAATTGATACATCAAGAAGGCTCCAAATAAGCTTAATAAAATAGATAATATACTCATAGCTTGAAGAGTAACATTATTATCCATTTGTTCTTTATTAAAGATTTCTAAATCTCTAATATTTTCATCCATTCCAGGTAAATTCTCACCTAACTCCTCCATTGAAACAATAGTCAGCTCAAAAGCTTCTTGTTGTGCTAGTTCATCATAAGTAACTA
>Ga0075466_1000716_pt1 | contig 12299 bp, 9 predicted proteins | sample DEB08_DNA_16_FD_71486 | JGI IMG/M metagenome (GOLD analysis project Ga0075466, IMG submission 71486) | Aqueous microbial communities from the Delaware River and Bay under freshwater to marine salinity gradient to study organic matter... | ecosystem: Environmental > Aquatic > Marine > Coastal ... | reverse complement strand
AATAAAGGCGCGGTAGCAAAGTGGTAATGCAGTGGACTGCAACTCCGCGATCGTCGGTTCGATTCCGACCCGCGCCTCCATTCAACGTCCTTGTTGAATCCCTCCCCATCCTTTTATATGACCTTATTTACTCGCCGATTGACTCGCTGACCAAGTTGCTGACTCATTAGTCCTACTTTGAGCTGATATGCATTATTGTATCTGCTACCCTTCTCGCCTCAATAATAACGATAAATAACAGGGATACCCCTATGCCAGAAATTACATTGTTCGGTTGGTTTCACACCATAGTCGGCATTGCCGCCCTCGTATTCGGCGTTTACTCTCTCGCCAAATTTAAGGTAATCCAATCCTCAGAGTTCACTGGCAAGGTCTATCTTGCCTGTACATTGATCGCCGCTATTTCAGCCCTGTTTATCTATCATCGTGATGGTTTTGGGCCGGCGCATATGTTGGCTGTATTAACCTTGCTCGCGGTACTGGTAGGTGCTGTTGCAGAAAAGACTAGCGTATTCGGTAAGTTCTCGCCGTATCTGCAAGCCGTAAGCTACACGGGCACTTTCCTGTTTCATATGATTCCAGCGATTACAGATGGCCTAACGCGTCTGCCAGCCGATGCGCCCATAGTGACTAGCATCGAAGACCCCTTATTGTTGGGTTTCTATATGGCCTTTTTGTCCACCTATGTTATTGGTGTTATCGCACAGATTATCTGGCTGCGTAAGCGCTCGAGCTAAGGCATTCGAAAGTAGGTGCTATATAGTAGGTGCTAGACAGTAGGCACTAGGTAGTAGGCAATAGATAGTAGGCAATAGATAGTAGATAGCAATCTGCCATGGCCCGCGAAAGCAGACCATGGCAGACTTCTTAAATCATAGTCTTAAGCAGAACCCTGTTCAGGCTCCTGTTTCAAAAACTCCGATCCCGCCAAATACAAGTAATGCACATGACGCTCATACTGAGTAATCGCATCGGCAATAATCTGTTCCTGGCTGTAGCTCAAAATATCGTACTGCTGACCACCTCGAAGTAAGAACACCTCGGCACGGTAGTAGTCATCATTCTTGTCATCCGCATAGTTGGGCATAGCAAAGTGGCGCAGTCTAATCTGATAGTTAAAGTTCTCGGCATTTTCAATATTAATAATTAATCTAACGTTATCTGTTTCCGAGGCTAACTCTGCGGTAATACCATTGAGCTCAAATTCGGCAACTAGCTGCTCAAGGGCAGGTAGGGCAGAATTAGCAATAAACTTTTCAGCTTGGCGAAGTTCAGGATGCGCTGTTAAAGAAGCCAGCTGCTTTTTCCAATTGGCTTTTGAAAACTGCTGAATAGTGCTGTGGTGCTGCACACTGTCCTGCAACATATAGTCTGCTTTGAGTGCCTTAAACAGGCTGTAACAAAATATTAGCAGCACAAACATAAACGGAAATGCAGAGGCGATGGTCAAGGTTTGCAGTGCACCCAAACCGCCCACAGACAGCAATAATGCGGCGATAATACCGATCACTGAGGTCCAAAAAATACGCTGCCATACCGGTGTATCTTCCTTACCACCAGAGGTCAGAGTATCAATTACCAACGCGCCAGAGTCTGCCGATGTAATAAAGAAGGTAGTGATTAGGCAGATAGCAATGGCAGACAGCAACGAGGACAGAGGGAACTGCTCAAAAAACACAAACAGCGCCACAGGCACGTTGGCACCCACCGCCTCAGCCAGATTGGATGCCGGGTTAGTGGCAATCTCATTAATCGCAGTATTACCAAAGACAGTCATCCACAAAAAGGTAAATCCAGCCGGTATAAAGAGTACCCCAATAATAAATTCACGGATGGTACGGCCCTTGGAAACCCGGGCGATAAACATACCCACAAACGGAGACCAGGATACCCACCAGCCCCAGTACAGAAGCGTCCAGCCACCGATCCAGTCATCTTTTTTGTCATAGGCGTAGAGGTTAAAGGTACTGCTCACAATCTCGCTTATATAGGCGCCCGTGTTCTGCACAAAAATTTGTAGCAGAAGAATCGTAGGCCCGAAAAACAGCACGAACAGCATAAGAGCCACAGCCAGCGTCATATTGAGATTCGACAGGCGTTTAATGCCACGATCTAGACCCAGCACAACAGACATAGTGGCAAGCATAGTAATGCCAATAATCAGCGTTATCTGTACCCCAGTAGCCTCAGGAACACCCACTAAATAATGTAATCCAGCATTAAGCTGCTGTACCCCAAAGCCCATAGAAGTGGCAACGCCAAAGATAGTGCCAACCACCGCAAAGGTATCTACCGCATGGCCAATACCGCCATAGATACGGTCGCCAATAAGCGGGTAAAGGGCAGAGCGGGGCAGCAAAGGCAATCCGTGGCGATAGGAAAAGTAGGCCAGAGTTAGCGCCACAATGGTATAGATTCCCCAAGCATGGAGGCCCCAGTGGAAAAAGGTAATACGCATCGCCTCTTTGGCAGAAGCAACGGTAGCCGCATCACCGACAGGGGGTGACATGTAGTGCATCACCGGCTCAGCAACACCAAAGAACATCAAACCAATGCCCATGCCCGCAGAAAACAACATCGAAAACCAAGATAGCCGAGTATAAGCCGGCGCATCATGGTCCATGCCAAGCTTTATATCACCCAGTCTGCTGATCATAATGAAAATAACAAACAGCAGAAATATAGCCACCGAGAGCACATAGATCCAACTGACCTTAGTGACCAAAAAGCCCTGCAGTTGCGTAAAATGCTGAGTAGCGACCTCAGGCCAAATCGCCGTCAACAGAGCAAAAAATATGGTTGTAAATAGAGAAGCCACAAATACAGGTGGGTTTATCTTAGTTGCCGGTAACATAAAGGGGGTCGCTTTGGTCAGTGGCGCCCGCAAACCCATTAGGGCGGGGACGATGACTGGTGAAACCAGTCAATATTTGGTGCCTAGTACGACCTACCTATAGGCCTGACACCTTATTTTTTATTTTTGATCCTTGAGTCTAACAAAGTTTTTCAGTGATTTCAGAGCTGTGGCGTGATCCGGTAATTACTGGGCAAAAAACCCCGTAAAACCGCTGGATTGCTTCCCATTTTGGAGATTGATCATGTATACTTCTCGCCGCTAGAATCTGACCGGTGAAAGGTTGAGCAACTAGCAGGCCGGTCGGCAAGACTGGCAGGATCATCGTTAAGCAAAGATGGTTCAAAGCCCACCTAGTTACACGCCCGGGTGGCGAAATTGGTAGACGCAAGGGACTTAAAATCCCTCGGTGGCAACACCGTGTCGGTTCAAGTCCGACCCCGGGCACCATAATCCCTATGGATCCTCAGCATAACGCACTGTTAAATCTCCAGCTCCTTCAGATAACTCGAGGTACAGCAGACACAAAACTATTTCAAATATACCTTTACCAAAGGTACAGTGTATTGCTCCTCAAACGCTATTCCTCACCATTTACAACATCACCAGAGTAAACGACGAATAGTCTTGGTACAGAGCATAAAAAGCGCCTCTAATAACGTAAAAGTTACGTTATTATGAGGTTTCATAGCGGAGATAATCATGCGATACACCCTTTTTACCACGCCCATACTCAGCCCTATACTCCGAGTGATTTCTAGGATTATCTTAAAAATAATTCGCTGGCGAGTGGTCGGATCAATCCCAACAGATCAGCGAAAATATGTACTTATAGTAGCGCCGCACACTTCAAACTGGGATTTTGTATTGTTTGTTTTGGCCGTCTCTGTGTTGCGTCTAAAACCCAGCGTACTCATCAAAAGCACTCTCTTTATAGGTCCTTTGGGCTGGTTCTTGCGTTACTGTGGAGCCATCCCCGTGAATCGCTCTCAGGCAAACTCATTAGTCAGTTACATTGCCTCTATCTACCAAGAGCATGAGGATTTCGTATTAATTGTCACGCCTGAGGGAACCCGCAGTCCGAACGCTAACTGGAAACGTGGGTTTCATCATGTTGCAACAGCCGCACAGGTGCCTATCCTGATTGTCTATGTAGATAGCGTTATAAAGACTATTGGCATAGAAGGGGTGATGGAGCCCACTGACGATATAGAGGGAGATATAATTAAGCTCAAAAAGTTTTTTGATACAAAAAGCGGCTTAAAGCCAAAAAATTATGCCTCTTAAGGCCTTCGGGTTTAATCCCGTCACGCTGGGGGCTCGCCAAAAGATTCCAGCCTTCGCTGGAATGACGGAGTTCATGGTTCCAAGTAAGGTCTGTCACGGTACCCGAGCCCATATCCCGTGACCCCAGCCCAAGTCCCGTCACCCCAGCCCAAGTCCCGTCACCCCAGCCCAAGTCCCGTCACCCTAGCCCAAATCCCGTCACCCCAGCCCAAATCCCGTCACCCCAGCGTAGGCTGGGGGCTCGCCAAAAGATTCCAGCCTTCGCTGGAATGACGGAGTTCATGGTTCCAAGTAAGGTCTGTCACGGTACCCGAGCCCATATCCCGTGACCCCAGCCCAAGTCCCGTGACCCCAGCCCAAGTCCCGTCACCCCAGCCCAAGTCCCGTCACCCCAGCGTAGGCTGGGGTCTCGCGAAAAGATTCCAGCCTTCGCTGGAATGACGGAGTTCATGGATTTAAGGAAGATCTGTCACGCTACCCGAGCCCTAATCTCGTGACCACAGCCCTTATCTCGTCACCTCAGCCCAAATCCCGTCACTCCAGCGTAGGCTGGGGTCTCGTGAAAAGATTCCAGCCTACGCTGGAATGACTTAGCTACGCTGGAATGACTTAGCTTCGCTGGAATGACGCGGTTCCGCTGAAGAGACGTGGTTCCGCTGAAAAGACATGACTTCGCTGGGACGACGTTCCTACGCTGGAATCATATACCTTCGTTGGAATTACACAGGCTCAATCAGCAATGGTTTTGTCATTTACTCTCCGGTACCACTACTATACTCTCGAGCTTTGGCATCCTTGCTAATTTACGTGCTGTATCCTGGCACATTAGAGCAGTCTAATAATGAAAACAGACCCGCAAAGTATTGTGATTGGTGCCGGTATCGTCGGTATCTGCACTGCTCTTTATCTTCAGGAGAAGGGCCGCCAGGTCACGTTGATCGATCGGATGGCACCGGGAGAGGGTACCAGCTCCGGTAACGCAGGCATTATTTCAGTGGGCTCTGTGCACCCTGAAGCCATGCCCGGTATCTGGAAAGAAATCCCCCATATGCTATTGCAGCGCCGAGCGCCTATTAGTTTGCGGCCGGCTTATCTGCCACACATTATTCCGTGGTTTGCGAGTTTTCTTGCCAGCAGTTCAGTGGCCAGGGCAGATCAGTCATCTGTCGGCATCAGTGCCCTCAGCATTCGTGCTCTAGATTTTTTACAACCGTTGGTTCAGAAGGCCAACGCCACGGCACTACTGCAGCAGGAAGGCTCGATCTACGTCTCTGAGACTGCAGCGCAGTTTGCTGCAGCCAAACGTAACTGCGCCTACTACGACCGACGGGGTGTGGACTATCAGATTATCGAGGGTGGCGAACTCATCGAACTCGAACCCAGTTTACGCCCTGGTCTTGCCGGTGGTGTGCTGGTGCATGCTGGCGGCAATAGCGTTTCGCCACTGGCGTTGTCTCAGAGTCTGTTTAGCCTTTTTCAAAAGCAAGGCGGGCAATTTATACAGGCTGAGGTAACCGGCTTTAAAACTGAGTGTAATCGGGTGACGGCGGTGCAGACGGATTCGGACCTGCCTTGCCTCGAAGTATGTGTCACCGCGGGGGCCTATTCCAAGACATTGGCTAAACAGCTGGGGAGTGCGGTTTTATTAGACACGGAACGGGGTTACAACATCCAATTACCGACCCCGGGCATTAAATTAAAGCGGCCCTTGCTGTTTGGTGCCCGTGCCTTTGCGGTAACCAGTATGCAAGACGGATTGCGCTTGGCAGGCACGGTTGAGTTTGCGGGTCTCAAGGCAAAGCCTAATTACAAACGCGCGTATATGCTCGCAGAGCAGGCTGCTTATCTATTCCCAAAACTTAATACTGAGGGTGGAGAGCCCTGGATGGGATACCGGCCGAGTATGCCGGATACGGTGCCGGTTATCTCTGCCTCGCCCAATTACGCCAATGTATTCTTTGGCTTTGGTCATGGGCACCTAGGGTTAACCCAGGCGGGGGTCACAGGTGCTATGCTGTCTGCACTGGCCACGGGTGATGAACCTCCTGTTGCAGTGGAGCAGTTTCGAATTGATCGAGGTTTTTTTAAAGATAGGGTTTAGACGAGGTGTTTTATAGGGGCCGTTTTATTAGAGCTTTCTTATTAGAGCTGTCTTATTAGAGCTACTTTAATAGAGCCCTCGATCCAATATAAAAATTATAAGAATAATAAAATGACCGCAACCTTTCCAGATAATAATCAAACGCGCCAGTGGATTAATCCCACAGGCAAACTCGCGTCAGATTTAAACGGAACGCTCTAATGGAAGTCACAGACTATATTGGGCCGCTCTCACTAGTGCCAGCCGGCGTGGCTGTACTGTTGGCATTCACAACGCGCAATACTGTATTTTCTCTTGCTGTCGCCTGCCTGATTGGCGTGCTAGTGGCGGGCGAGGGGTTGCTGGGATTTCCAAACTTGTTGGTAGGGGCACTGGGTAACGAAGGCTTCTCGTGGATATTATTACTCGAGTTTTTTATCGGCATACTCCTGGCCTTTTTTCAGCGCACGGGAGCCACGGTCAACTTTTCCAATTTTATTGAACGCAAACAGATGAACCGCAAGCGAGTCCAGTTAATCTCCTGGGGCATGGGCATGTTTGTGTATTTTAGTGATTACTTCAGTCCGCTGTTTGTGGGTTCGACCATGCGCAGCCTGTCAGATCGCTACAAAATCTCCCGAGAAAAGCTCGCCTATATCTGCGACTCGACGTCAGCGCCCATGAGTATTCTAGTGCCCTTTACAGGCTGGGCTGTGTTTGTCGCGGGCCTCACCATTGGCATGGGGCCAGTAGCGGGAGCGGGTGATGCGATGAGCTTCTTTATGGCAGCTATCCCCTTTAATATTTATCCGATTCTCACCATCATTATGGTCGGTCTGATTGCCTCCGGCATGGTGCCAGACTTTGGTCCTATGAAAACTGCGGAACGTCGCGCCATGGAAGAGGGCAAAGTGGTTCGTGATGGTGGCGAGCCGCTTATGGCGGATGAGCTCACAGGAATCGAACCCTCGCCAGGAATTCGTACCAGCCTGTTTTGGAATTTCGTTTTTCCTGTGATGCTGGTGATTGGTTTTGCATTGGGGTCGGTGTATATGACCGACAGTGCCAAGCCTCTAGAAGCCTTTATGCTGGCCGTCTTTGTGTTAGCCATCATTATGCGTATACAGGGTGTGGCTCTGGATGAGATTACCTCCACAGCGATGCTAGGTATCAAAGGTATTATGCCGGCTGTAGTCATTCTTGCCTTTGCCTATGCGCTCAACGATCTGTCGGCTGCACTCAATACGGCAGACTACATTGTGTCGGTAACGTCGAGCTGGTTGACCCCGGCGCTACTGCCGGTACTGGTGTTTATTATCTCTGGCATTATTGCTTTTTCAACCGGCACCTCCTGGGGTACCTACGCGATTATGATTCCTATTTCCGTGCCCCTGGCCTTTACGTTTTCCGGCGACGAACTGTCGACACTGGTTTACGCAACATTAGCGGCTACAGCAGGTGGCGGCGTATTTGGCGACCATTGTTCACCACTGTCGGACACCTCAATATTAGCCTCCACCGGAGCAGCATCGGACCACATAGACCACGTTAAAACCCAGATGCCTTACTCTTTAGTAGTGGGTGTTATTACCGTTCTGGCCTATCTCTGGTTGGGAATGAGCCTGTAGAATAGACTCTGCTATCATCAACCCACAATAACGCACCAAGGTATTAGCTCATCGACGAAACGATCTTAAATCTGCTGGAAGCCAACAAGCACAATGCCTGGAAAATCATTCCCATTCTGGCTTTTCTGGAAGCCTGTCCGGGGCTGGGCATCTTTGCCTCCGGTGTTATTTTGTTATCGGTGGCCACGTTTCTGTATGCAGAGCAGCTCGCTACTCTTTATCAAATTCTTCCGTTGGCCTTTGTGGGTGCCTGTTTGGCAGATCATCTGGGGTTCTATGTGGGTCGCTGGTACGGACCAAAATTGCATCACACGGCCTTTGCAAAAAAGAGAGCCAAGCTACTGGCCAAGGCTGAAACCTTTATTCTTAATCATGGTGCCAGCGCCATAATCTTTGGCCGGCTGATGACAGCGATTAGAAGTATTGTGCCAATACTGGTTGGAATCAGTGGAACCTCAAGACTGAGATTCACTGTCATCGATATACTCGCCTGTGCTATTTGGTCTTCCGGACTAGGGTTATTGGTGGTGGGCTTAGATACATTTTACCCCGCATAAACTTCAGGCCTCTTGATTAAGAGGCTTTTTAGCGGCTCACATTCTCAAATTTCCACATCCTCAAATACCTAGGCACTCAAATACTCAGATCCATAAGGTTGTAATCTTTTAACGCAGCCTGAGCGGCTTCGCTCCAGACGGGTTTATCCCCAGATGCTTCATTGGGTTGATAGGCATAGGGTGTTTCATTTGGAAATCGTTGCTGCCTTGCACTAATCGCCAGACCGATAGTCTCGGAGCGCTTCTTAATAAACGTGGCATCAAAGGTAGCGGCCTCGGCATGAATGCCCGCACCACGAACATCTAAAACAGAAGAGCGACGGTGAAAACCAAAGTTCACCGAGAGCCTAGGTTCAAAGCCGGTGTTGGCAAATGACCCATGCAAGATCTGCCGATTGTTAATCACCACATCACCCGCATTACAAATAATCGGCACTGCGTCTGGTAGGCGTTCGCTACCGGCGTCGGCGACCATTTTAACAATATCGATACGGCCATCTTTATGGCTGCCCGGTACCACCCAAACGCCATTAACTGCGGTGCTGCCGTAAGCCTGGCCCATAAAATTAAAACCATGGATATCCTCGTCATGCTCTGGATTGTCCCAATGGGTGTCGCCATCCTGATGCCAAGAAACTGCTGCACCCAGACCAGCATCTTTAATAAATAACCCTTCATGAAAGGGTGTGAAGTCTTTGCCATTAATCGCCTCAGCCATTTTTAATAGCTGTGGATGCGCATAGGTGCGCAGGCAGGCTGGAGAAAACTGTAGAGACCCAGCCAGATAAAACGGGGTGGTCTGGGGAGCATCATGTTTGGCTTCAGGCTCAAATAATTTAACCTGATGTCGGCCATTAGCGATGGAAGTTCCGCCTAGTGGGTCCGACAAGGGTTTTGCCCATTGCAATGCCATCGCCTTACTGTCTGCGCCCAGCGCAGGCCGACCCTGTGCATCTGTTGCTGCACCCATATGGGTAGGAAAGTTGTCCCGCAACATTTCCAAGTCAGCATGAATGTCTGCCAGCTCTTCTTCGCCCAGTACATTTTTAAAAACATAAAAGCCATATTTAGCGTAGGTGGTAAGTATATCAGGATGTATATCACCGTTTTCGTCAAAGCGAATAGGCCCTCGGTTGGGTAGGGCGAGGGCTCGCTTTTGGCCCTGAATTAAATAGTTCCGAACAGCATCCGCATCTTGGCCATAATGGCTGGCGCAGGCTTCTAGAGATTGAGTAATGTCTTGGATCATCTCTTGGGTCATAGCTGAACCTCTTAGAATATATTTTAGTTTATCTGCCGTTCTTGATTTTCCCAATAGGGTGCTCGAAGCTCTCGCTTAAGTAGTTTTCCCGTTGGATTGCGTGGTAGCACATCAACAAAATCGATACTTTTTGGAGTTTTATAACCAGCAATTTTACGTTTCGTGTACTGAATAATATCTGCTTCGTTAACCTTTTCACCGGGCTTTAATACCACCACCGCTTTAACCGCTTCGCCCCATTTCTCGTCGGGCACACCAATAACCGCAACATCGGCAACGGCGGGGTGATCGGCAAGAGCGTTTTCAACTTCAGCGGGATACACATTTTCACCGCCAGAGACAATCATGTCTTTGATTCTGTCATGAATATAAAGAAAGCCGTCCTCGTCTAGGTAGCCGGCGTCGCCGGTATAGAACCAACCATCAACAATAGCCTTGGCCGTTGCCTCATCATTTTTCCAATAACCCTTCATTAGGCAGGCAGAGGCGTAGGCTATTTCGCCCACTACATTGGGCGCGGCATCTACAGCCTGCGCACCAATAATACGCACCTGCGAACCAGGCCCGGCTTTACCACAGGAGTTTAATTTACCCCGAGATGGCTCATGGTCTTCCGGCAGTAATACGGTACCAGCACCGCCGGTTTCGGTAAGGCCATACACCTGACAAAACTTACATTTAAAAATACCTTGAGCGGTTGAAAGCACATCTTGAGAAATAGGGCTGGCACCGTAGAGAATCATTTCTAGATTAGAAAAATCTCTATTTTGTACACCGGGAATTGAATTTATAAATAAGATAACCGCCGGTACAAAAAAGGCATAGCGCACGCGATACTGTTCCAGAAGGTCGAGAATAACCACGGGATCAACATCTTTAACAATAATATTCTTAAGACCCTGAGCCATACCCAAAACACCCAAGTTGGACCCAGACACATGGAAGGTAGGCATAGCCACAATAACCGACTCGCCACTCTGCCAGTCAGCCCAGCCACCATTAGCTGCCTGATTTAACAGCGCAAGATAGTTACCATTAGTGAGCTGAACACCCTTGGGGTGACCGGTAGTTCCGCTGGTGTACATTTGTACTACGTCATCGTCAATGTCAATGGGTACCATTGGGTCGATGTCGCTCTGTGCATCGCGCCATTCCGCTAGGGCTTGCCATTCACTGTGGCCGCCGTCAATCGCAATAACCTTACGCACAGAGGTAAGGCTAGAGCGTATCAGCTCAATGACGTCGTAGAACTCAGCACCGACAAAAAGAACCTCTGTCTCCGCATTATTCAGCACATATTCCAATTCAGGCGCGGCGAGCCGCCAGTTGGCGCCCGCAATAACCGTATTGGCTCTTGCAGTACCGCTTAATACTTCAAAGTAGGAGTCACTGTTTTTGCCCAAATAACCAATTCGGCTACCGGGACTACATTGCTCATTAATAAGGCCGTTAGCAATCTGGCAGGCTCGTTTTTCAACCTCCGCATAAGTAGTTTCGCGGCCTTCAAAAACCAGCGCCGTTTTGTCGCCATTTATACGTGATTGATAGCGGCTAATATCTGCGACGCAGCTTAGCGCTTCGATATTGATCATGATGTATCTCCCCAATTTAGATCACAGCTCTATGGCCGTCTTAGTATTCAGTGTAATGATCTGAGGGCCCTGTGCAACTGTTACTGGGATATTCAAAAGGGTTAGTTTTCCGGGTAAAAGGCCCGATTAGAGTCGCCAGGAATAGCCAATGATGGTTATAGTGCGGAACCAGATTCTAATAGAGAAACAGGCACCATGATCGTTGGCCAAACCGCACCCCCAGAGGCACATCTATAAATGGAACTCAACGCCAACTTTAGTGAACGCGTCACCATCACCCCGGCGCAATATAAGTGGGTTGACTCACCCCAACCCGGGGTAGAGCGCATGATGCTAGACCGCATCGGTGACGAAATAGCCCGTGCCACCAGCATCGTCCGCTACGCACCCAACAGCCAATTCCCAGCCCACAGCCACACAGGCGGCGAAGAATATATCGTGCTAGAAGGCACATTCGCCGATGAGAATGGCGAGTATCCCCCAGGTACCTACGTACGCAACCCCATAGGCACATCCCATTCCCCCAGAGTGGGCGCAGAGGGGGGCAGTAATACTGGTCAAGTTACGGCAGTTTTCAGAACAGGATTTAGAACCCGTAGTGATTGACACCACCACAGCCCAATGGCACCAAGGCATGATTGATGGGCTGAAAGTAATGCCACTGCACAACTTTGAGCACGAAAACGTCGCGGTGGTGAAATGGGCCCCCAATACCCAGTTCAACCAACATAGGCACTGGGGCGGAGAAGAGGTATTTGTTTTAGAAGGCACCTTTCATGATGAGCATGGCGCCTACCCCAAGGGTTCGTGGATTAGGTCGCCACATTTGAGTATGCATACGCCGTTTACGGAAGGTGATGGTGCGCTTATTTTGGTGAAGACGGGGCATTTGGGGGAAGAGTAGGTAGAGATTCCAGCCTTCGCTAGAATGACGGGTAAACCCACCAAAGCCCAGTCCCAGTCAAAGCACCAAAGTCCAAACCCCGTCAAAGCACCCCAGCCGCAACCCCGCTACTTCAGCCCGAATTCCGCCACCTCAA
>Ga0075466_1000712_pt1 | contig 12335 bp, 13 predicted proteins | sample DEB08_DNA_16_FD_71486 | JGI IMG/M metagenome (GOLD analysis project Ga0075466, IMG submission 71486) | Aqueous microbial communities from the Delaware River and Bay under freshwater to marine salinity gradient to study organic matter... | ecosystem: Environmental > Aquatic > Marine > Coastal ... | reverse complement strand
TTTAAAATAATGGATAGTTATGCAGATAAATTAGGATTAGATGATAAAAATATATTTAATGCGCCTGTAACTATTATAGACCCTTATTATGAAGATGATGATAATAGATTAATTACTACTATATTTAATCCATACGAAGGTGCTAATTATTTAGAACACAAAAGGAACCAATGGAAAAAATCAAAAAAGAAATAGTAATTGTTTACACATATTTAAAAAAAGAGTTAAGTCTTGACTACTCAACAACTCCTTATCCCGGGCCGTGGACATTAAATAAAAATATGCGTAATATAAAATATCATAAATAAATGGCAAATATAAATACTCAAAATGTAAGTGAAGCTGAAGAAGCATTACATTTAGCTAATAAAGACTTAATTGCTTTTGGTAAATTATTTTTACCTGATGATTTTTTACGAAGCGAAACACCATTTTTTCATTATGAAATGGCAGATTTTATTGATGATAAAGAATGTAAACAATTAGCAGTTATTATTCCTAGAGGTCATGGTAAAACAGTTTTAACAAAAGCCTCTATATTAAAAGATTTTGTTTTTAGTATTAATGATGATAACTTTCTTTTTTATGCTTGGGTATCTGCTACACAAAAACTTAGTGTAGGAAATATGGATTATATTAAGCATCATTTAGAATTTAATGATAGAATAAAGTATTACTTTGGAAGTTTAAAAGGTAAAAAATGGACAGAAGAAGATATAGAATTAACCAATGGATGTAAACTCATTTCCAAGAGTAATGTCTCTGGAATACGAGGTGGCTCAAAATTACACAAAAGATATGACCTCATCATACTTGACGATTTCGAACATGAAGCAAATACACTTACTCAAGAGTCTCGAGATAAAAATGCTAATCTTGTTACCGCTGTTGTATATCCTGCTATTGAGCCTCATACTGGGCGGCTTCGTATTAATGGTACTCCTGTACATTATGACTCTTTTATTAACAATCTTCTTAATAACCATGCAAAAGCTAAAAAAGACAATAAAGAATTTGCTTGGAAACTAATTACTTATAAAGCAATTCTTCCTAGTGGTGAACCTTTATGGTCATCATTTTTTGGTAAAAAGAAATTAGAAGAAAAGAAAAAGTTTTATATAGATTCTGGACAAAGTACAAAGTTTTATCAAGAGTATATGATGGAAGTTCAATCGGAAGATGATTCTGTATGGACTAGAAAAAATGTTAAACATTGGCATGGAGATTATCAATATATAGATGGTAGTAATTTTATTGTAAAAGGAGGTAATGAAATACCAGTTAATACATTTATTGGATGTGACCCCGCTACAGATATAAATACAAAAACTTCTGATTTTTCTGTAATTATGGTAATTGCAATAGACCCAGAATCTAATGTTTACGTATTGCATTATGAAAGACATCGTTCTATTCCAACGATAGGAAGTAAAGATTCCGAAGGTAATACACTTGGTAAAAAAGGAGTTGTTGATTTAATAATAGAATTACATGAAAAATATCATTGTGTATCTTCTACAGTTGAAGATGTAGCTATGAATCGTAGTATATTCCAGGCTATGAATGATGAAAGAAGAAGACTAAATAAGTTCTCTATATCTGTTATACCAGAGAAACCGGGAGGCGCAAACAAACTTAATCGCATTTATAGTGGACTTTCTAGCAGATTTTCGATGGGTTTGATACATATTAGAGACTCTCACTTTGATTTATCGCACGAAATCATTACATTCGGGCCTAAGATGTCACATGATGACACAATAGAAAGTCTTTATTATGCCTGTAAACATTCTTTTCCCCCCAATATGAAAAAGGGAAAAAGAAATAATTGGGTTAAGACAATAAAAAAAGCAAAGAGTTGGATAACTGCATAATGGCAACAAAAAGTACTCACAATATAGATTTACCTAAAAGCACAGGTAGTACATCTATGAAAACAAAAGGAGAGTTAGGAGTACAAGGATTTGATGACGCTGGCCCTAAGAAATCATATTGGCAAAGTTTTATGCCACATAATAAATTTCATGCAAAAAGAAAAATAAATAATTTATATTCACAAAAACAGAGGAAAAAAGATGCCTAAATTTGGAAAGAGGTCAAGAGAAAGATTAAAAGGAGTTAAACCAGAACTTGTAAATGTATTAAATGAACTTATAAAATTAATGGATGTTACTATAATTGAAGGTCTTCGTACAGAAGAAAGACAAAATGAATTAGTTTCTCAAGGAAAATCAAAAACTAAATATAGCAAACATTTATCAGGTAAAGCAGTTGATTTAGCACCTTATCCAATTGACTGGAAAGACAGAGAAAGATTTCATTATATGGGTGGAATGGTTAGAGGAATCGGTAAACAAATGGGTGTTAATATTCGTTGGGGCGGCGATTGGGATAGTGATGGCGAAGTAAAAGATAATGGTTTTGACGACTTAGTTCACGTGGAGATTAGAGGATAATGGCTAGAGGTAATCAAAAAGTAGTAGACCAAGTACATGATTTATATAATAAAGCAAATGGTTCTAATAGAGCTAAATGGGAATTTATAGCACAAAAATCTTATGAGTTTTTTCTAGGAGAACAACTTACAGAAGACGAACAAGATGCATTAAAAAGTGCAGGTATGCCAAATTTTACAGTTAATAGGATTACTCCTGTTATTGAAATGATGAAATTCTTTGCAACTGCAAATACTCCAAGATGGCAAGCTGTAGGAGCAGATGGAAGTGATGCGGATGTAGCTGCTGTACATTCTGATATTGCAGATTATTGTTGGTATAATTCTAATGGAGATAGTATTTATGCTCAAGTAATTCAAGATTCTCTTGTTAAAGGAGTTGGGTATATGCAAGTAGATGTAGACCCTAACCAAGATAGAGGATTAGGAGAAGTTATATTTAAAAGAGTAGAACCATTTGATGTATACCCAGACCCTACATCTAGAGACTTTTTATTTAGAGATGCTAGTTATATTGTTATACGAAAAGATTTACCAAGAGAACAAGTAAAAAGTTTATTTCCAGATAAATCAAGACAAATAAATAATGCAAGTAGTAACTCTGCTGGAGAAGATGATTATTCAGATAGAGATATTATGGAAACAGATATTATTTTTCCTGCGGATACTCATGGAGAATCTTATGATTCAACAGGAGAAGAAGATGATATTATAGATTATTATGAATGTTATAGTAAAGAACAAGTTGCTTTTGTAAATATATTTGTTAATATGCCTCCGGGCCCATTAGAAATGGCAGAAATAGAAAAACAAGTTGAGGTAGATTTAAAAGATTTTGAATCAGAAAAAATGGTTCAAGTAGAAGAAAAAGCATTGCAAATATCTAATCAAGTTCAACAAGGTGAAATAATAGAACAAAGAGGACAATTAGAAATTGAAAGAGTAAGAAGAGAAGCAATAGAATCTGTAGAACAACAAAAAGTAATTTTAATAAATAAATTAAAAGAATCAGAATCTAGAATAGAAAATCGTGTTGTTACTCAAGCTGAGTATGACATAATGATTGAAGATAAAAAAGTAGCAGGTAATATTGTAGATGCTGTTGATTTTTATGAAAGTAGAATAAAATTAACAATTGTTGTTGGTGATAAATTAATGTATGATGAAGTATTACCAATTAAAGATTATCCAATTGTTCCTTTCGTATATCAATATACAGGCACACCCTTTCCTCAAAGTGCAGTAACTCCACTTGTAGGTAAACAACAAGAATTAAATAAAGCTCACCAAATATTAATACATAATGCAAATCTAGCATCTAATCTTAGATGGATGTATGAAGAAGGTTCAGTACCTGAAGAAGAATGGGAACAATACTCATCTTCTCCAGGCGCATTGTTAAAATATAGAAGTGGTTTTAGTCCTCCAACTCCAGTACAACCTATGCCATTAAATAGTGCATTTTTTGGTATTACTCAAAATGCTAAAGCAGATATGGAGTATATAGCAGGAGTTTATTCGTCTATGCAAGGAGATACAAGTTCTTCTCCAGAAACGTATAGAGGATTGCTTCAGATGGATGAGTTTGGAACAAGAAGAATTAAATCTTGGATGCAAAATGTTGTAGAACCTGCCTTAGAACATCTTGGAGTTATATTTAAAGATTGGGCACAAGATACATACATTGCAAATAAAGTATTTAGAATTGTACAACCAAATAATATAGATGAAGAAAAATCTGTAGAAATTAATATACCTATATTTAATGATTTAGGAAATGCAGTTAAAAAATGGAATGATTATTCTACTGCAAGATTTGATGTTAGAATTATTGGTGGTTCTACGTTACCATTAAATAGATGGGCATTATTAGAAGAATATTTTAAGTGGTATCAATCTGGGTTAATAGATGATGTCGCTATGTTAGCAGAAACAGATGTAAGAGGAAAAGAAGGAATACTTAAACGTAAATCTGTTTATATGCAATTAAGAAATCAATTAGAACAACTAGATGAAATAGTTAAAGATAGAGATGGAACAATAGAAACATTAGAAAGACAATTAGTTCAATCTGGCATTAAACAAAAAGTTAATAATGCAGATATGTCTATGAAAAAAGATGTTATGGAAACAGAAGCCGCACAAGCTATTTTTAGAGAAAAACTTAAAAACGAAACAAATTCAAAAATGAAAGAACTAGGTATAGCATTTGGACAAAAACAAAAAGAAATGTCTAATGCTAAAGAATAGTTGTTTTTTTGAATCTTAATAACATAAATTAAGGAGAAATTATGGCTAATGTAAACACAGACAACCTATCTACAAATGAGTTAAATGACTTTAACATAGATAGCCCTGATAATAATACGCCAGACACAGCTGACGATTTTTTTGAAGCTCTTGACCGCAAGGTAAATCAAGGTATACTGGAGCCGGAAGAAGAACCAGCATTGATGCAAAGTGAAGCAGAACCTGAAACCTCAGAAATGAGCCCAGAAGCTGTTGAACAAGAGCATAATTGGGAAAAAAGGTATAGTGATTCAAGTTCAGAAGCTAAGCGACTTAACACTCGTTTATCAGAATTAGAACCTTATGTACCTGTTCTCGATGCAATGAAAAAAGACCCTAATTTAGTCAATCATGTGAGAGGCTATTTTGAGGGTGGTGGTTCAACCCCTAAGAAAGTAACGGAAAGACTTGGTTTGGATGATGATTTTATTTTTGACGCTGATGACGCAGTTAGTAATACTGACTCAGATTCAGCAAAAGTTCTACAAGCAACAATAGACGGAGTTGTTAGTCAACGACTTGGTAGTTACGCTAAAGAACAAGAAAGTCAAACTAAAAGAGTAGGAGCAGAAAAAGAATTTAGAGCAAAACATGAAATGAGTGATGACAATTGGCAAGATTTTGTCAAGTTTGCAAACTCTCGTTCACTTTCTCTAGATGATATTTACTATCTTATGAATCGACAAAGTAGAGATAAAAATGTCGCACAATCTACTCGTCAAGATATGGCAGAGCAGATGAAGCGAGTAAGGCAAAAACCTCAAAGCGCATCTTCAATAGGTGGAGCAGTAAGGAATGAGCAACCTTCTCAAGAAGACCAAGTTTTTAACGCTATTTTAGGGATTGATTCGGAACTAGAATCTGTATTCGGTAGGTAACCGAGTATACAACTTAAAATAAGGAGCTAAAAATGGCTGACATTTTTGGAATGTCCGATGTCACTGGTTTAACAGAATCCGCTGCTGGTAATTCAGGAAGTGGTTTATCAACTGGTGACCTTAGACGGAAATATAGCTTTGGTGATAGAGTTAGTGAATTAGCGATTGCACAAGACCCATTCTTTAGAATGGTTTCTAAAATTGCTAAGAATCCAACTGATGACCCTCAGTTTAAATTTACAGAAAGACGACCTTCTATGCATAAACGATATGCATATGTCGTAGCTCATGGAGCGAGCATTGGAGCATTGGCATCAAGTGATGCTACTGTTGCAAAAGCATCTATTAACGCAGGAGATACTTACTATTTTAGAATGATGAGTGATTACAAGAACGATGGTAACATCGGTCAAGTATATGGTTCATCTAATTCTATTAGAGTAGGTGACAACGGAACAAGACCTAACTTTTTTATCGAAGGTCAACTTGTTAAGATTCCTCTTCACGCAACAGCAAACGCAGCTACAGCTGCTAATGCATTTCAGGTTACTGATTATGCTGTAGGAAGAATCAAAGAAGTTACTCTAAATGCAGAAGGCGCAACTTCAGCCTCAGCAAACTCAGTTGATTTAAAACTAGAGATTGTTAGAGAGCAAGACGCAGCTGGTGATTTAGAACTTTCTGGTTGGGGTGCTGGCGGAACTGCTCAAAAAGACCTATCTGCAAATACTAATGATGCAGATGCAACTGAATTTGCTGGATTTAAAATTGCATCTCAGCTTGAAAAAGCTAGAGCTCATGTAGTTGGTAATTCTTTTGGACAAGGTTCTGGTTATCCTGAGACATGGAAAGACCAACCTTACTCAACAGGTAGTGGCTTAACTCAAATTTGGAAAACAGCTTTAGCTATGGACAACACAACTCGTGCAACTGTTCTAAAGTATGAACCAAATGAGTTTGCTAGAATCTGGAGAGAAAAGTTGATTGAGCATAAATGGGATATCGAAACATCATTACTATTTGGTAGTCAATACACAGATGGAGATGGCGTTCAATATACTCAAGGAGCTGTTGATTATATATTAAGTTATGGTAATCAATTTGCTTTAAGTCTTGCAACAAAAACTCAAGATGATTTTCTTGATGATTTATCTCAATTCTTAGACCCTCGATACAACAATAGTCCTGCTACTGTATTCTTTTGTTCTACAGAAGTTTACAATTGGTTGCATAAGTTAAGTGGTTACTTTGCTAATAATGTTGGAGCAATTCAACCATTTAGTTCAGCAGCTGGTCTTGATGTTACTGCTTCTGACTCTACAAAAAGTGTAGGTCGTGCAGGTGTTGATATGATTGGTAAAAAGAGAGCATTTGGAGTTGACGTAACTGTTATTTCTACACCTTATGGTGATATGAATGTAGCACGTAACGTACACTTAGATGGTTCTCCTGTGAAGATACTCGCATGTAATATGCGTCATTTATCTTACAGACCATTGGTTGGTAATGGAATGAATCGTGATACAGCTATTTATGTTGGAGTTCAAACTCTAGAAAATAGTGGTATTGACCGAAGGGTAGACATCATTCAAACAGAAGCCGGTATGGAGTTTCAGATGCCTGAATCTCATGCCGTCTGGGTATAAGGAGTTAAATTATGGCAAATCCTATGTACGGACAAAATAAGTTCGATGACTCTGTTGATAGAAGTGTTGGAATAATAGAGCATGTTAAACCACCTTCCGATGGAACTGTTGTAGCACCAAGTAAAACATTAACTAATGTTGACGCAGGAAATGTTTACATTGTAGACATATCTGCTAATACAGCTGCTTTTGTTTTACCATCTGCAAAGTTAGCCAGAGGAGCAATTTATACATTCATTCTAAGTATAGAAAGTGATGCTGAAGGAACTAAAGACTTAATAGTCGCAAGTGCTTCTGCCTCTGAATACTTAATGGGTGTAGGAATTGATGGTGGAACTGTTCATGACCAACAATCTAATGATGACCAAATTACGCTTGATAGTTCAGCTGGAGCAGCTGGAGCTGGTGACAGAATACAAGTAGTGTGTGATGGTAGTCATTGGTATGTTTTAGATGCATCTGCTTTAACAGCTGGAGCATTTGTAACTGGAACTGCAACAAGGTCTTAAACACAGTTAAATAACAAACAATGTATGGGGGCCTTCGGGCCTCCATATATAAAAGATTTAAAATATGGCAACATTTCAAGCACAAGTAGAAGGATTAACTGGACTATCAATTGGTTCTTCTCCAACTACAGATGAATTAACACAATTTTTAAAAGATGGTGTTTTAGATGTTACAAGTAGAGTCTTAGCAATAAGACCTCAAGACATAGATAATTTTCAAAGAGAAAGTGCAACAATAGATTCTAATGGTGGATTAGATTTAGGTGGAGCAAAAATTATTTCTGTAATTAGAGAAGCAAATGATGATGGAAGTGCAGATAACACAACAGTTTGGAAACCTTGTAAAAGAATATCACCAGCTTTACAATCAGAAGTCCAAGACACATCTAGTTTAAATTATGCATCTATTCATAGTCCAGTTTATATAATTGATGATAATAATAAAATTAATGTTTATCCAATAGCATCTGCTAATAATGGATATAAAGTTTATTATGTAAATAATGTACCTACAGATGAAACAAATGGAATTGCTTTAATACATTCACATTCAGATATAAAATATTTTCCTAATGATAAAATTTATTTAGTTTCAATATATGCATCTATAAAAAGTTTATACAATGCATTGTCTTCACATGAAAATCCTATAGTAGTTCCTAATTTTGGAGATGCTGAAAATTTAATAAGTGTAGAAGAAGACGCTGAAATGTTAGCAGGTAGAATACAAACTATTAATGCACAGATAGCAGATTATCAAGCAAAAGTCCAAGAATCTGTTGTTGATTATGGATGGATGGAACAAAGAGCTAAAACATTAATGCAAGAATATAATTCTGCTTTTGCAGTAATGGCCGGGCCTCAACCTCAAGGAAATAAATAATGGCAGATAGAGCATCAGCAAGTTTATCAGCATCTATATTGTTAGATGAAATAAAAGCAAGTATGAGTGGCAGTCAAATATATGAACCAGTTGATACTGGTGATAAATGGGTATTTGCAGAAATACAAGTAACTACTACTGCTTCTACAGATTTATTAAATACTAATGATTCATATCTTGGTTCATCTACTCAAGTAGCTACCGCAGATAAATTTAGATGGTTGTGTATTAAAAATATAAAAACAAACGAAACAGCAGGAATTGGATTTGTATTAGATGCTGGAACTGCTAGTTATGATGAAGTAGACTTAATAGTTATAGGGCCTGGAGAAATGGTAATAATAAAAGCACCTAATTGTACAGTTGCAAATTTACATGCTAGAGCCTGTGTACTTGATGCAAACTTAATACCAATTTCACAAGGAACTGCTTCTGGTAGAGCTCATGTAGCAGCTATATTAGATGATGTGCCTGAATAAAGGAAATAAATAATGACAGTTAAAGAAATTATGGAAAGAACTGGTGTTAATAGTACTGGTTTAGCATTAGCATATATTAAAGATGCAATGCATATAATTAAATCTTCTCATGGAGAAGAAATAAAAACAAATAAGCAGAATGTTATTGATGGAGAAAGAGAATATATACTACCTTTAGATATGGTAGCATTAAAATCTGTTTCTATTAAAGACACTTCTGATGGTAAATACAAAAAAATAAAACGATTGGCATTTGACCCAATTGTTTCAGAAGATACGAGTCCAGAATAATGAATGAACAAAAAATAATAAAACCAAAAAAAGTTATTATGACTAAACCTAAAGATGATAAGTATATTGAACTTTCAACAAAAGTAATTTTACTTGAACACAAATTAGAAGAAATGTATAGGATTGTTAAAAAATTACAAATTAGAGCAGGATTGTGAGTTACGAAACTTATAAAAATTGGTATTATCAATTACAAGGTAGATATATACATTTATGGCAACTTGCTAACAATGCATTTATAGATACGCTTGGTAGTTATAAAATACGATTACCTGGCGAAAGGTCTTCTATACAATTAATATATCCCAATGAAGATATTACAAGTGGATTACGAATTGAGTATACTTCATTTAATGAATCTGAATTATTTATATCTGAGGCATTAGAAACTACAACTAGTAAATTTTCTTCAACTTCTATTAGTTTTAATAGTAGTCCTTATATTACTGCATCTGGTCATAATTTTGAAGTTGGAGATAAAATAAGAGTAATAGGTTCTGCTAGTAATGATGGTGATTATACAATAGCAAGTTTTTCAGGCGCAGGTAATCCTAATATAGTTACTAGTGAAACATTAACAACTGAAGCAGCTGGTGAAAGTATTACAATATATCAAATACCTAAAACTGGAGCAACTGCAGATGAAACTGCTCATCTTAATTTAAATAGAATGTTATGTTTAGCAGTAGTAGATTATGTAAAAGCACAACAAAAAGATGCACAAGGAGATATTCAAGCAAAAGAATATTACATGAAACAATTTTGGAAAAAGATTGGTGATGACCAAAGTAATAAAAGAAAAATTTCTATGAGTTTTCCTATTCCAGTTTATTCAGTAAAGTAAGTAAATTTTAATTATAAAATGCCTTAGTGGCGGTGGTGGTGGATAATAAAAGGAGTAAGTTATGGCTGACTTACACGAATATACAACGAAAGAAGTATTAAACAAGGTACTTCTAGATTCTTCAGGCAATGCAGTTGCCGCATACTCACACACATCTCAAGAAGCATTAAACGCTGTACTAGATTCTGCAAATAGTAGATTAAACGTATCAATTGTAGGTGGTACAATATCTGGTGACGTTACTATAGCAGGTGACTTAACTATTGAAGGAGATAGTGTCGCTAATGTAAGTGAAGTTATAACTGGTTCTATGGAAGTAACAGGCACTGCCGCATCTTTTTTTAAATTTACATCTTCTTTAACAGACACTACAAGAGCTGCTTTAGAAATTAAACATACTACAGATGGTAATATGGCGGATGGTTTTGGCGGTTCAATAAATTTTAATATTAAAGACGCAACTAGTTCTGAAGCTACTATAGCTAAAATTAGTGGAATAAGAGATGGTGGAGACACTCAAGGTGCTTTAACATTTAATACTTTTGTTAGTGGTAGTATGACTGAAAGAATGCGTATTACTACAGTTGGTCATGTAAAAAGTGGTAATGCTGGTGGTTGGTTTTTATATAATGCAGCACCAAGTAGTACAGTTCCAGCGTATGCATTTGCAGATGACACTAGTACTGGAATGGGACAAGACGGTGGGGGTAATCTTACATTTATTTCAGCTAGTTCAAAAAAATTACAAATTGATTCCAATGGAGCTACTGTTACTGGAACAACTAATTTAAGTAGTCATTTATTTGTTACTCAACAAACATTTATTGCATCTCAAAATTCTGCTGGGGCAGGTGGTACTTCAAGTAATAGAATAAGACTTAAAAATTCGGGCACTGGTAATATGGAGTTTACTCTTGAAAACGATGCTCACGATTTTGCATTTACAAATGGAAGTGTCGGCATCGGTACAGTTACGCCCTCAACTCTTGTCGAAATTCAAGGTGGAGATGGAACAACAGGAGCAGTATTAACTTTATCAACACAAGAAACTGATGTTAGAGCAGACGATGTATTAGGAAGAATAAATTTTCAAGCACCTTTAGAAACTGGAGCTGATGCAATATCAGTTAGTGCATCAATTCACGCATTAGCTACAGGAGCATTTCAAGCTGGCGATAATCCAACAGATTTAATATTTAGTACAGGTTTAAGTGAAGTAGCTACAGAAAAAATGCGAATTACTTCAGCAGGTCATCTAGTTCCCGGTTCTAATCAACTTCAAGATATAGGAACTACAAGTAATCAAGATTGGCGTACTTTGTTTATTAAAACAATTGATATGGCAAATAATTTATTAATAATTGATAGCATTGGTACTACTGCTCGGTTCTCAGACCACGTTTCTGTAGGCGATGGTATTTTATTTTTCCATAGAGGTGCTCAAGCAATGCGAATTGGCGTTGATAATGATGCTGCTCTTACAACTACTTTTAGTGGTGATGTTGAAATAACAGATGCTACTACAAGTAGCACTACTGAAGGTGGTCGATTAAGACTCGCTTCTGATGATGGTGCTGTTATGGCATCAGGGCATAGATTAGGTGTAATTGAGTTTGCAGGAGCTGTAGACACTTCACATACAATTACATCAGGTGCTAAAATACAAGCAATGACTGATGCTACTTGGGGTGGGTCAGAACACGGAACAGTTTTAGATTTTTATACATCTGATGGGTCTACTGCTTTAGGTAGTGGTAACCCTATGATGAGAATTGATGCAGCTGGTAATGTTGCTATGGGAACAGATAATGCTAGTGGAAAATTAACAACAGTTTCGGGCAATAATGCAAGTGGAACGATAGCAGTTTTATCGGGTAACGCAGCTCAATATTCAAAAATATTTATAGGTACTAATGTTGGAAAGGCTTCTATTGCGGTATCAGGTAGTAGTGACGCTTTCTTTACTGGTACAGCTCAAGATGATTTAATTATAAGACAAGACAGTGCTAGTAAAAAAATCCATTTAGGAGTTGGAACTAGTAATACAGGTCAATTAGTTAT
>Ga0075466_1000710_pt1 | contig 12353 bp, 17 predicted proteins | sample DEB08_DNA_16_FD_71486 | JGI IMG/M metagenome (GOLD analysis project Ga0075466, IMG submission 71486) | Aqueous microbial communities from the Delaware River and Bay under freshwater to marine salinity gradient to study organic matter... | ecosystem: Environmental > Aquatic > Marine > Coastal ... | reverse complement strand
TTTTAGTTCCTTTCATAATTTTTCCAATTAGATAAATATAATACTCCGTTTTACCAGAGTATTATAAATATAGATGATACTACTTTTTCTTAGTAGTTGTTTTTTTTGCTGTTGTTTTTTTTGTAGCTTTTTTCTTTGGTGTTTTACCACCAACATAAGCTTCATTAACATCAGGTGTAGAAGGATCGTCAGCAACAAGTTGCCCTTTATCATTCCTTGATCTTTCCCCGTTCATTTCAGCACACTTACGTTCTGCATCTTCTAAATCAGGATCAGGACCAAATACAGGTCTGTAGATACCATCTTCATTTAGATGTAAAACTTTATATTGTGCTGGAAATTCTCCAGTTTCAGATATTACATAATTTTTGCTTTTAGCCATAATAAATTCCTATTAATCAGAATACACTTTAATCATCTCTAAAACGATAGAGTAAGTGTCTCCTGAACTGTGACCTTTTGTGGTAAATAAAATGTCTCCATTTTTACCATCTCCTGCATTATTAGGAAGTCCACCAAAGTCTTGAAAGTCCATGTGCCCATTACTACTTTCAGCTAATTCCATAAGAAGAACATTAGCTGTAGCATTTAAAAACATTTGAACTGACATACCAACAATGGCATGGCTCACTCGCATTACTCTAACTTCTGAACAGGCTACACCTGCTGCGTTAGATGTTAAAGCAGAAACATCTACTTTAGCTACTGCGGATTCGCCAGAACCATCGCTGACATTGGTAAACTTAATAATACAGTTTCTTTCACCATCTATAATGGTTTGAGAAGTTACTGCGTCTGCCATTTTTTACCCCTTAACCTAGATTCATGTTAATTAGTGAGTATTCTGTATTTGCTGATACAGCCATTACATCACCAACTTCCATTAACACATTATCTGTTGCTGGAGCAACTCCACCTGCTGTACCACCTGAACGAACTGCTGCATTACCTACAACTAAAGTTCCTACAGTTAATAAAGCTGCTGGTCCTGATATAACTGCCCAACCAAAATAATCGGCTGTAAGGTCAATTACTGTAGCACCCATTAATGCACCTGTTTCTGCTGCTGGAGCAACAATAAGGTCATTACTTGGATCAGCTAATAATGATAATTGTGAGCTAGTAGTTAAGGCAGTTGCTAAAGCATCATAACAAGTTATTACTACTGACGGATCAGTTGAATGATCGTGAGCAGGGTTAGATTTAACTCTAAGCATTTGTCCTTCACCATTTACATCGTTTACCCAAAGATAACCGCCTGCGTATTGATTTAATGTTAAATCAGTTCCACCTGTTTCTACAGATATTGCTGTTTCGCCTGCTGCTACGGCTGCTGTTGCAGTCATATTTGCATGGTCAGAAACTATTGCTGGTTGTTGTAAAAGTTTACCTGCTGTTACTGCAGTTCCACCAATTCCAACATAACGATATACGTTATTACCATAAATCATTTTAGAACCTAGTGGAAATAAAGCTGTTGCACTTTCTGCATAAGGATTAGCTGTGCCGTATTGGCTTCCGCTTTTACCTATAATTAAATCAGAAGGTCCAACCCCTGTAGCTGCTGCATATTGAATATGTGCACCATCATCAGTATAAATATTACCATCAGCGTTTATTACTAAACCATCTGTAACAACACCTGTTGATGAAGCTACGTCTATTGTTTTAAAACCATTTTCGGACCTAACTGGTCCATTAAAAGTTGTGTTAGCCATAATTCCTCCTAAAGGAATAAATCTATCATCTTGGCAAGTCTGCTAGGTCAGTTGATAGACAAGTTAAAAATATCCTAGATAAAAAAAAGGGAGACTCGATTTGAGCCTCCCTCTTAAAGTTCTTACGAACTACCTGGTGATCCAAAGATACCTAGTGGATCGGATACTCCAAAGGAATATCTTTCTCTAGCTTTGTATCTAACATTACCAGTTTCAAAGTCACCATCCATAGATGTAGTCATAGGACTTCTGACGAAATGCTTCATGCCATCAGGTATATCTGTAGTGATAAAGAAAGCATTGGTATCAGTTAAATAATGATTAACTGAGTATCCTTCTGGGATCACTCCATTTGTTTTGATAGCATTGATGTCATTGTCAGCAGTACCGACTCTGTAATCACTTTGCAATAGTCTAGTAGCAACAAACTGAAGATCAGATGGTACTATTAGTTTTCTTGGTCTAGCTGCAATTTTAAGACCTCTTTCATCAGTATATTTACCGATTTGAATAACCGCATCTTCTAGAGATGTTTCATTCAAGTCAGCACCTGAAGAAGGTCTGTTGCTGTTAGTTCCACCACTTACAAGTGGGTGAGCTGTGCTAAATAAAGCAACACCATCACCTGAAGAGAAAGCTGTAGAGAATCCATTATTTAATGGAAACGCTGCTTTCACTTGTTTTGTGTAAGCCATTGCACGAGCCAAAGCTTTAGTATATCTACCAGAGAGAGAAACATAGAGGTTATCCTCCATTGCTTCTTCTGTGATTGAATAGCCCATAGCTATTGTTTCGTGTGTGTAACGAGCCACGAAAGATTCTTGAGCAACATCATAACTGATAGTTGATCCTTCATTTTTCACGGGAGCTGCTCCGAAACCTGACAATTTGAGTTCTTCTTCAAATGATCTTTCAGAATTCTCAGTTGCATAAATTTCTTCGTGCTCGTTCTCGTAGTTGTTGTACTCTTCCCCAAACAAGGCATTAAGTCCTGGTAGGAGTTGATGTAGCTCATTCGCTCTTGATATAGCTGCCATAATATTACTCCTTAACCAATACCAGTTGTGTTGAGCAATTGATGCCCCACGTTAAACATTACAAGTACATCAGTATAAGTATCACCAATAGCACTATCAGGTCCATCAACAAAGTCAATGAGTTTTAATGGTAGTGTGTTGGTAGTAGCTGCTGTATTGCCGTCGACTGCGTTTTTGCTGTTTCCGATTGTTGTAGTTCCTGCTGTCTGCACGACTGCGAAATTTTTTCCTAAGTCGTCTTGACCTAGAGTTTCATCGCCTTGCATTTGCATAATTACAAAAGGATCAGTTGCAACATACGCTACAATATCATCCGCAGCAATTGATGCTGGGAAATATTGATTTGGTGTGAATTGACCTGTAGTAGGGTCGGTGTAAGCACAACCAAGGAAAACACCAATTGGTGTTAAAGATGTAGTACCAGTATCTTTTTGGATAGTGGTATTAGGGTTATCATCCGCTAACTTTACAAAATCGCCATAGAATATAGAAGTTCCATATGCATTTTTAATTTTGTAATGAGTAACTTTTCCTTGATAAGGGCTTCCAACAACTGTACCTATGGGTCTTGCTCCAAATGGAGCTGCTGTTGTAGACATATTGTCTCCTTAAATTAAATTAATTATTAAAGACTCCTAAGAATCTTTACCAAAAGTTGTTTTAGAATTACGCTCAAACACTTGTTTGGTCGCCATTCTTCCATCCTGATCTTTAAAGTACACATTATCAACAGATTCGAGTTGAGACTGAGCTAAATTAGCAAAGTGTTCATCTCTAGCTTTCGCTTTTTCTGCTGGCATCTTGCACAATAATTGTCCACCTATTTCTACATTACCTTTTTTTGCCCACTCTGAGCCATGGTCCATCATATGAATTTGCAACTCAGGGTGATCTTGCAGTTCACATGGAATCCATCCCTCACGAAAGCGTCTTGATACATTCGGATTATCAGATTGACCTAAAAGGGCAGTTCTGATGTACCTAAATACCCAGCCTTCTTGTGGATTAGGTGACGGTAGGTTTGACACATTTTCCCAATCTTGTGTGTGTTGGGTAGCCTCTCGGCTTTCTGTTTCCCTAGGGGTACGCTCTTGGTTACTAGAAGTATCAGTAGAAACTGATTCCACCTCTTTAGTGTTATTATTTTCTTCTGACATTTAAGACTCCTTTAATAATTGATTTGCGTATTGCTCAGGACTAATACCAAGTTGGCGAGCTAGCTTAACTTGTGTCTGAGAAAGACGTATTTGCGTGGGTTTTTTGTTACCGCTATCCCTCGTTGCGGATGCAACAACCGTTGTAGGCTGTCGTTTTGGTGAATCTTCTTGAGATATTTCTATCTCAGGTGTTGAAGTTACACCGAAAAAAGTTGGAAATTGGTTACGCATAGCGTTATCAACTTCATTGTAATATTCTTCTGATTTACTAGCAGGATCAACACCTTTAGCTTGTAAACTTTGATCTACATACATAGCATAAGAAGTCATTTCTTTATGTACAGCTTCACTTCCCATAAACCAGGGATTTTTTTGTGACCATGCTTGCATATCTGGATCAGGTTGTGCAGCTTGCATTTCTTGCTGTGGTAAACTTTGTGCCACTTGTTGTTGTAAAGTGGCTGCTATATTAGGTGATTGCTGTTCTGCTAAAGTTGCTCTTGATAATAACTCTTGAGCTTTAGTCATTTCATCAGCATTACCTTCTTCGTAAGCTTTTTTAAATTGTTCTTGAGCATTCTTTTTTGCCCATAGTGCATTGTTTTGTGCTTGTTTATTTAAAACTTGACCGCCTTGTTGAACCATAGCTTGTAGCTTTTGGTTTTCAGACATTAATGTTTGTAAGCGTTTTACAGCTTCTTGAGATTCTCTAGTAGCAGCTTCTTTTGCTCTACGTTCTTCGTGAAACTCATATTTAATTTTAGCAATTCTATCGCCAGCTCTTTTACTATAGTCAGTTATTTCTCTATCTACAGTTTCATCATCTACATCTGGTGACGTATCTTCTGCTTTAGCAGGTCTGCGATCTACTTCTGGAGTATCATCTACAATTTCAATTTCTAATCCTTCAGGAATTGTATTGTCTATTTCTGTTTGTTTACCAAAAAATTTTATTTCTTCTGACTGTTGTACAGTCTCACCCATATTTGGTTCTTCATTTATTATTTCGGTTTCACTCATGCTCTAACTACTCCTGTTGGATCATCGACTACTGCTTCCACAGTATCGTCATTAATTAAGCGAAACTCTTGTCCGTACATTTTCATGCGAGTGCCTGAGTAACCACGAAATATTACCCAATCGCCAACTTTACACCAAGGTCCACTCGGAAATCTTTTAGTGTCGTTATAGCATTCTGGTCCTAACTTCATAACGTATCCGCAAATATTACTTACTTCTTCGTCTTTTATCGTTTGGGAGGCTTTAACAATACCACCATCAGTTTTTTCTTCTGCTCTAGGCATTGCTACTAATATTCTCCAACCTGAAGGTTCTGGTAGTTGTGATTTAGTTTCGTTGCTTATATCAGGTGCTTTTACGCTTTCTGGTTTAGGTATCTTTACTTCTGCTTTACTCATATTTTTTGCACGACTTTGAGGAGTCGAGTTCCTATTCTTTGAGGACTCTTTCTATATAATCTAAGAGTTCTCGTTCTGCAAGGGCTAAACCCTCGATAATGCCAGTCATTTTCTGATACTCGTTAAAATCTTTACAAGCTCCAGAAGCTATATGATCGGCATGTTCGTTCATCATACCACGCAGCTTTATCTTCAGATGTTCTGAGAGTGATAGCTGAGTGATATCATTGTTCATTCTTATTGATATCTTTTCCTATATTCATACCAATGTCAAGACCTAGCTTATAATCTTCTCGTTCTTGTTTTTTATCTTCTTGTTCGTTTTCTAGCAAATCGCTAGCAACTTGCTGTCCAATTTTCATACCAGCTAATTCATTTTGTGACTTTAATCTTTCACGTTCTATTTCATCTCTATTAGCTGCTTTAGCTGCATCAAGTTGTAATCTGCCTTGATCTTCGGCAGCCTTACGTTGCAACTCACCTTCTTTAATAGCCACTTCTCTTTCTTTCATTTGAATAAGTGGGTCTTTTTGTTGTTGCTCTATTCTTTCTTGTTCAGCTCTTTGCTGTGAAGTACCAGCAACTCTTTGTGCTGCTTCAGCTACAAGAGATGATATACGTTTCTCTACATCTGCTGGTAAAGGTTCACCTTCTGGTGGTAACTCAATACCCATTTCTTGTTCAACTTGTTTTCTAAACTGCATGGTTAAATGTTGATTTACATAATCAGAAGCTGCTGCAAGTATTACAGGGGCTTTAGGACTCTGTTGAACAATCTGCATCATTTCAGGATTCTGTTGAGTAGAAATTAATGTAGCAATATGGGCTTCATGGTCTTGTTCTATAAAGGCTCTAACAGGTTTACCATTAATTAAGTTTTGTACTGCTGTTACAGGATCAACTGGTTTGATATCGTCTGTATCAGGAATAATAGTATCTACATCTTCTATGCCTAATACTTCTAGCATCTGTCTGTGTAGTTCTGGTAAGTTGTACATCTCAGGAGATGATTGTGCCAATTGCATTGCAGCTTGATACTGCATAATTCTTTGAGCCATTGTTGCTGCATTCGGATCAGATACAGGCAGTATGTCTACTCTGTTATCAAAGTCTGACCCTTTAATAAATTCTTCTTCATCCGTTTCATATGGGTAAGCAGGTTCAGTAAAGTCTTTTACTATGCCTACCAGGATATCAAATTCTTTTCTCATAGAAGCATGAAGCCTAGCTTGTACTGCACTCATAACCTTTTGATTTCGTTCAAGTAATGCAAGTGTAGTTCCTACTGGAGCTTGACTATTCATGTCAGATATCTTCATATCAGATATGCTAGCAAACCTTCTTCCTTCTTCTACTATGTTTTGTAGCAGTTGATATAGAGTTCCTGATGGTTCTTTGTATGGTAAAAAAGTAATGTTGTCTCTGATAGCACCACCTGGTACATCAACATCTCTAAATTCTCCAGGCATTATAGGAGTATCATCACCTTTAATTCTTAATCCTCTAGCTTTTAATCCACCAGGCAGATTGCTTAAAGTACCTGCATCTACTAGTTGTCTCAATATAGATGTAGCTGATTTAGCTAATCCGCCTACCATATGTATTAAACCAAACCCATAGAATCCTAATCCTGGTAGGTATTGATAATGAACAAAGTGCATTCTTCTAAGTTTCTTTTCATCATCTTCGTAATAGTTTCTACGAATGCTAAGTATAATTCCACTTGGATAATCAATTGTTACAACATAAGGTATAGCTATACCTGTTTCTTCTCCATCACTACTCTTATCTTCAAACCCTTCTAGGTCTAAATCAACTTGCATTTCCAATATAGTATGGCTCTGATCGTAGTTATAAGTGTCTTGTTCGCCTGTTATATCGTTGTATTTCTTTGTTATATCAGAAGTGTTCTGTGATCCAGCAGGTAGGTCTATGTCTCTATAAAAGCCATTGACTTGCATCTTTCTAATTGTATTAGAAGACTTACGCATAACATGGGTAGCACGTTCACAAGTTTCTAAATCACTTGCACCATAATTAACTACTACATCTTCTGCTGGTACAAAGATAGAACTTGGTCTATCTAAGCTAGGATCAAAGTAAACTTTACGAAAGGCTGAACCAGCAAGAGGTAATGAAAACAACATCTTTTCAGTTTCGGTTCTGTACTCTGACATTTCATGTGTTAGTAAGTAATTCAAGTAGTCTTGTACTCTTTGTGCTTGTTTTGTTTTATCTTCAGTTATCTTGCCAACAATTTTAGTTCTCACAGGTCCTTGAGCTGGAAACATTTCCGTAATCGATTGAGACTGGAAACGTATTACTGCTTCTGAAAGCATCGGGTGAAATACTCCACAAGCACCAGCCCAAGGTTGTGTTCGTTCTTCTATCTTTAATCCTAGTTGATCTAGACCTTTAGTGTAAGTTTCTTCCCAATCTGCACGAGACTCTTTATCTCCGTTATATGAACTTACTAATTCATTGCCTATTTCAGTTAGGACATCATCATCCATAAATTCTGCAAGGTTAGAATCAAAGTCTTCATTGCCAACTTCTCTCGCATTAGGATCAAAGTCTATGATCATGCCACCATCTTCAGTTTCTATAGCTACTGATTCAGGGTCTTCTATTTCAATAGTTATGTCTGATTCTAAATCTTGCTCTATTGTTCCATCTATAGGTGTAGCTGTTTGTCTTTCAATTGCCATTTAATATCCTAATAATAATTTGCTGTTCGGTTATGTTCTAAAGGCTCATCTTCTTCGTCTGAATACAATGAAACAAAACCACCTTGTCTGAATCTTAACAGAGCTTGCGTAGTGCTATCAACTAAATCATCATGTTCCATGTTAGGAAAACCAGCAAACTGTTCTATGGTTTCTTCTGCCCATCTAGTTTCTGGAGCCCAAACTACTCCTGAAGCAAATAGATCAGATACTGCATTTACTCTTGATATCTTATCATTACCTCGGCTAGGTGTGTATTCTTGTACGGGTATCCCCATTGCCCTTAACTCAAAGATAAGGGGCATACCTGCTGCTTTAGCTTCTACTATAAAAGCATCAGGCTTGTAGGCATTGTACTTCTCCATAGCCATTTTCTTTAACTCAGGAAACTCTAGTCTTTCTTGATACGCATCTAGTAACATTAAGTTAGGTGCTAGCATTCCATCATCGTCTTCTTTATAGAAAACACCCCAAGTAGTACAAGCAGAAAAGTCAGCCCTTTGATTCTTCATAAAAGCTGTATCCCATGATTGGATAACAAACTCACAATCTGGTGGGTTTCTACCCTCCCATACTTGCCACCAGTCTCTTTTAACTAATGCACCCTCTTCTGATGTAGGGTCTTGTTGATATTGAGCCATCCATTTACTATTTGGTAGCTCGGCTTTCAAAGCCTGTAATTCTTCCATCTTCCAGAATTCTTCCCACAAAGGATGACCTGAAGGCATAATCGCAGGAAGTTCTATAACTTCCCATTGGTCTGCACCGCCACGTTTAATGCTTGCATCAACCACTTGTCCTGTTAAATCTTTATTGTGCCATCTAGTCATAACCACAACGATAGAACCATTAGGTTGTAAACGCTGTCTTGGACCTGATGTATACCACTCGTATGTTCTATTGAATACGTTGATATCAGAGCTTGCACCCTCTTGTTCTGAATGGGGATCATCAATGATTAGGAGGTCAGCACCTTTACCAGTTACTGCACCACCTACCCCTATCGCAAAATAATCACCACCCTGGTTCGTATTCCACCTACCAGCAGCTTTACTGTCTGATTGCAAACTGACATCAGGGAATATAGCCTTATAGTCAGCACTATTAACTAAGTTCCTAACCTTCCTACCAAAGCCTACAGCTAATTCTGCGGTGTGAGCTGTTTGGATTATCTTCTTATCTGGGTATTTACCTAGAAACCATGCAGGAAGCAAATAAGAAGCAAACTCACTCTTAGTATGTCTAGGGGGCATATTGATGATTAAACGCTTTAGATCGCCTTTAGCGACTCTTTCAAAGGCATCAGCCATTATCTCGTGATGATGACCATGAATAAACGCTGACCACATCTCAGAAACAAATTCCATAAAACCATCATGGCATTTCTCTCTACTTTTAGCTGCTTCCAACTCTTCAAGAAGAGACAGTAACTCTTGTTTCTGTACAGGTGATAAGTTCTTTACTTTACTTAGTAAGTTTTTGTTCATGTTTATTACGCTCTCTTCTCCACAATGCAAAGAAAAGCAAAATCAATGCTGGTTGGAGGAATACAAAAATTACAATATTAGCTAGTTGATAGCCCATTCCAGTTACATTCCCAGTCACTTGTAATATATAAACACAAATATTAAAAAATACATTAATAAGTTCTTGCATATAGTAAGTATATACTTATTTAATAAATACTTATTAAATAAAAATCTTAATAAGTACTTATTAATAAGTATTTATTAGATAATTGGTAATTACTGGGTATAGGAACTACTAGATTTTAACATATTGCACCCCCTTCACAGAAAAATCAACTATTATTTTAAAAAAATAATATGGGGGTGCAGGAATCCTGGGCAATATCCTAGAGAAAACCCATATAACAACAAAAAAAGCTAGCAAACTGCTATATAATAGTGGGGGGGTATATGAAAGTTAGTAATATTTTGAGCATATCACTATGTATTATAGTCAGTCAGGTAACGTTAATATACACAGGGGGATGGGGGGTCAATATATAGCTCGGTTATGTCAGGAGAAAAGGTGGGGTAAGAAAAAAGAAAAGAAAAAGATTGCATTACGCTATCATATGTATACGATACTAAACCCTCTCTAGTCTTCGCTATCCAACAGGGTCTTAATCTTCTCTTCTATGTCTGCTTCTATGTCTGTGCTTTGTCGTGCTTCCTTCGTCTCTACTACGTCACTAAACAATGCTACGCTCTTGCCTAGTAACTCAAGGCTACGGATTCTGCTTGCGGAACTATCAGCTTCGGTTGACTCTTTATACAGACGTTCTAAAACGTAACTCCTCGTTCGGATGCTTGAGGCTACTGCATGATCTTCTTTCCTCTCTAATGCCTTCCTTATGCTTTGGGTGATCTTAGGGTTACTGCTTAGTAATCTGCTAGCTTCTACTTCTACCCATTTAGGGATTGAACCATTCTTATTAGGTGTAACATCATAGCTATTGAAGTAGGCTTCTTTGTATGTGGGGAATGTACCCTTAACAATTGCATCAACAAACTTGCGTTGTTTAATTGTTAGCTCATCTTCCTTCCCAACTATTTGGAGACTAGGTTTTTCTTTTTCTTTCATGCTTGCATTATGTTCTAAATTATCTAGTGATGTAATGCTCACAATATGCTTGCAATTATGATGTGTAATGATATGGTTATATTTTAAACAAAACCCATAGGAGGTTTTATAGAGTAGAGCAAGATAGTTTACTAGGTCGTGACAGGGCTTAACTAGTAATGAAGGTCACAAGAATTACCTTCGCTGATAGAAGTAAAGCAGCAAGACAAAATGCGTACCACGAGAACCAACACAATCTGAGTTGGGGAGAGTGCGGAGACGACAAATTCCAGTAGTGACATCCTCCAATGTCGTACAAGTGTGGCGGCTTGTACCTGATGATGATTGCCAAATAATCGAAACAGACTGGAGGGTCTAACAATGGAAAATAATAAAATAACTTTGGGTTCAGCTTTGAGAAATCAATTTGGATTAGTCCAATTAGCTTTAGTAACTGAAAGAGAAGAATTGCTAGCTACTGCAATAGATAGATTAGAGGTATTAATTAAATTAATTCCAGAAGATATCGATAGTAACGGACAGGTAATAACTAAAAGCTATGTGCGTAATACAGGAGGTGTGTTGTGAGAAATGTATCTAGGGTAATCGCTCAAGCTTTCAATGATAGGAGAACCAAAACTATTTCCAACACACACACAGACGGAGAAGGCTTTTTTCTGCATGGTCATAAAATCGCATTTTGGGATGAAGATCACAACGGAGAAATCTTATCTTTCAATATGTGTGGGTGGGGAACTGTAACAACTAGAGAGAGATTAAATTCTCTCTTTTATGTTCTTGGTTTTGATATGTCGGTGTACCAAAAAAGCTTTTCACAGATGTTGAGGTACAAGGGTCAAGACTTAGAGATTGAAGACGATCAACAGGTGAACTTTCATACTGATCTTGGTGTTGTAACTTTTGGTCGTGGTAATTTATCACTTCCCAAATATGAAGCAACTAGACAGGGTTGGTTGAATGAGGTGAGCAATGTATAACATGGGCATTCCTTTTTTACTGATGCTAGTTTTCTTTTTTATTCTCTCTCAAATAGGAATTATATTTCTTGGTTTTGAGTGAGGTTCTATTAACTAATATATACGCTACTCTGTAATGGAGTGGCGTATTTTTTTGGTTCTTTTTTTTTGTCTTTTTTTTTATATTTTTTTTTATTTCTAAATTGTTTGAGGTAGTCATTGAATAAGATAGTCCACGAATTAACGTGCTGATGAGAATCCTAATGTTGGGGTTCAAGAAACTAACTATGGAGGTTAGAAATATGAGTAAATTAGAAAAGATTAGAGATAATCTTATTGAAAAATCTACTGATGAAAAACTTGTTAGAGAACTTGTAACAGGAAGTGTGCAAGACCCTGAGACAGGTGAGCCATTGTTTGATAGATATGAAGATGAGACAGGTAATGTTGATGATAAATTAACAGTTTCCTCTGAAGGCTTTTGTCTATTAACAGATAAGCTTGAAGAGTTGTTTGAACTTTTTGGGTTTTGCAGAATGCCTACTGACGATCTAGTCGAAGAAGGAGTTAAGCAAATGGATGATAAATTAGAATATGCTTTTACTGAGATAAGGATTGATCTGATTGAAGCTTTTGATAAAGCTGTAAAAAGATTAGGAGAAGAATCAAAATGATAAATGAAAAAGGGTTACATGATTGTTGTGAATGCTCTCATCTTGAGACTAAAATTCGTGAAGTACGTTCTACGTTTA
>Ga0075466_1000704_pt1 | contig 12409 bp, 12 predicted proteins | sample DEB08_DNA_16_FD_71486 | JGI IMG/M metagenome (GOLD analysis project Ga0075466, IMG submission 71486) | Aqueous microbial communities from the Delaware River and Bay under freshwater to marine salinity gradient to study organic matter... | ecosystem: Environmental > Aquatic > Marine > Coastal ... | reverse complement strand
TGCTTGAGTATATGCCTCAGCTAACCAGTCATTCAATACTGGAGCTTTGGCTTCTGGCAAGTCTGGAACAATAACTTCGTATCATATCTGTCCCCCTGCTTGTTTCAACCAAGGAAACCAATTAGACTGTGATGTCGAATCCCAACCATGTAAAACAAGTATTTTGTTCATGAGAGTCTATTTAACTACTAAATCTATAATTTTTTGAGTGTATTTAGGGTCACCTATTCTGTGCCCTACTCATTCTACAATTCATACATCTTTTATATCTAAAACCTCTATTGTTTTTTTAGCTCTATACTTGAGCCTTTCTCTTTCATCTCAACCATATATTAAAGTATAATTATTTCATAGCTTATTTAAAACAGATTTTTCTGAAAAATTAAGCCTAAAGTCATTCCATCTCCTAGATCATAAAGATTTCTTATAAAAATCTGGTAAATAATCTAAATCTTCTGCAAAATACGGAGACAGAGAACATAGAATTACTTTCTTAAAAGAGAACTTTTGACTTAATTTTAATGCAATCGTTGCACCAAAGGAAAATCAAAATATAAGAGACTCTTGAGTTTCTCAAAGCTGAGATTCAGCTTCCTCTATATATTGAGACATCACTCTATAGTTCCAAGTTATATCAAAAATATGTACTTCAAAATCATTTAATTCTAATAACTACTTCAATTCAGGAAATCAAAGAGTACTTCTATCTTGTCTATATCCTGGAATGATGTAAATTATTTTTTTCATAGTCTTACTTAACGACTAGATTTACTATTTTACCTGGAACATATATTTCTTTTACAATATTCTTCCCATCTATGAACTTAATAACATTTTCATTGGTTCTGGCTTTCTCTAGAACTGAGTCTTTGTCTTCGTCTTTGTTTATCTCGATCTCTCCTCGAAGCTTCCCGAGTACTTGTACTCAGATAGTCACCCTGTCATCAATCGTCATAGCAGGGTCAAATTCTGGCCATGTTTGGAGTGCTACTGATGTAACTGAATTTTTGTGCATTCTCTCCCAAAGCTCTTCGGCAAGGTGTGGAGCAAATGGATTGAGTATTCTTGCGAATACCAATCTCCATTCTCGTTGCAATTCAATGTCTCTTGGAAGACCATTATTTACTAAAATCATCATTTGTGCGATCGAAGTATTAAACTTGTAGTTTTCAATATCTTCTTCTATTTTTTTAATAGTTTTGTGAACCAGCTTCATGCTAAACTCATCTGATTCTGTCGTAATTTTTGCTTCTGGAGTGAAGAGTCGTTCAGCTTTTTCTAAAAATCTTCGTACTCAAGTAATATTTTTTGTATCCCAAGGAGCCGTGTCTTTAAAATCTGCCATGTACATTTCATAGAGTCTGAGGCTATCTGCACCATACTCTTCTACTATTTTATCGGGATTCACTACATTTTTCAATGACTTACTCATCTTCGCAACCACTACTTTTAATGATCCACCTGTTTGCTTTTCAAAGTACTGAGCTTTTTGATCAATGTTATCCTGATCAACTAGTTTTCACGCACTATCTACTACTTCGTCACTCGGAATAAGTTTCCCATTAGAGTCCTCAAATGAATAGGCCAAAATAAGTCCTTGATTTCTTAGTCTATAAAAAGGCTCATCTGAAGAAACTACTCCGATATCGAATAAGAATTTATGCCAGAATCGTGCATAGAGTAAATGTAGTACTGCATGCTCTGCACCACCAACGTATGAGTCTACTTGTCCCCAGTATTTTTCAATCTCTGGATCAACGAGTTTTTCGCTATTGTTTGGATCCATGTATCGTAGATAGTACCAACATGATCCTCCCCATTGAGGCATAGTGTTTGTCTCTCTCTTTCCTGGTCATCCACAGCTTGGACATTCACAGTTCACAAAGTCTTCTATCTGGCTGAGCGGGCTCGTTCCATCACCCGATGGTTCAAAATTATCTGTATCTGGAAGTAAAATAGGAAGGTTTTCTTCTTTTTCCCCAACTATTCCACACTTATCACAATGCACCAAAGGAATTGGTTCTCCCCAATATCTTTGTCGACTAAACAACCAATCTCGTAATTTAAAGTTTACCTTCTTCTCACCAAATCATTTTTCTTCTGCATGTTCTATAAGTTTTGACTGAGCTTTTTTTGACTCTAATCATGAAAAATCTCATGAATTAACTAGCACACCCAAACCAGTAAAAGCCGATTCAGAAATATCTCATCCAGATATAGATTCTGTAATATCTAAATTATATTGTTTTGCAAATGCAAAGTCTCGTGTATCATGTGCTGGGACAGCCATGACTGCACCGGTACCGTAGTTACCGAGGACATAGTCAGCAATCCAGAGTGGTACTTGCTCTCCGTTGAATGGATTGATTACGTATGAACCTGTGAAGACACCTGTTTTTTCTTTGTCGTCTTGGGTTCTGTCTTGATCTGATTTCTTTGAAGATTCTAGAATATAGTCTTCACAGGCCTGCTCATTATCATCTGTAATAAAATCAGATACATCTGCGTGGTCTGGTGCAAGAACTGCATAAGTCATACCAAAGACAGTATCTATTCTAGTAGTGTAGACTCGAATAGACTTCGAGTCATCATCAGATTTTTTGAGTTCGAACTCACATCCTTCTGACTTCCCTATCCAATTTCTCTGCATCTGCTTGATACTCTCTGGCCAATCGAGTTTATCTACGTCATTCAAAAGCCTGTCAGCATATTTTGTGATAGCGAGCACCCACTGTCTGATCTTTTTCTTTTCTACTTTGGTTCCACATCGCTCACAGGTAAAGTCATTGAGTACTTCTTCATTAGCGAGTCCTGTTTTACAACTTGGGCAATAGTTGATAGGAAGGTTCTGTTCATATGCGAGACCTTTTTCAAAGAGCTTTAAAAATATCCATTGCGTCCACTTATAGTACTCTGGATCTGTCGTGTCTATCTCTCTATCCCAATCATAACTAAATCCAAGAGCTTTAATCTGTTTTCTAAAATTATCGATATTAGCGTCTGTCGTAATTCTCGGATGCGTTCCTGTTTTGATTGCATAGTTTTCAGCTGGTAAGCCAAAAGCATCCCAACCCATTGGGTGGAGCACATTGTAGCCTTTCGCTGTCTTATATCGAGCTACAATATCGTTGGCAGTCATACCCTCTGGATGACCAACATGAAGACCAGCACCTGATGGATATGGAAACATATCGAGTACATAAAAAGGTTCTTTTTCTGATTTATTCTCTACCTTAAAGGTATTATTATCTTCCCAATATTTTTGCCACTTTGTTTCGATTTTGCTATGGTCGTACATATCTATTAATTACTGATTATAATGGCTTATAATCTACTGATGATGAGCAAAATTTCAAGTTTAAAAATTTGTAATAAATCATTATTTTTCTATAATAGATCATAAGTTTATTTTAATGAAATCAAATATCTTATGGATAAAATTATATTAGGGTTATCTATATTGTTGTGTTCTAACTTGATAGTATCGAGCCTTGGTCTACAAAGCCAAGCTATTGTACTATGAATATATACCAATACTACTATGCTCACATTTGTATCTATCGTAAGTGGCCTACTCTTGTGAGCGTCTATACGATGAATTTCATCGAACAGAAAAAAAAGCGAAGACGACGAAGAGCAACAATGGTAAAAAAAGTCTCATCTGATTGGTGAGACTTTTTTTTATAGAGCATTATTATTTGTAGGAGCTAGGTCCGGTGAGAGAATGATCTCAATCACAAATTCAATGATTGGTCCTGCGAGAAATATAAGAAAAATACCAACTATCATATAGAGGAGAGTCTTTTTTCACTGCGATACTTTATCATCTTCACCAGCTGCTGTAAGAATCTGGAAACCTCCCCATATACCTATTATTACAGCGAGTAGGTATAAAAATCAAAGCAAAAAACCAACATATGATTGCACCACTACTTCTAGTGGAGCATCACTTCAAATAAGATCTTCATCAATTCTACCTAAACCAAAAGAGGCTTCTGATACTCAGAAGCCTAATAGGATAAATATAGTAATATATTTAAGAAGTGATATCATTATGCACCAATAATTCGACTAATAACGAAGTCTACAATTGATCCTGCTAGAAAGATAATCACAATACCAATAAGAGCTTGAATAATAATTTTTTTACCATTTGATACTTTATCATCTTCACCAGCTGCTGTAAGTATTTGAAAACCACCCCATAGAGCATATAAAACAGCAATAAGGTATAGGAAGTTTAATAATCTGGCAACATATACTTGAATAATTACATCTGCTGTACCAACTTCTCTAATATCACCAGATACATTGTTTGATCCTGGATTAATACCTGCGAGTACAGTTTGTACACCCATTGCTGCAGATGTCATTGCTATAATTACAGCATTTTTTGCTACGTTTTTCATCTCGAAAAAATTATTTATAAATTAAGATAAGTTTATTATAGACAAAAGGGCTGGAAAAGGCAAACTTTTTGTACTATTTTGTGATCTTTCTTAGTATTTGTATCAAACTATACTTCATTTTTTTGTTTACATATATGGTAGCTTGACTTACCTGTCTAATATCGGGAGTTAATTTTTTCTTAAAACTTGTCACTCCTGCCAGACTACTATTTGCTTCATCTGGACTGGCTACTCCTAGGAAATCATAGAGTTTTGATCAATATGACTTTGCTTTGGTGATAGCTTCCCACTGTAGTAGATATGGAGCCATAGAGTTTCTATACTGTGTATCTGAGGTCGATGCTCCATAATAATATATCGATACCTCTTTTTCAAAGATAAATATTCCTCCTGCTACAACTACTCCATCTATTTTTGCCAATAAAAGCTGTGATGTCTTATTTTCTAGTAAAAACTGCTCATAATATTTTTGCGTATTTCCTGAAAAACTATCTCTAGTAGTTGTTTGTTTCATAAGTTTATAAAAACTCTCTATCCCTGCATCATCATAACCATCGAGTCAGCTAATCTCAACTCACTTTTTTCGGGCCAATTTAATATTGTACCGTCCCTTTGGTTTCATAGCAGTTAATATTTCATCTTCTGATTTATTTAGATCTATAAGGGCTGTATATGGGGTAATAAATTTTTTGTAGTAGTTTTTAGACCAACCTCACCTCTGAATCTCCTCTCCCAGTGGGAGAGGAGGGACCAAATTGTAATCGAGAATTTCTACTTGAACAAATAAACAATTCTGTTGCTTGCATAACTGTTCTAGCTCCCCTTTAATAAAGGGGTTGGGGGAATCTTTTACTCCCAGGGCAAACAATCCATATTCTCACAAAGCGACTTTTCTCTTTTCTACCTGAATCCCAGACACATCAAAAATCTCTTCTGCTTGACCAGACGACACAAGAAATTTTCCCCAAGATTTTGATTGCCAAATAGACATGAATTAATTATATTTATGTAAATGTTGTACGGCAGATTCTGTGACTTTTCGTCCACGAGGCGTTCGTTCTATGAAACCTATCTGTAGAAGATATGGCTCCACGACATCCTCTAAAGTAGCTTCTTCTTCTCAGATAGCTGAAGCAAGAGTATTGAGTCCAACTGGACCTCATGCAAATTTAGTCTGAATCGTTTCGAGATATTTTCTATCGAGATAATCCAACCCAAGTGCATCGATTCAGATTTCTTTAAATATATTCTGAAGGACGACTTCATTTCATACATCTTCTCAGATAGTTTTGTAGTCTCGTACTATTTTAAGCAACCTGTTTGCGATGCGTGGGGTTCCTCGTGACTTTGATGCTACCACATGCAGTGTTCCATCTGGTATGTCTAATTCAAGGAGTTTACAGTTATTAAAGATTATTTTTTCAATATCACTGGGATCATAAAAATCTAGCTTAAGAACATTCCCAAACCTATCTCTCAGAGGTGAGCTAATACTTGAGAGTCTTGTAGTGGCTCCTATTAAACAAAAGGGTTTTAGGGCTAGCTTCACACTTTGTGCTCACGTACCACTTCATACCATTATATCTATCTCAAAATCCTCCATAGCTGTATAGAGGATCTCTTCTACTTGTGGCCTGAGTCTATGAATCTCATCAATAAACAACACATCTCCTTCTTCTAGGTTCGATAGTATTGAAACCAAATCAGCTTGTTTTTCAATAGCTGGACCAGAGGTAGATCTGAGTGTGCTCCCCAGCTCACTAGCAATAATATTTGAAAGGGTTGTTTTACCCAGTCCTGGAGGACCATACAGCAATACATGCTCAAGAGATTCTTCTCGTATTCTCGCTGAAGATATAGAAACCGAGAGGTGTTTTTTAATCAGTTTTTGCCCAATATAGTCCTCTAATTTCTTTGGACGCAAAATATTTCCACTCAGGGCTTGATCGAGTGTTTTTTCTTTGGGTGAAACCATTCTTGGTTCTTCTGTTTGACTAGATTCTATCATGCTTAGAAGTGTATGGTATTTTGAAAAAATGTAAATATTTTGTTATAAAATTATATCCAAAGTATATACGAAATATGTTAAATCTCACATAAATTTTTATTTCAAGTCAATATTTTTTGCGTATCTAAACTAGCACAAAACTATAAAATTCATATAATCGATTCATATTATTTTTCTAAAAATATACATGGAATTACAAAAACAAATAGAAGAGTTTGTTGTTTTGATAGAGCAAGTCCAGAGCGAACTTCATAAAAAAATTGTTGGGCAAGAGACTCTCATTAGAGATATTCTCATTGGTTTACTCTCTGGTGGACATGTACTGCTCGAGTGAGTGCCTGGTGTAGCAAAAACGCTTACTATCGATACTCTATCGCAAGCTCTAGACATAGATTTCAAACGGATTCAGTTTACTCCTGACCTGCTTCCAAGTGATCTCGTCGGAAGTGAAATATATAACATAAATTCAGGAGAATTTAGTACAAAAAAAGGACCTATTTTTACCAACCTGCTTCTCGCAGATGAGATCAATCGAGCCCCAAGTAAGGTACAATCAGCCCTACTAGAAGCGATGGCTGAAAAGCAAATCACTCTCTGAGACACCAGCTATATACTCGATGAACCTTTTATAGTTCTAGCAACTCAAAACCCTATTGAACAATCATGAACCTATCCTCTTCCAGAAGCAGAGCTCGATCGATTTATGCTTAAGAGCAAGGTCGACTACCCTACGAAAGCCCAAGAAGTAGAAATACTTACTCGACTGAGTGAAATAGAAAATGGAGCAACAAAAAAAATACTCTCAGCTACACAGCTCCTCAAAATTCGAAAAACCATAGATCAGATTACTGTATCACAAAATATTATTGCCTATATTAGCAACATTATAGATGCCAGCAGACAGCCAAACACTATGCTACGATACTGAGTGTCTCCTCGAGGATCAATATCGCTTCTCAAGGCTGCAAAAGTAGTTGCTTTTCTAGAAAAACGAGATTTTGTGATACCAGAAGATATCAAAGCCGTCGCTGTTTCAGTTATGGCTCATAGGTTAGTGTTGAGCTACGAAGCTATTGCCGAAGATATTTCAAATGAAGCTATTGCTGAAAAAATAATTGCTTCCGTAAAAATAAAATAACACCATGAGTAGCTATAAAGCACTTCAAATCAAACTCGCTAAAAAACTCTCAGGAGATTTTTTAGGAAGTTTCATGAGTGCTTTCAGGTGACAAGGGATGGAGTTTGAAAATCTACGCGAATACTTTCCTGGTGATAGTGTTCGAAAAATAGACTGGAAAACAACAGCCAAACAACACAAGGTTTTTATTAAAAATTTCAGGGAAGAGCGAGATGTAAATGCACTCTTTATATTTGATATTTCTGAGAGTTTTAGCTTTGGTTCACGTGAGAAAACAAAGCTCGATACCTGCAAAGAAGTATTTTACATGCTCGCGAGCGCAGCTAGTAGCAATGGTTTTAGAATCTGATCGCAACTCCCAGATACCTATTATGATTTTTCTAGCTGAAACAAAAATATCATAAAAACACTTACTTACTTAGATGACGTCTTCCCTTCAAGTGAAGGGAAGTACCCGCAGAGGGATGGGATGAGATATAAAAATATAAAAAATAGCCTTATTTTTATATTTTCAGATACACTCGAACACAAGAACCTTTCTCTGCTGGCTCGGTATAATGATGTGGTATATATAAATATCTTTGATACCCTGGAAACTTCTGGGAGTGAGTCTCGTTTTATGCTCCCTATAGCGGGTATGATGAGTCTGTTTTGAAAAATAAAGCAAAGCCAATACCAACAAAGTCAGCAAAAACTATTATCAGGCTTTAAAAAAATACTCAGACAAAAACATATTCGTTATCTCGCTCTCGATGATCAAGATAACTTGGTGCTGAGTTTTTATAAATTTTTCGCAAAAATCATATAATGAAATATATCCTTTCTACATTAGTCCTTCTATGTATACCAATCTCTGCCCTGGCTTGAGCGGTGAGTATATCTACGGATAACACTCAATATAATATCGATGATACTATCTCTTTGAGTATAGAAATAGAATCCGATAATTCTGGAAATGCTCAGGTAGTCGTATGAAACTTAGAGCAAAATTTTACCATAGTGGGACAATCTCAGTCCAATCAAACGCAGATACTCAATGGAGAAGCACAATCAAAAATATTTATTACTCTCAATCTACTCGCTCACACAGCTGGCTCGTATACACTCTGACCTATCAGTATAGTGTTTGGCGATGGAGAGAGTATCTTCTCAGAAGCTATAGATATTAAAATTAGCGGAGAACGTATATTGATAAATCCAAATATTAAAACCTCTACTCAAAGTTCGGGTAGCACAGTAGTTCCTCAAGATCTCTCAAAAATAGAACTGTGAAATACAACTGATAGCTCTCCAAAAGACATACTCTGAGTAGATGGAGAGGTGATGGATGACATCTATGATATAAAACAAAACCTACTTCCCCGTTTCTATACGTTTTGGAGTATATTGATAGCGTTTATTGGAACTCTAGCAATATATACCCTCATACAATTTTCTCCCTCGGGGGAGAAATGAGGACCAAAAAAGAAAAATATAAAACAAAAGAAAATACACTACTGAAAAGAAATACAAAAAATCCGTAGTAATGATATAGAAAAGAGCAAAGATATATTTTATGGAAAACTCGGGAACTTGTTTCGAGAATATCTCGATGCAGAAGTACAATATGGACTCTCTGGGAAGTCGCTGAGTGAAGTTCAAGCTATACTTCCAAAAAAACTCTTGGGGGTATACACACAGCTCTACTACCCTGCCTATGACAATAGAGTAGACGAACAAAAAAGTAGAACCCAGATACTCAACACACTCGAGCAAATAATGATAAAAAAATAAATGAAGCTAACAGATATACATCTCACTCAACCCAGTCTCGCTCTAGTAGCTCTACTGCTCATTTTTATAGCGGTATATTTATTTGTTCGAGCCGAGAAAGCATCTACCATAGTCACCAACCAAAGTCCACAGCTGAGATCAAGCTTTGGTATATGAAACATCGCGAGTTATCTACGGCTCGCCTTAATACTTAGTATTGGTATTGTCTTGAGTATTATACTAGCCGGACCATATATACTCGGAAGCGATATTGAAGTAAAAAAAGATGGGATCGATGTAGTGGTCGTGATGGATGTGTCATGAAGTATGGATTTTCAAGATTTTAAACCCAGTCGACTTGAACTTGCCAAATCTACTCTACAAGATTTTATATCTGAGATACGTTCCGATAGAGTAGGATTGATCGTCTTTGCAGGAAAACCAATATCGAGCCAACCACTTACATTTGATTATGCGATTATTAATGAAACACTACAGTCTCTTTCAACTAACATAATTAATCAAAATGTTCCCGGTCTCTCAGGAACCAATATTGGGGATGCTCTGCTACTTGCAAAAGGTCTCTTTGACACCCCAGATCGAGAAAAAATAATACTACTGCTCACTGATTGAGATGCTAATAGCGGAGCTGATCCTCAACTTACAGCAGCTGTGCTTGCAGAAGAAAATATCACTATCTACTCTATCGGGATCTGAAAAGATAGTCCGAGTGAAATGCTACTCAACAATGGTTTTTTTAACCAAAAACAGACGATTCCTCCACTCAATAGCGCTATTCTAGAGTCTATAGCTGATACCACATGAGGTGTGTTTTTTAGAGCCTGAGACAACGATACCCTTCGAGCTATCTTTGAAAAACTCAAGCAACTCCAGACCAGTGAAATAACGACACAAGTGAAGCAATATAGAAGCGATCACTCGACTGTGTTTATATATATAGCCATAATCTTGTTAGCTCTGCTGAATTTTATAGAATTGATCTACCCAAAATGCAAATAGATATTAATACATCCACTCTCGCTATATTTCTGATCATACTGGTATGATCGGTTGTATTACTCTGGCAAAACTATATCAGACGTGAGCAAATAAAAAGCAGCTATAGGCTTTTGTTTACACAAGCCAAAATATTTTACTTGCGATACATATTTTTAAGTCTCACACTCGTTTTGATGAGTCTTGGAATATTTCAGATAAGCTATTTCTGAGAAAATACCAATGCTGGAGAAAGTCTCGACATAGTATTTGTGCTCGATGTTAGTAAGTCGATGAATACTATTGATATAGAAAATGGATCATATTCTCGACTCAATTACTCAAAAATAAAAATAAGTGACTACATGGTGCAACAGCCACAAAATAGATATGGTCTGGTTATATTTGCTGGAGATGCACTGTCACTCTCTCCTCTCAGTCACAACATTGATCATCTCCTAAGCAATCTCTCTCGCGTAAACTACACCAACATCGCAAAACAATGAAGCTATCTCGCCCAGGCACTCGAGCTTGGTTACGCTCGTTTTTGAATTTCGCCCTCTGCTACTGGAAAGGCACTTATACTTATCTCGGACGGTTGAGATAGTGACGACACTCTTGATATAAAACGACTCCCAGAACTCAACACAAACAACATAGCCAGCTTTATATTTTGAGTCTGAAGTAAACAGGGTTGACCCATACCTATATGAAAAGATCCCTTTTGAAAAACGGTGTTTCAGACTTACCAATGACAGCAGGTAAATACTCGACTCAACAGTACAACACTCAAAACTCTTGCAGAGAGTATAGATGCTGATTATAATTCCCTAGAAAACTTCGCCAATCAGCTCGATACTATCCAAACCAAGGCAGGCCAATATAGTCCACCCCGCTACAAAAAATCCATAGCTCCTGTTCTAGCGACTCTTGGATTGATACTCTTTATACTCTATCTTCTCTTCCCCTATATATGGAAAACAAAAAAATAATATCTACATTTTTTATTCTCCTGCTGCTATCAAATATAATTTTTATAGCAAATTTTTTCTGGAGTTTGATGTCATGAGTATGATTCTTAGATAATTCCCAGAGCAGATATAACCAGTGAAATCTGGAATATATATGAGAAGAATATGAAACAGCCTTAGAAAAATATAATAGTGCTCTTGCTAAAGATCCGGGCTTTTTCCAGTGATATCATAACCTCGGGAATAGTTACTACCGGCTCTGAGATCTAGAAAAATCAATAGAATCATATCAATCAGCTCTGTCTATACAAAGCGATGCGCAGACCCAGAAAAATATTGAATTTGTTCAATCAAAACTACGTAAGCAAGAGCAATCCGCTACAGAACAACAAGAATCTTGAGAGTCAGGGCAGAACGAACAAACTCAAGAGTCAGGACAATGATCTCAACAACAAGAGTGAGAGTCAGAACAGTCAGCCTGAGATCAAAACTGAGAATCAGAACTCAGTGAACAAACCAAGCAGATACTTGAGCAACGAGCGCGACAATTAGAACAAGCTCAAGATGAACTCAAGCAATACTATAATAAGAACTACCAACAGAGTAATTCTCAAAGCCTCTTCGATAAGATATTCAACAATGCCCTCCTCAATAATGAATGAGAAAAAGACTGGTAAAAAATTTGTAAAAAACTAGAAATAGGGTAAAATATAATGAGAATAGTTCTCATATTAAAATAATAAAAAAATGTTAACAATAGAAACAGGGTTCACCAATGAAATTCTCCGAGCAGTCTCAAAAAAAGTGACAAAAAACGACATGCCTGCCATAGTAAAGTTGGGGAAAGAAATGATAAAATACGTGAAAAACCCAAAGACTAAATCGGTATGAGTTGCAGCCCCTCAGGTTGGTACCAATAAGCGCCTTATTGCCGTAAGTCTTCTCAAAGACTGGGACGATGAAGCCTTCAAGACGATCATGATGATCAATCCAGAAATACTTGAACACTCAGAAGAAAAAAATATTGACGTAGAGGGTTGTTTATCTGTTCCAGGTGAACAAGGTAAAGTGGCTCGGTGGAACATGATTAAACTACGATATACTGATGAGAAAGCAAAGACCCAAACAATAATCT
>Ga0075466_1000703_pt1 | contig 12413 bp, 10 predicted proteins | sample DEB08_DNA_16_FD_71486 | JGI IMG/M metagenome (GOLD analysis project Ga0075466, IMG submission 71486) | Aqueous microbial communities from the Delaware River and Bay under freshwater to marine salinity gradient to study organic matter... | ecosystem: Environmental > Aquatic > Marine > Coastal ... | reverse complement strand
ACGACACAAGCTGCGGCGTTGATTAAAGAAGTCGGCGCGCCAAACCTTCGGCTGATGTTTGACTGTTACCATGTGCAACTCACGGAGGGCGACGTGACCCATCGGTTAGAGAAACTGTTGCCTATCATTGGGCATATTCAGGTAGCCTCGATCCCCGATCGCGGCACACCTGATCATGGAGAGTTGAACTATCCCTATATCTGGCAGGTCTTGGATCGGCTGGGCTGGGATCGCCCGATTGGCGCAGAATACAAGCCAACAGGCGATACGGATGCCAGTCTAGGGTGGCTTTCAGCCGTCTAAAAAGGCGTGCTGCGCAACCCGCAGATCGAAAATGTCTTGGTCATCCACGATCTCGACATCATCAATGCTGATGATCTGATCTTTACGCACCGCGCGTTTTAGTTTGATGTGATGCGCCAAGCCGATGGGCAGTGCGTTCAGATCATGGGACCGGCGGGCAGGGATCGCCTTGGCCCAGACCTTGTAGCCGCCTTCACCGTCCAGCATGTCACCAGCTGGGAAATCGCCTTTAGCGGTCGCGACCGCATCACCGCGCCAACGGGTGGAGCTGCCAGTGGCCTCGCCGCGTAGGCAGGCGGATAGGACGGACACAGATGTTTCCAATCCGATCAGATGGAACGGCCGCCACATCGAACCGTACCAGCCCGACGGATCAGTCAGCAGCCCATATTGTTGAAAGCAGGCGCGGGTGTATTCATCGGGCGCGCGGAAGGTCACGAACATGCCGTATTGGATGTTGTTCAGCACAGTGCGGCCATCGTGTTCGCGGCTGGCGGCGATGTCGACAAGGCCAGTTTTTGCGAGATTTCCGCCGTCGCTTTTTGGTCGAAACACGGTGGCAAGATCCTGCAAACCAGCGGGATGAAACGCGAGGCCATCTTCGGGGCAATCCAAGCCTGTGGCATTGGCGACGGCGGCCATTTCAATCGCGGCCTTGGTGCCATCGGTGAAGGAGTTATACATCTTGGGGTTAAAGTCTCCGGCGGCGACTTCTTCCTTGGACCATCCGAAAAAATCCCAAACCGTGTCAGGGGTAGAGTAGCGATAGGGCGGGGCGAAGTTCATGCCTTTGCCCGCCGAGACCAGTTCAAAGCCGCAGTTATGGACCCAATCGACCAACTCGCACATCGCGGCGGGCTGGTCGCCATAGGCCATCGAATAGACGACGCCTTGGGTACGGGCGCGATTGGCCAAGACCGGACCGCATAGGACATCAGCCTCGACGTTGACCATGATTACGTGCTTGCCCGCATCGATGGCAGCAAGCCCGTGACGCAGGCCTGCGAGGGGGTGGCCCGTCGCTTCGATGATACACTCGATGGCGTCGCAAGCGAACAGATCGGCGGCATCGTTGGTGATGCAGGTCGTGCCTTCGGTGACGGCCTGATCCATCGAGCGGGCGTTGTAATTTACGGCCTCCCATCCGGTACGGGCGAGGGAGACGCGGGCTTTGTCGGCGTCCAATTCCGCGATACCGACGATTTGGTATCCGGGAATATGCTTGGCCTGCGCCAAAACCATAGAGCCGAATTTACCTGCGCCGATCAGGCCGATGCGGATGGGTTTGCCCATGGCGGTGCGCGCGGCCAGCAGGGAAGACAGGTTCATGGCAGGCTCCTAAAGATGAGATTATCACCAGCCTAGAGCGGAAAATTAAAATGGTATACTCCGATTCCCGCATAAGCCGAATTTGATGTCTTGACGGCTGGGTTTGAAACGATTCAGCTATGTCTATGATCCGCCCCGGCTTTCTTTCCTCAGCAGACCGCCTCGAGCTTGAGGCTTGCGTGCGTCGTCAGCGCGAAGACCACGGTATTGCCCGCCGGGCAAATGCGATCCTGCTGCTCGACGACGGCAAGTCCTGCCAGGAGATTTCAGATTTCTTGTATCTGGACGACGACACCATCCGCGGCTGGCATAAAACCTTCCTGCAAGATGGTTGGGATGCGCTTGCCTTCGATGGCTGGAAAGGCGGTCAGTCCCGTATGACGCAGGCACAGGAGGTTGCGTTATGCGCCTGGCTGGAAGCGCGCTTCTGTCGCTCAACGGTCGAGATCAGGGCCCATGTTGCGGCTGAGTGCGGTCTGAACTATTCCCATTCTGGCTGCATCAAACTTCTGGCCCGACTGGGCTTTGAATACCGTAAGCCCAAGTCCCTGCCGCGCGTGGCATCAGCGGAAAAACAGGCCGCTTTCATCGCATTTTACGACCGCCTGATGCGTGAGTTACCAGCAGATGAAGCCGTCTACTTCGCCGATGCGGTGCATCCGGAATACCAGAGCAAGCCTGCGTTTGGCTGGGTGAAGGTAGGATCAAATCCAGCGGTTCTCAGCACGGCAGGGCGCGGTCGTGTGAACGTTCATGGGGCGGTGAATCTTGAGAACTTCGACGCACCTTTTGTCGAGCCCACAACCGTTGATGGGGTCAGTGCAGCACAGCTTCTGACCAAGATCGAAGCCCGAAACCCTGACAAGCGCGTCATTCATGTCATCTGGGACAACGCCGCCTACCACAAAGGACCCGATGTCAGAGCCTTCCTCGCCAGGGCAGCTTGCCGTATCCATCTGATCCAGCTGCCGCCATACTGCCCCCATCTCAATCCGATTGAGCGGCTTTGGGCCGTCTTGCATCAATACGTGACCCACAATCGCTACTACCCAAGTCAAAAGCAGTTCGCCGACGCCATCCTTGCATTCATGCGTGAAACCATCCCGCAGGAATGGACGAAGTTCCGCGACAAGGTCTCAGACAACTTCCGCGTCATAACCCACGAGAACTTTCGGGTTTTGAAGTAGTGGCGGTATAAGTAACGATATTGATGCGCGCGTGTTGATTTGTTCAGTCTATTAGGTATGGCGGATCATTTCCTGCCTACTCGTTCTAGGCCGTGCGTACCGACTGCGGCCCGTAAAGGATATAAAAAGTGCTGTTTCGTTTGCCTGGCGCATTGGCAAGTGCTGTGATGGTTGTGATGTTGATTGTCATGCCATTTGCGCTGCTGCCCGATAGCAATCAAGACGGCACGCAGATCGTGGCGCTTGTGGCGATTTTCGGCGCGCTTTTTACGATTGTTGAATACAGCTCAAGCAGCCCCAGCTTGGTTGAATTTCGTGATGCGCCGCCGTTCAACCGCGTCAGGTTCTCCGCGCTATTTGCGACCGTGCTTTGCCTTTCGGTTATTTTTCGTGGCGAAACGGCCCCGTCCGAGGTGACAGCATTCTTCCAAAATAGCGGCACACAAATCGGGCAGGCGATTGATTTCAGCTATTCACCCGTCCGTTTGATGGTTCTGACGTTGCCAGAGGGAACAGACCCCGCCGTGATCCAACGCCTGCGCGATGCGGCAGGTCTAAGCTATTTGCTAGCGCTTTTTTCAGTGATCTGGTTCGTGATATTGCTGGTTCTCTACCAGTGGCCGCGCCGCACAGAAGCCTTCAACGTTTGGATCAACTTACCGACGTTTGATCCAACAGCGGGCGGAGATGTCGTCAAACGGCTCAGACGCGATGGCCGCGTTAACATTATCTTAGGACTTTTGCTGCCATTCTTGGTGCCAGCGGTTGTTAAGTTGTCGGATATCCTTGGGACGCCGATCAATCTTGAAAGCACGCAGACCTTGATTTGGACCGTATCCGCATGGGCATTCTTGCCAGCCAGTATTCTGATGCGCGGTGTCGCACTCAGCCGCGTGGCGAATATGATCCATCAGCAGCGTCTGCGGGCCTACGAACGCGAAGAATCGCAAGGGGCTATGGCAGTCTGATCCTTTTGTTTTGGGCAAGTATTGCCCAAGCTGCGGAATTGCGCATCGCTACATTTGCCGCCCCGCTTAGCCGTGATGGACCAGGCTTGCTGCTGCGCGATATCCAGAAAGGCGAAGACGACAGCCTGACTGCAATCACTTTCGCGATTGCGCAGGCGGCACCTGATGTCTTGGTGCTGACAGACTTCGACTATGATTTGGACGGGCTTGCGCTTGCCGCCTTTGCGCAAGGCTTTGGGGCAGACTATCCATATCTTTTCGCCCGCAGGCCCAACGCGGGACTTGCGACAGGCTATGATATTGACGGCAATGGTTGGACGGGCGAAGCACGCGACGCCCAAGGATATGGGCGGTTCGCAGGTGATGGCGGGATAGCAATTTTGTCGCGCTACCCTGTTGCGGTTGATGCAGTCACCGATCTTAGTACAATGCTGTGGCGCGATTTGCCGGATGCGGTACTGCCGCAGGTCGGTGGCGCGCCTTTTTTTCCGTCAGAAGTACAAGATATCTTACGGCTTTCTTCGACGGCGCATTGGATCGTGCCGATCCGCTTGCCCAATGACACGCTGGTATCAATCATGGCCTTTGCCGCGACCCCGCCGGTATTTGATGGCCCCGAGGATATGAACGGTCTGCGCAGCCGCGACGAACTGAAACTGTGGGAGCACGTCCTTGATGGCACATTTGGCCCACCTCCGGACAGTTTCATTCTTGCGGGCAACAGCAACCTCGATCCAACTGGCGGGCAGGGAGACCGCGCAGCTATGGCTGCGTTTTTGGCGCGTGATGATTTGAATGATCCGCATCCCGGCACGACAAATGCTGATTGGGGGGCTGACAGCACAGGAAAGCTAAGGGTCAGCTATGTTCTACCGTCCTCGGATTGGCGCATCATTGACGCCGGCTTAACCGCTGCTGATGTGAATGGGGGTACTGCTGGCGGTCCGCACAGCCTTGTCTGGGTGGATGTCAGCCGGTAGCCCTGCCAACATCACATCTTTTAGGGCCGTCGGGACGAACTCTGGCAGCAATTGGTCGAATTTCGCAGCACCTATCTGATGCGGCATTTCATACAGATAGCGCATCTCGTGCATTTCACGCGCGAGTTCCCAAAAGGGGCCAAGCAATCGCATGATCCACCAAGGAAAACGGTTAATCCTTGTCTTAAGCTGGGTGTTTTCCGCAATACAGCGCTGCAGGTCGTGGATCGAAAAGGCATGCCCGGGAAAGGGAATGTCTTCGAATTTGCCAAGCTCCGCGCGCTGTTCAGCCAGTTGAACGGCCGCACGCGCCCAATCGGGAACATAGGCATATGCCTGCAACGTGTCGGGGTCGGCAGCAGCGGTCAGTTTGCCTTTGGCGATCTCGCGCATGATTAACATGCTCATGATGTCGCCATTGCCGTCAGGGTCGATAAAGTTGCCAGCCCGCAAGATCAGGGTTTGGACACCTGAAGCTTGATAAGCATGCTCCATCGCGATTCTGACCCGCCCCTTTTTCGTGTGTGCGTTGTGGGGTGTGTTTTCATCCAACGTTCCGGGTTGGTCGCCAAAGTTATAGATATTTCCCGGAATAATGACGGTGGCATCGGCGGCTTTTGCTGCTGCTATCACCTGCGCGGTGAATGCTGGAATTGTGCGTTCCCAATCGTGATAAGCTGGCGGGTTCAGGCCGTTGACGATCACATCTGCGCCTTGGGCTGCGGTGATCATATCATCGGTTTTTCGATCAAACTGACGGACTTGCCACCCCGCATCCCAAAAGGCTTCGGCGGCGCGGCTGCCGATTTTTCCTGAACCGCCCAAGATGAGAACTGTACGTTGCATTTGGTATCTCCTTTGCTGCTGTTCATGCCAAGATCGGCGAAGTTGGATGCAAAAGAAATTGCAAGATTGCGTTTGTTATGTATTCATAAATGAATGGTTAAAGCACTTACCTCTCTTGATTGGTCGCTCGTACAAGCTTTCCTGGCAGTGGCGGAAACTGGCAGCTTGTCGGCGGCGGGCCGCACACTTGGCACCAGTCAACCAACGCTGGGCCGGCAAGTGAAATCGATCGAAGCACAGTTAGGGGCGGACTTGTTTCACCGCCAAGCGCGTGGTTTTTCGCTGACTGAAACCGGTGCCGCACTGGTGGAACCTGCGCGGGCCATGCGCGATGCAGTGCGCCAAATCACTCTGACGGCTGCGGGGCAACAAGCCCGCCTTGAAGGGACGGTTCGGATCACGGCAAGTGCCACAATGTCAGTGCAATATTTGCCCGCAATCATTGCACATATCCGCAGAAACGAACCTCAGATCGCGATTGAACTGGTGCCAAGCGATGACAGTAGCAATCTGCTTTACCGCGAGGCCGATATCGCTGTGCGCATGTATCGGCCCACGCAACTTGATCTTGTGACGCAGCATATTGGCGATATCGCCTTGGGCGTGTTTGCCGCAAATTCGTACATCACTGCACGCGGCATGCCGCTCTCGTTTGACGATCTGCTGACCCATGACTTCGTCGGCTATGATGTCAATTCCGACATCATCGATGGCTTCAAACGATCAGGTAGGCCAATCGACCGTGATTTCTTCAAGATACGCTGCGATGATAATAATGCCTATTGGGAATTGGTGCGTGCAGGCTGTGGAGTGGGTTTTGGGCAATTGGGTATGGGGAAGGCCGATCCAACGCTGACCGAAATCAACCTTGGTATCCCGCTTCCGACGCTGCCCGTTTGGTTGACCGCACATGAAGCGATGCGCCAAACCCCTCGCATCAGACGTGTTTGGCAGCTACTAGAGCAAGGACTTCACCCGTTGGTATCTTGAACCTGACGCGCGGTCGCGCTAGGGCAAGTCCAACAAATTCCAACAAGGACATGACCCATGGCAAACCCTTCTCTGTTGATCCTCGCCGGTGACGGCATCGGCCCCGAAGTGATGAACGAAGTAAAACGCATCATCGGATGGTTCGGCGACAAGCGTGATTTGAACTTTGACGTCTCGGAAGACCTTGTTGGTGGTGCGGCCTATGACGCGCACGGTGTGCCGTTGCATGACGACACGATGGCCAAAGCCCAAGAAGTCGACGCCGTTTTGCTGGGTGCTGTCGGCGGCCCAAAGTATGACAACCTTGATTTCAGCGTAAAGCCAGAGCGCGGCCTGCTGCGCCTGCGCAAGGAAATGGACTTGTTTGCGAACCTGCGCCCTGCGCAGTGCTTTGACGCATTGGCTGATTTCTCTTCGCTAAAGAAAGACATCGTCGCGGGCCTTGATATCATGATCGTGCGCGAATTGACGTCTGGTGTTTATTTCGGTGAACCTCGCGGTATCCACATGGAAGACAACATGCGCGTTGGCATCAACACCCAACGCTACACCGAAGCCGAGATCGAGCGCGTCGCGCGTGCGGCCTTTGATTTGGCCCGCAAACGCGGCAACAAAGTGTGTTCGATGGAAAAAGCCAACGTCATGGAGAGCGGCATTTTGTGGCGCGATGTTGTCACCGAAGTACATCAGGCAGATTATGCCGATGTCGAATTGAGCCATTTGTACGCGGACAACGGCGCGATGCAACTGGTGCGCGCGCCCAAGCAGTTCGACGTGATCCTGACTGATAACCTGTTCGGCGATATCCTGTCCGATTGCGCGGCAATGCTCACAGGATCGTTGGGCATGCTGCCGTCCGCATCACTTGGTCTGCCAATGGCCAACGGTCGTCCGAAAGCGATGTATGAACCGGTTCACGGCTCTGCGCCGGACATCACTGGCCAAGCCAAAGCGAACCCGATTGCGTGTATTTTGTCGTTCGCGATGGCGCTGCGTTATTCCTTTGATCAAGGCGCTGAAGCAGATCGCCTCGAAGCAGCGATTGAAAAGGTTCTTGCAGATGGCGCACGCACAGCGGACCTGATGGGGCCGGACGACGGCACACCGCTTAGCACAACGCAAATGGGTGATGTGATCCTCGCAGCACTCGACGCCAGCGTCTGATGTCGCCCAATGCCAAAGGTGCGCTGCTCGCGCTGCTTGCTTTTGGCATTTTCTCGACGCATGACGTCGTGGTGAAAGTCTTGGGCGGGGTTTATTCCCCGTTCCAGATTGTGTTTTTCAGTGTCCTTCTTAGCTTTCCGCTGGCGACCGTGATGATGATGCGGGACGCCAACCCGGGCACGTTGGTGCCACGCCATCCTTGGTGGTTGGCGCTGCGCACTGGGGCGGCAGTTGTTACAGGCGTGTCTGTCTTCTACGCGTTTTCGGTCCTGCCGTTGGCGCAGGTCTATGCGATCCTTTTTGCTGCCCCTTTGTTGATCACGATCCTTGCAATTCCGGTGTTGGGAGAAACAGTGCGTTTGCGCCGCTGGCTTGCGGTGATTGTTGGTCTGGTGGGCGTCCTCGTGGTGCTACGTCCGGGCGAGACAGAGTTCGCATTGGGCCATCTCGCGGCTCTTGCTGCTGCAATCGGTGGGGCGCTTGCCTCGATCGTGGTACGCAAAATTGGCCACGACGAACGGCCTGTAGTGATGTTACTTTACCCAATGATGGTGAACTTCATCTTGATGGCTTGCGCATTGCCTTTCGTTTATGTGCCGATGCCGATCGAGCATTTGGGACTGCTTGCCATCATCGCGACGTTCGCATGGTTCGCCAGCCGCCTTGTTATTGCCGCCTACCAATCCGGCGAGGCCGCGATCATTGCACCGATGCAATACAGCCAAATCATTTGGGCTACGTTGTTTGGGTATTTTTTCTTTGACGAAACAGTAGATCAGGCCACCGCGATTGGCACAGGCATTATCATCGCCAGCGGCATGTATATCGTATTGCGCGAAAGCCGCAGTGGCACATCACAGAACACACCCGTTTTGCGGACCCGTTCACGCGGCGAGACAGCAATGACGCCGCGTGTGTCGCTGTTCATGCGCATTGCTGGTAAGACACCGCCGCGGCAGGACGATCCGTAAAGACTGACCCTAGCGGGCCTCTGGTGGGGCAAAGCTATCAGCCGTCGCGCGCGCCCAGCGTTCGCGGTAAATCGGATTGTCATCGCCGTCGTCCAGCAAGAACCCCTCGCGTAAATACGCATAGACATCCGCTGCCTCTGTCATCTGGCCGTCGCCTGCGCGCGCCATGAAATGATAAGGCAAAAATCCGCATGGATCACTGAGACCGGCCGCCCCCGCCATTTCACCAAGTGCCCTTAGTGTGTTGGCGTGAAAACGTGCGACACGGTGGCTTTTGTCGTTTACGTTTAGTGCTTGCTGCCGGATTGGATCTTGGGTCGTGACGCCCACGGGGCAATGGTTTGTATGACAGGCTTGCGCCTGAATACAGCCAATCGCGAACATGTAGCCACGCGCCGAGTTGCACCAATCGGCACCCAGTGAAAGGGCGCGTGCAATATCAAATGCGCTGATGATTTTGCCTGCCGCGCCGATCTTGACCTGATCGCGAATGCCAGCACCGCGCAATGTATTATGGACAAATGTCAGACCATCAATCATCGGCATGCCGACGTGATTTGCAAATTCTAACGGGGCTGCGCCTGTGCCGCCTTCGGTGCCGTCAACAACGATAAAGTCAGGGATGATGCCCGTTTCGAGCATCGCTTTGACCATGCACATAAATTCACGCCGGTGACCGATGCATAGCTTGAAGCCAACAGGTTTGCCGCCTGATAGTTCGCGCAACTGCCCCACGAACTGCATCAACGAGAGCGGGCCGTCAAACGCGCTATGACCGGCAGGGGACACACAATCGACGCCCATCGGGATGTCGCGGGCCTCGGCAATTTCTGGCGTGATCTTGGCCGCAGGCAGCATCCCTCCATGACCAGGTTTGGCACCTTGGCTTAGCTTGATCTCGATCATTTTGACCTGATCGTCGCTGGCCTGAGTTTTGAATTTGTCAGCGTTGAAAGTGCCATCATGGTTGTGGCATCCAAAGTAGCCAGAGCCGACTTCGTAGATTAAATCTCCGCCACCTTCGCGGTGATAGCGGCTGATGCCGCCTTCGCCTGTGTCATGGGCAAAGTTGCCCAACTTTGCGCCCTTGTTCAATGCGGCGATTGCGTTCGCTGACAACGATCCAAAACTCATCGCCGAGATATTATAAAGCGATGCGTCATAGGGCTTTTTGCAGTTGTCACCACCGACTGTCAGGCGAAAATCTGTGTTTTCAAAATGGGTTGGCTGGACCGAATGGGTCAGCCAATTATAACCTGCGTCATAGACGCGTTCATGGCTACCAAAGGGGCGTTTGTCTTCGGCCCCTTTGGCGCGCTGATAGACCAAGGATCGCTGTTCGCGGCTAAAAGGTTGTTCCTCTTGATCGCCTTCGATCAGATACTGGCGGATCTCGGGCCGGATTTTTTCGAACAGGAACCGCACATGACCCAACAAAGGGTAATTGCGCAAAATTGCGTGGTGATCTTGCCTGACGTCATGAATGCCCAGCAGTGTCAGCGCGCCAAACAGGGCCGCAAGGATGAACACCCACGGCGCCCAAAATCCGGCAATCAAACAGAACACGGTTAAAATCACTACGACAGCGAAGGTGGTATAGCGCTGCAACGAAATCAGTTTCTGCAAAGCAAGCTCTCCCTATTTGTGGGTCACACTATGCGGCTGATTTGCTTAATAAAAGGGCGCATCAAGAATGCCTGCGCTCAAATTCGTATGTTTCGCGTCAAAAATCCGGCGTCACACCAGGTAAATCAAGCGATTTGATCAGCTCGCGCAGTTCCTGACGCGCCGCTACATTTGATATATTCATGCCTTTCACGCCAACATCACGCAGATCTAGCAAAGTCAGCCCCCGCGGAAAGAGCTCGCGAAAAATGACACGTTCGTTAAAACCGGACGCGGTGCGAAAACCGATGCGCTTAGACAGCTTGGTGATGGCGCGCTGCATCTTTTCTTTGTTGACCATCGCCTGCGCGCCCAATCGGTTGCGCACAACGATCCAGTCGATCGGCTTAAGCCCTGCTTGGCTGCGCAACTGACGGGCGTTCCATACCATCTCGGAATACACTGACGGGCCGGTGATTTCTTCGCCGTCACTGTCCACATGCGCCAGCAAATCGAAATCGATAAAGCTGTCGTTCAAGGGCGTGATTAGCGTGTCCGCCAGCGAGTGGGCAACTTGGCTTAACCGCGTGTGCGATCCTGGGCAATCGATCAGAATGAAATCAGCGTTCGCTTCCATCTTGGCCACAGCCATCGACAGGCGATGATCAAATGCATTTTCACCAGGTTTCAGCGTGTTTTGGTCAATTTCGGGCAGCTCGTGATAAGACGGGGTTGGCAGAGTGATCCCCTTCTTAGCCATAAAGGCCTGCCGATTATGGATATACCGGCCCAGCGTTTTTTGTCGCAGATCAAGGTCAAGCGTACCAACCTTATGCCCCATGCGCGAAAGCGCAGTCGCGACATGCATCGACACAGTTGATTTGCCCGCGCCGCCTTTTTCGTTGCCGACCACGATAATATGCGCCACTGGACGATTCCCCACCATTCGAAGCTTTGAGACACTATATGGTGTGGTGGTCACAAGGGAAAGCACAGGCAACACTGTACGGGCCCTTTTTCACCAGACCTTGACAGACGTAGTCGAAACCATCATGTGCCGGTCAACCGATGCATCCTGCCGCGTGAGCAGAGCAAGATAAAAAATCTTTGCAATGCGTCGTCTAACCTCAGGTTCCCACATCACGCAGGGGTCCCGCGCCAAATCGGCGTCCGGACAATGCGGTCTCGGCAGTCAGTATATTGGCGCAACCTTGCACGGGTTCACGGTATTTTGCTGTGTGCCATTGATATGCGCGGGCCGCTGGTCCGCATTAGATAGGATATCCATTCATGGATTTTGACATGCTGGGCCTTGCGCCCCGACTGATTAATATACTCAAAGAACAAGGGATCGTTGAACCGACCCCGATTCAAACCCAAGCCATCCCGCACGCCATGAACGGCCGCGATGTGATGGGCCTTGCCCAAACCGGTACCGGTAAAACGGCGGCCTTTGGTCTGCCGATGATCCATGCGTTGCTAAAGGCAGGCGTAAAGCCAAACCCGAAAGCCGTGCGCGGCCTGATCCTTGCGCCGACGCGTGAACTGGCCAAGCAGATTGCTGAAAACCTGACAGCCTACACCAAAGGCAGCCACCTTAAGGTGGCGCTTGTGGTTGGTGGTGCAGGCATCGTGGCACAGACCAAGCGTCTGGCGGGCGGTGTTGACCTGTTGGTCGCAACTCCGGGTCGTTTGATCGACCTGCTGGACCGCCGCGCTGTGCGTCTGGACGAGACGATTTATCTGGTTCTTGACGAGGCTGACCAGATGCTCGACATGGGTTTTATCCATGCATTGCGCCAGATCGCGCCACTGCTGGCCAAAGATCGCCAGACAATGATGTTCTCTGCTACCATGCCGAAACTGATGTCTGAATTAGCAGGCACGTACCTGACTGATCCTGTGCGCGTCCAAGCAAACCCACCTGGCCAGGCGGTCAAGAAAATCAACCAGTCTGTGCACTTTGTGGCCCAAGCCGCTAAGACCGACCTGTTGATCGAACTGCTGGACAAGCACCGTGATGAATTGGCGCTGGTCTTTGGCCGCACCAAACATGGCTGTGAGAAACTG
>Ga0075466_1000702_pt1 | contig 12425 bp, 10 predicted proteins | sample DEB08_DNA_16_FD_71486 | JGI IMG/M metagenome (GOLD analysis project Ga0075466, IMG submission 71486) | Aqueous microbial communities from the Delaware River and Bay under freshwater to marine salinity gradient to study organic matter... | ecosystem: Environmental > Aquatic > Marine > Coastal ... | reverse complement strand
AGGCTGGCCAAATCTAAACTGACCAACGGCTTGTCCAGAGGTACGGCCTTACTATTTAATACTTGTTGACCGTTCCATAATGCAATCGGCTCGTGCTCAACCAATGCCACGGAAATTGTACCAGGCCAAATTTTTACAACACTTGCCTGAGCTATCCATGGCAATCTTTCTAAATCACGCTGTACATCAAGCAAATCTAAAAACAGCAGACTACGTGTTAAATACCCCTGCAACACGCCTTCAACAGCCAAACTATTTTGAAACTTTAATGGCTCTGCAATGGCATAACCCTGCAGCGGCATAGGCTCCCATTTCAGCCCAGACAGCCAGTTAATCGAGAACACACAAGCTGTCAAAACAACCCCCCCAACCACCACCTTTGCACTGAACAGGGCCCACTTTCGTATTGGCAACGACGCCTTTCGTCGCGTCGCGCCATTTGATTTTTTCTTAGCCGCCACTTCAATCTTCTTCCTATTTAACCGTTGCTAACAGCTTGTGCATCAACTCCGGTAGGTCCCAACCGTATGCCGAGGCCGCCTTCGGCACCAGACTGTGGTCGGTCATACCGGGTATGGTATTTACCTCCAGAACTTGCAACGCGCCTTGGCCATCCATCATCAGATCAACCCGACCCCAACCTGTGCAACCTAAGGCAGCAAAGGCCATTAACGACATCGCCTGCACAGCGCCTTCCAGTTCGGCACTTAGCCCGCTGGGTAAGTGATATTCGGTATCCTCACTTACATATTTAGCATCATAATCGTAGAACCGAGCATGGGGCTTAAGCCTGATAACCGGCAACACCTCGGCACCAATAATGCCCACCGTATACTCAGGCCCGTCAACAAATTGCTCGACCAAGACCTCCGTGTCGTGGTTCAGTGCCTCGGTCACCGCGGACATAAATTCGCCTTGATTGTCCGCCCGACCAATCCCAATACTTGAGCCTTCACGTACCGGCTTAACAAATACCGGGTAGCACAGTCGAGCTTGGTGAATCAAGGCGTCTGCTTGGCTGCGCACAACCACGAAGTCTGGCGTGGGCACGCCTCCGGTTTTAAAAATCATCTTGCTGCGCAGCTTGTCCATCGCGATCGCCGAACCCATCACACCACTACCGACGAAAGGTATTCCCACCCATTCCAACAAGCCTTGCAAGACTCCATCTTCACCCATTCGACCGTGCAGAACGGGAAACACAACATCTGGTTTGTGCTCGGCCAACCAGGGTAATAGTAGACTCCGATCAAGCAAATCCAGTTCGACCACTTCATACCCTGCCGTCAGCAATGCTTTAATGACGGTTCGGCCACTAAGCAAAGCCACCTCACGTTCGGCTGACAATCCGCCAAACAAGACGGCCACTTTGTTAAATCTTGTGCTCATGCAGTTTTAAACCCCAAGCCTTGCTTCGCAATCTCCAGCGAGAGCGCGCCAATATCGCCGGCACCCTGGGTCAATAACAAATCTCCGTCCTGCAATATATCGGGCAGGATGGTTAAAATATCTTCGATCCGTTCAACAAAAATTGGATCTACTCGGCCTCGTTGACGAATACTGCGACACAGGCTTCGACTGTCTGCACCATTAATGACCGGCTCACCGGCGCTGTATACATCGAGCAACAACAGCACGTCCACCTTTGAGAGCACCTCGACAAAGTCTTCATACAGGTCCCGAGTACGACTATATCGGTGCGGTTGAAAAACACTAACGAGTCGTCGTTCCGGCCAACCGGCTCGAATAGCGTCCAGGGTAACCTGCAATTCCTTCGGATGATGACCGTAGTCATCTACCAACATTATTTTACCCTTGCGTGTATCAAACTCGCCCTGTACTTGAAAACGTCGACCAACGCCTTCGAACTCTGCCAGACCTTGCACGATTTGCGCATCCGATACGCCTTCATCGGTTGCTACTGCTATAACGGCCAAAGCGTTGAGAACATTATGGTCACCGGGCATATTCAGGCAAATATCTAGATTTTCTTTCTGCCGACGGCATACGGTGAAACGTGTTGTTAGCCCCTCTTGAGCAATATTTATTGCGCGCACATCCGCGTCAGCGTTAAAACCATAGGTCACCATCTGCCGCCGTACTAAGGGCATTATCGACTGCACATGGCTATCATCCGAACACAATACAACCAAGCCGTAGAAGGGCACGTTGTGCAAAAATTCAATATAGGCTTTCTTAAGTTTTTCAAAATCACCGTCATAAGTGCTCATATGATCGGCGTCGATATTGGTTACAACGGCGGTCATCGGTTGGAGATGTAAGAATGACGCATCGCTTTCATCTGCCTCGGCGACCAGATACCGGCTGGTGCCCAGGCGTGCATTGCTGCCTGCGCTGTTTAGCTTGCCACCGATAATAAAGGTTGGATCAAACTCGCCCTTGGCCATCACCGACGCCATTAATGATGTGGTGGTGGTCTTGCCATGTGCGCCAGCAATTGCGATACCATGACGATAGCGCATCAACTCAGCCAACATTTCGGCACGCCGCACGACAGGAATCCGCTTATTTAACGCCCAGCCAATCTCGGCGTTCTCGGCATCAATGGCACTTGAGACGACGACAACGTCAGACCCAATGACATTGTCTTCATGATGACCGATGACCACACTGATGCCGATCGACTGCAGCCGCTGTGTAGTCGCGGTTGCACGCAGATCCGAGCCGCTAATCTGATAGCCTTGGTTGCACAGCACTTCAGCGATGCCACACATACCTACGCCACCAATGCCGACAAAATGAATACGTTTGATGCGCCGCATTTCTGGAATCGGAAAACTTTCTTTGTTTTTTAGATCACAATTTGTCATAAGGCTCTACTCTCTATAACGTCCTGAACAACCTTCACTATTCGCTCAGCAGAATCGCGTATACCCAACTGCCAAGCCCTTTGTGCGCTGTCAATTAAAGCAGGTCGAGTATCATTCCAATAATCCAATCGTGCGGCTAATTGCTCGGCACGTAAGTCGGTTTGTTCAAACCACTCTGCTGCCTGTGCTGCACAAAGCCATTGGGCGTTGCGGTACTGTTGTTTGTCGACATGCCATGGGTAAGGAATAAGAATTGCCGGTACACCCACCACGGCTAATTCTGAGACAGTAGATGCACCGCTGCGCGCTATTACCAAATCACACCAGGCATAGGCCGCCGCCATATCATCGATAAACTCAACTACGGTCGCCGCCAATCCTAAGTCTTGATAAGCTCGCTGTGTGGCGTCACGTTTGCCTTGTCCGGTTTGGTGCCATATTTCGAGTCGGGCCCGGGTTTTCGCAGCGGCCACAGCCGCGGGTAGCAATTCATTAATAGCCAGAGCGCCCTGTGAGCCGCCTAACACCAGCAAACGCAACTTAGTGTGCTGACCCAGCAGCCGCTCTTGCGGTTGCGCCATGGCGCATAGAGCGGCACGCACCGGGTTACCAACCACCTCATAATCGGCGCTGAAGGTATTTGGAAATGCTTGTAATATGCGCGTGGCTTTAGGGGCCATCTTTTCATTGGTCAAGCCCGGCACGCCGTTTTGCTCGTGCAAGATGATCGGCGTCTGCAATAACCACGCGGCAATCGCACCTGGAGCTGAGGCGTATCCGCCAAAGCCAATGACCAGATCAGGCTTTTCGTGCCGAAAAATCAACAAGCTGGCCACCAGTGCGCGCACAAGATTGAACGGCGCTAACAACTTGCGCAGGCGCCCGCCATGCCATGCTGTGACGGGTAAGGCGCAAAATTTGAAGCCCAAGCTGGGCACGATGGTGTTTTCCATGCCCCGGCGAGAGCCAAGCCAACGGATCTGATAACCATTCGCTTGGAGTTCCTCGGCAACCGCGGCCGCAGGGTAGATGTGACCGCCCGTGCCGCCGGCCATTAGCATTATTTTAGTCATCTGGTCGGCTCCAATCGATGCGTTTCAGCATGAATGCGATTGACCAGAGCGATGAGGCAAATGCTGACAATAAGGCTGGTACCACCGGCGCTTATAAAGGGCAGTGTTAGTCCCTTGGTAGGCAGTAAGCCGGTGTTAACCCCTATATTGATAAAGGCCTGCATTGTAAAAAGAATGCCAATGCCATAACTGCAATAGGCGCCAAAGAGGTTGTCCTTAATTTCGGCTAAACGACCGACACTAAAGATTCTGTGGATCATTAGCGCATAGAGCGCGATCAAAGCCACGATGCCAAATAGGCCCAATTCTTCAGCGATTATTGCGACAATAAAATCATTGTGGGCTTCGGGTAAATAAAAGAGTTTTTGTATTGAATTGCCTAGGCCCACACCAAACCACTCACCCCGGCCGAAGGCAATTAACGACTGGGTCAATTGGTAACCACTGCCATAAACATTTTCATCAGACCACGGGTTGCGAAATGCCAACAGGCGTTTAACGCGGTAAGACTCTGATAAGGCCATCGCAATAACTAGGGCGAGCGCGCCAAACATGGTCAACAAAAATTGCATGGGTTTGACACCACCCAAAAATAACATACCGAGAATAGTGCCCAAGATTACCACGACTGAACCAAAGTCAGGCTCCAACAATAACAGGGCCACAACCACCAGCAGAACGAGCAAGGGCCGTGCGAAACCGTAAAAGCTACTGATGACCTCTGCACGACGGCGCACAAGATAGGCACCGACATATAAAATCATACTAACCTTGGCCAGTTCAGACGGCTGAAAGCCGATCGGCCCCAAATCGATCCAGCGACGTGAACCCTTAATCTCTTGTCCGATGCCTGGAAGCAACACCAACACCAATAACAAAAAACCAGCCAACAAGAAGAAAGCGCTGTGCCGCTGCCAAACCGCGGCAGGGACCACGGAGACCATTAACCCACCGAAGGCGCCAATAAGCATGTAGATGCCATGACGAAGGACGAAATGATAGGGCACGCCAAATAGCTGTTCGCTGACATCAATGCCCGCCGAGGCAATCATCACCAGTCCGAACAAGAGCAGAGCGAGACAGCTGCCGATCAGCACCACGTCGGGCTGCCACATCGGCTGATAATTAAGGTCTAATCTATTAGGCGCCAGAGGCATCTGCTTTTGCATAGTCATGCGAGCGCCTCCACCCAGGTTACGAATTGACGACCACGCTGTTCGAAGTTCGTAAACTGATCAAAACTCGCACAGGCTGGTGATAACAACAGCACATCACCCGCTTGCACTATTGCCTTGGCCTGGGCTAGCGCGTCGAACATGGATTCTACATAAGTGGCCTGCGGCGCCACGTCGGTGAAGCGCGACTGGTCTTCGCCATAGACAAACACCGCCTTGCAATGAGCGGCGATCGCTGGTGCCAGCGGACCGAGCTCCTGACCCTTGGCCTGACCACCAAGCAACAGTACGATGGCCTTACGGTCGGCTTGGGCCAGGCCGGTTAGCGCAGCTAAGGTCGAGCCAACATTAGTTGCTTTGGAATCGTTAAAGTATCGAACGCCCGCAAGCTCACGAATTAACTGGCAGCGATGCGGCAAACCACTAAAGTTGCGCAACGCAGCCAAGGTATGCTCGCGCGGATTCTGAACCGCATCGGCCAAGGCCAACACGGCCAGCGCATTGGCAATATTATGACGCCCCGGCAAGGCCAACTCAGAGGTTGGCAGCAATGCGTTTAACCCCAAGGCCAGACAAGTTCCGGATGGGGTTTCGAGTAAGCCATATTGTTTGAGATCGGGACGGGTCAGGGCAAAGCTGGCTACCTTGACGTTCGGTGCGACCAACGGCTGGGTGAGCAAATCTTGGCGATTGAACAGCGCCTGCTTGGCACCAAAGTAGATACGCTGCTTGGCCTGTTGGTAACGCGCCATCGAATCGTATCGATCCATATGGTCTTCAGACACATTGAGGATGGTCGCTATATCCGCGCCGACACTCGGGAGCAGTTCCAGTTGAAAGCTCGACAATTCCAAAACGGCTACATCGAACATTTGATCCGCGACATCCAGAACCGGTTGACCAATATTACCGCCGATCAATACGCTGCGCCCGCTGCGCTGTATGGCCTCACCCAACCATTGAGTAACCGTTGATTTGGCATTTGAACCGGTAATGGCCACGACTTGACCGGTGAACTCGCTCAAAAATAGTTCGATATCACTGGTGACGCGCGCGCCGGCCTTGATAGCGGCCTGCACCGCAGGCGTGTGCAGAGCAACCCCAGGGCTCATTACCAGGACATCCGCCTGCTCAAACTGCTCTATATCAAAGCCACCGACCTGCACATCCATATCCGGAAACTGCGTTCTCACCTCGGCCAGGTTCGGTGGATTGGTGCGACTGTCGGTCACGGCAACCCACTTGCCCCGCGCCGCTAAATAACGCACACAGGACAGCCCGGTCAATCCAAGACCCACTACCAAATACTTAGTGTCGGCGCCTATTAGTGTCATTAGCGAATCTTCAACGAAGCTAAACCAATCAAGACCAGAATCACGGTAATAATCCAAAAACGGACTATGATGCGTGGCTCCGGCCAACCTTTTAATTCGTAATGGTGATGTAGGGGCGCCATCCTGAAGATGCGCCTCCCGGTCATTTTGTATGAGCTGACTTGGATAATCACGGACAGGGTTTCGGCGACGAAAATACCGCCCATAATAAAAAGTACTAATTCCTGGCGCACGATGACGGCCATCACGCCCAACGCAGCGCCGAGTGCCAACGAGCCCACATCGCCCATAAAGACCTGCGCCGGGTAAGTGTTAAACCATAGAAAGCCTAAACCAGCGCCCACCAAGGCAGAGCAAAATACAATTAACTCGCCAGTGCCGGCAACATAGGGAATTTGCAGATAGTCGGAATAGACTGAATTACCGGTGACGTAGGCGAACACGCCGAGTGCGCCACCGACCAAAACCGTTGGCAAGATGGCCAAACCATCTAAGCCGTCGGTTAGATTCACGGCGTTGGACGTACCGACAATCACGAAGTAGGTCATGGCAATATAGAGCCCACCCATCGGCAGGGCGATGTCCTTGAAAAAGGGCACAAAAAGGGTCGTTTCGTCTGGTGTCGTGGCAGAGTAAAACAGCACCATTGCGGCAAACAGGCCGAAGCCTGACTGCCATAGAAATTTGGCTTTGGCAGATAGGCCCTTGCTATCTCGTTTGACCACCTTACGATAATCGTCCACCCAACCGATGCCGCCGAATCCAGCGGTAACCAGCAAGGTGATCCAGACATAACGATTGCTAAGGTCCGACCAGAGCAACACGGAACTGATCACCGAGATAATGATCAACGCACCGCCCATGGTCGGAGTGCCAGCCTTGGCCAGATGACTCTGAGGGCCATCACTGCGGATAGACTGACCGATCTGATGATGTTTCAATAACCGAATCAATTTCGGACCCAAAATCAACGACACAGCCAATGCTGTTAACACGCCGAAAATGGCCCGCAAGGTAAGGTATTGCAGCACCTGGAAGCCAGCATCAAGTTGCTCTAAAAAAGGCGTGAGCCAAACAAACATTAGGATTTCCCTCTCAGAGCGTCGATCACCCGGTCCATACCAGAACTGCGTGATCCCTTAACCAAAATGGCTGTATTATGATTTATTGTTGCTGGCAACTCGGCCAGTAATTCGACTACTGATTTGAAATGTCGCCCACCAAAGGCCGCTGACATCGCACTAGCCTGTTCGCCAGCGCTCCACAACTGGCCGATCTTACCTATAGCATATTGGCCCACCGCCCGGTGATGCGCTAAAGACTCGGCACCCAGCTCAGCCATGTCGCCGGCGATTAACAATGTCTCTCCGCCTATGTCTGCCATGACATCGATGGCCGCTTCAAATGAAACTGGATTGGCGTTGTAGGCATCGTGAATCAACGCACCGCCATGTTTCGACTCAACCGGCTGCATACGGCCCGGCTCTGGCTGCATGGCACCAAGGCCATCGGCGATGTCACGGGCTGACGCACCAGCCAGCCAAGCGGTCGCTGCAGCCGCCGCCGCATTGAGCGCCATATGGCGACCAAGCATGGGCCAGCTGACAGCAATATTGCCGTCCGGCAAGCTAAGGCTAAAATCACTGCCCTGCCCGGTGCTGGTAAATGCCAGCAAACGAACATCGGCGTCGAGATGCTGACCAAAGCTGATTATTCGACGCTTACCGGCTCGCTTGACCCAATAGGCAAAGGCCGGATCATCCCGGTTGAACACACAACCCCCAGCGATGTCGGTCGTGTCGATGATTTCACCCTTGGCCATGCGCACACCATCAAGCCCGCCAAAACCGTCGGTATGGGCTATGCCGGCATTGATGATCAGGCTGATATGGGGCCGCGATATGCTACCCAACCAATCTATTTCACCAGCAGCATTGGCGCCAAATTCAAGCAAGACTCGCAAGTCCCGATCGGACAGACGGAACCAGGTTTTGGCCACACCTATATCGTTGTTGAAATTGCCTTGAGTCGACAATAGGCCCGGCTGCAAGGCGAGAATATGCTCCAGCATGGCCCGGGTTGAGGTCTTACCGGCACTGCCGGTCAAGGCGATCACTGGGCCGGTAAACCGATCGCGCAGCGCACTGGCCAGACAACCCAAAGCCCGCTTGGTGTCACTCACCACCAATTGAGGAATCGCCAGATCGGCTATTAACTGCTGTACCACAACAGCACACGCACCCTTTTCTATCGCCGCACTTAGATAGTGGTGACCGTCATACAGGGGACCGACAAGAGCAACATAGATGTCACCTTTATTGATCGAACGGGTATCGGTGGAAATGTCATCTATAACCGCATCAACGCCGATTAGCTGACCGGTGCATGCGAGCGCCCAATCGGACAGTTTTAGATTAGTCAACATCGAGCGCCTCCTGCCAATTAATAACCGTTTCCTGGTCGGAAAAGGGATGCCGGATACCATCGATTTCTTGGTAATTTTCGTGACCCTTGCCCGCTATTAAGACCACATCGGTCGCACTGCAACTAGCCAATGTCTGGGTAATGGCCTGCTTGCGGTCATTGATGATTCGATATTCGGCTGTGGCATCAAAACCCTGACAAATTTCAGCAATAATCTGCTCTGAACGTTCGGTGCGAGGGTTATCATCGGTCACCACAACAAAATCGGCCAACTCAGCAGCGACCTGGGCCATCTGCGGACGCTTGCCACCATCGCGATCGCCACCACAACCAAAGATCACCACCAGACGACCACTGACGTGCTCACGACATGCCTGCAAGGCCTTCGCCAAGGCATCGGGCGTATGGGCATAGTCGACCACGACGCAGGGCGCATACTTTAAACGGATGGTTTCCATACGACCCTTCACTGGACTGCAGTTGGAGATAATGCGAGCTGCGGTATTCAACGGCACCTGTTCGGCCAACATTAGGGCGAAAGCTGCCAAGGCATTGCTAAGATTGAACCGGCCCAGCAAGCGTAAATTTAAATCAATGATACCCTGGGGCGTCTGCACGGTGGCATCAATGCCGGCTTCGTGGCAGCGAATTGATAAGGCCTGAACGGTCGCAGGACGCTCTAGGCTGTAAGTATAAATATGTTCGGCGGTGATCGTGGCTAAGTGATCTTGTACCCAAAGATCATCGATATTCACGATGGCGTTGGTCAGGCCGGGCCAGTTCAACAACTGCCATTTGGCTGCGCCATAAGCGGCCATGGTGCCATGATAATCGAGATGGTCGCGGCTCAGATTGGTGAACAGAGCGCTACGGAAATGCACGCCGTCAACCCGACCCTGAGTCAAACCATGGGAGGACACTTCCATGGCGCAATACTCGGCGCCCTGCTGCTGCTGGCGGGCCAGCTCTATGTGCAAGCGCACCACATCGGGGGTGGTGTTGCGGGTTTCACTGAGCTGACCCCAGAGACCCTGGCCGTTGGTACCAATGATGCCGCAGCGCTTACCCAAGAAATCGAGTGATTGGGCGATATATTGACAGGTAGAGGTCTTACCGTTGGTGCCGGTAATACCGATCATACTGAGCTGTTCGGTCACTGAACCGTAGAAGCGATGGGTTAGATCACCCAGCCGTCCGGCAAGGTTGTCAATGACACATATCGGCACGGCACCTTGCGGCTGGGGCACGGCTCGCTCGCATAGGATGGCGACTGCACCATTGGCTAGCGCCGCGTCAATAAAGTCGTGTCCATCTAGGACATGGCCTTTCAAGGCGACAAAAATAGATCCTCGAGTCACCTCTCGGCTGTCCAGAGTGATGTCGAGCGCGCGCACGCCAGCGAGGTCATGGCACTCCGGTAACCAATCCAACATAGAGATCATTAGTAGGACCCCGCTTCGGCCAGAGGCGATGAGTCAGGTCGAATATTCAATAGGGGCATGGCCTGTTCCATAATGCCCTTAAATACCGGTGCGGCGACTTCACCACCGTAGTAGGCATCATCTGGCGGCTCGTTGATCACCACGACAGTAACGATGCGCGGATTGATCGCCGGGGTAATGCCGACAAAGGATGAGACATATTTTGCATCCTCGTAGCCCGAAGCACCCACCTGGTGAGTCGTACCCGTCTTGCCTGCTACGCTGTACCAATCCAGTTTGCCCCGAGTAGCGGTACCACCGGGTTGCACAACCGTTTCCATCATCTTTATCACGGCTTGAGCTGAAGCGGCACTGACCACCTGCATACCCGTCTCGCCGGATGACACGCCTTGAATAAGACGCGCATTCACCCGGCGACCATTATTGGCCAGCGTGGCATAGGCCTGCGCCAGATGCAGCGGCGTCACTGCCATACCGTAGCCATAAGCGAGCGATCCTTGGATAACACTGTCCCAGCGCATCGGGTTGGGCAATGAACCGGTGGCTTCGCCCGGATAACCTAAACTTGTTGTTTCACCCAATCCGAAGTTATAGAGCGCTTGCCAGAATTCTTCTTTGGGTATGTTTTCGGCAACCTTAACAATGCCCACATTGCTGGATTTCTTAATGATCTGGGTTGCACTCAAAGTGCCGTAATTCTTGAAATCGCGGATAGTATATTTGCCCAAGCGCATACGGCCCGGACTGGTGTTGATCTGACTGTCGACCTTTACAACGCCTGCATCCAGAGCAATTGCCATGGTCAAGGGCTTCATTACTGAGCCGGGTTCAAATAGGTCGGTTAGCGCGCGGTTGCGCAAGGCCTCAGGCAAGAGCGAACTTCTATCATTGGGGTTGTAACCGGGTTGATTGACTAGAGCCAAGATATCGCCAGTGCGAATATCCATCATCACTACAGAACCGGAGGCCGCGCCCATGCTCGCTACCGCTTGCTTGAGTTCGCGAAAGGCCAGATATTGCAAGCGCAAGTCTATTGTCAGCACCAGATTCTCACCCGGCTGCGCCGCCAAAATTTCGCCCACATCCCGCACTGAACGTCCGAGCAAATCGCGAATCACTTCTTTCTTACCAGCGACAGAGGCAAGCTGCCGCTCAAAGGCCAACTCGATGCCTTCCTGACCTCGATCATCGACATCGGTAAATCCGCTGAGATGGGCTGCGACTTCGCCGGTAGGATAGAAACGTTTATATTCTTGCTGACCGTAAACACCGGGCAGCTTCATATCGAGAATGACCTGGGCCTGGTCGGGGGTCATTTGACGGCGCACAAACATAAAGGCGCGATGTGCGTCGGCCCGTCGAATGAGGGTTTTAACCTGGACCTGGGCCGCTTCGGCCAAAGCCGGCAAATCGGTAGGGTCTAACTCACGCGGATCGGCCCAGACAGATATGACCGGCGTACTCACGGCAATGGGCTCGCCATAGCGATCCGACAACATGCCACGCGGTGCATTAACCACTTCGCTTCGCTGCCAGCGAGAAGTTCCTTCTGAGATCAGAAAGTCTTTTTGCATCACTTGCAGATACACCACACGCCAAAGCGTCACCGACACTAAGGCCAGCAAAACTATTTGTACTGTGGTGTAACGCCAACGAGTTTGCACCATGTCCTAACTCATACCCTCTTTTTATTTGTATTCCATTGCTCGAATGTTTTCGACACTGGGTAATATCATCTCTAATTGCTCACGCGCGACGCGTTCGACGCGCGACGGTGAGGAAAACGCACTCTCTTCTAACAGCAACCTGCCCCATTCTTCCCACTGGACCTGCTGCGCTCGCCGGCCCTGCTCTATCAATGCAAACTGCCCGCGCGTCTGGTACGTCACCGAAACAATGCCGAAGGCGGTAATCAACACCACGCAGACCTCAAGCACTAGCAGACCCCAAGCGGCCGGTGACACCGACATCCTTAGAGCTTTTCCGCAATTCTAAGCACGGCGCTGCGTGAGCGGACATTAACTGCAACCTCGTCCTTGCTGGGTTTAATCGCCTTACCGACAGCGCGCATCGTGCGCACTATGTCAGACTCCGGAATAGGCAAACCAGGCGGTAATTCAGGGCCATTGGCCTGAAGGCGAATAAA
>Ga0075466_1000694_pt1 | contig 12510 bp, 15 predicted proteins | sample DEB08_DNA_16_FD_71486 | JGI IMG/M metagenome (GOLD analysis project Ga0075466, IMG submission 71486) | Aqueous microbial communities from the Delaware River and Bay under freshwater to marine salinity gradient to study organic matter... | ecosystem: Environmental > Aquatic > Marine > Coastal ... | reverse complement strand
CACTTATGCGATTACAACACCATTCATTATCTGCAGTATCAATTCTTGAGGTTATGGTAGCTATCATGATTTTCTTTTTTGGCTTGGTGAGTGTGTATTCAGTGGTATCGTCGACGCTGAGAGTGAATCAATACAATAAAAACTATATTATTGCTTCGCATCTGGCCAGTGAACAACTCGAGATTGTAAAAAACCTCCGAGACTACAATTTTAAAAAAATCAGACCCTGGAATGCTATTAACAGCGACGGGAGCGATACCTTGTGAACATGAAACTACTATACTATTGAAAATAAACCTGGCAGCTTTCTGGATATGAAGATAACAGCAATAGAAGAATTTCAGGTATGAATAGAGTTTTTAGAAAGCCGTATGCTCGATTATAGACTTTGCCTAGACAGTGAGTGAATATATAGCTATAGTTGTGTTGGGAATAGTAAAACAGCTTTTTATAGATATAGTTATATAGACGAAGTATTTTACAATGATGAAGATGGTGAGCGAGTAGTCATTGAAGATGCTCTCAAGATACAATCTGTTGTGGTTTGGTATCAGGCAGGGTATCACCAGACTCAGATCTCTACTATTTTAACTGATTGGCAACGACTCTAATGAAAAAAATATCACTCCATACTGGTTTCACTCTGATAGAAATCATAATATCTGTTTCTATTATGTCTATTATTTTGGTGGCCATTATGGGAGTATTTTTTAGTATGAGTGATGTGAGCAACAAAACAGAGATTAATAGACAACTCCAATCAAACCTAAAAAATGCCATTGAACTTATGGCAGAAGATATACGTAGTTATGGTATAGATACAAGCTGTAGTGTACTGTGATCGAGTCAGGGGACCTATTGGTGTAGTAATAATGGGAATAGATATTATGTTGGTAGAGATAATGGTATATGATGACATGCTCCTGCTGACATAGCCGAATGTGCTGGGTTAAAAAATCAGTGCTTTTTGATGAAAAACAACACTATTCTTACCAATAGTTTTCTATCAGTAGAGTCAGCTCATTTTGAAATCCTATGAGATGATGCTATGAAGCGACTCTCTATTTCACTACTGGTAGCACCATCAGCGAGCAAATGAGTGAAGCCAAATCTAATCAAACAAAATACATTTCATTTTCAGACGACTCTGAGTGAAAATTTTCTTAAACAATAACACTATTATGAGACAGACATCAGATACATCTGCTTATTCAGTTATTATTGCACTGTTTGTTATGAGTTTTTTGCTTATTCTGACCACTGGTATTTTTCGTCTTGTGTTGTCAGAGCTTATACAAAACAGAGCTAATAGTGGATACTTGCAAGCTTATGCTGGTGCCCAAGCTGCCTGAGAACTCGCCCTCTTGCAGATTAAAAAACAATGATACGGTTCCTATGATGCTATTGAACATAGTATAAACAATAGGTCGATTGTACTGAGTGAAAACCCAGGGGATACGGGACTCTTTAAAAAACAAAAAGATGTGTTTATTTCTTATGATCTTGGTTATAGAGTCAGTCAATACAACTGAAAGCTAAAGAAATTGGGTTATGACATTATCCCACTCTATTCTGACGATACTCCAGTAGATCAACTCAGCCTTGAAATAAACTCAAGGAATGGGGAAAAAGTTTTATGGAATATTATTGCCAGTAATGGGGGATTGGCTGGTTCAGGACCATTTACTAGCACGAGTATAGGAAAAGAGAAAACACTCGATGAAAATAATATTTTATCTTTTTGAAACATAGGATTGGGAGATTTTTTAGCACAATCGAGTGCTATTGATGACAATCAAAACTATCTGTTTATATTTAATGGGGGTGATATAGATCTAGAATATAGTCTTATATCTGGAAATGATAGAGCTTTTACAGCCCCTCAAACACAGATTATATCATCAGCACAGCTATGAAACTATAGGCAAAATATCCAAACATCTCTGGATAATACTAAGTTTTTATGAATACTTCGCTACTCAGTTTTTAGTCCAAACGCATGATTTTAAGCTAAATGGCAGCTATATTGTGTTAAAAAGAAGTATTTTAATAATGGCTCTAATAAGCCATTATTAAAATACTTTTTGACAAGATTCCCTTATGTAAGGGAAAAAAACTAAAAAAAAGTTTGCAATGAACCGTTATATGGCTAGTATGAAGATGTTTTATATTTTAATAATTGAAAAATTATGAAAAAACAAGATTTTATTAAAGCTGTTGCAGCTGATGCTGGTCTTTCTCAAGACGCAGTAGCGAAAGCACTCTCTTCTATGATTGATGTAATCACTGGAGAACTTAAAAAAGGTGGTGAAGTAAATGTTACTGGTTTCGGTGCATTTAAAGTATCTGCTAGAGCAGCTAGAAATGGTGTTAATCCACGAACTGGTGAATCTATTAAAATTCCTGCTATGAACTCTCCTGTTTTCCGAGCTGGTAAAACTCTTAAAGAAGCTGTTAGATAATAATAACTCTTTATACATAAAAAAAGATCTTGTAAACTTTGTTTGCAAGATCTTTTTTTGATTTTTCGACTCAAAACTGATATACTGGTAGTATATATTTATTTATGTACATATATGTATTCTATAAACATAGATACACTCCCTGCTGGCCATGATAAACAAGCCATAATCGACTGATATATTGAAAATAATTCTATTGCAGTCTCTTTTTGCTATTCTTCAAATTTCAAAAATACTCGTGTCATTCGGCGATTTGTAGAAGTGATTTCTCAAAAACTCTCTATGTGAGAAGAATGGGTGAATAGAATGATATTGATCGTAGATGAGCTCAATAACAATGCGATAGAGCACGGGAGCAGAAAAACCATGTGAAGCGAGATGAGAGTAGTGATGAGTGTGGATCAATGAGAGTTAGATGTAAATATAGAAGTAGAAGATTCGTGAACGGGTATGCATCCTAAAACAGCTGCCGAGATGAGAGAGCTAGGTCAAACCACCAAGCAAAAATGATTTAAGCATCATAACTCAATCAGGTGACGAGGGTTGTTTCTCATTATCACTCGACTTGTGGATGAACTCTACTTCAAAGATTCAAAAACAGGAGGTCTGATTGTATGAATCCATAAAAAAATATCACTCTAGAAAGTGATATTTTTTATTGACCATATATTTCTGTGAGATTCTTATTGCATCTTCATCTCGTTTCATTGCTACAGTAGAATATCTTTTTAGGGATTCGAGCATCAATATAGGTGATAGACTCTTTTGTTATGTCTTGTTGTTCATTATGGAAAATAGCTATTTTTTCTATTTGATCAGCTATGTCTTCTTTAATATCAAATATGAGCAGAGTTTGTGACTCGAGGGCTATATGTATTTCATGCTCCATGGGGAGATAGCTAATCCCACTAATTGCAATATTGAGAATATTTTTTTCGAGTCACTTCACCATAGTATCGAGCGCCATAATGTCTCTCGGGGAGAGTATTTGTTTATAGGCAATTATTCCGCTGGGTGCTTTTCTAAATATAATAGAGAGGTCTTTGAGTGTAGTATTTGGTTTTTCTGGTACGACTACACCATTTGATGTGACTATGTAGTTAAGCTCGTCAATTACGGTATTAAACAGCTGTGGGGCAGAGCCAATATAGACAATGAGAGTGTCGGGTAGCGAAGACTCGATCGTGATGGCATTGACGTTGTTTTGATAGGAATATATTCGGTTGATAATTTTGTTTCGATCGACTCGAAATATAGACTTTCATCTGAAACTATTTACGGCGTTATAGGCAATGTTTATGTCACTGATGTTGTCTTGCCGTATTATTTCTATATTTTTTACAGTAAACTTACTACTCAGACTCAAAAATAAGATTCCTGAGAGTAGCAGCGCAAATATAGAGATGTAACTGTAGAAGAGTATTTTCTTTTGCCCTCACATGTCCAATCGAGTTTGGAAATGTATATTTTTTCGTTTTGTGTAGGTTTTTTTGGGTGTCTTTGCTTTTCTAGGCTCTCATAAAAACATTCTTGCTTTACGCTCAGAATTTCGCTTTTTAAATCAGATATTTCTAATATATTTGAGTATGCTAGCCATGTGGGTATTAATATTTGAGAGTATTGATGGTGTTGTGAATTTCTTGGCTGAGTTCACCAGAACCATCATATTTAAATCGTATTTTTGGTATTTTATAGGTCTCTATCATTTTACCAAGTTTTCTTTGCAAAATTGGTGCAAATTCTGCCATATATTTGGTCAGTGTTTCAGAGTTTTTAAAACTACTCACATGTACATCTAAATATGATCTATCAGTGGTCACTACTACCTCGCTAATATTGATAAGTCAGTAGGTAGCGTTGTCTAGTTCAACGTCTTGCATAAGCGTGTCAGATATTATTTTTCTCGCTATGTTTTCAAATTTTTTTGCCTTGTGTGTACTCATGTTGTGGGTTTATATAATATAGAGTCATATTACACGACAATTTCTTTTTGACAAATAAAAAATATCTATATAATCCTTCTACTTAATACACATTAACCTCTTGAGGGGAGATAGAAATACTATGATTTGGGCAAAAAAGAACGAATGAGAAACAAATGAAAAGCTAGTACTCCGATACAAGAAACTATTTTTTAGTTCTCGAATTACAAACAAGCTTCGAACTGAACGATACAATATAGCAAAACCAACAAGAAAGAAGACTCGAGAAAAAGCGATCGTACGATCAGCTTATAGAGAACTCAACAAAAAGGTTTATTTTTAATAATTAGTCTAATATACAATGGCAAAAGGAAAAAGAACGTATGTAGCATTCTACTCAACTGTGACTGGAAACATGGTACATTCAACTAATATTCAGAAAAAAAACTTCGAAGCTTGAGTGAAAGGGCCTACTTTAAGAAAGTACAACAAGAACACAAGAAAACATGAAGTTCTTAAAATGAAAGAAATTAAAAAAGGCTCTTAATAAGAGTCTTTTTTTTTTTTTTTAATTTTGATCAATAAAAAGCTCTTCCAATTTGGGAGAGCTTTTTATTATTAATTACACTGTCATAATATCAGATTCTTTTGCTTTGTAGGCTTCATCAGCTTTCTTGTTTCCATCATCAACCATCTTTTGAAGGTCTGTTTCATGGTCTCGTGCTTGGTCTTCACTAATAGTTTTATCGTCTTCAGCTCGTTTGATATCTTTATGAGAATCAGATCGTGCATTTCGGATAGCAATTTTTGCTTCTTCGAGTAATTTTTTGGCTATTTTAGCAATATCAGTTCGTCTTTCTTCCGTCATTTGAGGAACCTTGATGATGATCGATTCACCCATATCTTGAGGATTGAGTCCTAGTCCAGAATCTGAAATAGCTTTTGAAATAGGCATAGTAGTAGATTTATCCCAAGGTTTAATGTTGAGTGTCTGAGGATCTAGAATAGATACAGAAGCCAGGTTTTTAATTGGCTGCATACTCCCATATTGATCTACCTGAACATCTTCAATAAGTGCTGGATTGGCTCGTCCGAGTTGTAGTTTCCCAAACTCTGCACTCAGGTGATCCAGAGCTTTTTGTAACCCATTTTTTGCTTTGTCTAACATATTTTGTGTGTGTTATGAATAATTGGCTTGATTATAGCCAGGAAAATAGAGAAATCAAAATTTTTATTATATAAGAATGATATATAAAAAACAAATACCCACCGTGATGGCAGGTATGAATTTGTTTCCTTTTTTATATTTTCTGTTTTTGTTTTAGCGAGTAATGGTTCTTGTTTTACAGATTTCACCATGATATCTAACTATCGTCATGGATAATTGCCATTGAGATGCAGTATTGCATAGATTCAATAGAGAATCTATGATTTTATCCAGATTATTATCCTCAAGCTCTCCACTATAACTACTATCGTGAGTTGACTCAGTGTCTATTTTGGATACTGCCCATATCACAATACCAGAGATAATAAATAAAGAGATAAGAACTACTTTCTCTGTCAGAGTTCCGTCTCGTAGAATATCCCACCTATTAATCCTCCTAAGAAGTATACAGTGAATATTAGAATCGCGGGAACCAATGTAATTGTCCGAGCTATGGTACAATCACTCACTTCTCTTTTGCTTGAAAATATTCTACAAGAGATCATCTCTCCTATCATAGGAATGTTTTCACAGAGTAAAAATATTTTGTATAACCATGAATTATGTTTCATCTTTTCACCTTTGTTTGTTGGAATTGCTGATATATATACTATAGTGTATTGTGTGAATGAGTCAAATAAAAATAATATCCTGGTGTATATTTTTATCTAGTTATCCTTTACAAAAACCTCATTTTTCATATCCTAATTTATATATAAAAACAGTTATTTTTAATAAAGAAGTATGAACGTTTTAGAAGTAAAAAATATTAATAAGACTCTGGCGAAGAAACAAGTTCTTTTTGATGTGAGTTTTGATGTAAAAGCTGGGGAAATATATGGTTATCTTGGGCCAAATGGTGCTGGGAAGACCACTACTATGAAGGCTATCATGGGGCTTATTACTCCAGAGTCTGGTGAAATAAAAGTATTTGGGAAACCAGATCTGACTCGAGATGCAAAAAAACAAATAGGATTTATGCCTGAAAATACCTACCTTTATAAACATCTTACCGGGAGAGAGTTTTTAAATTTTAATGGGAAATTTTTTGACCTATCTGGTGCTGTGCTCGATAGCAGAGTAGATGAATTACTTAAAAAAGTATGATTAGAAGGAGCTTGAGATCAGAGACTTTCTAACTATTCAAAGTGAATGCTGCAGCGAGTTGGTTTGGCTCAATCGATTATCAATAATCCAAAGCTTTTATTTCTCGATGAACCGATGAGTGGTTTAGATCCTATTGGACGTAAAAATGTAAAAGACCTCTTAGTAGAACTACGAGACCAAGGAACCACTATATTTTTCAATACGCACATACTCGCAGATGTAGAAAGTATCTGTGATAGAATCAGTATTATTCACAATGGTGTTATTATAGTACAAGGTCAAGATGTCAAAAAAATAAAATGAAGTTTAGAAGATTTTTTTATTGAACAAGTCAGTTAACAAAAAAAACAGAGCGATCGCTCTGTTTTTTTTGTTATATATCTTTACTCGCTTGCTTGAGTGCTTGAGCGAGGGGTTTGTTTCTATCAGCAAATATGTCTTTGCTGGCAATCATCATAGATATAATACTCGCTTTTGATTTTGAGTACATCTGACCAAAGTAGGTTTCTTTGGTTTCTATGATCTCGACATTATTAGCTATTTTTATGTTGTGGGCTCGTAGATTATCTCCGCTAAAGGCATCTATAAGAAACTGGTTCGCTCACCCTCAGAGTAAAAATATTTTATGAGGACATACCTTTGTACCCAGTATTTCTTCGAGTGTGAGCGATATAGCAGACATAAATACAGCTAAAAATTCTTGCTGCATATCTATAAACTGAGCACTATCTATATTTTCTATAATGTAGTTGTTGGTGTGGTCGCTTTTGCTGGCAATATTTTTTATAAGATCATTCATACCGATACTTATTTTTTGTATCCCGAGAACGTTCCCAGCTTTTTTTACTATCAGGCTCGTGTGAGCGTTTCAAATATCTACGATGACTATGTCACTATCTTGTTCAAACAAGTGCGCAAGAGCGAACTCAGTGGGGATAATCTTGATGATCTCTTTGTCGAGATAGTTTGCAATGTATTTGAGTACTTCAGATTTATGCTTTGGGATAAATATATTTGAAAGAAACAAGGTTACATTGCTTCATTTTTTTCATGTGAGTTCAGAGATAACATGAGAATCCATTTTTATCTTGCTGATTTGACTACTAATCAGTCCCAGATCACTCCGCTTGTAGGCCACTGACTTTTCAATATCTCGCATAAAAGTTTTTATGGCTTTATTTTGAACCGTCGAGACTATTTCTTGAAGCTCTTTGGTATCAATATCTCGTTCTGGAAAACTACGAATGTAGTTTATTTTTTTTGCAGAAAAATAGGTTTCACTAAAAGGAGTCCCAATAATAATATGCTCCACGGTCATATCAGCATCTTCTTGGGCTTTTTGTACCGCTATAGAAATATCTTCACAGACTCACTCTAAATCAATAATCTCTCATGATTTTGTGTGTCGGTTATCTTGTCTTTTTTCTGCGTATCAGATCAGCTGTATGTCGCCATTTTTAATCGTACAAATAGCTACCCTGATTTTATAGCTTCCTATATCAATGATGGCTAGTTTTTGTGATTGTATCTGTTTTGTGTGAAAGCTCATAGTCTATTGAGTGACCTGTTTTTTACCAATTTTTTCCAGCAGTACGTTTCATGACTGAACTTCTCCTGAACCAATCAAAGCCATGGCCAGATCTTCTACAATGAGTTCATCATCAGGAGATAGATTGAGGGCTCGTTTGAGTATTGAGATTCATTTGGTATGTTCGCCTACGATAGTATAGGCCCATCCAAGATTTCGGAGAACTTCTGCATTGTTTCACATCATTTTGTTTGATGTTTCTAGGTAGCTGAGTGCTTCTTGTACTTTATCTCCTGAGAGCAGTATAAAACCCTTCAAATAGTTCCCGGTAGCAGATTGGTCATTGAGTCCGAGTGCAAAATCAATCGCTTTGACTGCTTTTGTGAGCTCGCCTCTATATAAAAATATGTCAGCCATTTCTTCGTAGAGTCTATAGTCAGAGTTATAACTCGCGATTGACTCTTGTAGCAATGCTATAGCTCAGTCAAAGTTTTGTGTGAGTTTGAGCTTTTCTACTTGAATAATGATATCTTTTATTTGGTCCATTTTGTGTTTTTTAAGAGATGTGAGAAATTGAAGTACAATCTGTTATATCTTTAATGGCATAATTATATGCTTAAAGTCTGAATTGTCACGTTTTTTTTCTGGATCAGCGAGTGGTAAAATCATTATCGGAGCCAGAGGGTTTTCAAAACTAATGCTGACATGTGTTGATTCGATGACTCATAGTACTTCTAGGAAGTAGGTTGAGTTGATCCCAACAATGTTATCTTCACCTTCTACGTTACCAGGCAGGGTAGTGTTTCACTCACCGATCTGAGTTTCAGAAGTTTCGAGTAGTATTCCAGATTCACTACTAAGACTCATTTTGATTGAGTAGTTGTTTTCTTTACTCACCAGATTAATTTTTTTAAGAGCTCGAGTCAGATCAACTTTGTTAATTTCAGCTCGGGTAGAATGTGATTTTGGGAAAAAGTTTGAATAGTCAGGGAACTGTCAATTGAGAAGTCTTGAAAATACTCGAGTTTTTCCAAATATGAAGGCGATTTGGTTATCACCTGATACTATTTTTACAGCGCTATCGTTTTGTAATAAACTTTTTATTTGAGATGAAGTTTTGCTTGGAATAATTCATGAAAAATCTTTTGTGACAGCTGTATCAAGTTTTGCTTTATATTCTGTAAGTCTAAAACTGTCAGTAGAAGCAAAAATAGCTTCGTTTCATGAGAGTTTTACCAGTATTCCAGCCAGGGTAGGTCGAATGTTTCACTCAGCGGTTGAGAAGAGCGTTTTTTCAATAGATTGTTGTACCACTTTTCCAGGGAGAGTCAGACTGGTTTCTTCTTTTATGCTTGGTATAAGTGGAAACTCACTCGCATCGATTCATTTAATGGTCATCTTCCCACTCTCTGACGATACTTTTATAGAATTATCATCAAGTTTTTCTATCATGATTTCATCTTCATTTACCAGTCCTATATAGCTAGAAAATAGCTTAGACGGTATACAGAGAGCTCATTCTTGAGCAATATCTATGTCTTCATCTATAAGATATTCAATAGCCATTTCTAAGTTATTTGAAGTCAGAACAATGTTCCCAAAGTTCACCTTCATGAGGATATTTTCAAGTATGGGTGTAGTTGTGATAGTTGCGGTTGCATGATTGACTACCTCAAGTCCTTTTTTCAGTGTTTCGGTTTTTATGGTGAATTTCATATTTTTTTAGGGTTGCAATCCCATCCTCACTCCGATACTCTTCGTGAGACTTCCCTTTACTTAAAGGGAAGAGGATTATGGAAGATAAAATATTTATATACTCTATTTTTATCTATATTAGAGTCTATTGCAAGCAGTATTTTTTTTTGATGTTAAAAAGTTGTGAAATGCTATTATTCAAAGTGAATGGTCAGTCCAGAGTTGCTAAATATGTCGCGTTTTATGGTCTGTAGGTTTTCGCGAATATCACTTCATTTTACGATCAAGGTAGAGAAGTACTGGTTATGTTTTTTAAAGACGTTGGGGTTTTTGATTATTTGAGCATTCTCAGATATATTTTTTTCTAATTTGGTTGAAATTTTAGCTAAAAAATCTATTGATTTTTGTCTGTCACCATGACGATATTCTAGTATAGCAAATTGCTGAAAAGGCGGATATCAAAACAGTTTTCGCTCTTGGAGGGTATGGAGAAAAAAGTCCTTATAATTATCAGAAGTAATATGGGTAATCAGGGTGTTGTTTGGAATAAAAGTTTGGATAATATAGTCCGTATGCGCTCACCTTCGACCTCATCGACCCAGTAGTTGAGTAATATTGTTATAGACTTTTTCGTGGGTATTGTATTTTGGTATCTTGAGTTCAGCTTCTATGAGTATCACTCAAATCATACCAATGTTATCAAAGTCAAACCCGGTCGTAATCATTTTGGTCCCAATTATTATCTCAGCCGCACTTATTTGCTCTACGGCTGTAGCTTTATCGGTTTTGTTTTTCATAGAGTCTGAGTCGAAGCGGAAGATGTTTATTCAACCTCACCCTAGCCATCTCCTATCAGGAGAGGGGATATAGTTGATTATTTTTTGTATAACAGAATCAATATTGTTTTCTATCTCCTCATTTTTAATTCGTAAAATTTGAACGCTATATTTAGAAATAATTTCATCTCTTATGGTATCGTATTCTTGTTGTCATTTAGTATCATGAATTCATCCACCTAGCTCTATTACTAAATTTAGGTCATTTGAATAAAAATCTACAATATATCTACCAAATGGATGCTGTCTTCTAAATTTAATGTCATGTAGCTTTCTATTACGCAATAATTCCCATAATATTTCTTCTGTTTTTGTTCCATCTTGCCTAAGTTGCTTAGATAAGTCTTTTACATAATCAGGTACTTTTTTGTAATTTTGAATTACATTGCTTTGCATTTCCCCCTCTCCTGATAGGAGAGGGTTGGGGTGAGGTTGTTTCGGAGTATTAAAATATCTCTCCAAAGCTTCTTCCACTTGTTGGGTTCCGACTCATACAGATTTAATATTACTTTTCTTACAAGATTTACAGACTTTAGGTAGGTTTTCTTTATGTCCGCACAGGTGGCAGGTCAGCATGTCAGGGTGATGATGTACATTGAGTGAACTATCACACTGATGGCACTCAAATAGATAGCTACAATCGGTACACACCATACTACTAAATGCCCCTCTCTTATTTATATAGAGAATGGTCTTTTTTCACTCAGCGAGCTGTTTTTCTATCGAGTTCAACAACGTAGTCGACAGATACGGACTCACATCACTCTTATCCAGATTGAGATTTACTAAATACATTTTGTGTAGTTATGATAGGTTTGAGAGTAGTATATGTATTTTCTAGAAAAATAAAAAAATCTCTCTAGCTTTCGAGAGATATTTGCAAACTTTCCCAAAATACGATATTATAATAGTGAGGCATATAATGCTGTCTGGTTTCCTCCTTTTACCAGCCAGTGCTGTATGTCTTTTTTTTGTTTGCATTTTTTGTAAATATTCTTATAAATAAACACCTAAAATAGTAAGATATATTTACTTAGATTGGTCCTCATTTCTCCCAATGGGAGAAAATTGTATGAGGGCTTTAGAAGCTAACTAATAAAATAAAATTCATGGATTTATACAGTGTATTGTGACTACAAAAAGGAGTCTCAAAAGAAGAAGTAAAAAAAGCATATAGAAAACTCGCGATGAAATATCATCCTGATAGAACGAAAGGAGATGCTGAGGCTGAGAAAAAATTTAAAGAAGTAAATGCAGCTTATCAAGTACTCGGTGATGATGTTAAGAAGCAACAGTATGATACCTATGGAAGTACTGGTGGTGGATGAAATCCTTTTGGCTGAGCTGGTGGTTTTGATGTAGATGTTGATATCAGTGATATATTTTCACAGTTTTTTGGTGGAGGTATGGGTGGACAGTCAAGACGGTCAAGTGCTCAGCGAGGTGAAGATCTCGAACAGTTCATGGATATAGACTTTGAAACAGCTATTCTAGGTGGAAAACAAACCGTTACACTCAACAAACAAGAAGCTTGTAAATCTTGTGATGGTGAGTGATGAGAAGATAAACAAACCTGTGATACTTGTAGAGGGCAAGGAAGAGTTACTCAAACCAGTCAGTCTATATTTGGTACCGTACAACAAGCTGTTACTTGTCCAGATTGCTCTGGTACAGGGGAGAGTTTTGAAAAAGTATGTGATATATGTCATGGACAAAAACGAGAATCTATCAAAAAAGATATCGATATAGATAT
>Ga0075466_1000677_pt1 | contig 12648 bp, 15 predicted proteins | sample DEB08_DNA_16_FD_71486 | JGI IMG/M metagenome (GOLD analysis project Ga0075466, IMG submission 71486) | Aqueous microbial communities from the Delaware River and Bay under freshwater to marine salinity gradient to study organic matter... | ecosystem: Environmental > Aquatic > Marine > Coastal ... | reverse complement strand
CCCCAAAACCCCAAAACCCCAGAGATGTGACAAATTTGAAATTGTACGATGATAATGCTCTCAACTTATAAGTTTTGATTGAGTTATATAACAAAATAATTATTTATATTACTAATAAAATATGAAGTTTATAAGCCTCCTCTAGGTTTGTTTACTAATGAACACCACACAGCCCTCAATGCTGTCCCCAAGAAGAAGACTGGGTGCCTGTGCGAACAATGAGTGGGTGGCGTAAGACTACATGCAGTCGCCTGACTACACCTCCATGGTCTACTGGACAGGCTCAGGCACCAACAATGAGATAGTGACATCAAACACAGGGATTGAATACTTCATCACACCTTTGTAAAGTAACAGAGATTGTAAACTAGACCCAGATACTGCCATTGTGGTCACAAGTACCTCAACGACTTGCTCCACCACGGCAGCTTCCATGATCACAGCTAATATGCAGAAAAATGAAAACGTATAATTGACAATTACGACCACCAATGCAATGGCGCCATCATATTTTTGTTTGGCAGTCACTGACAACGATGCAGACACGCCTGTCTAGCATTATTCATAGCCCTTTCAAGTCGAAATATAAGATTGCTCGTCTCTTATAACGTTTACACAGGTATCCACCACCAGCTACACCTACAGCGTTCCTATCACACCTTCTGGCGCCTTGACTACCATTTTCACAGGATCGAGCCATTTTGTGACTGGAGATGCGACAAACTGCCCCTTGACCATAGGTTTGCACCTAGTTTCAGATAATTCTGTTTATTCATCATCGTTCCTAAGCTTAGACGCATCAGGCACATTGAAAGTAGATACAAACATTGTCGATAATTAGTCAGTTTATGTAAAAGTAGTCTCGGGCACATGGAGCGCTTAAACAAGCAATTTAGCTATAAGTTCAGGATGCACGGCCTCCTACACACTCACGATTGGCTCAGTGACTACTCCCTAGGCTGTGGTCGCTAATGACGCGACTGTAGGCTTCATAATACCATCAATAGACTCATCGCATACAGCTTGTCCTCCCTCAACATTGATCACCTCTTCAGGGAGTTCGCTTGTGAGCATGTCAAGCCTCACAGGTCCACATGTGCAAGGGAGTAACACTTACGTCAAACTAGCTGACAATACTTTGCATCAAGAGTACGTCTTTTACCTCAAATTAGACGCTGGAGCAACACAATAATACCTTGGTCCTTACAACCTTGTTGTCGGATGCGCATCCAGTGGCAGTATATCAAACGCAGCAGGCTTTGATAATACTGCCGATCCTATGTTTGTAGGCGGAAGCTCTCTAGCAATCACTTGGACATTTGCTCCACCAACAAGCACTGTTGCAGCCTGTTAGATCTCAACCAATTAGCTGGTTGAAACAGATGGCACAACGTTGAGCTCAAAAATTGATCAATCAGCTTGCGGTACACAGCCATGTACGAACGGCTATAAAATGAATAATTTAAACGAGCGTTTAATGCCATACACTTTCAAGGTCAAAACGACCTATGTGGGAGGGCTGACCCACCTGAGCCCTGAAGTCACTATCTAGGTCAGCTGTGATTAACACAATAACTATCCTATTAGCTTATCTTCTTGGCCTGCAGGGTATAGTGCAACCCAAATTGTTGTGCAAGGCTCATCAAATATTGGATTTAGAATTCCAAACTTTGAGACGACTGCTGTGGCGTGTCCGGTTGTAAGCTATTGCATTTCCTCAGTAAATACAGCTTGCAACACGCTAACAGGAATAAGCTCGACAAATTCGGTAATTGATGGAAACTAGGTTTATGCAGTCACCGACTCAAGCTTGCACCAGCAGATTTATCCAATATACGTTCAAGCAACTGCCCTCTCAGATAATGGTCCAGGAAGCAACAACTGGTTTGGGCCTTATTCCCTTAATGTCGGTTGCTTCACTCCGAGTGCAGAAGCAGGAGGTCCAGTATATACAGATGCCACAGATACCTCATACCTCTCAAACAGCTTCATTGTAGGTGGCCAAACAGCTGACAAATTTACCTTTATTCCTCCTACGACCTCTACAGGCTTCAGCCATTGCTCACCATAATCCTATGAGCTTAGAACTTCAGCAGGAGACACATGGTCAGGCTCCTCTACATACCTAACACAAGGATCAACCAGCCTTAAGTGGAACCTGGCAAGCACATCAAGCGAATAGACCTTCACTTTTAAGATACGGACGAACTACCCAGGAGTAAATCAGTTTCATTTGTCTCCAGAGATCACGATCACTATAAGCTGCAGCAGCAGCTAGGTCATTACGACTTCAAGCACTGTCACAACCCCTCAGTAGATAACCTACTCGACAACCACAGAAGGATTCACGATGCCAACCTTCAGCTACTAGTCAGCATGTCCATTGAATAGTGTTTCGCTCTCAACCGATGGAACTGACACAAACACGCCAACTGGACTTCAGTCGACAGTTGTTGATATAGGAAGCGGAGTCTACCAAGTTAGACCTTCTTCAGCACCAACTCACTAGGCATATACATTCTATATCAAAGCGAATGCATAAGGTGGCTCTATTACAACCTTTGGACCTTATGTGCTCAAGACAGGATGCTTTGCTGGGGCGGTGACCTACTCTGACAGCAGCTCATTCGTCTAGAGTGGTTCAGTAGTTGTAGGAGGCTCGACGTCAGGTATCTATACGATGTATCAGCCAACCTCAAGTCTTGCTTGGTGTACTCAATCAGTTAATACGATTGTGCAAGCAGATGGACAAGCTTGGACTGGAACCGCCAAGATAGTGCCAACTGGCAGCTAGCCTTACACAACGTATGATTTGTACCAAACGTCTGCTCCTGAAGTTATAACCTTCAAAGTAAAATCTACTTTTACTGTGGACATGGTGCACTTAAGTCCTTTGGTTACAATAACCATCAGCTGCAGCAACTCCTTCACCATTACAGCTACGACTTTAGTTGCAAGCACTTAGAACATTGCAACAGGTGAATCTTCAGCTGGCTTTCAGCTACCTCACTACCAAGTATCATCACATGAGTCAGCATGTCCTGTCAACCTATGGGAGGTTTCAAGTTCAAGTTCATCTATCTCAAGTGTTGCAGGTCTTAATTCACCAACAGGCTCGAATGGCTCAAACAAGCTTGTGAAACCAACAAACACTGGAACTACTCAAAACCTAGGACCATTCTTCATTAAGGTTTCAGCGCTTGGAGGCAGCTCAGCCTTCTTTGGACCCTACACACTGATAGTAGGTTGTGCATCTGGGTCAGTTACCTTCAGTGAGTCTAACTCCTTCACAAACACTGCGTCAAAGACTGTTGGAGACTCAACTGCAAGTGCCTACACATTTTCGCCTCCAAATCTCTCGACAGAGTTCTGCACAATCACCAAAAATGAAATTGTCTAAGCTGACGGTTCAACACCGAGCACAAAGGTCACTAACTGCGCATCTTAGCCATGCACTGTGTTTGCTGCTGCAAGTACTTCATAGCCAGAGACGATAACGTTTAAAGTGAAGACGACCATTTCAAATGGGGATTCATACTTAAGTCCACTTGTAACTTTAACAGTTTCTTGTGGATAGAGCTATTCGGTAACGGCAACTGCCTCTATAACTACAAGCCAGTTCGTTACGAACGGTGACTCATCGGTGGGTTTTACACTCTCATCATTCGATCATCCTCAAAGTTCTGGATGCCCAATCAATAACTGGGAGTTGTCGTCCTCAAACACAGGAGCTAATGCAGTCTCAGCACCTTCAGGCTTATCTATTTCGACAGCTTCAGAAAGTGGCACATCAAGTATCAAGATTGTGAAACCAACTGACACTGCTCTTCACTAGGCTTATACATTCCACCTCAAAGTAAAAGCATAAGGAGGAAGCTATGCCTGGTTTGGTCCATACACTCTCAACGTCGGATGCTTCTTTGGATCCTTTACAGTTTCAGATAGCTCAAACTTCGTGATATCAGGTGATTTTCTCCTAAATGCTAACCCTACTAATGCTTATACGATGCACAATCCTTCCTCGTCTCGTTCTTGGTGCACTCTTGTAACAAACGAGATCGTGAAAACAGATGGCTCGCCTTGGTCAACTGGCTAGAAATTATCAGGAACAGGTTCTCAACCTTAGACATCATTTGATCTCACATCTACTACAAGCACCTTCACATTTGCTTTCAAAGTGAAAAGTACATTCACAAACTCCTAGGTGCACTTAAGCCCTCAAGCAACGCTTGTCGTTGGATGCAGTGCCGACCAGGTAATAGTTTAAGAGACCTACCAAGCAAATCAATACATTGCTCATGGGTCTACTGATGGCTTTTAACTTCCCTCTTTCTCTATTTAAGGCGGAGATGGATCATGCCCAGTATATGCATGGCAAATAAGTTCTGAAACTGGGTCAATTGTCTCTATGAGTGAAGTAGGTGAACCAGTTGAGGTTTCAGGCAGTAGGTATGTTAAACCTTCTAACGCGAATAACCATGGGGACTACACATTTTACGTCAAGGTAACTGCAGAGGGAGGAGCGAGTTCATATTTTGGGCCTTATACCCTTTACGTTGGATGCACCTCAAATTCAGTCTCTATTTCAGATGCTGGTTCCTTTGCGACTACTGGAGTTGCAAAGTCGGTGGGAGACTCAACTGCCAGTGTCTACACCATGGTCAATCCGACAATAAACAGAGCCTGGTGTACTGTTACAAGCAACGAAATTGTGCAGTCAGATGGCTCAACAGCCAACTCTGACCTCGTCGCTTGCGCCTCTTAACCATGCACTGTCTTTGCTCTTGCCAGCACTGCGACTGTCTAGACGATCACTTTCAAGGTCAAGACAACAATTGTCAATGGCTTGACGCATGTCAGTCCTCTAGTGACGACAACAGTCGCATGCGGAAGCTCATACTCAATCACTGCTTCCAGTTCGATAACCTCATCCCAGTATGTGACAAACGATGACTCATCAGTAGGCTTTGCTCTCACAGCCTTCACCCATGCTCAAGCAGCTGGGTGCCCAATCAGCAACTGGGAGATATCATCCTCAAATACAGGAGCTGGTGCAGTCTCTGCACCATTGGGTCTGTCAATCTCAACAGCTTCGGGTAGTGGCAGTTCGACCGTGAAGATTGTGAAACCAACAGACATTTCTCTTCACTAAGCTTATACGTTTCACCTTAAAGTCATTGCTAATGGAGGTAGCTATGAATGGTTTGGACCATTTGCTCTGAATGTTGGCTGCTTTACAGGAGCTGTGACTTACTCAGATGCAGGCAGTTTGGTTACCAATAGTCCCAAAGATGTGGGAGCTGCAACAGCGAATGCATACTCTTTCACCAATCCAACCTCTTCTCGAGCTTGGTGCATCCCATAGACGAATGAAGTTGTCAACAACGATGCCACAGGAACAACTTGGTCAGGAGCTGCCAAGCTAACAGGTTCAGGATCTCAAGCCTTCACCTCATGGAACCTTGTGTCAACGGCAAGTGTGGAGATGATCACTTTCAAAATCAAGACCACCTTCTAGAACTCTATGACTCACCTGAGTGCAACAATAACAATTCCAGTCACCTGTGGCAGCAGCTATACCATTTCAGCTGCAACTAGCTAAGATCCTTAATCAATATCTCATTCTGATTCAGCTGCTGGTTATATTCTACCTAGCTATACAACGTAGTATCAAGCAGCTTGTCCTATTGCTATATGGGAAATATCACAGACAGACAATGGAGCAGGCAATGCTGTCACAGCAATTTCAAACCTCAATGCCCCTGTTCAGTCAGGTTCTGATGTGGTTGTGAAACCTTCAGACAACGGTCTCCACCAATCGTATACATTCTTTGCCAAGGTATCAGCATCTGGTGGCAGCAACTCTTACTTTGGAGCTTTCACCCTGAAAGTCGGCTGTTTTCAAGGAGCAGTTGTATACTCAGATTCGTCGAGCTTTGTACCTAGCGTAAGTCTACTGGTAGGTTCTTCTAGTTAAAACGTATACACTTTCAATTAGCCAACCTCTGATCGCACGTGGTGTACCATTGTATCAAACACTATTGTAAATCCCGATGCCACTGGATCTACATGGACAGGTCCAGCAAAGGTGAGCCCCTGCTCTACCTAACCCTGCAATGTGTTTAGTCTTGTGTCAACTTCTGTAGCGGATACCATTTAATTCAAAGTACTAACGACATTCACCAACTAGATGACTAAACTCTCTCCAGTCGCAATAATTGCTATCACGTGTGGTTCCTCTTATATAATCTCTGAGTAGCAAGCACCCACCAATCCACAATATGTGCCATTTGGAGACTCGTCAGTGGGCTTCATTCTTCCAGTTTATACCCACACAGCAATCGCAGGCTGCCCAATTAACTCATGGGACCTCTCCACATCGAGCAACGGAGCCAATCCAGTCTCTGCACCAACAAACCTTGCCATATCAGTTTATTCTGGCTCTGGTTCGACAACCCAGAACATTGTTAAGCCCACTGATAACTCTCTTCATAAGTAGTATATCTTCTACGTTCGTGTAGGAGCAGATCACGGAGTTGGTGGTAGCAGTGCATGGTTTGGCCCTTACACTCTAGAAGTTGGATGCACAGCTACAGGTGTCATTTACTCTGAGAGCTCAAGCTTTGTGACAAGTACTTCAATTACAGTTGGCGCCTCTGTTACAGATTTCTACACACTTGTGCCGCCAACATCCTCAAGAACTTGGTGCAGTATAGTTAACAATGAGATCGTGAACATTGACGGAACAGCTTGGTCAGGCTCCTCTCAAATAAGCGCTACTTAAGGTTGCTCTTCTCAGCCCTGCACAAAGTTCAGTCTAGTATCGAGCTCTCTGCCTGAAGTGATCACTTTTAAGATTAAGACTTCCTTCACCCAGCTGACTCATCTTAGTTAGACAGTTACTCTTTCAATTGTCTGCTTAAGTTCCCTCACAGTCACTTCGACAACTGTAATAAACCCACAATCAAAGTCCCATCTTGACTCGAGTTCTGCCTTCATCTTGCCAACTTATTCAACCTCTCAGAACTAAGGTTGCCCAATTGATACCTGGGAGATAAGTTCCTCTAATACCGCAGTTATTGTTCCTTCAGGCCTTAATGATCCAACTCTTGTTGGCTCAGAAAGAGTTGTCTCTCCTAAAAGCACCTCTACTCATAAAACCTACACCTTCTATTTGAAGGCCACTGCTTCTAGCGGAGGAAGCCATGACTATTTTGGCCCTTATGAGCTCCGTATTGGTTGCACTACTGAATCCATATCGTACTCCGACAACCCTAGCTTTGTATCTTCGGTAACGAGATACATTGGTGACTCTTTAATAAACGCCTATCAGTTCTTCTCTCCAGTCTCATCCCTTGCTTGGTGTCACAACGATATGAACCAGATGTACAGCACTGCAGGAACAATGTGGAATGGTGCTCCAAAGTTCTCATCAAATGGAAATCAACCAGTGACAATGTTTGATCTTGTAGAAATGAGCACACCCGAAGTGATTTCCTTCAGAGTTTACAGCATGTTTACTGGTTCTTTGACCCATATTAGTGGAATTGCAACTGTCACCATTGCTTGTGGCAGTGGCTATACGATAACATAGACTATGGCAACTGCTGCAACACAGTTCATTCCTCATGGTGATGCGTCTCAAGGGTATGTGCTTCCGACTTGGTAGTCCTAATACTAGACAGCTTGTCCTATAAATCTCTGGGAGGTTAGCTTAACTGACAATGGAGCTGGAAATTTCGTCACAGCAATTTCTTCCCTAAATGCACCAGTGGAGTCTGGGTCTGACATGGTCGTGAAACCTTCAGACAATAGCCTGCATCAGTCAATTACTTTCTTTACAAAAGTATCTGCATCAGGCAGCAGCAACGCTTATTTTGGAGCCTTCACCCTCAAGGTCGGTTGCACTGAATAAACAGTCACCTACTCAGATTCGTCAAGCTTTATTTCAAGCGTAAGTGTAATGGTGGGTGGATCTGGTACCAACTTGTATACTTTCCATTAGCCAACCTCTGACCGTTCATGGTGTACCATTGTCTCTAACACTATCGTGAATCCAGATGCAACTGGAACTGCATGGACTGGTACAGAAAAGATTTTCCCTTGCTCTACTCAGCCTTGCAACGTATTCAGTTTAGTATCGACAGCCCATCAAGCCACAATTCAATTTAAAGTGTTGACGACCTTTACAAACTCTATGACCAAACTCTCTCCAGTAGCAACAATAGAGATTAACTGTGGATCATACACCACTACCGAAGTATCGTCGCCAACGAATCCCTAATATGTTGCTCACAATGATGGATCAGTTGGCTTCATTCTACCGGTTTACACGCATTAAAATGTTGCTGGATGCCCAATTACTTCTTGGGAGCTTTCATCTTCAAATACGGGCTCATTACCAATCTCAGCACCTTCAGACCTCGTTATCTCAGATTACGCTGGCTCAGGAACAAATACTCAGAAAATTGTAAAGCCTTTAGATACCTCACTGCACAAGAAATACGAGTTCTTCATGCGCGTCTCTTCTGCTGGGAGCAACATAAACTCGTGGTTTGGTCCTTACACTCTTGATGTGGGCTGTACCTCAACAAGTGTTTCCTACTCTGATAACCCAAGCTTTACGACGTCAGTCCCTATCACAGTTGGTGGCTCAGTAAGTGGAGTTTATACATTTATGACTCCAACTTCGTCAAGAACTTGGTGCACAATTGTCAGCAATCAGATCGTCAATCCAAATGGAACACCATGGACAGGCTCATCATAAGTGAGTGCCACTCAAGGATGTACATCTCAGCCTTGTTCTCAATTTAGCCTCATCTCGAGCTCTATTCCAGAAGTCATCAACTTCAAAATTTTGACAACTTTCAGCTAGATGACGCATTTGAGCCCGTAAGCGTCGATCGTTATCACTTGTGGTAGCACTTATTCGATCACCGCATCAGCAGGGTTGACAACCCAGAGTAGATCTCATCTTGTAACAAGCTCCGCTTTTATCTTGCCAACCTACACTTCTTCACAAAACTAAGGGTGTCCTATTGATACCTGGTAGATAAGCTCATCTAACACTTAAGTTCTGAGTCCAGCAGGCCTCAATGCCCCTTCGACTGTTGGCTCAGACCATGTTGTCACTCTAACTGACACAAGTCCTCAGCACCGTTCATTATCGTTCTATGTTAAGGTCACAGCATCTAACGGAGGAAGCACTGCCTACTTTGGCCCCTATATCCTCAACATTGGTTGCCTTGCTGGCTAAACATCTTTCTCAGACAGCTCCAGCTTGATTACTTCTGCATCAAGATTTGTTGGCTCATCTCTCACCAACGCCTATGCTCTTTAAGTTCCCTCTTCTTCTTATTCCTGGTGCATCAATATTTCAAACGATATTGTCAAAGCTGATCCTCTTGGCACTCCCTGGCTTTCAGACCAAAAGATTGTTGGATTTGGTTCTCAACCCCAAACTCAGTTTGACCTGTTGTCATCTTAAACTCCAGAGAAATTTACTTTCAAAGTGAAGAGCACGTTCACAAACTCCTTGACGCACCTTAGTCCAGCTATAACTATGACAGTCTACTGTGGAAACACATACATCATATAACAAATGAAAGCACCTACCAACCCTTAGTACGCGCCTCCATTAGACTCATCCGTTGGCTTCGTTTTGCCTGAATACCACCATACTCAGCAAGAGGGTTGTCCTATCGATAGCTGGGAGATCTCATCTTCAGGCTCCTCCATCGCACCGGTTGCTGGTCTAACCATTTCAACTTTAACTGGCAGCGGTTCCTCAAAGGTCAATATCGTGAAGCCAACTAACACAGCACTTCACCAGTCCTACACCTTCTGGGTCAAGGTTTCCTCAGCAAGCACCAACTCAGTGCTTACTCCTGCTAAGAGCTCAATCTTCTTTGGCCCATATGAGCTAAGAGTAGGCTGCAACGCTTAGTCATTTTCAATAACAGAGAATCCTTCCTTCTCTTAGACTAATGTAGTGACAGTTGGGTCATCAGAGCCCTTTACGTATTCACCTCCAGTTTCTGACAGATCCTGGTGCAGCATAGTAAAAAATGAGCTCATAGAACTATCGTAGCCGGACAAATTATCAACAAGTACTTCTGTTAATCAGACAACTCCAGCAACCTTGTTCGATATTTAAAGTACACAGATCTAAGAGTCTTTCACCTTCAAAATCAAGTCATCATTCACAGGAAACGTAGAGTATACCAGTCCAACAATCACATTGAACATCGTTTGCGGTGACTCTTACTCCATCTCGCCCGTCACAGATGTCCTCAACCCACGATTCATCGACACAAATGGCGACGAGAATTCTGGCTTTATAATCCCTGTGTTCATGTCCTCGCAACAAATTGGCTGCCCAGTCACTACAGTTCAAGCCTCCGTCAGCAATGCACTCTATTCTTAGCCGATTGATATGGAATCACCTATTTACAAGAATGGCCAGTGGATCCTGTACCCATCGAATAAGTCTAGAGATAGGACCTATCGATTCTATGTTAAAGTGACAGCTGAAGGAGGTAGCCATGCTTTCTTTGGAGCTTTTACTCTCCATGTTGGGTGCACTTCTCAATCCACTAATTTCACAGACTCTATCAACTTTATAACCAATCAGCCAGTTGAGGTTGGAAGTAGCCCTGAAGACGTCTACACTTTCTATCCTCCGACAGCATCTTTATCATACTGCGCAATCACCTCAAATTAAGTGACAGATGTCGACGGCAACATTTTCACGGGCTCTGATGCTAAGATCTTTACCTCCAGTGAGTGTCGAACGCAGCCATGTTATAAGTTTAGTCTTCGCGGCACAGATTAACCAGAGTACATTGAGTATAAGGTCATGACAACATATGAAAGCGGTTTAACACATCTCAGCCCTCATGCAAGCATATCTGTTGCCTATCTTTACAAGAACACAGATTAGCTACCTCCACCAGAATTCTAGCCAGTGCTTGACGGTGAAGAATCGTAGGGTACCTCAAGCGTTGCGAGCTTGGTATTCACGACAACAAGACTTGGCGGAGGTGATTCAAATGCTACTGAAGTGTTCGTGACTTCCATTCCTTAGTTCGCCGACCTAATGCAAGAGGCACAGCTGATCTCTTTAGCCAGGAGAAACGACATTGCAATCTCACAAGCTCTTGCGTCAGGTGGTACATCTGTAGAAACAGCCAGTTCTGGAAATTAAGGTTATAATAATTATAACACAGAATTAGAATTTTAAGATCCCGCAAATTAAAGGTCAAGTTCTGGCTCATCAATATTCGACAATCTTACACCTGAGTCGCGTGTCTCTGCAGGCTTCGGCGACTTTAACATAGAAGCGGACTACTCAGGAGACATCATCCTCATTGTCGTCATCTGCGGCGTACTATTCACTGCTTGTGTTGTTTCAATTAGATATTACACCAATAAAAAGGCCATCCAAGCAATCGACAGAGACATTATAGAAAACAAGGTGAAGAATAATAATAATTAAGAGCAGCAGTACGACTCAGTAGCAAAATAAACGTAAAATACTCTCTAAACACCTAGAAATCTTCCATTGTCAACGCCTAGATAGAATAGTCCGTTACCTGATCATGGCAAGTACAATACGATCCTGTAGAACTCAGTATCTGTGGCCAAGGAGCAGATAACAATCGATCATGCAGAAATATTCTCGGAGAATGCACTTTAATATTAGTCACATTAAGATGACCCAATCGACATAACGGACAACTACTTGTAATTTGACGCCAAACAATAGATCGAGAAAATGAAGTCGGCAGGAATTCTCTCAAATAGGTACAACAACACCAACCAAAGTATCAGCGAAGAAGGCTCTGATGTGTCCTAATCAGAAGATGAGCAGAATAAGAGAAGTAAATTAGACCTCAGAAAGAACGTCGACATAATCCAGTAAAGAACCGAAACTCGCATCCAAGAATAATTAGAAGAAGTCAAGGAGGAACGCTCAGTTTATGAGCCTGCGCTTTAATCGTACTTTACAGGCCAAGTAGATGAACCTCGCGTCATCTAATTCGACCCAATAACTGCAGAAGAATAACTTCAATACCAGCAGAGTTAGTTTGATATAAGTCCTTCAAGTGCAAGAGAGAGTATGCGAGGACATTCTTTCCTCAAACTTAACATGGGCGACAACATAACCTCCCCAAAGATAATAGGCTCAACATATAGGAACCGAGAAATAGCTTAACGCAATAATTTCTTCTAGAGCTTTTCGCATTAGCAGCAATCATCACAAAACCAGCCACACTACGGTTAAAAGCAATCTAGAAATGAAGGAGGTGGATAGAGAACTGCAGGGCTTATAAGCCTCCAGAATTCATACACCAATACTCACGCACCTCCGAGTGCAATAGTTTCTGCAAGATAAGAGGAGATGATATCGTAGCTGAACTCCTCAAGACATAACCTTCCTGAAGATGAACAAATAGAAGACTTCGAAGACAATGATAGCTTTAGTGGTGCAATCACTTTTGTAAGGAACAACTGAATACCGAAACAGAATGCCCCGATCACAAATCATGCAATGCAACAACAATCCATCCCCAAATGATTATAATCTTTAATCAATAATAATTTTTGAACAATAATATTTAACTTTGGGGTTTTGGGGTTTTGGGG
>Ga0075466_1000672_pt1 | contig 12689 bp, 10 predicted proteins | sample DEB08_DNA_16_FD_71486 | JGI IMG/M metagenome (GOLD analysis project Ga0075466, IMG submission 71486) | Aqueous microbial communities from the Delaware River and Bay under freshwater to marine salinity gradient to study organic matter... | ecosystem: Environmental > Aquatic > Marine > Coastal ... | reverse complement strand
GACTTATTAAATTCTGTAATTAAGTTTTGTAAATAATCAAAATCAACATCTTCCATCACGTCTTTCAAAGTCTGGTTCATGCCAATTTCAAGCTCTTGTTTTGTAAGCAAAAAGTCAGAGTTTTTAATGTCTATTTGAGTGATATAAGTTGTTGCTTCGTTAAATTTATTGGTGATTAATTCATTTAATAAATCTCCATTTTCAGATTTATCCATATAATCAATCGTTCCTATCAAATAGGATTTTGGTCCATCCTCTTTAGTTATTTCCCAAACTGGGATATCTGCATGGTTAGAACAAGAGAAAAGAAGTCCAAAAAATAATGTGGCTAAAGTTATATTTCTCATTATAAGGAGTTTATTTGTTTAATTAATCTGTGTTTCCGAATAGATAAAAGTAACTTAAATTTGGGTAAAATCAAACTGCTTAGCTCTTAGTTCAAATTGGATTATGGGTTAGTAATTTTTCAATTAACTAGCTTTAGTTATCTTTAGTCACAAATCAATTTGCTGTTTATGACTCCCATTTTTATTTTCTCTATTCTCATTGGATATTTCTTGGTTTTAATTGGAATTTCTTATTTCACAAGTCGTGGAGCTGATAACGATTCTTTTTACCTTGGTAATAAACAATCACCTTGGTATTTAGTTGCTTTTGGAATGATTGGCGCTTCACTTTCGGGTATTACTTTTATCTCTATTCCTGGTTGGGTAGGAGAGTCCGCCAAACAATTTGGGTACATGCAAATGGTATTTGGTTACCTAGTTGGTTACATGGTAATTGCTTATGTGCTGTTGCCTTTGTATTATAAAATGAATGTAACTTCTATCTATACCTATTTAGCAAAAAGGTTTGGTGTAGAAGCCCACAAAATTGGTGCTGTTTACTTTTTACTTTCCCGAATTACTGGAGCTTCTATTAGGTTACTTTTGGTAGCTAATGTTCTTCAAGAGTTTGTGTTCAATGATTTTGGGATTCCATTTGCTGTTACATTACTTATTTCAATACTATTAATATGGGTATACACCTATAAAGGAGGGATTAAAACCATTATTTGGACAGATACTCTTCAGACTTTATTTATGCTTCTTTCGTTAGGATTTACCTTTTGGTTTTTATCCAAAGAGCTCGATTTTTCTCAATCTGGAGGAATGGTGCAAACCATTGCAGATAGTGGGTATTCTAAAATTTTCTTTTTTGATGATTGGAAAAGTGGAGCACATTTTTCTAAAATGTTTTTGGGTGGTATTTTTATAGCAATCGGTATGACTGGTCTAGATCAGGATATGATGCAAAAGAATTTAAGTTGCAAAAACCTGAAGGCTGCACAAACTAATATGGTTTCATTTAGTATTGTCTTGGTTTTTATTAACCTTATTTTCTTAGCTCTTGGAGCTCTGTTGTATTTGTATGCAGCAAAAGAAGGAATCGTAGTTCCAGAAAAATCTGATCTACTGTTTCCAGAAATAGCCTTGAATAGTAATTTACCAATTGGAGTTGGAGTTCTGTTTTTATTAGGTTTAATTGCAGCAGCTTATTCCTCTGCAGATTCAGCATTAACATCTTTAACTACATCAGTTTGTGTAGATTTTTTAGATACGGAGGATGCCAAAGTATCCAAAAAGAAAAGGATGACCATTCATATAATTATGTCTGTAGTATTGTTCTTAACCGTACTAATTTTAAATGCGACTCTAGATGAAAGTGCTATTTGGCAATTAATTAGGTTAGCTGGTTTTACTTATGGTCCGCTAATTGGATTGTTCTTTTTCGGAATATTAACTAAGTATAAATTGAGGAAGCAGCTGATTGTTTTAGCTTGTCTTATTCCTCCAGTTTTATCTTATTTTATTGATAAAAATTCTGTTGAATTATTCAATGGATTTAAATTTGGAGGTTCGCTTATTATCCTAAATGCAATCATTACATTCTTATGCCTGTTTTTGATTTCGGATGGTAAGGTAGAATCTAAGAATTAAAGCCTTCTATTAAAGAAATAAACTCTGGTAATTCCATTATTTCCTCATGATATTCGAGTAAATTCCTGTGAGCATCAAAATCTTGACCAAGACATTCTTCTAGTAAGCTGTATGCTTTTTTCCCTTTACCCAAAAGCAAGTAATAGGCAACAAGTCTATATTTAACTTGAATATTGTCTGTATGCTTTTCTGAAAATTCTATAGCCTCCGTAATAGAAATATTTTCGGCAATAAAATTTGATAGATCAAGCCAAATTTGTTGGTTGTTTTCTTTGTTGAACTTATCGGCATTAAGATATGCTTGATAAGCATCTTCTTGATGTTCTAGCTTATTATAAACTTCTCCGGCTACATACCAACATGATGAGCTTTTAGGATAAAGACCAATCGCTTTTTCGATAAAAGGAACCGACTGAGCAGTGTATCCTTGTTTGTCTTTAATAATGGCCATTCCAACTAAAGCTTCTTGCATGTCTTCGTTAATAGAAAGTGCAATTTCAAAGCTTTTTTCAGCCTCTGGGAAGTTTTCTAGCTTCTCGTAACATTCGCCAATATAACAAAAGGTAATAGCTTGGTTGTCTTCGTATTCAAAGGTTTTATAATAGCACTCTAATGCTTGTCCGTACTCATTAAGATTAAAATGAGAGTTCCCTTTATTGAAATATGCTGAGGCAAAATCCTCTTTTATTATTGTTGCGTAATCAAAAGCAAAAACCGCTTTTTTAAATTCTTTTCTTTCGTTATGAACTATTCCTAAGTTGTACCAACCATTGTAAGAGTAAGGATTTTCATCCAAAAATTTATTGTAGTATTTAATGCATTCATCTTGTTGACCTAGCTCTTCATAGAAATATGCGATTTCAAAAAGTAGAGTGTCTTCTTCTGGATTTTCTTCCAATGCAAGTTTTAAATATTTAAGTGCATTGTCATAATCTTGTGTTGATTCAAACTCCCAAGCTAAGTCATTGTATATAAGTTCTAAGCCTTCATTTCCTCCTTTGTTAATATAATCAAGGTAGTATTCAATAGATTTATCGTGTGATCCTTCGTAGCTATAAATCTCCGCTTTTAATATAATTAACTCAAGGTTGTTTGGATCAATTTCTTCTGATGCTTCAGCAAATTTCAATGCATTTTTATAATCACCTTGAGCAGTATAAACTTGTGCTAAGTGTAGTTTTATTTCTGCAGAAATAGGGTGTAGGTTTAGTCCAATTCTAAGAACAGCAAGAGCTTTTTTTGTCAATCCTTTTTCAAGATAATAGCTAGAAACATTTCCGATTTCTTCTACATCTAAATAAAAAGAATCTTTGTTTTTTAATTTAAGCTCAATACTCTTAATCAAAGAGTCAAACTCTTCGTTATTATCTTCAAAATCATTCATTCCACTGGTTTCTTTAGATGACTACTTGTACGACTTTTTTATTCTCAAAGAATTCCTCTTCGAAATACGAAGGTAAGGAATAAGATTTGTGTTTTTTTCTTACTTCGCTTAATTCTTCGGTTAAATCTCCACCTTTAAGATACAAAATTCCATTTGGTAATTCGTTCTTATTTTGAGATTTAATTTTCGTTTTTATCCATCCTATAAATGGATCCAGTCTTGTAACGGCTCGGCTAACAACAAAATCGTATTTATCCTTTACTTGTTCAGCTCTTTGGTGAGTGGCAGTTACGTTTTTTAACCCCAATGAGGTTGCAACTTCATTTACTACCTTAATTTTTTTTCCTATAGAATCTACTAAATGAAACTTGCATTTAGGAAACATAATTGCTAATGGAATCCCAGGAAATCCTCCTCCTGTTCCTACATCTAAAATATGAGTTCCTGGTTTAAACTTCATTACTTTGGCAATTCCTAATGAGTGAAGAACATGCCTTTCATAAAAATTATCAATATCCTTTCGGCTAATAACGTTTATTTGAGCATTCCACTCTTCATACAAAGGTTTTAGTTGCTCCAATTGAGATAGTTGAATCTCATTTAACTCTGGAAAATAATGGGCTATTCTATCAAATTCCATATTAAATGTAATCCATTTTTGGTTTAATTATTTCCTCAAGAGTTTTTCTTGCTCTGTATAATTGAGCTTTAACAGTTCCTAGCGATAAATCAAGTTCAGTAGAAATTTCGTCATAAGATAATCCTCTAAAATATCTCATTTCTATAAGTAGTTTGTACTGAGGTTTTAGTTCTTCCACTATTTCCCTCATTAATTTAAACTTCTGGTTTCTTATTGCTTCTTCTTCTGGATTTCTTCCTGTTGATGGTAAAAATATAAATGGAGCTCCATCTACTTCAAAATCTTGATCAATGGAAGTAGTGTCCATTTTCTTTTTTCTTAAATGATCGATACAGTTATTTGACGCAATTCTAAAAAGCCAAGTACTAAATGCAAATTTTGGTGAGTATTGTTCCAAATTCATGAACGCTTTACCAAATGCTTCAAGAGTTAAATCCTCAGCATCATCTTTATTCCTAACCATTTTTAATAACATAAAATAGATGGAATCTTTATAGCGCCCCATTAATTCTGTATAAGCGCTATCATCCTTTTTATGGATGGCCCTTTGAATTAATTCGTAATCTCCTTTTGCTTTAGCTGAAAAATTTTCTCCTACCAATGTTTTAATATTTATGCTTAAATTAAAGTTAAACAAATTAATACTCCCATGAAATTATTGAACGGTTACTTACAAACTTTAAATTGTTATTATTTTTTTGATATTGGATTTCAATGTTCGTAAAAGTATTAGTTTTGTTGTAATTACAATAAATAAGAATATCACTTTTATGAAGTTTAATTTATTAACCACTGATAAAGATACACGTGCAAGAGCAGGAGAAATTACAACCGAACACGGAAAAATAGAAACTCCTATTTTTATGCCTGTAGGTACTGCTGGAACAGTAAAAGGTGTGCATCAAAGAGAGTTAGATGAAGATATCCAAGCACAAATTATTTTAGGAAACACCTATCATTTGTACCTAAGACCTGGTTTGGATATTCTAGAAAAAGCAGGAGGGCTTCATAAATTTAATGGTTGGGATAAACCAATATTAACCGATTCTGGAGGGTATCAAGTTTATTCTTTATCAGGAAGAAGAAAGATTATTGAAAAAGGAGTAGAGTTTAAATCACACATTGATGGGTCTAAACATTTTTTTACTCCTGAATATGCAATGGATATCCAGAGAACTATTGGAGCTGATATAATAATGGCTTTTGATGAATGTACTCCATACCCATGTGATTATAAGTATGCAAAACGATCTATGGAAATGACTCATAGATGGTTAAAAAGATGTTGCACACGTTTTGATGAAACTGATGCTAAATATGGATATAGCCAAACGTTATTCCCTATAGTTCAAGGGAGTGTGTATGATGACTTAAGAGAAAGATCAGCAGAATTTATTGCTAGTATGGATCGTGAAGGGAATGCAATTGGTGGACTTTCTGTTGGAGAGCCTGCAGAAGATATGTACAAGCACACTGATATTGTGACTAAGATATTACCATCCGATAAGCCTAGATACTTAATGGGAGTTGGTACTCCAATTAATATTTTGGAAACAATAGCATTGGGAATTGATATGTTTGATTGTGTAATGCCAACAAGAAACGCCAGAAATGGTATGTTGTTCACAAGCGAAGGGTTTATAAATATTAGAAACAAAAAGTGGGCAGATGATTTTTCTCCTATTGATCCTAATGGAACTTCTTATGTAGATTCTTTTTACAATAAAGCTTATTTAAGGCACTTGGTAGTTTCTAAAGAAATTTTAGGAGCACAAATTGCTAGTATACACAATTTATCGTTTTATATTTGGTTAGTGAAGGAAGCCAGAAAGCACATTATTGCTGGTGACTTTCATCCTTGGAAAACTGAAATGGTTCGTAAAATGGCGACAAGACTTTAAAAGAATTATGCTAAAGACTATAGATTGGTATATCATCAAAAAAATATTGAAAACTTTTGTTTTCTCTTTGGTTGGTATGCTTGCTATTATTTTAGTTTTTGATTTATCAGAAAAAATTGTTCTGTTTATTGATTCTAACATGACTCTTTGGGAGCTTATTACAGAATATTTTATTGGGTTTATAGTTCATATTGGAAACATGTTTTTTCCGCTCTTTGTTCTTATTACTGTTGTTTTGGTCACGCTAAAACTTAATCAAAGGAGTGAGATTACTGCAATCTTAAGTTCGGGAATCAGCTTTAATCGACTGCTTAGGCCTTTCTTTGTTGGTATAGGAATTATTGTAGCTTTTTCATTTTTAATCAACTTCTTCTTTTTACCAAAAGCCAATAAATCGCGAATGGCTTTTGAAAATAAGCATACTCCCTACGCTTCCGTTTTGGCAGGAGTTCATTTTGAGGTAGTTCCAGGAACTATTGTTTCTTATAAAAACTACAATTTTAGAGAGATGAGGTCTGTATCGGAGATGTGGGTAGATAACTTTAAGAAAGACGAAAACGGAAAGTTTTATTTAGCCTCATCACTTTATGCTAACTATGCCTATGGAGATAGTATTAGTCAGAATTTTAGTTTGAAAAACGTAACAGAAAGGTATATTCTTCCTACTGGTGATAGTGTTCTTAAGTACAGTACTTTGGATACCACTTTGCCTTTTGGGCTCAAAGATTTGGGTCAGAGAAATGAAGTAGTCTCTACCATGTATGTAAATGAGTTAATAGCTTATCGAAATAAAGAAAAGCAGAAAGGATCTGCAATTGTGCCTTTTATCGAAATTGAAATTTTTGCCAGATCTGCAAATCCATTGTCATTATTTATACTTGGGCTTTTAGGTATTTGTATGAGTATTTCTCCTGCAAGAAGCAAAGTCGGAGTTACAATTCTTCTAGGGATTCTATCTGTTGCATTGTACTTTGTTTTCAATAGGTTTTCTACTGTTTATGCAACCAATGCTGGGCTAAATACTTTTCTTGCTGTTTGGATCCCCAATTTTATTCTGTTGGCTTTTGGTATATTTTTGTACATCCGTACTCCAAAATGAAATTGTTTCTTCAAAAATCCGATTAATTTCTCAATAGTATTCAGTCAGTTTAGTTAAATTTAAGGAGATTTTGCTAATCTATTAATTACTCATTTGATGAAAAGGTTTTTAATTCTCATATTAATAAGTTGTTTTCTAACTAGTTTGTTTAGTCAAAACCCAGGTAATGTAGGCACAGTAAATCTTACTGCTTGGTGGAAACCAGATAATTTGATGTTAGGTAATGTAACTGCCTGGACTACTACTTTTCCAGTAGGAGCTGGAGCAATTACCGTAAATGATAATACAGCTCCTTATCCTTCAGCAACAAATACTCCATTAGGTAATTCGTCTAATTATAACACCACTATTGAATTTGCTGCAAATTCTAATGCTGCAATTAAAGCATTACAAAATACGAATACACTTAATTTATTAGATAACAGAAATAGTGCGAGCCAAGGAACTTTTTTTGCTGTTTATTATTTCCCCACATTCATTAGAAATAATAATCATATTATGCTCTATAATGAAACCTCAGGAGATGCCATTCAGTTAAGGAATTTGGGAGGAAGTGGAAGGCTGGCTTTAGGTAGAGGATTGGGTGTGAATGTAAATGCAACCAGAAACTGGGTAGAAAATAATACTCCGACAATCATTTCAACTAAAGGGAATAGAGGGGGAGCTGGAACTATGTTTGCTTATGAAAATTCTAGTTTGTTTACTACAAGTTCAGCATCACAATCCTCTGGTCAGATTGGACTTCATTTTGGATTAATGCCAGGGAATGCAAATTCACCTTTTAATGGGTATTTAAGCGAGTTCATTTTTTATAATACCAATCTTTCAGCCATTGATATGAGTAAAGTCCATTCATACTTAGGTGTTAAATACGGAATAACACTTGATAATACGGGAGGAGGAACCCAAGGAGATTATCTTTCTACTAATGGAGCCCTAATTTGGGACGCTTCTGACAATCCAAATTATCACAATGATGTAGTTGGGATAGGAAAAGATGGGAGCCAAGCATTATTACAAAAACAATCTCACAGTTTTGATGATATTACAAGGATTTATATTGATGCTTTACAAACTAATAATGCGGCTAATGTTGGAGTTTTTAATAACGACACTTCCTATGTAATGATAGGAACTAATGGAGGATTGCTTTGTAATACTTTAGCTACAGGTTCTGAATTACCTCCCACTCCTTTATTCAACTCAAGAATAGAAAGAGAATGGAAAGTAACTAAAACAAATTTTTCTCAAACCTTTAATTGTGACATTACAATAAGCCCATGTGCAATAGGAATTGATTTTGATACCACATGTCTTGCTTTATTAGTAGATGATGATGGCGATTTTACAAATGCTACTGCATATAATTCTACAAGTGGTTTAGTTTTTTCAATGGTTGGTAATACAATTACTGTTTCAGGAATTTCCAATCTTCACATTCCTGATAATAGTACAAGATATATAACATTGGCATCTGTTACTTTTACAAAAGAACTAGGCAATGACACTATAAAGTGTGAAGGTGATAGTATTGTTTTGGATGCAGGGAATGATGGTGCAACTTATCTATGGAATACTGGAGCTACAACTAAAACTATTAAGATTCTTAATCCAGGTTCCTATTGGGTTAGAGTATCTTCTAATGGTTGTTTTGATTATGATACTATTTTAGTAACTGATCAGCAAGTCACAGCTTCCTTTTTTACTTTTGATACAGAAGGTTGTATTCCTTTAACATCTAATTTCACTGATATATCGTTAATTAATTTTGGTTCTGTAACTAACTGGAATTGGAATTTTGGTGATGGTAATACTTCTGCATCACAGTATCCATCAAATACATATGTTGCTCCAGGATTATACACTGTTTCGCTATCCGTAACCTCAGATTTAGGTTGTACTGATGATAGTTTGATAAACGCATATATTACGGTACATCCTCAATCTGTAGCTGATTTTAGCTTTTCTCCAAGTTTTGCTGCTCCAAGAGATTTAATAACATTCATTAATTTATCTACAAATGCGGCTTCATACAAATGGTATTTTGGTGATGGAGATTCGTCTATATTAGTTGATCCAATACATATTTATGCTGAGGAAGGAACTTATTCCATTACACTTATTGCAATTAGCCCAAATGGGTGTAATGATACAGTAAGCTTTAGTATTGAAATAAAAAGGGATAATTATTTCGCTCCAAATAGTTTCACACCAGATGATGATGGGGTTAATGACGAATGGAGAATTGTAGGACTTGAAGAAGCAAGAAATTATATGTTATTAATATTTGATAGGTGGGGAGAGTTAGTTTTTGAATCTACTGACCCAACCGATAGCTGGGATGGAAAATACCTTGGGGAAATATGTATGGCAGACATTTATATTTGGAAAGTAAAATTCCAAACTGAAGGAGTATCTGTAAATGAATATACTGGGCATATTAATTTAATGAGGTAACAAATAGCAATAAAAAACCCCGAAGAATATTAAATTCTTCGGGGTTTTACTTTAAAATAAAGTCTAATTATTTATCGATTACTTAGCAATACCAATTGCTCTTTTCTCTCTAATTACCGTTACCCTAACTTGTCCTGGGTAAGTCATATCCGTTTGTATTTTCTGAGAAATTTCAAAAGCTAATTCATCAGCTCTCTTGTCCGAAACCTGAGCACTTTCTACCATAACTCTAAGTTCTCTTCCAGCTTGTATCGCAAATGCTTTACTAACTCCATCATAACTCAATGCAGTAGTTTCCAAATCTTTTATTCTTTGGATATACGATTCTACAACTTCTCTTCTTGCTCCTGGACGTGCTCCAGAAATAGCATCACAAACCTGAATAATTGGAGAATACAAAGTCGTCATTTCCATTTCATCATGGTGAGCCCCAATTGCGTTAACAACATCTGGTTTCTCTCCATATTTCTCAGCCCATTTAGCCCCAAGGATTGCGTGTGGCAATTCTGGTTCGTCTTCTGGGACTTTTCCAATATCGTGAAGTAATCCTGCTCTCTTAGCCGTTTTAGGATTCAATCCTAGCTCGCTTGCCATAGTTGCACAAAGGTTGGCGACTTCTCTTGAGTGTTGCAGTAAGTTTTGTCCGTAAGATGATCTGTATTTCATTCTACCAACTAATCTAATTAACTCAGGGTGTAATCCATGAATTCCTAGATCGATACATGTTTTCTTTCCAGTTTCAACAATTTCATCATCCAGTGATTTCTTTGTTTTCTTAACTACTTCCTCAATTCTTGCTGGGTGAATTCTTCCATCCGATACCAATTGGTGAAGCGATAGTCTTGCAATCTCTCTTCTAATTGGATCAAAACAAGAAAGGATGATTGCTTCTGGTGTATCATCAACAATGATTTCAACTCCAGTAGCAGCCTCTAGTGCTCTAATGTTTCTTCCTTCTCTACCAATAATTCTACCTTTTACTTCATCACTAGGGATGTTAAAAATAGATACCGAATTCTCTACTGCTTTTTCAGTAGCAACTCTTTGTATAGTTTGGATTACAATCTTTTTTGCTTCCTGGTTTGCAGAAAGTTTAGCTTCATCAGCAATAGTTTTAACGTAAGCCATAGCATCTGTTTTGGCTTCATCTTTCAATGCTTCTACCAATTGAGCTTTAGCTTCATCTTTACTGTAACCAGATAGCTTTTCAAGTTCATTAACTTGTTTTTCTTGTCTTTTAGAAAGGTCTTCTCTTTTAGCAGTAACTGCCTCTAATTGACTTTCTAAATCACCTTTAATTCTATCTAAAGATTTTTCCTTTTTAGAAGTTTCTTCAAGCTTCTGAGAAATTTGTTTCTCTTTACTTTTGATTCTATCTTCAGCCGATTGAATCTTTCTGTTTCTATCGTTTACAGAAGTTTCGTGCTTTTCCTTAAGAGCTAAGAATTTTTCTTTTGCTTGTAAGATTTTCTCTTGTTTAATTCCTTCTTGCTTACTTTTTACTTCGGCAAGCATTCCATCTTTTTCTTTTTTTAGTAATCCTTTAGAAAAAGAAAAAACTGCAATTCCACCAATTATGAGACCTACAATGGCTCCAATTAGTATACTTAATACATCCATTTTATAATTATTTTATTAGTTCAACAATAAAACAATAGTCAAGAAAAGTATGGGTTGATTTAGGCGAGTGCTTCGTCAAGTTTACTCAAGATATCGTCCAGTTCTTTGGAGTTATCTTTAGTTGGTGTTGGCTCGGCTTTTGGTGTGTTTTGAAGCTTGGTTGCGTACTCTAAGCAAGTCATAGCAAGTAAATCTTGGGAATCGGTAATTTTATATTGGCTTTTAAGTTTTTTAATGTTTTCAGCTATTTTCTCAGCTGAAATCTCCACAGTTTTTTCTTCACTTTCCGAAACTGTAAGAGGATAAACTCTATCTCCAATTTTTATTTTAACGTTCTTTTGACTCATTCAAAACAATATATTAACTCTTAAGCAATGCTAAGCATTCCTCAATCTCCTTTATCATTCCATTGATTTTCGCCTCATCTAGGTTGCTAGCTCTAGCAGGCACATTTCCATCAATTGTTTTTAAATTCTCTACTTTCATTTCAAGCGAAGAATACTTCTTTGCCAAATCACCTTTTTCTTCTTTCAGTAATTTATTCTCTTCTAGCAAACTCTCAACTTCAGATTGCTTCTGATTCTTGAGGGCTATTAGCTCACTAACTTTTTGAGAAATTTGGTCTAGTTTTTGGTCTTCAGTACTCATATCCACTTTTAATGAAGAGATTACACGAATTTACTAATACTAATCTAATTCAGCTAATTTTATTTTTGTTTTATGCCAAGTCCTAAGTGAATAACTTTTTTTAGAAATAAATATAAATGCTACCAAAACTCTATTTTTGTTTTATGATAAATATGAAAGCTAACATCCTGTTAATCTCTTTATTATTTGCTTTGTTCTCGGTTAACAGTGCTTTTAGTCAAGAAAATATTTACCCACAAGATTTTCGATCACCAATGAATATTTCATTAATTGTAGCGGGAAACTTTGGAGAAGTTCGTTCCAATCACTTTCATACAGGGATAGATTTTAAAACTCAAGGTGTAGAAGGAAAAAATATTTATGCAATTGGTGATGGATATGTTTCTAGAATTGGATTTTCTCATTATGGATATGGAAGAGTTTTGTACATAACCCATCCAAATGGGTATACAAGTGTTTATGCTCACCTTTCTAAATTCAATAGTGCTATCTCTAAGTTTGTAAAAGAACATCAATATGCTATTCAAGAAGAAACATTTACCGTTTATTTAGATTCTAACGACTTAGTTGTTGAAAAAGGACAAATCATTGCCTTAAGCGGAAACTCTGGAAGTTCATTTGCTCCACATCTTCATTTCGAAATAAGAGAGACTTTATCCGAGAATCCAATGAACCCTTTGCTTTTTGGATATAAAATAATTGATACAAAAAAGCCAATGATTAATAATCTTAAGGTCTATCCTTTGGATGATTATTCTATGGTAAATGGAAAACAAAACTCAGTAATTATTCCTGTAAAGAAAACCAAAGCTGGCGGTTATTACATTAATGAAAGTATAACTGGATATGGAAATGTAGGTTGTGCTTTACATTCCACAGATAGGTTAAATGCTCGTAATGTTTGCGGTTTGTACTCTTTGGATTTATCGGTAAATGGCGATCATTTGTATGGTCACACCAT
>Ga0075466_1000661_pt1 | contig 12819 bp, 7 predicted proteins | sample DEB08_DNA_16_FD_71486 | JGI IMG/M metagenome (GOLD analysis project Ga0075466, IMG submission 71486) | Aqueous microbial communities from the Delaware River and Bay under freshwater to marine salinity gradient to study organic matter... | ecosystem: Environmental > Aquatic > Marine > Coastal ... | reverse complement strand
GAATATATGTTTGACGGAAACTCTTGTGGAGTATTTTCTGCAATACATGAGCAATCAGAAGACATTAACCAAGGAGTTGAAAGAGCAAACCCAGAAGAGCAAGGAGCAGGAGATCAAGGGATGATGTTTGGTTATGCAACTGATGAGACAGAAAACTACATGCCTTTGGCACTAGAATTATCTCACAGATTGTTGATTGAATTAGCATTACTAAGAAGAGAAGAAAAAGACATTACTTATTTAAGACCAGATGCAAAATCGCAAGTAACGATTGAATATTCTGACGATAATGTGCCACAAAGAATTGATGCAATTGTAGTTTCTACTCAGCATGATGATTTTGACTCAAGTGATGAAGTAATGTTAGCTAAGATTAAAGCTGATATTGTAAACATATTGATTCCAAGAGTAATGGCTAAATTGCCTGCAAATATCCAAGCGCTTTTTACAGATGATATTACTTACCATATAAACCCAACAGGAACATTCGTAATTGGAGGGCCTCACGGAGATACTGGGCTTACAGGAAGAAAAATTATTGTAGATACTTACGGAGGAAAAGGAGCTCACGGAGGTGGAGCATTTTCTGGAAAAGACCCATCAAAGGTGGATAGATCTGGAGCATATGCAACTCGTCACATAGCCAAAAACTTGGTAGCTGCAGGACTTTGTAAAGAAGTTCTAGTACAAGTATCTTATGCAATTGGAGTAGCAAAGCCAACAAGTATCAATGTAGAAACTTATGGCACTTCAAATGTAGATTTAACTGATGGAGAAATCTCTAAAAAAGTTGAAGCGTTATTTGATATGAGACCTTATTTTATCGAACAAAGATTGAAATTAAGAACTCCGATTTATTCTGAGACTGCTGCTTATGGTCACATGGGAAGAACTCCAGAAGTAAAAACAGTAACATTTACTTCACCAAACGGAGAGTCTGTATCTCAAGAAGTGGAAACGTTTACATGGGAAAAATTAGATTACGTAGATAAAGTAAAGTCTGCTTTCAATTTATAATAAATGAATTTATTTAAACAATCAATGGCTACTTTAACAGTAGCCATTTTTGCTTTCTCATGTTCCGGAATTGAAACGAAAGGAACAGTTTCTGGAGGGACTTTTATTTCAGAAAATAAAGAAACTATATTTTTGGTAGATTCCATTTCAGAATTAACGGATGAACAATATCCAAACAATCCAGACATTTCAATAAGAAGTAGTTTAGATGGATCTTTTTCTCATTCTAAAATAAGCTTTGAGAAAAACACGAAAGGATATGACATGGTTTTATATCCTAAAAACAAGAATAGCGACACTATTGTTTTGATTGATTTAGAACTAAAAAAATTCGTCCCTTCTGTACCAACACACGTTAAAAAAGATGAGTACTTAACCAAAATTGGAATCACAAACCAAGAATGGAATAGGATGCAGGTAAATTTTAAAGAAGGACAATTTGAGATAAAAGGGAATAACCTAGAATCACAAAAGGTAATCCGAATAGATATTGCTAGGAATTGTATAAACGCATATTTGTGGGAATTGATTATTTACACAAGCGAAGAAGGAAAAAGTAAACCGATATATCACGGCTGGTTTAATTTTAATAAAGAATTGTACGCTCAATTATTTGAAGAAAAAAACGAGTTAACTTATTCAACATATCAAGCATCATTAGAAGAATGGATTTTCCCAGGAAGTGAAAAAGTGAACTTAGAAATATTAAGAGAAAGATTAGAAGGAAAAGCAGTTGAGTTTGAAAATCACGACAATGAATATTATCCAGAAATAGGGGAAAGGAAGAAAAAGAAGATGAATATTTTGTTTCCAAAAAATGTTCATACTATTGATGATTTTTTGACTGACAGCACAACTTACGCTACTTTTTCAGCACCAGGATGTTACAATCAATCTGATCCTAGAAAAACACAGTTACATAGGTTAGCTAACCTTAAAAACATTGAATTAAACACAATAAAAAGTAATAATACAAAAGGTGATTCTTTATCAGAATTGGTGTTGAGGTTTGAATCAGAAACAGACACAACACTATTTATAGTTGGAGGAATTGATTTGTCAAAACTCCCTATTTTAACTGTTGAAGAATCAAAAAACGGATACCAAATGCCAATGGGAATAGGAAACTATTCGTTCTATTCTAACTACTCTTTTTTGCAAAACACAAATCATTTAGAAAGTCCATTTTACGGGTTGTTAACAGACGAAAACCACAATTGGCTTGACAGTCATGAGATAGGAATTGATGGGCCATTATTACATTATGATAAAGAAGGAAATTTGCATTTTTGGATTTTGTCTTTTGAGAGACATAGTTTTGTTGGTCATTATGTCGTCAGTGTTAGTTAGAAATTAGCTTTAATATTCGGAACAAAACACGTAATTTTACACTTTAAATAAAGAAAGATATGGAAATCCCTTCAAAATACGATTCGAAACAAGTAGAAGAAAAATGGTATGCTAATTGGCTAAAAAATGAGCATTTCAAATCTACTCCTGACGAAAGAGAGGCATATACTATTGTAATACCTCCACCAAATGTAACTGGAGTTTTACACATGGGACACATGCTTAACAATACGATTCAGGATGTATTGACACGTAGAGCAAGATTACTTGGTAAAAACGCTTGTTGGGTTCCAGGAACGGATCATGCATCAATTGCTACTGAAGCAAAAGTAGTTGCTAAACTGAAGGAAGAAGGAATCAATAAAGCTGATCTTACTCGTGAAGAATTTATGAAACACGCTTGGGAATGGACTCACAAGCATGGAGGAATTATTTTGGAACAATTAAAGAAACTTGGAGCTTCTTGTGATTGGGACAGAACCAAATTCACATTGGATAAAGACTTATCTGAATCTGTAATAAAAACATTTGTTGATTTACATGAAAAAGGGCTAGTATACAGAGGTTACCGTATGGTAAACTGGGATCCAGAAGCTAAAACAACATTATCTGATGAAGAAGTAATCCATGTTGAAGAAGAAGGTAAACTTTATTATTTAACTTATAAAATTGAGGGGGAAGAAGGAACAATTACAATTGCAACAACTCGTCCAGAGACTATTTTTGGGGATACAGCTGTTTGTATAAACCCTAATGACGAGAGATTTTCTCACCTGAAAGGAAAGAAAGTAATTGTACCAATTGTAAATAGAGCAATTCCAATTATTGAAGACGAATATGTAGATATTGAATTTGGAACAGGTTGTTTAAAAATAACACCTGCTCATGATCAAAACGATAAATTAATTGGAGATACTCATAAGCTAGAAGTTATTGACATCTTTAATGATGACGCTTCGCTTAATTCTTTCGGGATGCATTACGAAGGGAAAGATAGATTTGTAGCAAGAGAAGAATTAGTAAAAGAATTAGAAGAAAAAGGATTTTTAGTTAAAACAGAAATCCACACACATAAAGTTGGGACAAGCGAAAGAACAAAAGCTGTGATTGAGCCTAAGATTTCAGTTCAATGGTTTTTAAGCATGAAAGATTTAGCTAAACCAGCATTGGATCACGTAATGAATGACGACATTCAATTTCACCCAGCAAAATTCAAAAACTCTTACCGTAACTGGATGGAGAATGTGAGAGATTGGAATGTTTCTCGTCAATTATGGTGGGGACACCAAATACCTGCATTTTTCTATGGAGATGGAATGAATGATTTTGTAGTTGCCGAAACTATTGAAAAAGCATTGCCATTGGCTCAAGAGAAAACAGGAAATAATGAATTAACAGTTTCTGATTTAACTCAAGACCCAGATGCACTGGATACTTGGTTCTCTTCTTGGTTATGGCCAATGAGTGTATTTGACGGAATAAACAATCCTGATAACGAAGAAATAAATTACTACTATCCAACTAATGACTTAGTAACTGCACCAGAAATTATGTTCTTTTGGGTTGCAAGAATGATAATAGCAGGATACGAGTACAAAGGAGAAATGCCTTTCAAAAATGTCTATTACACAGGTATTGTAAGAGACAAGCAAGGAAGAAAGATGAGTAAATCTTTAGGAAACTCACCTGATCCTATCGAGTTAATAGAAAAATACGGAGCAGATGGAGTAAGAGTTGGTATGTTGATGAGTTCACCAGCAGGAAACGACTTGCCATTTGACGAATCTTTATGTGAAACAGGAAGAAACTTCACAACTAAAATATGGAATGCATTTAAGCTTGTAAACATGTGGGAGGTTGCAGATATTGCACAACCTGCATCAAGTAAAATTGCATTAGAATGGTTCCAAAACAAGTTTGACAAAACGATAGAAGACATTAATTCTTCTTACGATAAATTCCGTATTTCAGAAGCATTAATTAGCACTTACAAATTAGTATATGATGATTTTAGCGGATGGTTATTGGAGATGGTTAAGCCGGCTTACCAGCAACCAATTGATAAAACTACGCTTAATAAACTGATTGAGTTATTCGAAAAAGTATTGGTAGTATTGCATCCATTTACTCCTTTTGTTTCAGAAGAAATTTGGCATTATTTGTCCAAAAAAGACGAAAACAGAACGATAAACTACGAAAAATGGCCAAAAACGGATAAAATTGATGAAAATCAACTTTCAGAGTTTGATGTTGCAGCAGAGGTTATTTCTTCTATTCGTACAATTAGAAAAGACAATAATTTAGCACAAAAGAATGCGATTGAGTTTAAAGTGAAAAAAGGAGAAAAATACACAATTAATTTTGATTCTGTAATTCAAAAAATGGGGAACATCTCAAGTTTTGAATTTGTAACGGAGAAACAAGAAAACGCATTTTCTTTCATAGTAAAAGGAAATGAGTATTTCATCCCTTTTGGAGATACTATTGATGTAGAAGCAGAAAAAGAAAAGCTTGAGGAAGAGTTAAAATACACACAAGGTTTCTTGAATTCTGTAATGAAAAAGCTAAGTAACGAAAGATTTGTAGCTGGAGCACCAGAACAAGTTGTAGCAAATGAAAAAGCTAAACAACAAGATGCAGAGCAGAAGATAGCAATCCTAGAAGAGAAACTGAAGGGATTAAACTAAGGGATAAAAAGCATCCTCAATATGGTTTATTCTATAGGGAGATAGAGTAATAGCAAGGATATCAAAACGAATATCTAAATCAATGTCATTTTCTTGAATATAGAAATCGGCTCCTTTTGTAATTTGTTTTTGTTTACTTCTAGTTACAGATAGTTCTGGCACTTGAAAGAAAGCATTACTTCTTGTTTTTACCTCTACAAAAGCGACTGTTTTATCCTTTTGAACTATAATGTCTATCTCTGATTTTTTATACCTGAAATTACGCGATAAGATACTATAGCCGTTTTTAATTAAAAACATAGCCGCCATCTCTTCCCCTTCTTTTCCTGTTTCGTTATGTTGAGCCATTATTAATATTTTGGACTTCTTAAAGTTAACTAAAAAATAAAAAAGGGATAATGTGAATTTTCACTTTATCCCTTTTTTTAATCTATAACCTAACTCTTTTTCTAGTTCATCAAATCTTCAATTTCTTCAGCTTCTAATGGAATATTACCCATTAAATTAATTGGACTTCCTGATTCTTGAACTATATAATTGTCTTCCAACCTGATTCCTAGACTTTCCTCTGGGATATAAATTCCTGGTTCAATTGTAAATGCATTTCCAGCTTGAATTGGCTCGTGCCATAATCCAACATCATGTGTGTCCAACCCAATAAAGTGAGAAGTACCATGCATGAAATATTTTTTATAAGCAGGCCAATCTGGATTTTGGTTTTTAATGTCTGTTTGATCAATCAACTTAAGTTTAAGTAATTGTTCTTCCATCAAAGAACCAACCTGAGTATGGTATTCGTGTAAGTTTGCTCCTGGCGTCAATAAATTTTCACATTCTTTTTTTACATGAAGAACAGAATTGTAAACAGCTTTTTGTCTTTCAGTAAATTTCCCATTTACAGGAACACATCTAGTCATATCGCTTGCATAATTTGCGTATTCTGCACCAAAATCCATTAAGATAACTTCGCCTTCTTTACATTCAACATTATTTTCAATGTAGTGTAAAACACAAGCATTATACCCAGAACCAATAATTGGTGTGTAAGCAAAACCTTTTGAGCGATTATTTAAAAACTCATGCATTAACTCTGCCTCAATGTTGTACTCCATTAAACCTGGCTTGATAAAAGGAAGAATCCTTCTCAATCCTTTTTCTGTAATGTTGCAAGCTTCTTGCATCAAGTCAATTTCAATCTGATGTTTTACAGCACGAACTTTATGCATAATTGGTGCAGATTGTAAATAGTTAAAAGCAGGATATTCGTTCATCATCCAATCTACAAAACGATCTTCACGCGTTTGCATTTCGGTATTAGCACGAGTGTGCATATTTTTATTTATATAGATGTTTTCAGCTTCAGCAACCAATGTTTTAAGAATAGATTTAAACTGTGGTAACCAATAAACGGTTCTAATTCCAGAAGTTTCAAAAGCAGTTTCTTTCGTTAGTTTCTCACCTTCCCAAATTTTAATTGTTTCAGAAGTTTCTTTCAAAAATAAAATTTCCCTGTGTTTTTCTTGACTAGCATCTGGAAACAAAACCAAGATACTTTCTTCTTGATCTACACCAGAAAGAGCTAAAATATCTCTATGCTGAACAAATGGGACTGTGCTATCTGCCGAAGTGGCAAAAATATCGTTACTATTAAAAACAGCAATTGAATTTGATTTCATTTGCTTTCTAAATTCACCCCTTTGATGAATGTATAAGTCTTTATTGATTCTGTGGTATTTCATAGTTTTTAATTATTAATTAAAGGTAAGAAAATTGAGTATTTAATACTAATCAGAAAAAGTTAAGTTGAATGTTGTATTTTAGAGGTCTAAATTCAAATAAATGAAATCAAGACTTACTTTACTCTTCTTATTTACTCTCCATCTTTCTTTTTCACAGATTAGAATTAATAGCGAATCAAAAGAAAACATTAATAGGGTTGTAGCTCAAGTGAAAGAAAAAACGAGCTTACAAATTAAAAAAGACAATCCGTTATTGCCAATTTATAAAGTAAGAGGTGAGCTGTGCTTGTCGACAATTGCAAAAGTTACAACTAGTTTTACCTCAAACAATTTAAACGACAAAGCTTTTATTGGAAGTAAAGCAGGGAATATTGTTACACTAAAAATACCACTTCAAAATCTTGTTTCAATTAATAATTTTATTAATGTTTTACAGATTCAAGTAGCAGAAAGAATACTCCCTCACAACAATAAAATGACTTCAGATGTAAGAGCAGACAGTGTATGGGCAGGTATAAATTTACCCCAAGCATTCACAGGGAAAAACGTATTAATTGGAGTTACAGATTGGGGATTTGATTACGACCACCCCATGTTTATGGATACAAGTTTAACCAACACAAGAGTAAGAGCAGCCTGGGATCAATTTAAACACGCAGGAAACGTTCCTTCTTCATTTGGATATGGAGTAGAATATGTAACACCAGTCGAATTAGATAGTGCAAACTCTGACACAGCAGGTGATTATTACGACTATGCAACTCATGGAAATCACGTAGCAGGTATTGCTGGTGGTAGTGGAGCAGGTTTAAAATACAGAGGAGTAGCATTTGAATCTCAATTTTTATTCAATTCCCTTCAGTTGGATGCAGGTTCAGCAATTGATGCATTTGTTTGGATGAAAAACATTGCGGATAATGATTGGAAAAGATTAGTAATTAATATGAGTTGGGGTTTATACTATATGGGTACTATGGACGGAACATCTTTAGTAAGTCAAGCTATAGATACTTTGAGTGCTCAAGGAGTAACATTTGTTACGTCTGGGGGTAATAACGGGAATGATAATTTCCACATAAAAAAAGTTTTTTCAAGTGACAGTATCCGTTCTAGAATAGGGTTTTACCCATATTCAGCTCACCAATTTATGTGGGGACAATGTATATCAATGTGGGGGCAAGATGGGAATTCGTTTAGCTCTAGAGTAGAAGTTTACAATAGTTCCAATGTGCTAGTTGCTGACTCAAGGTATTACCATTCCAATTCTGATAATGGCTATCACGACTCTTATTTGATTAGTGGAACTGACACTATTTTTTATAATTATTCAATAGATTCTGCTCACCCAAACAACAACAGACCTCACCAAAGATTAAGAGTTAAAAATACTAATACAGCTTTAAGAGTGGTTTTACATTCTTATGCATCATCTGGGACTGTTCATTATTGGAATGTGGTAGAATTAAGTAATGGTGTAGGAAATTGGGGGTTAGATTTTTATAATTACGGAACTGATGGAGTTGCAGGAGATAATTTATATGGATTGGGAGAGCCAGCTTGCACTAAGTCGGCAATAACTGTTGCAGCACACCAAGCAGAAACTGTTACTGTTACTGGTCAAGTGAATCCTGGAAGTATAGCAAGCTTTTCTAGTAGAGGGCCAACCTATGACGAGCGAATAAAGCCAGATATTTCTGCACCAGGTATGAATGTTATATCCTCTATTAATTCCTATACAACAGGAAGCTATACAACAGCAGCAAGTACTACTTTTAATGGAAGAACTTATGATTTTGCAGCTTTTTCTGGAACTTCAATGTCTTCTCCATCAACAGCTGGAGTTGTTGCTTTATTATTGGAAGCAAGCCCAACTTTAGAACCCAGACAAGTAAAAGAAATATTAATTGCGACAGCTCGCGAAGATAGCAGAACAGGTACAATACCGTCTATTGGAAGCACAGTTTGGGGCCATGGAAAAGTAACTGCAACAGCAGCAATCCAAATGGCATTATTGACTGTTTCATTAAATGAAAATAGTCCTGAAACAATTAAAATAACATTATTTCCAAACCCAAATAACGGAATATTTAATCTGCAATTTGAAAAAGAATTGCAAATTGAACGACTTTTTATTTCGGATATTAATGGAAGAATAATAAAAGAAATCACACCTCAAAAAACCTTAAATTACCAAGTAAATTTTGAAGGAGCATCAGGGATTTACTTTTTGAATTTGGTTACGAATAAAGAAAGAAGAACGTTTAAATTAATCAAAGAATAACAGATCAAAGGATTTATAAAAATATTGATTTGTGTTTTGCTTACACTTGATTGTTTTGCCCAATCTACTACAATAAAAACCTGGAAATATTATGAAATCCCGGACTCTGTAGATAAGGGAAAAATAGAGTCATTGGTTATAAGTCCTTGCGCTACTTCTTTGCCAGAGGACCTTGCTCAATTCCAAAATTTAAAAACTTTGAGTTTATCCGGAAAGCGTTATAGCTATTCTTTTTCCTCATTAAAACATTTAGTAAACCTTGAGGAACTTATTTTGAGAGAAAGTAGGCTAGATACAGTACCAAAAGAGCTTGTTTTTTTAAATAAACTGAAAAAACTAAGCTTAAGAGAGAATAAAAAACTAGTTGATTTCACTGTGCTTGAAAAACTAACTAATCTTGAGGAAGTTTGGTTAAATTCAAATGGAATGAAGGAGATACCGAATGAGCTAAGACATTTAGTCAAGCTAAAAACATTGGGATTAAGCGGAAACCGAATTCAAAATTTAAAGCCAATAAAAGCATTAAAAAATATAGAGATATTAACTCTTGGTTGGTGTGGCTTAAAAGAGATTCCAGAGGAGATTAAAAATTACAAAAAACTAAAGTCACTTGGCTTATCCGCAAACATGGAAATTTCAGATATTTCTATGTTGAAGAACTTTAAATATTTAGAAATACTAGACCTAAGTAGAACAAGTATTACGGCAATCCCAAGGAAATTTTCTTCATTGAAAAGTTTAAAGTTATTATACTTAAGAGGGAATCATTTGCTTGTGGATATTAAAGGGATTAAAAATCTTCCTAATCTTGAAACTCTATATTTGGACGGGTGTAAACTCCAATCAATACCAAAGAAATTCAATACACTCAAAAAATTGAAATTTTTGGATGTTTCTGCAAATTTATACTTGAAGGATTTTTCTGGCCTAGCTAATTTACCAATTTTAGAAAATCTAAGTATAGACAATTGCAACCTACACAAGAATCCTGAAGAACTGAATAGTGTAACAAGTTTAAAAGAATTAACGACTACAACTTATAGGGGCTTAGAGCAGTTTACAGGCTTAGAAAAACTTAATCTATCGTCAGTGTACTTTAACAAAGTACCAGAAGAAATATCGGCACTTAAAAACATGAAAACTTTACTGTTGCATGACAATAGGAATTTAAATGATTTAACGGCTATTGGAGGGCTCACAAAGCTCGAATACTTAAGACTTGATGGATGTAAAATAAAAAGGCTTCCTGATAATTTTAGGACTTTGGTTAACCTCAAACAATTAATACTAGAGGATAATGAAGGAATAGAAAACCTTCAAATATTGGGAGAACTTACAGAACTTTTTCAACTGAATCTTAATGATTGTGGATTAAAAGAATTTCCAGATTCATTATTGAAACTTCAGAACATGAAATTTTTATTGTTAGACTACAATCCTAACTTGGAAGATATAGCAAAGTTGAAATTTTACAAAAACCTTAAAACTCTTAGTTTGGAACAATGTGACAATATTACAGAGGGTAAAATAATCCAACTACAAAAAGACTTGCCTTCACTTACGATTTACCACGATTTTTAATCTAGAAAAGAACTCTGTTAACTATAAATTAGCAATGCTAATTTTAAAAACAAGATAAATTGATTATATTGTAACAACAAAATAATCAATCAATTATGCTAGTTAAAACCTATGGATGTGCTGTTTTTGGAATTGAAGCAACAATTGTAACCGTAGAGGTAAACATCAGCAATGGAGTTAATTTTTTCTTGGTTGGATTACCAGATAGCGCAGTAAAAGAAAGTCAACAAAGAATACAAGCAGCTCTAAAAAACAATGGATATAAAATCCCTGTAAAAGAAATTACAGTGAACATGGCACCAGCTGACATTCGTAAAGAAGGTTCTGCTTATGATATGACAATTGCATTAGGAATTTTAGCAGCTTCTGAGCAAATAAATTCAAATAATGTATCAGATTACTTAATCATGGGAGAACTTTCGCTTGACGGAAGCTTACAACCCTTGAAAGGAGTTTTGCCAATTGCAATAGAAGCAAGAAAACATGGATTGAAAGGAATAATATTACCTAAACAAAATGCTAGGGAAGCTGCCATAGTAGACGGTATGGATGTTTATGGAGTTGATAACATTAAAGAAGTAATTGATTTTTTTAATAAAGAAATAAAGTTAGAAAAAACAGTTGTAGACACAAGAGAGGAATTTTATAATCAACTGATGAGTAGTGATCTTGATTTTAAAGATGTAAAAGGACAACAAAACATAAAAAGAGCTTTTGAAATTGCAGCTGCTGGAGGACATAATATTATATTAATTGGACCGCCTGGAGCAGGAAAAAGCATGTTGGCGAAAAGACTTCCAACAATTTTACCTCCTTTCACTTTACAAGAAGCTCTTGAGACTACAAAAATTCATTCTGTAACTGGAAGTTTAGATTCAAATGAAGCATTAATGTCCACAAGGCCTTTTAGAAAACCACATCACACAATATCTGATGTTGCTTTAGTTGGTGGAGGAGCATTTCCACAGCCAGGCGAAATATCTTTAGCTCATAACGGAGTGTTATTTTTAGATGAATTACCTGAGTATAAAAGGACTGTTTTAGAAGTTATGCGTCAACCACTTGAGGATAGAAAAGTCACGATATCTAGAGCAAAATTTACTGTAGATTATCCAGCAAGTTTTATGTTGGTTGCAGCAATGAATCCTTGCCCTTGTGGTTATTATAATCACCCAGAAAAAGATTGTGTTTGTTCGCCAGGAGTTGTTCAGAAATATTTGAACAAAATATCAGGACCTTTATTAGATAGGATTGATTTACATGTTGAGGTTACTCCCGTAAATTTTGATGAATTAGCTAGTAAAGAAAATACAGAGAATTCAGCTTCCATAAGAGAAAGAGTAATAAAATCTAGAGAAATTCAAGAAGCAAGATTTGAAGACATGGAGGATGTCTTTGCAAATGCTCACATGGAATCCAAAAAACTAAGAGAGGTTTGTCAAATTGATTCAGCATCTATTAGTTTGTTAAAAACAGCAATGGATAGATTGGGCTTATCTGCCAGAGCATATGATAGAATTCTAAAAGTCTCTAGAACTATTGCCGATTTAGCTGGAAGCAAAAATATTGAAGCAAACCACATAGCTGAAGCTATCCAATATAGAAGTTTAGATAGAGAGAATTGGGCAGGTTAATTTTATTAAAGCATAAAGATTGTAAGTTGTATTTTTTGTTTTCGTCAGAAAAGGAAATAAAAAAGACATGAAGACTACACAACTTACTATAATTTTCATTTTTCTATTCAGCATTTCTTTTAGCCAAAAAGAAAAATTAGACCAACTGTTTAATAAAACAGATTTATTCATGTCAATGAATGTTACAAATGGTTTGGTTGATTATGCTGGGTTATCTGAAAACAAATTAGCACTTGAAGAACTTATTGTTTTGACAAATTCAATAAAAGTAGAATCTGTAAAAGATAAAAACTACAGGAAATCATTTTTAATAAACGCTTACAACTTATTTGTTATTAAGGGAGTCATAGACAACTATCCTGTAAAATCACCCATGGAGATTCCAGGGTTTTTTAAACAAATTAAATACCAAGCAGGAGATTTAGGAGAAGTTACATTAAATGAATTGGAGACAAACCTTAACAGAAAAGTCTATAAAGACCCACGAGTTCACTTTGTATTAGTTTGTGGAGGAAATGGATGCCCACCTA
>Ga0075466_1000660_pt1 | contig 12835 bp, 7 predicted proteins | sample DEB08_DNA_16_FD_71486 | JGI IMG/M metagenome (GOLD analysis project Ga0075466, IMG submission 71486) | Aqueous microbial communities from the Delaware River and Bay under freshwater to marine salinity gradient to study organic matter... | ecosystem: Environmental > Aquatic > Marine > Coastal ... | reverse complement strand
GACAAATAGCATTGAATCCAGTATCTCTTTGATCACCGTTGTGCGGCCGATCAATTCGTTGCTGTCAGTACCGAGCAACTCGCCGATCTGTTGGCGAATAATCTTTAGGGTAGATAAGTCTGTTGCGCTCATAGGGCAACCTCCTCTGTATTCTCCTGCTCACAGTATTGATTAGGTGCAGGATGCTTAAGCCAATCCAGATATAGTGTTTTTAGCCTTCCGCGATCCACCTTGCCGCGCACTGACTTGGGCAACTTTTCGGAAATAAACATTTTTTCTGGGCGCATATAATTGGGCAGCGTTTCCGCCAGCTTTGAACGCAGCTTCGATTCAAGTAAATTGAGACTGCTAGCATGGGGCACAACAAAGAGAACAATTGCCTTATCCACATAAACGCAGGCTACCTCCTCTACACCACTATGGTTGAGAACATTATTTTCAATCTCTGCCAACTCAACGCGGTAACCCTTGTGTTTGATCATATGGTCGCGCCTGCCGTGATAGATCAACAGACCATTTTCTTCACTCACCAGATCCCCGGTGGCGTAGTACAGATCTTCTTTATCAAGCCCGCGAACAAAACCATCTTTGCGAACCTTGCCGTTCTTGACATAGCCTGTCATCAGCGACTCCCCAGCGACAAACAGTTCGCCCACAGAGCTGCCAGCATCAAATACCAGTTTGATTTTGACAAAGGGACAGGGAATACCGATGGGTAGAGGCTGATCGCTGGCAAGATTTTCTGCGGTCACAAGATGGCTGATACAAGAGTTAATCTCTGTAGCGCCATACCAGTTATAAAGACTTGCCTCTTTTACATAGCATTGAAAGGCCACCAGATCCTGCTTGGCGAAAGCCTCCCCAGCGAAAATAACCACCCGCAAGCAATTGAGGTTAAAGGGCGTTTTGCGCTGGGACGCAGCAATTTTATTAAGTATTGTAGGTACTGAATACCAGACGCTAATACGCTGCTCTTGAATAAACCGAGCAAATGGATAGCCGGAACTGATCGGCCAGTCAGGTATAGCAACCAAGGTTGCCCCTGCACTGAGGGTGGCAAACAGATCAAAAGTCGACAAATCAAAACTCAGAGAGGCCTGATTAGCCACTACATCGGCACTGGTCAAATCGATACAGTCTACCGCCCAGTCGACAAATGAGCAGGCAGCTCTATGGCTGATCGCCGCCCCCTTAGGCAAACCAGTACTGCCCGAGGTATAGAAAATATAGGCGATACTCTCCTCGTCAAATGCCTGTGTCGCAGTATGCCCACATTTGACCTGAGTATCACAGGCTGTGGGGGCAGTCCTCATAAAATCTTGCCAGTACAAATAGCGACCAAGCGGGTAAAGATCCTCTTCGCCTTCGTCTCCAACCAATATCACTAAGTTTAGGCAGCGGCACCTTGATTCAGATAGTTTCCGATAATCCGAGGTTCGACATATCAGCATATCGGCCCCAGAGTCACTGAGAATGTAATTCACTCTGCTGGCTGGCATTGATATATCAAGGGGAATAAATGCCGAGTTGTGTTCAACGCTACCAAAAATACTAATGTAGGCCTCAGCAGACTTGGGTAGCCACAACGCAACTTTTGATCCAGGCGTTATCTGCAATAGATTTAAACTCTGGGAAAATTGACAGGCCAGGCCGTGAAGATTCTTGTAGTTGAATGAATCGTCCGCTACCTTTAGGGCTTCTTTTTCGGGGTAGATAATCCCCGACCGCGTTAGATAGTTTTTTAAATTATTCACAAAATTCTCTTCCTTTAGTTTCGGCATGAGAATCAATTTTATGAATTAAGTATTTTCAAACAATTAATATAGAGTATTTATTTCGATAAAATTTTAGATCAATTTTTTATGCCTTCCTAAAAATATTCTCTAGATAAAGTTTGTTGGCCAAAAAACTGTTTCCTACTATGCCTCTGTGACAGCCAACATCAGTAGCGAAAAGTCAATACAAACCAGAGGCGGAAAATGAAAAAACAGACCACTCAGATCAGAGAAATGGCCTCTGAAGCAAACCTAAAGGCAATTAATACAGCACCCAAAACCGCAAGTAAAATTGCACCCGCCACCAGCGGTCAACAGCGCCTTTGGTATCAGTGTGAAATGTTGAACCCCGCCTACAGCTACAACGAACAGCTTGAGATAAAGATCTACGGAAAATTAGATATCATTGTCCTAAAAGAGATTATCGATAGAGTTGTTCAGGAACATGAAATCCTGCGCACAGTTTTCAAATTATCCCCAGAAAACCAACTGCAACAAATAATTAAACCTGCTTTTTCTGTGGCACTTCCGGTGATTAATGTCGGCAATTTATCGACCACTGAAAAACAGTTAGAGCGACTGATAAATGATCATTGTCTAGAACAGGGTCAGGCCCTTTACAATCTTGCTGAGGGGCCATTGTTTCGCGTCGCCGTACTGCAGCTGCCCAATGATCAGCAGCTATTTCTCTGTTCATTTCATCACATTATTATGGATGGCCGAGCTGCAATTATCCTACTAAAAGAGATCAATCAACTCTACAACAGCGGTTGCAAAAAGCAGCCTTGTGACAGCGCCAAACGGTTTCAGATGGCCGATTATGTTGTTGCTGAGAGCCAGCGACTGCAAAGCGATCTACTGCAGCGCCAAGTTAAGCACTGGACCGAGCAACTCCAGGATATGCCACCCCTACTGGAGCTTCCCACCGACTATCCACGGCAGACGACGGCGGGTTACTTTGGTGCTTGGCAAGCTGTGGCGATCTCGGAAAAGCTCACCAGTAGTCTGCTGGCAACCAGCTGGAAGCAACGTGTATCGCCGTTTATAGTGATCATGGCCGCCTATAAAAGCCTGCTGATGCACTACAGCGGTCAGCAGGATATTGTAGTCGGAACGATCTTTGCCAATCGACCTCATTTAAACACCAGCAACCTGATCGGCTTCCTCGCTGAGACCGCCTTGCTGCGTTCAAAAGTCACACCACAGATGCTCTTTAGCGACCTTCTCAGGGACCTGGAGGCGCTTTGCAGTGATGCTCTCTACAAGCGCCCTGTGCCCTTCGCTTTGCTGATGGACAGCTTGCGTAAAACCGGCGCACTGGCAGCGGATGCCAACCCGATTCAAGCGGCATTGGTGTTTGACAGTATTGCATTGGAAGACCATATGCTCGCTGGCCAGCGCTCAGATCCGGCTACCTCTAGGTCCATGGAGGTCACCAAATTTGACCTGACCCTGTCTCTAGAAATTATTGATGGCCAACTCAAAGGACACTTTGAATACAGCACTGCGCTATTCGATGCCGCGACGATTAAGCGCATGGCAGAGCACTTTCAGACACTGCTCAGCTCTGTCGTGAAAAACCCTAAACAGCCTATTGGCGACCTTCCTCTGCTGAGTCGCAAAGAACACACAACCGTTCTCAAGGACTGGAATAAAACGCGCATTAAATACCCAGCCAACCTCACTATTCATCAGCTTTTTGATCAACAGGCAATCACCCAGCCAAGCACCATCGCGCTGATCTGCGGCACGCACAGAATCAGTTATCATCAGCTCAATGCTCTAACCAATCAGTTGGCCAACTATCTGGTCGCCCAGGGTGTCACTCAAGACTCCCCTGTCGGGCTCTATATGCATCGGAGTGGCGATATGATTATTGCCCTACTTGCGATTCTCAAAGCCGGCGGGTACTACATCCCCATAGACCCAAACTCTCCCCGTCAACGAATAAATTATCAGCTTAGTAACAGTCATATTGAACTGCTATTGACTGAGAGCGGACTGAATACCAGCGACTTTGAAAACTCCAGTATTGACTGTCTCTGCCTAGACAGCCAGTGGTACAAAGTCGAAGCTCAGCCATTCACTAAACCATCAATCGCATCCACACCTGAGCAACTGGCCTATGTCAATTACACCTCCGGTTCCACCGGATTGCCAAAGGCGGTTGGCATACCCCACAAGGGCGTGGTTCGCCTGAGCAAAAACAATCAGTACCAGCGTCTTCACAGCAGCAAGCGAACCTTGCATGCCTCATCCATCGCTTTCGACGCTGCCACCTTCGAGATTTGGAGCGCACTACTCAACGGCGGCACCTTGGTGCTTTACCCTGATGAAACACTGTCACCTCGGAGACTGGAACAGCTCATAGTTGAGCAGCATATAGATACGGTTTTTTTAACCACCTCACTATTTCATATGCTTGTCGACGAACACCCCAAAGCTCTAGAGACTGTTCCCTTGGTACTCACTGGCGGCGAAGCCCTCTCCCTTGAGCATATTAAAATAGCCTGCCGCCATTGCCCCAACACCCAGTTTGTCAATGTCTATGGCCCCACTGAGAACACCACCTTTACCACCTACCACGCCATCGACAACAACAGACTGGGCAGTAATGGCTGCGCCCACTACCTGTCAGTGCCAATCGGCCGGCCAGTTAGCAATACAACGACCTATATCTTGGATACTCAGTGTCGCCCTGTGCCCATTGGTGTTATCGGCGAACTCCATATAGGTGGCGACGGCCTAGCGCGCAATTACCTGGATCGTCCGGCACTCAGCGCAGAAAAATTTATCCCCGACCCCTTTAGCCTGACGCCAGGACAACGGATGTACAAGAGTGGCGATCTAGCCCGCTACTCCGTCACTGGCGAGATTGAATTTTGCGGACGGGTTGATGATCAGGTCAAAATCAGAGGCTACCGCATTGAACTGGGTGAAGTGGAGGCAGCCATTACCGGCCTACCCCAGGTGCGTGAATCGTTAGTCTTAACCCATAGTCGTGACGCCAGTGGCAGCAATCATTTTCTCACCGCCTATGTAGCTGGGCAAAAAGATATAGTCATAGACAGTCACCTATTGCGCAGCCAACTGCAGGCAATACTGCCCCACTATATGGTTCCGGCGCTATTTATCATTCTCGACAAGCTGCCGCTCAACAGCAATGGAAAAGTTAATCGAAAAGCCCTTCCCGAACCCGATCTCAACGCCCTGCAACCGAGCCAATATAGCCCCCCGAGCAATCCAACCGAAGACAAACTGGTGGCGATCTGGGCCACTATTTTGGCGCTACCAGAAAATCATATCAGTACTGAGCATGACTTTTTTGAGCTCGGTGGCAATTCCATTTCGGTGATGCGAATGCTCTCTCTGTGCCACAAACAGGAATTAGAACTTAGCGCCAAACAGGTTTTTGAGCAGCGCACCATTGCTCGCCTAAGCCAATCCATTGCAACAACAGCAACACCAAAGGTAGGCACCACCAAACTGCTCACAGAGATATGCCTGGACAGCAGCATCCAGCTCAACGACCTACCCTGGAGTTCAATGCGCAACCCCAGCGCCATTCTGCTAACCGGCTGCAGTGGATTTGTCGGTGCCTTTTTACTTAAAGAACTGCTCAGCCAAACCGATGTGCAGATCTATTGTTTAATCCGTGCCGATTCAGTGAGCCATGGAACTAGGCGAATTCGACAAAAGCTTAAGCAATATAATCTCTACAACGAGCAATTCGACGAACGTATCAGCCCTATACTCGGCGACCTGTCTCAGCCACGCTTTGGCTTAAATCAGACCGACTTTAATTCTCTGGCCAGTAAAGTCGACAGCATTATTCACAGCGGCGCCTGGGTCAATCATGTCTATCCCTACGACATGCTAAAAGCCGCCAATGTGGATGGCACCCGCGAAGTGCTGCGCCTAGCCACCACCGAGAAAATTAAATCGGTACACCATATCTCGATACTGAATACCGGCAGTGTCAGCGAGAATGATTTTGAGCGCCTGGCCAACGGCGGTGACTATGGCTATGCCCTGAGTAAATACGCCGCAGAAAAAATGATCGACCTAGCCAGTGAGAAAGGCATACCCATATCCGTGCATCGACTGGGTATGGTGAGCGGCGACCAACAGGGCGCCTCCAACACTCACGACCGCATCTGTCTTTTGATAAAAGGCTGTATTGAACTCAACGCCATACCCAACAGCGCCGGGTTGGCACTGATCTGCTCCCCCACATTGACCCCAGTGGACTTTGTCGCCAAAGCCATCGTCACTCTGTGCAAACACTCAAATCACTTAGACCAGCACTTTGATATTGTCAGCCCGCAGCCAATGGTCTGGAGCGAGTTAATTGCCGCGCTGGTGGAATTTGGCTATGGCGTCGAGATCCTGCCGATCGCTCAGTGGCAGGACAAGCTCACACAACAAGCGAATAAAAACCCTGATTCAAAAATCCTTGAGACCCTATCTGGGCTTTATATAGATGAGCCGTCAAGCCTTCAGGAAAGCTGCTTTTCCGAGGAATTTAACTTCGATAAAGGCTACCTGCCGATGCTCGACACCCTGTACAACGCGGATGTTCAGTGCGGCAGTATTAATCGCGAGACGATTAAGCGGTATTTGGGGTATTTGGTTGAGGAGGGGTTTGTAGCCAAGCCCGAGGGTAGGCCTCACGGCTTACTAGCAATGAATAACTAAGCCCTTAACCCAACAATCCAACAATCCAATAACTCAGCAACAGCAAGGAAGATCATCGTGTTATCAAATGCACTAAAACGTGACATGTATTACCGAATGAAACGCATACGCGGCTTTGAAGAGGCTGCCAATCAACTTTGGGATGAGGGTAAAGTACCTGGCTACTGCCACTCTAGTATTGGCCAAGAAGCAGCTGTAGTAGGAGCCTGCATAGCCCTGAGAGACGATGACTATGTAACCGGAACTCATAGGTCTCACGCCCACCCAATAGGCAAAGGCGCTGACTTAAACGCCCTTATGGCTGAACTGCTTGGCAAAGAGTCCGGTATCTGTAAAGGCCGGGGCGGCTCAATGCATCTGGCTGACTCCAAGGTCGGCGTGATCGGAGAATCAGCGATTGTAGGCGGCGGTATCCCATTGGCCACAGGGGCTGGATTAACCGCCTATGTTAAAGGCACCGACCAAGTTAGCCTGTGTTTCTTCGGCGACGGCGCGGTTAATCAGGGCTCCTTTCATGAGTCCATCAATATGGCCTCAATCTGGAATTTGCCAGTAATCTATTTTTGCGAAAATAATCACTATGCCATCAGTACGCCCCTTGAAATGAGCCATGGGCAACCGTCCATTGCACTGCGTGCAAACGGCTATGGCATTGCTGGCATAGAGGTTGATGGCCAAGATGTTGCGGAAGTCTACAGAGCAACCTGTGATGCGGTCACCCGAGCCCGTCAGGGCGGCGGGCCGACATTAATAGAGGCTAAAACCTATCGCTTCGATGAGCACAATACCGGCTTAGAGTTAGAAGTGCCCTATCGCAATGAAGAAGTGGTTGAGCGCTACAAGAAAACTCATGATCCCTTAATACTGTTCAAGATATGGCTACTCGAAAATGATATATCCAAAAATGAAATTGAGCAGATTGATATAAAAGTTGCTCAAGAACTGCTCTGTGCCCATGCATTTGCAGAGAGAGGCAGAGAGCCGCTGATCAAAGAGATAGATCGCTATATGTTTTCAACTTCCAATACCTACCCACTTAACAGCAACTAAAAAATTCAGAAGCCAAAGGACGCACTTTATGGCAACAACAGAAACAATAAATTATGAGTCAGCGATTAATCTAGCCATTAAAGAGGAGATGCAGCGAGACACGTCAGTAATTTTTATTGCCGAGGATGTCCGATCTTTTTCGCCCCCTGATATGTTCAAAGGAATCGATGAAAAGCGGATTAAAAGTACACCGATCTGTGAAAACAGCTTCACCGGAATGGCAATAGGTGCAGCAATGACCGGACTGCGCCCGGTGGTCAATCTGAATATAGCCAACTTTGTCTACCTTGCCTCAGACCAAATAATCAATCAGGCCAGCAAACTTCACTTCATGACCGGTGGGCAGATGCATGTCCCCATAGTGTTTCGCGTGGTCATGGTTCACAACCAATCCAATGCCGCCCAGCATTCAGACCGGCCCTACCCCATGTTTATGAATGTCCCCGGTTTAAAAATTGTAACCCCCTCGACACCAGCAGATGCCAAAGGACTTCTAAAAGCAGCAATACGGGACAATGACCCAGTGTTGTTTTTCGAAGACACGAACCTGTATGCCAATGAAGAAGATCTCCCAACAAACTCCGATCACTTGATCCCCATAGGCCGTGGCGAGATCAAGAGGTCCGGCACCGATATAAGCATAGTCTCTATATCGGGTTGCCTAACCGAGGTGATGAAAGCAGCACAAACACTTCAAGAACAGGGCATCTCAGCCGAGGTCATAGACCCTCGTACCCTGGTGCCACTGGATAAAGAGATTATTCTCAAATCAGTGCGCAAGACAGGTCATCTAATAATCGTCGACCTAGCCAATAGAACCAATAGCGCAGCGTCGGAAATTGCAGCGGTGATCGGCGAAGAGGCATTTGAGTATCTCAGGTCACCGATTCAAAGGATTACCACACCAGATACGCATCCGGCGTTTAGCCCAGCTCTAGAAAGGCCGCTATATCCCAATGCAGCGAAAATCATCGCTGCTGTAAATTTACTATTTGAGGCGAAATAAATGAAATTGCTCGCAGGTCAAACCGCAATAGTGACAGGCGGTGGACAGGGTATCGGCAAGGGAATTGCCATTGAGCTTGCCAAGGCAGGCTGCAACCTGATCATCGCTCAGAGAAATCAAAAACATGCAGATCAAGTGGTCGCTGAAATCAAGTCCTTGGGCAAAGATGCACTGGCAATAAAGCTCGATGTAACCGACAGCACCTCAGTGAATAACTGCATCGTAACAGCACTGACCTTTGCGCAGAAAATAGATATTTTGGTCAATAATGCAGGAATCATGCAATCCGAAATTGGGTCGGATATCTCTGAAGAAAGCTTTGATCAATGTTATCAAGTCAACGTTAAAGGGCTCTGGCGGATGAACAAGGCGCTGGCCAATCATTTCCAAGCACATGAAAATGGCAAAATAATCAATATCTCATCCATTGGTGGCCGCGAACCCGACGCCAGCTTCCCAATCTACTGCGCATCAAAAGCTGCTGTCCTTAGCCTGACTAAATCACTAGCCCATGAGCTCGGGCCCTACAATATCAATGTAAATGCACTCTGCCCCGGAACAGTAGTTACGCCAATGTGGGAAACAGTAGAGAGTCTAACAAGTAAGGGTCAACCGAACGATCAAATAACCGCGTATTCAAGTTCAATTAGTAGTAGCGCAATAAAACGAAGCCAAAGCCCAAAAGATGTAGGTTATGCGGCCGTCTTCCTTGCATCTCCCCTAGCAAGAAATATAACCGGCCAGGCACTAAACGTTGATGGTGGGCAAATAATGAGTTAACCCCCTTAAACTGCCATCAAGACATTAAACGGGTAGAAAACATAAGTCAAAATCCAATCTATAAGGTGGCACTTTGCACAGTTTGGGGGAAAAGAATCAAAGGAGATAATTCATGAAAACTAAAACATGTGTGATTTTTGCTGGCACAACGTCTGAGCCAGAGATATTAACTTGCCTAGATTTATTTACTCCCTGCTGGGCAGATGCGACAGTTATATACGACCATATACTATGTGAAAAGACCCTAAAAGACAGCTTGGGGAAAGCTCTCAGTCACGCACCGCATATCTCTGGCAGGATAAAGTTTGGGGATGGTACTAAACCAATGCTAACCGCCGAAGATGAAGGTGTACTTTTTACATCTATTAGCTATGATGAAAACATATCATGTCTCACATCTTGCAATAGTCTCCACTTTGAACGCTTGAACACTACATTGAATCAAATTAATCAACAGAGCCTAACGGATGAATATTCTCCCGTTTTACAAATAATGTTGTCGATCTATCAGAACGCTTCAATTTTAACCTTATTTATAAACCATCTCGTTTTCGACCTGTTGTCTGTAGCGAATTTTCTAGATAACTGGTCAAAAGTAGCCAGAGGCTTAAATCCAGTACCCCTAACATTTAACCGCGATTTATTGCGACAAGGCGCCATCGGCAATGGCGAATCCATACCTCACGCAATTATGCCGGTTATTGAGACAAAACATTGTCCCAAAGTAGAGATGACGATCCCTCGAATAAGACGCACATTTAGAATTGAAGTTAATAAATTAAATAAGTGGAAACATATTTCTGCGGCACATAATATCAGCCAAAGAGGTATAAAATACTGTCTATTGCCTGCGCAAATATTAAAGCTAACTTCTAAATTTAGGGCGTCAGAAAGAAAAAACATCGGATACGTACAACTTAATAATCTACGCTCTATCTTAGGTCTTAGCCGGTACTATTTCGGAAATGTGGTTGAAGGGACGTCTTTTGAAATTAGTAGTATTGAATTATCTAAGGCATCATTTCCAGAAATCGCAAAGAAAATATGGTCACTACGCGAAATTTTAGCGAACAAACCTGGTGTCACAGGTAAAGCGATTGCATTCTGGGAACGGAAAATGCGTCAAGGGCAATTACATAATTATCTCAGGAAGTCATTCGATGTACTGTGTGATCGAGGTGAATTACAACTAAATGATTGTTCGAAAATATCGCTTTATGACGTAGACTTTGGCTCAGGAACACCCTCCTGGCATGAAGTCCCGTTAATAGGCCGATCATTTCCAGGAAGAGTTTGTGTTATTCTTAGTGCACCAGAGAAAAATGGCGATCTTATCCTACATGCTGTTTTTCCAGAAAGCGAAATGAATGAGCTATGTAAACATTTCACACCGGTTCCGGGAAGTTAGAACGTGTTAAGCATCAAAGTCTAAATTTAAAGATTTATAAAAAATAAGTACGCTCATTATGGCTAATTAAGAAGCCGACTTTTCCAACTGAAAATAATTTAAGCGTCACTTATCTGCCCAATTATCAGTATATTTTCAGTAGTCTTAAAAGCATATTAAAATTGGTTAAATTACTAAAGCAGTATATGTGGCTATTAATAGATACTTATCGGCGGCTTTCTGCCTAACCAAGGGCAGAGCTGCTCAAACTGTGCAGCTAAACGAATTAATATCGCTTCATTACCTATTTTAGCAGCACACTGCACACCAACCGGTAGCCCCTGCTTACTATGGTATAGGGGTACCGACATTGCAGGCTGACCAGTGAAGTTATAGATAGGCGTAAAAGCCGCAAATTCTCCCAAAATTCGACCCATCCACTTGCTAAAAGACGTTATTTCAGGAGCGTTACTGTCAAGTAGACCCAATTCAGGAGCTGGCGTTAAAGCAACAGGGGAAATAAGTATGTCGATATCGGAAAAGAAGGTTTCAACATCAGCACAAATATGATGGAGCTGGTTAGAACTGGCACTGACCTTTTTGTTACTAAGCCCTCTCTTATATTCCAGCATTAATAAGCTAGAATGAGCCATCATTTTGTCATCAACTTCTCTGCCTAGTTGCCCTGCAATCTCTTCAATATCAATGTCGCTACCGAAACACAATTGATCAGAAACTGCAGAACAAAAAACTTCCCAATCATAGTACGGTGTAGCATTTTCAACCTCATGTCCCATCTCCTCACAGAGTTTAATGGCTTTTTCTACAGCTTCGATGCATTCAGGAGCAACCGGCTCGCCGGAAGGGCTCGTTGTTGTGAAGGCGATTTTCATCTGACCAGACGCAACGGTCATTTCATCAACAAAAGATCGAGCTGGCGCTGGCAAGTGAAATAGAGCTCCCTCTTCTGGACCACTTAAATGATCTAGCATAGCTGCCGAATCTCGCACGCTACGCGTAATTACATGGTGACGCAAACTACCAAAGCGGCCTCCGTAATAGCCTGGTCCTACTGGAGTTCGTCCTCTAGAAGGCATAAATCCAAACACACCACAACAGTGTGCGGGTAACCGTATTGAGCCCGCAGCATCAGAACTATGCGCCATCGGTACTACACCGGCTGCAACAGCAGCAGCGGACCCACTACTTGAAAATCCAGCGGAATACCCAAGGTCCCATGGGTTTGCAACAGGACCATACAATGGTGAGGAACCATCAATAAGCTCTGTAATGGTACTACCGCCTAACGTAACTAAACCTGCCGATTTGATACGCAATGAAATTTCAAGATCCTCTTTAACTTTGAGCCCTTTCAATAGAGGCATGCCACATTGCAAAGACTGCCCAGCCATTCCATTAGAATCTTTCATTAAAAATGGAATACCAGAAAAGGGGAACTGTGAATTGTCACTTACCAAGGCTCTCCTGCTTTCCTCTGGTAATAGCTCCACAAGAAAGTTTAGCGTTGGATTTAGCTTTTCTATTGCGTCGAGTGCGACGCTATTTAATTCTTGGGCGGTTATATCTCCGTTATCAAGTAACTGCTTTAGACCTAGGGCATCGTAATCTGCGTATTCACTTTTTTTCATTGGGGCACTCAACTTAATTGATTTATTTTGGCTGTTGTAGCCTTATTAGAGGCACTTTAATTTTAGTTATCCCATGTTTTTAGGGCGTATACCAAATCGGCGAACTATAGGCCCGTTCCTGAGTAACCATAGGGATTTCTTTCGGCACATCTTTTAGGCTAAAGAACTTGGCGTCATAGGCTGTCCATCTAGGAGTGGGTATTTCAAGAACACGGAGGTAATAGAATGCCAGTTCATCGCGATCAAAATCTGGATCTTGCCAGACAACCGCCAATTCAGGATCGCCAATGCTGTTGGTGTAGCTGGCGTCTTTTACATCAACCGTAGAGCCAACGGCAGGCGCTCTTCCGTGTTTATATTCGGTTCGGCCATCTGACAGGGCAACGTTATAAATTCGCTCATGTAATTCGCCCCGGCTGTCATGCCAGCCTTTAATGACCTGTACCCGATCGAGGTTAGCGCCATCTGGATCTTTTACCGCGCGGATAAG
>Ga0075466_1000656_pt1 | contig 12849 bp, 8 predicted proteins | sample DEB08_DNA_16_FD_71486 | JGI IMG/M metagenome (GOLD analysis project Ga0075466, IMG submission 71486) | Aqueous microbial communities from the Delaware River and Bay under freshwater to marine salinity gradient to study organic matter... | ecosystem: Environmental > Aquatic > Marine > Coastal ... | reverse complement strand
TCTTCTGTGGGATCGGTAGCGATCATGATCTGAGGCCTGCGGCTTGGATTTGGGCCTGCGTCACCAGTTTCGAGGCGAGCAAAGCCGTGATTTGTGGGACCGTAATGTGTTTGCACATCGGGCTGCGATCACTGATCCAGAACGCCAATCGTTCATGGTGATCGGCTTGCAGAGTTGCTGTCTTTTCGCGGTCTGCCGCTTGCTTCTCGACATAGGCCTGCCACCGCCGCGACTGGAACCAGTTGTCGGAAAGCAGACCTTGGAGCGGGTGAAACCTGCGCTGTCGGTGGCGTAGGCTTGGACGGCCTGCAGCAAGTCCTCTTGCCTGATCCCTTCCTTCTTGGCCTCTTCGATCTGGGCTAGGCAGGCCGCTTTGCCACGTACCCTGTCCGGTGGATACGCCGCCAGAATCTTCTCAGCTTCATCATCCACCGCCGCCTCGCGCCTGCGCGTAGGTGGTTCTTTCACAGGTTCAATGGTAAGGTTCGTGTCCCGATTTGGGACTACCCCCGTCTCACTGGTGAGACTCTTCCCACGCGTCTTTGAGACGTTTCCCCCCGTCTCATTTTGAGACGAAACCCCATTAGGACCGCTCCCCCAACCCTTAGCGCGAGAACTGGGACCAAGGGTGATGTCGAGGTGCAGTTCATACTGATTGGACCCGCGCCCACCATCGCCATCACCACGGGCATGGCGCGTAACGAGGCCAGATTGCTCCAAGGTCGTCATATGCCGGAATAGAGTGGCGCGGCCCATCTCGCATTCATCCGCCAACCGCTTGGCGCTTGGATTGCACTGGCCGGTTTCTTTGTTGTGGAAGTCTGCCAACTGGATCAGCACGATTTTGGCGGCGGGCTTCAAGCCTTTGACATTCGCAGCCCATATCAACGCCATGCCACTCATGACGCCACCTGACATGCCAGAAATAGGCTGATTGCATGAAGCCTGCCACCCGATTCTGCGGCTCGGTGTTGTGGAACAAAACCAGATTTCCTTGTGTCAGATTTGTGCCAATTGGAAACATGCGTTCCTGCATCGTTCTGCAAAAGGCTACATTTACTCGCATAACAAGTACCTTTGTCTATTGCTGTTTTTACTGGGGGTCCGTATGTCCGGCGGTGGGACACCCTTCCCCAACGAAGGGCGCTTATCTGTGAGGATACCAGTGATGGTTATGACGACTTCGGCAACGCGCGATATTGCGCGCAAACCACAAATGCGGCCGGCAAATCCGCGTTTTTCTTCTGGCCCTTGTGCCAAACCCCCCGTCTGGAAACTTGAAGCACTTAGCGATGCCCCCTTGGGTCGGTCGCACCGTGCTGCTGTTGGCAAGTCAAAGCTTGCCGAAGCAATCGACCTTACGCGCGAAATTCTGGGCGTACCTGCGGATTACCGCATCGGTATCGTGCCTGCCTCTGACACTGGCGCATATGAGATGGCGATGTGGTCACTCTTGGGCGAACGCCCTGCGCAGATGGTTGCATGGGAAAGCTTTGGCGCTGGCTGGGTCACGGATGTGGTCAAACAGTTAAAGATCGACGCGACCGTCCACACTGCAGAATACGGCGAGATCGTCGATATGGCCGCGCTGAATTACGACAACGACGTTTGCTTTACATGGAACGGCACAACCTCTGGTGTACGTGTTGTGTCTGGCGATGTGATCCCCGCGGACCGCGCCGGTCTGACGTTATGCGATGCGACGTCTGCTGCGTTTGCCCAAGACCTGCCTTGGGACAAACTGGATGTCACAACATTCAGCTGGCAAAAAGTGATGGGCGGCGAAGCGGCCCACGGCATGCTGATCCTGTCGCCTCGCGCTGTCGAACGCCTTGAAAGCTATACCCCTGCGTGGCCTCTGCCCAAGATTTTCCGCATGACAAAAGGCGGTAAAATGATCGAAGGCATTTTCAAAGGCGAGACGATCAACACACCTTCTATGCTCGCGGTCGAAGACTATCTGGTTGCCCTGAAATGGGGACGTTCCATCGGCGGCTTGGACGCACTGATGCACCGTGCCAATGCCAACGCGCAGGCAATCTGGAACTTCTGCGCAGCCAAACCTTGGATTGCAAATCTTGCGGTTGATCCGGCGACGCGTTCCAACACATCTGTGTGCCTCAAGTTCACCGATGAGCGGATCACCGACGGTGCAGCTTTCGCCAAAGCGGTCGCCAAGCGACTTGAGGCCGAAAATATCGCACTTGATATCGGCGCTTATCGTGATGCCCCTGCGGGTTTGCGGATATGGTGTGGCGCGACGGTCGAAACCTCTGACATCGAGGCGATGCTGCCTTGGTTGGAATGGGCGTTCGAGACCGAGATCGCTGCAACTGCTTAAATAATTTTCAATTTTATTGCGGTTTAACAGCCGTTCCAAAGGACATGTAAAATGGCTCCTCGCGTACTTATTTCTGATAAACTTTCCCCTGCGGCTGTGCAGATCTTCAAAGATCGCGGCATTGACGTGGATTTCCAACCCGATCTGGGCAAAGACAAAGACAAGCTGCTTGAAATCATCGGCCAGTATGATGGTTTGGCGATCCGGTCGGCCACCAAAGCGACTGAAAAGATCATCGAGGCCGCGTCTAACCTCAAGGTCATTGGCCGTGCCGGTATTGGTGTGGACAACGTTGATATTCAGGCCGCTTCGAAAAAGGGTATCATCGTGATGAACACGCCCTTCGGCAATTCGATCACGACTGCCGAACATGCGATTTCGCTAATGATGGCCGTCGCCCGCCAAATCCCGGAGGCGAACGCGTCAACGCATGCCGGCAAATGGGAAAAATCCCGCTTTATGGGTGTGGAACTGACGGGTAAGACACTTGGTGTCATCGGTGCAGGTAACATCGGGTCGATCGTAATTGACCGCGCCCAAGGGTTGCGGATGAAGGTCGTGGCCTATGATCCGTTCCTGTCCGAAGAACGCGCCACTGATATCGGCGTCGAAAAAGTGGAACTGGACGAACTGCTTGCCCGCGCTGATTTCATCACCATGCACGTGCCATTGACGGATCAGACCAAGAATATCCTGTCCAAAGAAAACATCGCCAAACTGAAAAAAGGTGTGCGGATCGTAAACTGCGCGCGCGGTGGTCTGGTCGACGAGGATGCATTGGCCGAAGCGCTCAAGGACGGACATGTTGCGGGCGCGGCTTTCGACGTTTTCGCAGTCGAGCCTGCAACAGCCAGCCCGCTGTTCAACCTGCCAAACGTGGTCGTCACCCCGCATTTGGGTGCAGCCACGACAGAGGCCCAAGAAAACGTGGCATTGCAAGTTGCCGAACAGATGTCGGATTATCTGCTGACAGGTGCCGTGCAAAACGCGCTGAACATGCCGTCCGTGACTGCAGAAGAAGCCAAGATCATGGGCCCTTGGATCAAGCTGTCGGGCCATTTGGGCAACTTTACCGGCCAGATGACAGACGAACCTATCACTGCGATCAACATCTTGTTTGACGGCGAAGCCAGCGAGATGAATCTCAAGGCACTGACAGCCGCGACCATCGCGGGCATCATGACCAAAGCAAACCCTGACACCAACATGGTCAGCGCGCCTGTCATCGCCAAGGAACGTGGCATCAAAGTGTCGACCACAAAGCAAGACAAGTCCGGCACATTTGACGGCTATGTCAAAGTCACCGTGGTAACCGATAAACGCGAACGTTCCGTCGCGGGTACCGTGTTTAGTGACGGCAAGCCGCGCTTTATCCAGATCAAAGGCATTAACATCGATGCCGAGATTGGCGAACACATGGTTTATACGACGAACGAAGACGTGCCCGGGATCATCGGCGCGTTGGGGACAACAATGGGTGCCAACGACGTCAACATCGCGAACTTTACGCTGGGCCGTTCTGCGGCAAAAGGCGAAGCGATCGCGCTACTTTATGTCGACGAGCCAGTGCCCGCGACAGCCCTTAAAGCGCTGGAAGATACCGGACTATTCCAGCAGGTTAAACCACTGAAATTCAACGTTTAATCTCGCCGAATGACACCTGTCACCGCAGCCGCTCCGATTGCGGTGACAATCCAGCCAAATATGATGAGCCACCAACGCGCACCCCACAACCACCAGCCCCACGGGCCACGCGTAGTGGACGGTGCCCAAGCGGCCTCTTGCCCTAATGCCACGATCGGCACGACCAAATCGACAGCATAAGACACGGCATTGAACGTTTCATAATCGCGTCCAGCCGTAAGGGTCGGCGTGCCGTCTGGGGCCAGCATATATTTGTCTGACCACACTTTGGCAGGGTTCGCGATACGCGGGTCCGTCGCGAGTGTTTGCCAGCTCTGCGACATCAATACCGGGCCAGCTGTGGGTGCAAAGTCGCCATCTTCCCATGCATTATGCGCCAGAACCCAGCCAACAAAGACCAGCGCCAGCAACATGTAGAAACTCCGCTCTGGCTTGTGTCCATACCCCACGACCACCCCGAAAATCCGGTCGGCAATCAGGCTGCCCGCATTGCGCCACCAAACCCGCAGATTGTGCCAGTGCTGTTCGCCACGGAATTGTTGTTGGGCGTAGGCAAGCGTTTGCGCACCAACGCCCAGATCGCTGCCATCGCACGGGTGCAGCAAGATCAGACGTGCCAAATCTGGGTCACTCGGTCGCCGTTTTTGCAAGGCTTCAATCGCTTTGGCGCGCGCACCGTTCGGCATTTGGCTGGCATTCAGCAAGTCTTGCCGCCACGCTGCTTCACCTCGCCAACGAGTTCTTGATGCTTTGCGCTGCTCTTTTTCTTTGGCGACCATGATCGCCCGTGCGTCAGAACGGTGACCTGTATCGCGCAGCAATTTGGCAAGTTGTTCATATGGCTGCGGGTAGAATTCGCGCCGCGACACTGCGCCCATTTTCAGCCATGCCAGACGATCCGGCACACTAATTCCGCCGTGCAGCACATCGTAAATGAACCCGCTAAGGTATAGACCATCGCATTTGGCCCAGCTTTCGGGATCATCCCACAGATCACCGACATGCGCCGAGGTCAGGTCAACGGCGCCTACGACTTCGCGTAAATTGCACCAGATGAAACCTTCACGTACCATCAGTCGTTGCGCATTCAGAGCCTCGCCTTGGCCAGCACGCAAGGTCGCATGACTGAAATCAAGAACACCGTCGACGGAAGCCCCCATAAAACTAACCTCGCCGTCGGCCTGCGCATAGCGCATGAACACATCGCCGTGCACCTGGGCGCTTTGAGCGTTAAACGCGTGCCCTTCGGGGTTATGAAATGCAGTCCCAATCGCCACAAGTTGACCGCCGATCTGGGCACCCAAAAGGCTGACTTGACCGCTGGCTGTGGTCCCTTCAAGCAAGACACTGCTGGCAACCTTCATCCCTTGTGCCTTGAACGCTGACCCATCGACGTTGCGCAAAATCGCTTGTGTGCACGACAGGTGCCCTTTGATGTCACTTCCTGATAGAGATACTTTGCCGTCTATCTTGCTTCCGTTCAGGGTCAGATTACCCGCGATTTGTATGCGTGCCGCGTTGATTCCATCTGCCAGCATGCAGCCCACAATCGCCAATCCGTCGGCCTGCAATTGCACCATCTGTGCGCGCGCGGCCAGATGGCAGTTGAAGAGATCTATCGGACCGCGCGCATGGGTAAAACTAAGATCTAGCGTGCCTGAAATCCACGCACCGTTGACCGTGATACCAGAAGGTTGCGTGCGAAAATCCTTGCAGCCACCCAAGATCAGATAACGCAGCAATTGCGCGCGGATCAAAACGCGCGGGTCTCTTAAATTTGGCACGGTTGTGCTGACCTGCGCTGTGGTTCCAGACCGCGCGCCTTCCAGCAAAACGACTTCTGCCGGGGTGAGCAGATCATTGTCGCGCAGTTGGACGACTTGCGCCCATGTGGTGATCAAATGCAGGTCTTCGTAGCTCATTTCGTCACGCTAGGCGGCAAGGCTCAGCGTCGCAATGGCTTTCGGCCTTTTGCCTGTGCTCTAACTGGCGTAGACCACCCGTCATGCCCATTGAATATACCACCCTTGATGCGATCCTGAACCACGGGTTTGATACCGTGATCGACGTGCGTACGCCCGCCGAATTCGCCGAAGACCATATTCCCGACGCGATCAACCTTCCTGCGCTATCGAATGAACAGCGTGTTGAGGTCGGCACGACTTATACCCAGATCAGTGCTTTTGATGGTCGCAAAATCGGGGCTGGCATGGTGGTTCGCAACGTAGCCGACCACATTGACGGCCCTTTGATGGAAAAGGACGGCGCATGGCGTCCGCTGGTGTATTGCTGGCGCGGCGGTCAACGGTCTGGCGTGTTTTCGACGTTATTGTCTGAAATTGGCTGGCGCGCGGATACTGTCAAAGGCGGCTACACGACCTTTCGCCGTTTAGTAAAAGCCGGCCTTTATGATGATCCGCTAGCACATCACTTTGTCCTGTTGGACGGCTACACCGGCACCGCAAAGACCGAGATTTTGCCGCGTCTGCAAGCGCGCGGTGTGCAAACCATCGATCTTGAAGGGCTCGCCTGTCATCGCGGGTCACTGCTGGGTGAAATGCCCGGCGGGCAACCGTCCCAAAAAGGGTTTGAGACCGCGCTTGCGATGGCCCTGCGGGAACTAGACCCAAGCCGCCCCGTCGTGGTTGAGGCCGAAAGCAGCAAGATCGGACGTATTGCCATACCGTCGTCGGTTTGGGCCACGATGCTGGCCGCCCCGCGCATTGTGATCAACGCAACAACGGCGGCGCGTGCGACCTATCTTGCAACGGCCTACCGCGAAGTCATCGCGGACCCTGCAGTTGTTGCCGCCAAGCTAGAACCCCTGCGCCGCTTGCGCGGCCATGCAACCGTTGATCACTGGATCGCCCTTTCAAAAGAAGGCGCTTTGGTCGATTTGTCACATTCGCTGATGGTGGACCACTATGATCCAGCCTACGCGAAATCGCGCAAAATCGATGAACGCCGCGTATTGGGCGAAGTCAGCGTTGATACGTTGGATGATGCCGGACAAGAACGTGCCGCAGACGGGATTGCGGCGGCCCTTAAGTCGTTGTGATTGTAAGGCTGTCGTTAGTCTGGCCGATAATTGCGGCTTGATAACCCGCTTTTATCAGGGCTTTGACGGCTGCTTTGGCCTGATCGGGGGCGACCGCGGCAAGTAGTCCACCCGCAGTTTGCGGATCGTACAGTAGATCAAAGTGCGGGCCGACAATTGGGCCTGCACCTGTCCGGTTATCCTCGAACAGCGATGACCGAATACCAGCAGCACTCAGTTCCAATGCACCATCCATCAGCGGAAGTTGATCGAGGCGAAGTTCAGCCCCGACACCAGAGGCGTCACAAATACCGCGCAAATGACCTGCCAAACCAAAGCCAGTGATATCTGTCATCGCGTGTGCTTTGCTCAAAATCTTTGACGCGCGCGCCTGATCTTGCACCATCAAATCGAAACAGGCGATGACGTCTGCGCCACCCGCTTTACCTGCCATCTCAGCCGCCATAATCGTGCCGCTGCCGATGGGTTTGGTGATAATCAGGCAGTCCCCTGCCTTGGCCCCAGCCAACGTGATTGGTTTTTTGGCAAGGCCGGTAACAGTGAAGCCAATCGTAAGTTCTTCGCCCAACGACGAATGCCCGCCGACTATCTTGCCGCCTGCTTTACCAAAGACATCGCTGGCAGTTGTCATAATCTCGGCCATCGTGCGCTCTTGCAGATCTGCAGACATGCGCGGCAGGATCAGGCTCGCGGTTGCGGCTTGTGGCTTAGCCCCCATCGCCCAGATATCGCCCAGCGCATGGACGGCTGCGATGCGTGTCATCAGCATAGGGTCGTGGGTGAATGCGCGCAAGTGATCGGTGCTCATCACCTGACCAGGTTGGATTTCGGCAGCATCATCGCCAAACTGATCCGTCAGTATGTTTTTCAGCGCAGCGCGCCCAACCTTGGCCCCACAACCGCCGCACATGGGTTTGTCGCCCAGCGCCTCTTTCATGCCCAGCGCTGTTGTGCGGGGCAATTTCGGTGCGTCCATCGCAGGCAACTCATCGAACTGATCCATAAATTTTCGGTCGATGTAGTCTTTCAGCCGCCACAGAAGATTGCCCTGCCGTGCTGTCCCGAATTTTTCAGCCAGTGCGGATTTTCCCCCAAGCGAAACCAACTTGAGGTAATCGCGCTGCGGTTTGTAAGCACCCATTTGCCCACCCGAAAGGGCAGCACGCAGATTGTCGTATAAAACAGGTGCTTCGCGAACGGCATAGACACCTGCTTTGGGCCGTGGATTGGCGCTCAGATGGGCGCAATCGCCCACGGCAAAAATACTATCATCGCTTGATCGCAGGTTCGCATCGACGTTGATGAAACCCTCGTGCAGGTCCAGCCCCGTATCTGCGATCCAGTCATGCGGCTTTGCTCCAGCCGCTCCAGTGGTGAAATCGCTGCGGATCGTGCGCCCATCGCTAAGCACCACACCTTCGGCGAAAATTTGGGTGACTTCCGCGTCTTCGATGATCTCAACATTGTTGGCAGTCAGTGCCGCCATCATCATATTGCGTGCTTTATAGCCCAGCGCCGTCAGCACACGGCTGCGGTCGATCAATTTGACGGTTGGATTCTTGTCACGCAAAGCATGGGCCATCGCCATCGCCAGCTCGGCCCCAGCGACCCCACCCCCGAGAATAGCGATCTGTGGATTTTGCGCGGTGGCGCGGAACGTATCCCAGCGCGATGCAAACGCGCCCAACGGCTTGGCAGGAATGGCATGGGTTGTGAACCCCAGCAGGTCTGGCATGGCCGAGGTGATGCCAACATCAACCGCCATCACATCATAGGCAATCGGTGGACGGCCCGCGACGGCGATGGTTTTGGCCGCTATATCGATTCCTGTGGCATAGCCGTTGATGATCCGCGCACCAGCAAAGCGGGCCAGCTTGACCAGATCAATATCAAGTTCCGCCCGTGTATAATGTCCGGCGACAAACCCCGGCAGCATCCCCGAATATGGCGCGGTCGGTCCGGGGTTAATCACGGTTACCCGCACACCCGGCAGCGGGTTCATACCCCATTTGCGCAGCACCAGCGCATGGGTATGCCCACCGCCAATCAGCACAAGGTCGCGGGTAAGAGGAAGCGTATTCATGAGGCAGTTCTAACGGGCAATCCGCTATGGGGAAAGCCATTGTCCTTGCCAATGACGGTCACGTGAGAAACTGGCACGGCGGTGGTCTGCGCCTAGATGCACCGCGTCAATGTGAACAACAGTGCAGGTCAGCACCGCAAATGTCGCCGGGTCAGGCTGCTTGACGTAATCAAGCGCCGTTTTTATCGGCGCACCGGGTGGGGGGGTGACACCGTATGACTGCTGCGCATGATCGGGGATTTTGTGCCAAAGCGCGCTCACCGCGTCACCGGACTGGATTGTAACTTCGGTCTGCATACGGATTTGCAGGTTTTGATCTGCATCCCAAATGTGCAACGCCGCGCGCGGGCTTGCTTGCAGGCTTTTGATCTTGTCGGAATATAGATCGGTATGCGCCGTGATCGTGCCGGCCGTGGGATCAACCCCGCGCAACACAACGGTCCGCGCTTCTGGCCAGCCGCTTGGGCTAATTGTTGCAAATGTTGGCCTGCGTGCCGGATGGGCGGCGTCCGCCACGCCAAGCGCAAGCGTGTCCCACACCCGTTTCAGCGTGCCTTCGGTTGTCTCGAACCAGTCACTCATAGCCCGTCATCTCCAAATATCCGACGCCTGTGTGGGTTCCCGTGACTGTCACCGGGCCTTCCCAATAAGGGACCGATGTCGCCATCCACGCATCATTATTGATCGCCGATACCGTCACATCGACGCCTTTGCTTGGCAATGTCACGTTCCAGCGGATTGGCACGTCAGCATCGTTTGTGGCAAGTGGTATCGCGGTCAGAGCTCCGTCCGAAAAGGGCGTTGTCGTTCCATCAGCGTCGATCCAAGTGGCAGATGTAAAATGCGCCCCATCGGTTTGCTGCAAGCGAAAGCCCATCAATTTATCACCGTCATCAAAAGACAGCGAAAACCAATCCCATCCGGTTTGATTGTCCGCCAAAGGCTGCGAGGACCATTCGCGGTCCAACCACGCGTTTCCAGTGACTGCGACGTCACCCTCTGGCAGGCGCAATGTCCCTGCGATTTCAAATAACGGTTGCGAATAATAATAAGATGCTTGCCCTGCGGCAGATTTCACCGAATAGCCTTCCGCACCATGAAAGATAAGCGGGCCTTGCGCGGTCAGGTCCATGTCATAGGCAAACTCAGATCCGCTCGCCGTCATCCGCAGAGTGTTCCAATCGCCGCTTAGCGACCAGTCATCAATCCATGCGTCAAACGGGTCGGCCTTAACACCCGCCTGCCCGATCCCGCCGCGTGCCAAGCGTTCGCTGACGTAGTGATCGGTCGACGTTGTCACCGCAGCATGGCCCATCCAAAGTTGTGGCGCGGTCCAGCCATCGCCCGCCTCTGGCGCTAGCGCAGAGCGGAACAGCGTCCATTGCAGGCCGTAAGGCGTGCCATCTGCGGATTCGAGGTTGGCGGTCAGGTACCACCATTCGATGCGGTAGTCATTGTGGGCGCCGTGATCGGCAGGAAACGAAAACGTAGGGTTCGGTTGCGGTACCGAAAAACCGTCAGCTTGCGTGCCCAAACCTGCGAACCCTTGGGCCAGTGCAGACATCGGCAACCAGCATAGAAGGGTGAGGGCTTTAACGTTCATTGGAAAACACCTTGAGCAAATCCGCAGGCGGCGTGCGGGCCAACCTGCGCGCGGGCCACAGCGCGGCCAACCCGGCGGCCAGCAATGCAAATACCGCCAGACGCGCGTAATCGGCGGGGAATAAATACATCGGCAAACGCCAGCCGAAAGCAGCCACATTGACGACCGCCAGCAAGGCCCAAGCGAGCGCCAAGCCCAGCGGCAAAGCGACCAAAGCGGTCAACAACGCGAGCATGACTGCACGCAACAATTCCAAGCGCCCCAACTGGTTGCGCGTCATGCCCATGGCCCACGCGGGCGCAAGCTGCGGGACGCGCATGCTGGCCAAAGTCAGCAAGCTCATCAAGATCGCAAAACCTGCAACGGCAAGCGTTAGAACATTGAGCGCTGTGGTGACGGTGAACGTCCGCTCAAAGATAGCGAGCGAGATTGCTTTGATGCTGGCTTGATCGACGGTTTGGGTCGCAGGGATACCCGTCTGCGCCTCAAGATCAGCGACAAAGTCCGCCACGTCTGCGGGCGGCATGCGCACGCCAAAGTTTTGTGGCGAGATGTCTGGGTAGAGAGTGGTGAAGATCGCCTCGGACATCACGACTTGCCCTATGGGATTGCCGTAGTCGCCGTAGACGCCCGCGACGGCAAATGAGCTGTCTTGCAAGGTCACCGTGTCACCCACAACCAGTCCTGCGCGGCGCGAAAGCTGTTCGTTAATCAGCACAGTTTCACCTGCGAAAGTGGTGTCCCATGCCCCCTCAGCGTTCTGTAGAAAGACCCAGAAATCACGGTAGGTCGCGTGATCGCGTGCCCCGAACACTTCTGTCGGCTGACCTGCGACTTGCGTATCGGCACTTTGGATCGGCAGGATCGCGTCGGCGCGGCTAGCCGCGTAATCGAGCAAGGCCGCCGATTGCGCGGCGTCGCTAGTGCGCACATAGACTTCTGACGCGAGCCGTTGATCTAGGAAATCGGTAAAGGTGACCCGAAAGCTTGATACCATCGTCGACACGCCCACGTTTGCGGCCATCGCCAGCAACAAAGCCATCAAAGCGAGCGATAATCCTGGCAATTGCTGGCGCGTATCGGCCCAGAACCACTGTGCAGTGACAGATCGGGCGCTCCGGTTCATCGCGGCCAAAATACCGCTGAGGATGATCGGCAGAGCAAGTGCCGCACCGATCAACAGCGTCGCAAGCAATGCAAAACCGCCGATCAGCCCGTCAGCGGTGAACATCAAGATGGCGCTGACAACTAAAAGGGCAGCTGCGATCGCACCTTGTGTTTTCGCCCGTTGCCCTGCCGCCATGGCCAAAGCGCGCGGTTGGGCGGCGGCCAACAGTGGCATTTTCGTCATTTGATACAGTGCACCACTTGCCGCGATTGCTGTGCCGCCCAGCGCTATGGCAAGGCCTGACAGCCACCAAGACGGACGCAATTGCAGCGTGCCTGACACATCCGCCCCGTAAAGGCCGCGCAAGGTTGCCGCCACATCTGGCAACAGCAAAGCGGCGATCACGTAGCCCAGTGCCACCCCGATGATCCCCGCGATCAGCGCGAATATCATCAGTTCAGCAGCCATAAGAACAATCAAACGCCGCAGCGGTAGGCCCAGCGCGCGCATCGTGCGCACGACGGGTCTGCGTTGTTCAAACGCCAACCCAATCGCGCCATTAACGATGAAAATACCGACTGCGAAGGATAACAATCCGAAGGCGGTCAGGTTCAAATGAAAACTGTCCGTCAGCCGCGCGATATCGCTGCCACCTTGGGCGGGCTGCAACAACAGATCAGGGGCGATCTGGGCCAAGTCAGGGCGGCCAAGCGGTTGGCGCGGAAGCACGATCAGGCTGTCAATTTGCCCCACTTTGCCCAGCAAACGCTGCGCCACGCCGATGTCGGTGATCGCGGCACCGAGCGCCGTCTCAGCAGCAATAATCACGTCAAGGTCCGGCAGTTGCGCCGCAGTTTCAGCATTCGCGAAAAGCTGGCCCTGACCCGTCAGAAAGCTGCCAATGTCTGCGCCCTGTGCCGGCGTAATCGGCCCGATGCCAGCGGGCGCTGTCAGTGGTTCTACCCCTACAATCCGCACGCCGTCCAAGCGCCCTTGCAGCACCGGACTGACC
>Ga0075466_1000653_pt1 | contig 12883 bp, 13 predicted proteins | sample DEB08_DNA_16_FD_71486 | JGI IMG/M metagenome (GOLD analysis project Ga0075466, IMG submission 71486) | Aqueous microbial communities from the Delaware River and Bay under freshwater to marine salinity gradient to study organic matter... | ecosystem: Environmental > Aquatic > Marine > Coastal ... | reverse complement strand
CCCCAAAACCCCAAAACCCCAAAATTGTGAATATAAATTTATTGTTTATACTTGTTTATTTAAAATGGAACACAATAGAATAATTACTAACCAAAGTCACCGAGAGGCTAAGCCTCGAAAGCGGCTAGCTTTGGGAAAGAATACAAGTGGACCTCCATGGTCTATAATGCCCTTAATTCTGACTGTCGTGGCGCTCGTCACCTCAGTGCAGGCGCTGTGCCCAGCGGGCTCGGCATGTGATGCAGGTACTGGAGCAGTCAGTGCATGCGCTGATGGTACGTACTCGCTCGCGGGTGAAACCACCTGCGCCCAGTGCCCTGCAGGCTACCAGTGTCCTCACCCTTCGGTGCCACCAAGCTTCTGTGAGGCGGGCACGTTCTCTGCCCTTGGCGACCAGTTTTGCTCGCTGTGCCCTCCAGGGTACGCCTGCACTTCCGACCGATCAGGCACTGCAGCGTGCCCAGCGGGCACCCATTCAGCAGCTGGTTAAGTCTTCTGCACGACCTGCCCGACCGGCTCTTACTGCCCGTCCGCCAACCAAGGACCTCTAGCCTGCCCCGCGGGGACATTCTCATAGTCTGGAGCTGACTCCTGCACAGTCTGCCCACAAGGCAGCTTTTGCCCAGATCCGAAGGTCGTGGCCCCGCTCGCGTGCCCCGCTGGGTACTTCTCCTCGGAAGCAGGTATGGTGGCCTGCACGCCATGCCCCGCAGGATTCAAGTGTGCCGTAGGCGCAGCTAGTCCTGTTGCCTGCGCAGCCTCCACGTTCAGCCTCGGTGTTGCCGCAGAATGTACTGCCTGCCCTGCGGGCTACAGATGCCCAACAACAGGGGCAGAACCCGAGCTGTGCCCAAAAGGGAGCTACTCACCAGGTGGTGCCGAGGACTGCACAGTGTGCGCGGCTGGGCAGGAATGTCCATCCCAAGCTACCAGCTCTCCGGCGTCTTGCCCTGCGGGCGAGTACCGCATCCCTGACGGAGGCTCTCCAGTCTGCCATGCTTGCCCGGCGGGGCATTCTTGCTCCTCTGCAAGCGCCTTGCCAGCGCCTTGTCCTCCCGGCACCTCAGCGCCCAAAGGACAGGGCTCCTGCACTTCTGCTGCCGCTGGAGAGTTTGCATCAGAGCCTTTCAGCGCTCCTCTGAGCTCTTGCCCGGCGGGTACCACCGCCTACGGAGTCGTAGATTCGAGTGAGCCCCAGACTGGCTGCCACGCATGCCCACCTGGCTTCGCTTGCGCCGCGCCAACGACTGCCCCCGCTTCCTGTGCTGCAGGAGAGTATGCTGTCGGCCGAGCAACTGCTTGTTCACCATGTCCTGAAGGCTCTAGCTGCGCAAGCGCTGACAACCTACCGGTTCCTTGCCCACTTGGCTCGACAAGCGCAGCAGGTTCCACAACGTGCACTCCCTGTGCAGCCGGCTTCGCCTGCCCCACGCCCTTCGCCGCAGAGCGTACCCAGTGTGCAACAGGCCAGTACTCACTTGCTGGTCAAGCCTTCTGTTCGCCCTGTCCATCTGGCTTGGAGTGCTCTTCAGTAGACAGCGCTCCAACTGCTTGTCCTAGAGGAAAGATTTCTGACTCTGGCTCGGCTGCCTGCACAGATTGCCCCGCTGGAGCGGCATGCTACACAAGGGACTCGACGGGCACGGTGACGTGCCCAACCGGCTTCTATTCGGCTGCTGGGGACGACGACTGCCACGCCTGCCCTGCAGGCTACAGCTGCACCAGTTCTGCAGTCAACTACGCCAACCCCTGCGCAGCTGGAAGCTTCTCCGGGAGAGGCCACAGCCAGTGCCATCCGTGCCCGAAAGGCTTCCAGTGTCCCTTCAGAGGGGAGGCCATCCTCGAGCACTGTCCACCCGGCACTTACTCTCTCGGAGGCTAGGCCTTCTGCACTGAGTGCCCCTCCAACAAGCAATGCGAGCACAGGGACTCGGTGGCGCCCCTCCTTGACGGCTTCTACTCGCCCCAGGGTACAGGAGTCGCCCTCATCTGCCCTGCGGGCTGGAGGTGCGTGCAGACTGGTGCCGGCGCTCCCCTCGTGGAACCGTGCCCACGCGGAACATGGTCGACGACTGGCGGCACCACTTGCACTGCCTGTGTAGCAGGCTCGGCCTGCCCAATGAGAGACCAGTCCGGCTTCGAATGCGGCGAGGGCTTCATTCAGCCTGCTGCTGGAGCGGACACCTGTGAAATATGCGCGTTTGGCCTTTACCGGACAGATACGCAGACCTGCGCAGCCGTCACGCAAGGCAATCGCTGGCAAGGGTCGTCCTACCAGGCGCCCTCGCAGTGTTTCGCAGGCACGTATTCTGACGCGGCAACGCTTGCAGACTAAGCAACCACGCCATGCCGACCGTGCGCTCCTGGTGCCCTCTGTCCAGACCGTTCGACAACACCTGCGGGTGATAGCCTCGATGCCGACGGGAACGCAGTTGCTCCCGCGGCCTGCCCACACGGCTTCTTCTGCAACGTCCAAAACGAGTTCTCTGCTCGCTACGCAATGCAGCCATGCCCCATCGGCACCTACCCCGACCCCAGCTCCGTTGACCGGACAACCGCAGCCGCCGCGTGCACACCGTGCCCGGCTGGATTCTACTGCCGAGCCTGCGCTGCTGGGGAAGACTGTGGCGTGGACATTCACTTCGAAAAGCTGGCTTGTCCGAAGGGCCACTACTGCCCCCTTGGGACCAGGAGGTCGACGGAGTTCCCCTGCCCGGCTGGGACGTACCAGCCCGCGAGTGGAGCATCTGAGCCCTCGGCTTGTGTCGCTTGCCCCACCGGGGCCTACTGCCTTCAGGGATCTGCAGGCCCTTACCTCTGTCCGCCTGGCTCCTACTGCCCAACAACTGGCCTCAGAGACCCCCAAGAGGTGCTCGCCGACAGGGCCTACGTCCTCCCGAGTGCAGGAGCTTCGGCTCTGCCTGCCCTGGCGGTCACAGACGGAGCCCGCACAGATGCCGAGGTTGAGGCAGGCACTGCAGCGAGCTGCACCGCGACCTACTGTCCCCCTGGCTCCTTCCGCACATAACCGTGCCCAGCTGGCAGCTATGCCGCCCTGACGGCACCCCTCTCCACCCGGTACGAATGCAAGTTGTGCGATGCTGGCAGAGTGTGCTCGACTATGAATGACTTCGGAATAGCCAACCCTAACGCGCCCGCAAGCGACCTTGAGGCCGCCTTCACTTGCAAAAAGGGCTACCTCTGCCCGCAGCAGACTGACCACTGGGAGCAGAAGCCTTGTCCACCAGGCACCTTAGATACTACTGCGGTCGGGGAGACGTCTCTGACAAGCCCCACCCAATGCAGCTCCTGCCCGTAAGGTGGGGCATGTCGCGAGGGCACTACCTCCGTGCCTGACCTGCACTCCTCTTCGCCAATGAGGTGCGAGCGGGGCCATTTCTGTCCGACGGGAACCCTACACGATCGCCAGCACAAGTGCCCAGGCGGCACATTCAGCACTGGCACGACTCTTTACGAAGCTGCGCAATGTCAGGTGTGCCCCGCTGGCTCCTACTGCCCAGCCGGATCGTACACGGCCCGCCAATGTCCGGTAGGCTACTATTGTCCAGAAGGGACTGAGAACTACAAGCGCTACCCCTGCGCTTCGGGTACCTATGCTGCCTTCGAGGGGAACGCTCGTGCGCTGGGGCTCACCTCGGCAGCCCAGTGCCTGTCCTGCCCCCTAGGACACTACTGCGAGCACCACACGGCCCGCCCGCAGCCTTGCCCGGTGGGCACCTACGGGCCCGCCGAGGGTGCCCTCTATGTCAGTGCTCACGGTGACCCGCCCGCAGCTACTGCCTGCCTCCCCTGCGCTGCGGGCTCCGTTTGCCCCCTCCAGGGCATGAGTGCCATGCAGGAGTGCCCAGTGGGGACGTACTCGCCTGCAAAGTCCAGCAGCTGCTTCGAGTGCCGGCTTGGCCATCTTTGTCAGGCTGCCGGAACGACTCAAGCGGCTTACGAGGCTGCTCTCTGTATCACTGAGCCTGCCGGCAGCTACTGCACGGGCCTCTCAGCGGCAACGGTAGAGTGCCCCCTCGGCTTCGTCTGCCCAGGCTCCGGTGGAGGGGCAGCGCGCCTCTCACAGACCTGGGAGCAGAGAAAGTGCCCTGTGGGGACATTCGCTGCTGCGGCGGGGCTCAATTCGGAGTCCCAGTGCGTCCCGACTGCGGATGGCTACTACACCGACCTGCAGGCTTCCATCGCTAGTATGGTGGCCCCAAACGACTGCGAGTTCGGACACGCTTGCCCAGGAGGCTCCCGCTCCGCTTACCAGGTGCCGTGCCAGGCAGGCTACTACCAGGATGAGCGCGCCAAGGCCACCTGCAAGGTTTGCCCTGCCGGGTCTTACTGCACTGGTGCCACCTTCCGCCCCGTGCTCTGCCCACCGGGCCGCTACTGCCCGGCTCAATCGAGCCAGCCACAGCTCTGTCCAGTCGGTACCTTCAGTGCGGCAGTCGGCCGAGACTCGGCCGCGGATTGCAGCCCTTGCCTCGCTGGCCACTACTGTGCGCAGGCTGGCCTCGAGTTCCCGGACGGCCTCTGCGACCCTGGCTCCTATTGCATCGCTGGTGCCACGAACTCAGCACCGTCGGACGGCACGACGGGTTCAGTGTGCCCACCAGGCGGTTACTGCGAGCTCGGCTCCCGCAGACCTGCCAACTGTCCTCCAGGGACTTACAACAGCGCAACCGGAGGGAGGTCTAGAGCTGACTGCACTGCGTGCCCGCCAGGGAAGTACTGCGCTGGCACCAACAACCCAGCCCCGGGAGGAGACTGCTCGCCCGGGTACTACTGCCCTGGGAGGTCTCAGACCCCGACCGCAAAGACCACACTTCCTGGCTACTTCTCAGTCGCTGGCTCGGGTGCCCCAGAGCCCTGTGCTGCCGGTACGTACGGGCCGTTCACGGCCTAGGCGGCCTGCCTCCCATGCCGAGCAGGCTTCTACTGCCCCTAGCCGGGCACTTCTGACACCTACCCCGACTGCCCCAAGGGCCACTACTGCGAGGCGGGTGCCTCGGTGCCTGTTCCATGCCCAGCTGGAACCTTCAGTAACGAGTTCAACAGGGCCGATGCGAGCCAGTGCAAAGCGTGCCGCCCAGGCCACTACTGCGCTACCGCCGGCCTAGAGGCTCCAACAGGACAGTGCGCTGCTGGCTACTTCTGCGTTTCCGGTGCTTCTCATCCTTCCCCAGAGGTCGCTACGGCCGACTTTGGTCCTTGCCCGGCAGGCCGCTACTGCCCAGTGGCGACTGCTTGGCCCCTGCGGTGCCCCGCTGGGACGTTCTCAGCTGCGACTCGGGCAATCGAGGCAGCCACTTGCTTACCCTGTACAGCTGGCAAATACTGCCCGACCACTGGGGCATCTGCACCTGCTGGTCCTTGCGATCCGGGCTTCTTCTGCGTGGCTGGCTCGCAGCTGGCTCGGCCAGCGACAGGGTTCTGCGCAGCGGGGCAGAGGTGCCCCCAGGGTAGTCCTGCGGCCGAGGCGTGCCCAGCAGGCTCCTACCAGCCGGAGACCCACCACGAGGCCTGCTTGCAGTGCCCGTCTGGCTTCTGGTGCGGAGAGGGCGCCACCGCCTACGCGGCTCAGCCCTGCCCAGTCGGGCATGCCTGCCCAAGTAGCACTGAGTCCGCAACTCACCGTCCTTGTGGGCGCGGCTACTTCTCCCCAGTCATCGGCGCCTCAGCGTGCCTCCCGTGTGACCCGGGCAGCTATTGCGCTACAAGTGGCCTCGCTGCCGTCTCCGGCCCTTGTGCGGCAGGCTACTACTGCACTGGCGGAAGCACAAGCGCGGAGCCTGTCCTGACCCTTGCTGGTCCCACGGGCCAGAGCATGGGAGGGCGCTGTCCGGCTGGGCATTACTGCCCCGCTGGCGCAGTCCACGCTGTGCCCTGCACACCTGGCTCAGCATGCACCCGGCAAGGCCTAGCCGCGCCAGACGCGACTTGTCAGGCTGGGTACTACTGCAGGTCGAGCGCGAACACAGCCACTCCCGCTGACGATGCGCTCGAAGGCCAAGGTGGAAACCGCTGCAGGCCGGGCTACTACTGTCCCGCGGGCGCGGCCTGGCCGCTCGCCTGTCCTGTAGGCACTTACAACCCTGACTTTCTCGCCACGTCGGCCGAAGCCTGCCGCATTTGCCCGGCTCGGACCTACTGCGCTTCGGCTGGTCTCTCGGCAGCCACGGGCTACTGTGAAGCAGGCTACTTCTGCGAGCCCGGAGCCACTGTGTCCCGACCAGTCGCGGGCCTATGCCCTGCGGGCCATTACTGCGTACTAGGCTCCGCCGCGGCCGTTCCCTGCCCCACTGGAACATACCAGCCATAAAGGGGCGCCTCTGCCTGCGTGAGCTGCCCTGCTGGCTACAAATGCACCGCCACTGCTAGGGAGGAGTGTGGCGCTGACCACTACTGTCCCGAGGGTCTAATGGATGCGTCTCTTTGCCCCGCTGGCTCGTATACCCGCAAGACTACTGCGGCTACGCCCTACGACTGCACACCCTGCCCAGCTCGCTCTTTCTGCACGCAGGACGTTGCCGCAGCTCGCATCGACATCACCGTCTGCCCCGTGGGTGTCTACTGTGCGGGTGGCACTGCAACCGCAGAGGGAACCTCCACTTGCCCCGCAGGCTCCATCTGCCCTGCTGGGAGTGCGGCTCCCCTTCCGTGCCCTCCCGGCAAGGCCTGCGAGCAGGCAGGGACCGGAGCACCGACGGCCGACTGCGCGGCCGGATACTACTGCTTGGGCGGTGCACCTTCCCCCCGACCCGTTGATGGCGTGAGGGGTGACTAATGCCCAGCCGGACACTACTGCGAGGCAGGGGTGAGCTGGCCGACAGCCTGCCCGATTGGTACCTACGCTCCGGGGGCCGGCAACGAAGGAGCCGCAGCCTGCATCACCTGCGAGGCTGGAAAGGTCTGCGACACTCTTGGGGCGACAGAGCAGTTCCTCCCTTGCGACGCTGGCTTCTATTGCCCTACTGGCGCCGGGGCTGAGCGCACGAAGCTCCACTGCCCGGCTGGGCGCAAGTGCCCCCAGGGTAGCGCAGCCCCCGTGGTCTGTCTTGCTGGAACGTACCAACCCGCTACTCACCAGGCTGAGTGCTTGACATGTCCGGAGGGGTACTCATGCAGCGGTGCAGACCCGACCGTGGCGACGCTGTGTACAGCTGGTCACTTTTGCCCGGCAGGCTCGAGCGCTCCCACTGCCTGCCCACAGACGACCTTCAACCCCTTCACAGGCGCTGGCAAGCGCTCAGACTGCCAGGTTTGCACTGAGGGCTACGTCTGCGACGAGGAAGCGATGGTCGAGGTGCCCGAGAGCAAGCGATGCCCTGCCGGCCGGAGGTGCCTGGCAGGAGAGAATACGGCGTGCCCGACTGGTTGGTACTGCCCAGCAATCACGCCAGCACCGCGGCCCTGCCCAATGGGCTCGTACTCTGCGACGAGTGGAGCGACTGCCGTCAGCGACTGCCTCGCGTGCCCCACAGACTACGCCTGTCCCCTGAGAGGGGGCACGGCTGCCCAGTATGCCTTCGGTGCCGCGAACGCCTTCGCCTGCGGAGCCGGGTTCCAGTGCCTCGGGGGTGTGCGAGCCCTCCTGCCCGTGCCTGACCCTTCCACGCCCACTTCTGGGGGCCAGTTCTGCGCTCCCGGTCACTACTGCCTGCAGGAGGTGCTCGGGCAGCAGGTCTGCGCGATCGGCTTCTACCAGCCCAATGCGGGGCAGGCGTCGTGCCTCCCATGTCCTGCGGGGCGCCTCTGTCCTCAGACAACGATGATTACCACCGAGCCCTGCCCCGCGGGAAGCTATTGTCCGGCCAGCACGCTCACGGCCGGGGCGGCTGCAGTCCCCTGCCCGACCGGCACCTACTCGCCTTTCACCGAGCGGAAGACAGCGTCCGAGTGCCTGCCCTGCCCAGAGGGGAAGTACTGCCAGGGAACGGGCCTCACCGCCCCCACCGGCGACTGCGCTGCGGGATACCACTGCCCTGCAGGAGCCAGCTCGGCCACTCCGGACCGCGCCACTGAGATGGGCGACGGGGTGGCTGGCCGGTGCCCCGCTGGCCATTACTGCTCGGCTGGCGCTGTGGCTCGTCCTTGCAGCCCAGGCTCCTACTCTGCGGCCGGGGCAGCAGTCTGCTCTCCCTGCCCCGGTGGGTCCTACTGCCCTCGCTATGCCGTGACTCCCGTGGACCTCCCGACCTTGCCTTGCGCCGCTGGCTACTACTGCAGCCGGGGTGCCTTGCTCGCGACCCCACGGGACGGCGGCACTGGTAGTGTCTGCCCTCCGGGTTCCTTCTGCCCCGCCGGCTCTGCCGCACCTACCGCGTGCGCTGCAGGCACCTACGAGTCTCGTGTGGGCTCCTCTAGTTGCCTACCATGCCCCGCAGGCTTCCAGTGCGCCGCTGGGTCCACTGATCCCACGCCCTGCACTGGTGGCTACTGCCCAGCCGGTGCTCCAGCCCCAGTGCCCTGCCCCGGAGGACTCCATGACAACGGGGCAACCTAGCTGACTGGCCCAAACCAGTGTGCCTACTGCCCCGCCGGTGAGTGGTGCTCGGGCGGCGTGAGAGCGGGCAGCTGCAATGCTGGCTACTACTGTGACTTCGGGGCGGCGCTACCGAACCAAGGTGCGCAAGTGGTCTCCGTAGCGAGCTCAACCACATCCACCGGGTCAGCCGAAACTTCCGCTGCAGCTCAAGAGGTACTCCTCCCCTCAAAGAAGTGTCCTCGTGGCCACTACTGCCTCGCGGGCGCTCAGTACCCTACGCGGTGCGGTGCAGGCAAGTACACCTCCACCACGGGCACCGCTAGCGCTGCCGAGTGCCAGGACTGCCCCGCTGGAGCCTACTGCCGCGCCAAGGACAACACTGCCATGCCCTGCCCAAAGGGCCACTGGTGCCGCGCTGGTGCAGAGGTCCCCGCACCTTGCTGGGCTTACACCTACAATCCTCTCGCAAGCCGCACGTCTTCAGACGCGTGCCTGGCATGTCCCGCGGGTTCCTTCTGCAGCGTGGAAGGAACTTCCGATTATCGAGCGTACCTGTGCCCACCGGGACACTATTGCCCCTATGCAAAAACACGCTCGCCAAGCCCGTGCCCCTCAGGCACCTACGTCGGGAAGCCCGGCGCCGCCACACTTGAGGAGTGTCTACCTTGCCCAGAAGGCTTTGCCTGCCCGGAGGCAACTGCTTGGCCCCAGCCCTGCCAGAACGGCACCTACTGCCCGGCTGGCTCAGGATCTGCCACGGAATGCCGCCCGGGCACGTACTGTCCCGCGCTTGCCCGAGAGCCCAGCGTCAGCCCGGCTGCCTTCTACCAGCCCCAACGTGCAGCTGACTTCTACTCACACTGCCCGAATGGCACCTACTGCACTGAAGGTGCCAGCGCTCCGACGACTTGCCCAGCAGGACACTTCGGAACGGGCTCGTGGCAGAACGTGGACTACCAGTCGGGCTGCGCCGGCTGCGACCCAGGCTTCTTTGCAGTGGCGGGTGAGAACGCTTGCTAGGCCTGCCCAGCGGGCAACGTGTGCCTCGGCGCGGCAGCCGCCTCCGCAGGAGGAAGGAGGCGCCTCGAACGAGCGAGGCAGCTCGGCGCCGCCGGCTCCTTCGACGCGAGCCAGGGCTACGGGTGCCCACGCGGATTCTACTGCCCTCCTGGGGCCTCGACTGAGCGCGCCTGCCCGAAGGGAACCTATCAGCCAGTTACAGGCCAGTCTTCGGTGGCCTCCTGCAAGCCTTGCCCAGCTAGTACGTTCGGCAGTGACATCGGCCAGGCAGCTTGCAGGGCCTGCTTAGGCTCCTCAAATGCAGAGCTTGGCTCTTCGAGCTGCCAGTGCCTCGGCCTCAACAGGCTCTACCTGCGCGAGGTCGGCTCGTGCGTCTGCATTTCGGGCTACGTGCCTTCGGACGGCTCCTCTCCAGACTAGGACTCGGAGGTGGACTGCCAGAAAAGGGTGTACGCCCGCTGCGACTCGGGTGAGGAGCTCGACTCAAACGGCGTCTGCAGAGTGCCGACAGACTGCAGTGAGTAGTGTGGTGGGGCCCCGGGGGCCATCGAGCCAGGCCTCGGCGTGTGCCGCTGCGAGGGCGGCATCGCAGCCAGAGAAGTTTGCGACAGTGCCTGCCGTGCGCGCCTGCCCCTCGTTACCTTTACCGCTGTCGGTGACATTGAGGTCACGGACGTGGTGAGTGCCGGGGAGGCCTAGCTCTTCCCGGTGGAGTCGCTTTCGGGCCTTGAGGGCAGTGCTCGCTGCCAGATGCTCGACACGACGGCTTGCAGGATCCTGACAGTCAGCATGGATGCTTCGACTGGAGACTTCTACAGCGACTTCTAGCCTCCCACTGTCCTCGGCCTCGACCGCTTGCCCCTCCACAGCTCTAGGCACCTCCAGGGTTTGCCCCCCATGGCCGCTACGAGCAACCGATCGCTCGCCGCTGGGGACCTTCCAGCGGGCCTAGGGGGACTCGTCATCCGGAACCCTGTCCTCTGCGCCGGTGCAGGCTCGGCAATAGTGTTCTAAGAGCTCACGGCCGAGCACTACCCTGTCTATCAGAAGGACTCGCTCCTGAGCACCAACGACCAATTCGACTTCGGTGACTTCGTGCAGCTCGGGGAACGGCTCCGATCAGGCTCGAGCACAGCGAGCTCCTTCGTGTTCGTCTTTGCAGAGGCCGGAATCTACGTGTTCCGAGACGCTGGGAACGCTGCCAAGGAGACCATCGTCGCCGTCATGGGCGAGGGTGGCACGTGCCCATCTTCGGTACTGTACGAAGCCAAATCCTACGCGTCCCTGCTCCAGGTGGGGGCCGCCCTGAAGGCTGTATCGCTCTCTCCAGACTGGACGCTGTTCCTGGCTGCCTGCGGTGGCTTCCTCGTCGTGATCCTGCTGACGGGCGTGACCGTGTCCCACATCTACAACAAGAACTGGGACCAGGACCCTGCTCGCAAGTCGGTGGTCTACCAAATGAAGCAGTACACCAAGCTCGTGCGGAGCGACATCGAGGACCCCAAGGCCCTCGTCTCGATCAACTCCGACGCCTCAGCCTTCCAGTTCAGGCGGGCAGCCGCAACCGATGCCTTCGTGGCTGCAGATGGAGGGGAGGCCCCTCCAGCAGCGAAGAGGACGCACGAAGCAGGTAGGGCCCTAGACCTCGCAGAGCTGGAGCGGCTGAAGGAGGGCCTCGACCAGCAAGTGTCGGAGATGAAGAAACTTTACTCGAAGGACGAGCACCTCGACCTCAGCGATGACGAAGGGGACGGCGACATGAACGCCCAGATCCTCTACCTGAAGCGCCTCATCGAGCAGAACAAGACCCTGCTATCAGGTGAGGGTGGTGATGACTCAGACATCGGGTCCGCCGACGGCCAGGCGGACGAAGAAGCTGAGCAGAAGGCCGACGCGGAGGCCCAGCGGAAGCAAAAGGAAGAGGAAGAGTACCAGGAGGCTGCCAGGAAGGCTCGCGAGCTCCAGGAAGGGAAGGCCAGCAGTCTACGTGACGGGCTCAACGACGAAGTCCTGGCTGACTTCGCAGAGAAGGCAGAGCTGATGCAGGAGCGGCTCAGGGAGTTGAACTCGGCTGGCGGCGTAGACGCATCTAAGCTGCTCGCGGAGATAGGTGCAAGCGGTGAGGAGATGGGCCGCGCCTTGGACGCCGACAAGGCTCGCCAGGCGGAGCTGCTCCGCAAGAGAATGGAGGCCCGCAACCGCAAGCGAGCCAAGCTTCAGGGCGACCTCGCTGCGATAGAGAGCCAGATCGACACCCAGGAGCAGAACCTGAAGGCGCGCAAGGAAGCGATCGAGAACAAGCACGACTCGGCCTACGAGGAGAAGTGCAGGCAGTTCGAGCAAGAACACGCCTAAGAGCAAAAGGCCCTCGAGTAGACCCTGAAAGAGGTGAAGCACGACAAGCTGAGCGCGTACGAGGAGAGACTCAAGGAGGCCAAGAAGTCCAATGACTTCGCCAAGGTGCTCGAAGAGTATCAGGGAGCTTAGTCGAGAGTCGACAAGGAGCTTGACAAACAGCGGGCAAAGGAATCAGAAGAACTTCAGCGTCGCCTCAGGAACCGAAGGAATAAGGCCAAGTCAGAGAAAGAGCTGCTCGTCCAGGAGGAAGTCAAGGCCGCTGAGGCTGAGGGGGTCGAGGAGCGTGCCAAGCTCAAGGCTACTCGGGCGCAGCTCCAAAGCATGGTGGCCTAGAGCTCGCAGACTGAGGCAGAGCAGCCAGCTGAAAGTCCTGCCAAGCTGAGGAAGCTGGAGACTTCTGACTAGCAGGCGAGCCTTGAGCTCGCCTCCGAGTTGCAGCGGGCCGAGAAAGATGCACAGGACCTACAGCTCAGCCAGCAGAAGGAAGCCCGCCTGGCCAAGGCGAAGAAGAGCAAGGAGGACGAGGACATCGAGCGTGAAGCTACTGAGGCCGCCAAGGAAGCCGAGTAGGCCGCGGGGGCCATCGCCTCCGAGGTGCAGGAAGCTGTAGAGAAGCGCAAGCGTCTGAAGCAGCAGATCGACTGGAAGGGCACCGACCCTGAAGAGCGGAAGGCTATGCTCGAGCAGCTAAAGGGCATCGATGCCGGTATCGAGGCGAAGCTGGCCGCAGAGGCCGACAAGCAGCAGAGCAACCTTGCAGACCGGCTAGCCAAGCGCAGGGGCAGGAAGGCCCAACAGGCTCGTGAAGAGTGCAACCTGAAAATGCTCTAGGACAAGGAGGCAAGCCAAAAGGCTGCCGCGATCAAGGAGCAAAAGAGCAAGATGAAGAACCTCCAACGCCAGGCTGCCTTCGACCAGAAGTACGACGCGATTGTGATGGAGAAGTCGCAGGCCGAGGTTCCTGGAGCGGTGCTTGAAGCTCTCGAGGACAAGCACCAGGAGGAGCTT